>WNFU01002279.1_pt1 | contig 26890 bp, 28 predicted proteins | sample 5400121 | NCBI WGS metagenome assembly WNFU01 (sample SAMN13153360, study PRJNA577476) | soil metagenome | isolation source: 100 cm soil or saprolite under grassland replicate 1 | place: USA:California | collected 2016-06-15 | reverse complement strand
AGTCCTCGCAGTCTGGACTCACGAAGGCGCGAGTGCGTCCGGAAACGAGAACTTCACCGTAACCATCGTCCCCCAAGGCGTCGTCCTCGAGGACGTGGACGGGAACGTCTACTCGATCAAGGGCGCAGAGTGGATCGGCGGCACCTTCAACGCCCAGCAGGGCACGTTCCAGTTCACCGATACGGATTTCTTCACCATCATCAGTTCGGGTGGAGGAGTCGTCGGCACGGTTCGCGCGGTCTTCCACATAAGCCCGAACGGCAACGTCGTCGACCTGAACTTCGGAACCTGCCAACTGCCCGAAGAGGAATAGCGCGAGAAGAGAGCCGGCTGCGCCACCCTGCTCGAGGGGTGGCGCAGCCGAAATCTTCTACGCAGCGACCAGCCACGCCCGCGTCCGCGGCAGGCAGGTCGGCGAGCGGGTAGCCCGGGGCCGGCTCGACCTCGCTTTCTGTCGAGAAGGCGATATCGGGGTGCTGTCTGCCCCTCACCGGCGGAGATCACGAGCGCGAGCGGCCAGTCTCACTCACCTCGCGAGCCTTCCGGGCTGAGACGACGCTGACACGAGTGACAGCCAAGGCCTGACGGGCTAGCGCCCGAGCCCCGCGCCTGCAACGCCTTGTCCTCTTGCCCGTCCTTAATCGCCGCCCAGACAAAAAGGCCGATGACAAGAACGGCGGGGAGGAGGACGAGGAGGACGAGAACGATCACAACCGCAGTGTCCATGCCAGCAACAGTTTCCCGCGGATGCGGATCTTTAGTCGGAAGGCTTGGCGGTTCGGTCGCGCGCCGGCGCTCCTTGCTGTGCCGCCGCGAGCAGAGTAGGTTGCCGGCGACACCGAGGGAGGGAATCCATGCGCCGCCGCCCGGTCCGTTCGCTCGTCGTCGTGCTTGTCGCCGGGGTGGTGGTGCTCGCCTCGCAGGTCGGTGCGCTGGCGGATGCGGGCCCGCACGGTCCGGCGACCGCGACGGGAACCGGGGGCGCTGCGGCGACCGTTGACACGCTTGCGACGCAGGCTGCCGTCGACACGTTGCGAGGCGGTGGCAACGCGGTCGACGCCGCGGTGACCGCCGCCGCCGTCCTCGGCGTCACCGAGCCGTTCTCGTCCGGGATCGGCGGCGGGGGCTTCATGGTCGTCTACCGCGCGAGCGACGGGAAGGTGACGACGATCGACGGGCGCGAGCGCGCGCCGGCGGCGATGCGTCCCGACTCGTTCTGGGAGAACGCTAGGCCGCTGCCTTTCAACGACGCGCGCTTCAGCGGCCTCTCCGTGGGCGTGCCCGGCACCGTGGAGACCTGGGACGAGGCGCTGTTGCGGTACGGGACGATCTCAGTCGCTGACGCGCTCCAGCCGGCGATCCGCGTCGCCCGAAACGGCTTCGTCGTCGACCAGACCTTCTTCGACCAGACGCAGCAGAACGTCGACTACTTCGACGACGTCCCTTCGACGGCAGCCTTGTACCTCGACTCGGACGGCACTCCTCACGACGTCGGCACGGTCTTCCGCAACCCCGATCTCGCGCGCACGTACGAGCGGATCGCGCAACTCGGGCCGAAAGGCTTCTATCGTGGGGCAGTCGCTGACGCGCTCGTCGAGACAGTGCAGCACCCGCCGGTCTCCCAGACGGCGAACCACACGTGGCGGGCGGGACTGATGACAATCCGCGACCTAAAGGCGTACGTGGCGCCCGAGCGCGCGCCGACGCACGTTGGCTACCGCGGGCTCGACGTCTACAGCATGGGCCCGCCCTCGAGCGGCGGTTCGACTGTCGGCGAGGCGCTGAACATCCTCAAGGGCTATCCGCTCTCGACGATGACGCGCGAGGCGGCGCTCCACTACTACCTCGAGGCCTCGCGCTTCTCCTTCGCCGACCGCAACTCGTTCCTCGCCGACCCGGACTACTTCGCCGTCCCGCTGAGGGGGCTGCTCTCGGACGGATTCGCTGGGACGCGGCGCGAGTTAATTACAAGTACTGCGGCGACGAGCCCCGTCCCACCCGGCGATCCCTACCCGTTCAACGGTGGCCCGGGCGCGGCCGCTGCGGCCACGAGCACCGACACGCAGCCTAGGACGACGACCCACATCACCACGGCGGACCGGTGGGGAAACGTTGTGTCCTATACGTTCACGATCGAGTCCACCGGCGGCGCCGGCATGGTCGTCCCCGGCTTCGGCTTCCTCGTCAACAACGAGCTCACCGACTTCAACTTCGACTCACTCACGCACCCGAACCGGGTCGAAGGCGGCAAGCGGCCGCGCAGCTCGATGAGTCCAACCATCGTCTTGCGGGACGGAGACCCGTTCCTCGCCGTTGGATCGCCGGGCGGCTCCACGATAATCACGACTGTCTTGCAGATTCTCGTCGACCGAGTTGACCTCGGTCTGACGCTGCCCCAGGCGATCGCCGACCCGCGGCTGAGCCAGCGCAACACCTCCACGACACAGGTGGAGCCGGCGTTCCTCGCGACGCCAGAGGCGACTGCGCTGAGCGAGCGTGGGCACGTGTTCAGCACGACTCCCGAGATCGGCGCCGCGACCGGCATCGAGTTCCTCGGCGGCGGCCAACTCCTCGCAGCGGCCGAGCCGGTGCGCCGCGGCGGCGGGAGTGCGATGGTGGTGAGCCCGAGCCCGTAAACCGTCCAAGCCCCGGCTGCGAGCCGGGATCCCCTCTACAAGACGAAGGGATCCCTGAGCCCCGCTAGCTCGTTGCGCGAAGCGCCTTGATCAGGCCATCCTTGGTCATCTTGGAGCGGCCGGTGACGTTCGCCTGCCGGGCACGTTTGTAGAGCTCCTCCTTGGCGAGGTCTTCAAGGTCTTCGCGTCGATCGTGCGGAGGCGCGATTTGGCTAGCGACCTGGCCCGACGTACCGCGACGGCGCAACAGCATGACGCCGAGCGCCATCCCGCCGAGCGCCATCCCGATGACGCCACCACCCAGTAACGATCTCATGACTCACCTCCTGGCAGACCGCCTGACCGAGAACGGAATCTGTGATCCCGCTGGCCCCAGTTACGGCCACAACAGGACCTTCGCTTCCGTTCCGTCCTCTTCTTCTCGGACGGAGGCTCCTTGAGCCGTAGACCTCGAAAAGGTGGACCTCTTTGTCCTTGTGCTGGTGCCGGGGTGAGCGACCGCGGGGCCCCGTGCGTGACGGGAGGCCGAGTCGGCTTTCAGGTCGCCTCGCCGTAGAGGCCCTAGTAACGAATCGAGCCAAGCGTTACATTCCTATCGTCAGCGCCCCGGGAGGTTGACCAAGATGCGCGTCCACCCCTTCCGCCTTCTCGTCCTCGCGACGCTCATCCTTGCCGTCGTCCTCGGAGTCGCCGGGCGGGCGCAGGCGGCGAGCGACGCGAGGCTGCTCGCCAAGTATCAGCCCGTCACCCGGTTCGACCCCCTCGAGAGTTTCCGCCCGACGACGGTCGACACCTTCGTCGCCGACGCGACGCTCGAGCGGCTCGACCTCGCCACCGGCACGTGGACAGTCACAGATCCCGACCCCAACCCCACGTCCCTGCCTGGCCCGGGAACAGGTGTCTGGCGCCTGAACCAGCAGCCGTGCTTCCCGAACGCGAGCCTGGGCGGGCTCGCCTGCTACGAATCCTCGTGGAAAGCGCACAACGCCCCGAGTGTCGTCTACGGCCGCGTCGCCCACCTGCCGGGCCGGGTCGTCGTCCAGTACTGGTACTTCTACTACGACAACGTCTACAGCTACCAGTACCCGCCGAGCGACTTCATCTGGCAGTCGCACGAGGGGGACTGGGAGGTCGTCAACGTCGTCCTTGATTCCGACGACGACGAGCCGCTCTATGCCGGCTACAGCCAGCACTGCCTCGGTCAGCGCCGCGCCTGGGCGAAGGTACCCCGCTGGCATGGCACGCACCCGATCGTGCGCGTCGCCTACGGCTCGCACGCCAACTACTACTCCGGAGGCACGCACCAGATCGATGCGCGCTGCCTCCCGGCCCAGGCGATCACAATCCTGCAGGCGAACGGTCTGCCGCTGCCGGTCGACTACGCGTTCGCCGGCGAGTTTTCCGGCCCGAGCGCATTCGGCAGCAAGGTGACGTCGGTCGTCACGATTACAGCGGGATCCCCGGCGTGGACCGCATTCCCGGGCTTCTGGGGCGAGAACGAGTACTTCAAAGTGTCGCCATACGGCGTGGTTTGGCTCGGCACCTTCTCCCCGGTCGGGCCCGTCTACCACGCGGTCTGGCAACACCCGCTCGAGACGCTCGCGACCTGGCCCAGCGGCTAGACGTCAGCTCGTAGCCAAAATGCAGACGTGACCGCTCAGCGGGAACTCGTCGGACGGCCAGCCACTCGCAGCATCCAACGATTCCCTCCAGTTGGCTGATGTCGCCTTCCTGGCAGAACGCGACATACGGATAGCGGGCAGCACACCGACGAGGGGGTTGGCGCCGCGCAGGAGATTCGCCGGGCCCATCCGAACGTCGGGGTGCTCGTGCTCTCCCAGTACCTCGAGTCGCGCTACGTCGATGCGGCTGCTCGAGGAGGCCCCCAGAGCGCGTCGGCTACCTGCTCAAGGATCGAGTCTCGGACATCGCCGTACTCGCCGATGCTCTCAAGCGGATCGGCGAGGGGAGTGCGTCATCGATCCGACGATCGTCTCGCGCCTCGTGCAGCGGCCGCGAGAACACCGCCCGCTCGACGAGTTGACCGAGCGCGAGCGCGAAGTACTCGGCCTCATGGCCGAAGGGCGCTCGAACGGGGCCATCTGCCAGACGCTGTTCCTCAGTCCCAAGACGGTCGAGGCGAACGTGCGGCAGATCTTCAGGAAGCTCGGACCGCAGCAGTCGCTCGACGACCACCGCCGCGTTCTCGCGGTGCTCACCTACCTGCGAGCAGCCACGTAGGACGGATCTGGGATCGATCGCATGGTTTCACCTGCGACCGGATCTCGGCAGGCATCCGCGCCGAGGCCGAGTAGGTGGTCACGTGCCGGGCAAGACCACACCATTTCATAGTGAAGCGGCGGCCCGAATGGGCCGCCGCGTTCTCGTTCCAACGATCTCTCTCGCTAGCGGACGTCGGATGTCCGGTCGCTGGTGCCGCCGTAGTAGTAATCGCCCACCTGCGAGCGGTGGGCATCGTCGCGGTAGTTCATCTCGTCGAACTCGGGCGCATTCTTGATCTCGTCCTTCGTCCGGTTGACGAAGACGGTCTCCGAGTCGAGGTCGACTCGCTGGACGACTCCGGCGGGCAGAAGGACCTTCTTTCCAAAGATCCACGGCCCGGTATCGACGACGATGTAGCTGCGCGACGTCTCGTATGTCGCCTCGTCGACCTTGCCGATACCGCCGTCCGTGGCCTCGACGCTGAACCCGGTCAGATCGAGATTCCGGGTGGCGTCGACGCCAAGCGTCTCGGCATTGCCGTAGGTCCATGGATCCATGGTTGTCCTGGTAGTGCTTTCCATGTGCGCAAACCCCCTTGTCGCTCGCTGTAGGTTGGAAGGGCGCGAGCGTCATTTTCTTGTACCCGGCCTGCTAACCCTGTAACGCCTCAAAACGACCATTTCAAGCCAGATTTGGCGGAAGGCCGGGAGCTGCGCCACCCGCGGCTACGACGCTAGACCAAACTCCTGGCGTCCCTCTTTCGAGGGATTCCCGTCCGACAACCGCAAGACCTTTGCCTGCTCGAACCTCCTTTTTCTGGTGCGACTATTCAGCTCGCCACGCCGCCGCGTACCCGCGGCTCTGCTCGCGACCGCCGCCCTGGCAATCGGGCTGCCCGCTCTTGCCCTCGGCGACGAGGCGAGCGACCCATCTACGGAGACAGGACCCGACCCGATTAGCCTCGTCACGAACGAGACCGCGGTTGAGTATGCGCCGGGGCAGCTCGTCGTCGGGATCGAAGACGACGCGACGAAGGCGGAGGTCAAGACCGCCGTGGAGGACGCGGGCGCGACGGTCGATCAGTCGATCGGCGCGATCGACACCAAGGTGCTCGAGGTACCGACCGGCCAAGTCGAAGAGGCGATCGACTCCCTCGAGGATTCTCCCGCGATCGAATACGTCGAACGGGAGGTCGTCCTCGAGGCCACAGCCACAATCCCCAACGACACCCTCTGGCAAGAGCAGTGGGGTCCGAGGCGCGTTCGCGCGCCAAGGGCTTGGGACGCAACACGGGGCTCGTCGAGCGTCGTCGTGGCGGTCGTCGACACAGGGGTCGATTACGGCCACCCCGATCTCCAAGAGCTCTTCGTGCCGGGCTTCGATTTCGTCAACAACGACGCCGACCCACGTGACGACCATGGTCACGGGACGGCCGTTGCAGGCGTGATCGCGGCGCGCACGCAGAATCACGAAGGCCAGGCGGGGATGTGCTGGAAGTGCAGCGTGATGCCCGTGAAGGTGCTCGACCGCAACGGGTCTGGACCCACGTCCACAATCGCGGCCGGCATCGTCTGGGCCGTCAACCACGGAGCTCGGGTCATCAATCTCAGCCTCGGCGGCGCAGGGACCACGCAAGCCCTCCAAGACGCCGTGGTTTTCGCGGCGAGCCAGGGCGCCGTCGTTGTGGCGGCGGCCGGCAACAGCGGCTCGTCGACCAAGTTCTATCCCGCGGCCTACGCCGACGCCCTCAGCGTCGCCGCCAGCACGTCGAGCGACAACCTGTACGACTGGTCGAATCGCGGCCTGGATTGGGTCCAGGTTGCGGCGCCCGGCTGCAACGTTGCGCCCGTTCGCGGGGGTGGATACGGGAACTTCTGCGGGACCTCTTCGGCGACCCCCATCGTCTCCGGGATCGCCGCGCTCGCGCTCTCGCTCGATCCGGGCATCGGCAAGGAAGCGCTGGAGCAGGCGCTCAGAAGGACAGCGCGACACGGAATCGGCGGAGTGGAATACGGGCGCGTCAATGCCCTCTATACCCTGGCCGCGCTCGGCCTGACGGCGCCTCTCAACACGGCGCGGCCGCGAATCGTCGGAACCGCCCGCTCCGGAGAGACCCTCGAGGCTCGAAAGGGTCGGTGGCTGGGCGCGAGCAGCCTCGCCTACCGCTGGCAGCGCTTCGATCCGGGGGGACGGAGCTGCACCACGATCTTCGGCGCAACGTCGGAGACCTATCGGCTGACGCGGCTGGACATCGGATCCACAGTCCGCCTGAAGGTCCGTGCTCGGAACAGCCGCGGAACAACGGCGGCCTTTTCGAAGGTGAGCGAGGTCGTCGAGCGCGCAGCGGGCGTGGCTTCGGTCCAGGCCGCGGTGGTGCCGACGAGTGCGGGAGAGAGCGGATCGACGAGCGGCCCGCCACCTTCAGGTGCGGGTAGCGGCGGCACCGAGCCTCCTCCGTCGCTACTAGAGGCCCTCCCGCCCGAGGTCGAGAACGCCGTGGCAGAGGTCAGGGATATGGCCGACGGGGCCGTCCCTGCGAGTCCCTAGCAGCTTTCGCTTCGGAGTCCCCGTCGCCGAGACCCTGCCCTCGCCCCTAGAACCACGAAGAGGAGCACGTCGCGGACCCGGGCGAACCTGGGATCGAAGCGAAAGCGGCGGAGAAGGTAGGCGCCAGCGATGGCTTCGAACGTGTTGCCAACTGAGATGCCTGCTGCCAGGGCGAGCGAAACGCCGCTTGTGGCGTTGACGAGGAAGGCGGCGAGCGCCACCGCCGGCCAGAGGCGGTAGGCCGAGGAGCAGGAGTGCGGCCAGGGCGATTCCGGTCGGCGCCCAGACGGGCGTTATGACACCGTCGGCGACAGGAAGGCTGATCCCGAACTTCGCTGCGGCCGCATAGGCGCTGGCGATCACCGAAGCGGCGAACCAGTATCCAGGTCGGCGAGGACTGAGGCAGTAGCCCCTCAGCCCATCGCTTCGGCTCGCCCCCGCTCGAAGCGTGGTCTCCACATGTTCCTCTTCGGCATGCGAGCCCAATTTCAGAAGCTGGGCGTCTTTCGCTCTCTGGGATGAATACCGGGTCGGGTGCGGACGGCCGCCGAAGGCGTTGGGGGAGCGCGGCGTTAGGATCCCGTCGCTCGGCTGATTCGTTCCGAGCCGAGCAAGGCCCTACGATGCGATCCCGAAACGATCTGCCGGCGGTCACGGGAAGCGGCGATGTGTCCGTGGCTCCGGACGTCCTGCCCGAGGCCTACCACCAGAGCCTGTTTCCGCCCCTCCCGGAGCCCTCCTTCGAGACTCCAGAGGAGCTCGAGAGAGTCTGGGGCGCGCGGTGGGGTGCGAACAGCGAGGTGGGACGCCTCCGCGCGGTTCTGCTGCGCCGCCCGGGTGAAGAGCTGGAGCGGATCCGCGCGGACGGCTGGAATCCCGCAATGCAGGCTCTCGTCGATCCCGAGGAGGGCTGGTACTGGGAGAGCGACCAGCCGCCCGATCTCCCGCTCATACGACGACAGTACGACGGGCTGGTCGGTGCCCTCGAGAACGAGGGGGTGGAGGTTCACTTCGCCGAGCCGATCTCGACCCACTTCTCGAAGGCGATGTACACGCGCGACCCTCTCGTGACCCTCCCCGGCGGGGCAATCATCGGGAGGCTCGCCCCTCGGATGCGCCGGGGAGAGGAGCAGAGCGTTACGCGTGCGGTCGCCTCGCTTGGCGTGCCGATTCTGAGAACGATTACGGGCTTCGGGTTGGTGGAGGGCGGCTCGTTTGCCAAATTGACGCCAAAGGTGGCGGCGTTCGGGACCTCCATCCGCTGCAACGAGGAGGGAGCGAAGCAGCTGGAGGAGATACTTCGGTGGCTCGGAATCGAGCTCCTCGTCGTTCCTATGGCCGGCTTCTCCATCCACCTCGACGGAGCCTTCGGGATGCTGGACGTCGACAAGGCGCTGGTGCATGCGCCCGGCCTTCCGTACTGGTTTCTCGAGCGCCTTTCCGAGCTCGGGATCGAACCCATCTGGTGCCATCCCGACGAGCTCTGGGCGATAAACTCCCTCGCCCTCAGTCCCGGCCGGGTGCTGATGTGCGACCGCTATCCGCAAACAGCCGAGCGCCTGGAACGGCGTGGAGTCGAGGTGGTCCGCATTCCCTACGATGAGATCCAGAAGAACGGTGGCGGCATCCACTGCTCGACGATGGAGCTGATCCGGGAGGACGTCTAGCCACCGGATGCTCGCACGCTTCATCGAGGGACGCGAGTAGCGACGGCGTCCCGGGCTCGCTTGAGCGCGCCTGCGCTTGAAGCCGGCCGGCCCACTCAGGAGGAAGACGCCCCGCCCTTCGCTCGTCTCGTTAACCAGAGATGACCTTTGCAATCGTCGCAATGTGGTGCCTTGGTTGGGGAACGGTCGCAGTGGCCGGTCTTCGCTCACAGTTCAAGAACTGACTGCGCCGAACCGGAGCACGGCCTACGGCTGTGTCTGCCCGCTCCATGCACAGACGGGCAGACGGGGATGGGCCCTTCGGCCGCTCCGCGCTTACCGCTCATTCTTAGGTGGCCTTCACGATCGGGTTCTAACGTGCCTCCCAACGGTCGCACTCGGCCGAGATCAGGAGGCTCATGCCGGAACATGACTCAACCGCTCTAGCCGAGCACCTTCGGGCGCTTGAAAGGCGACCGCGGGCGAATCCGGACGAAGAACTTTTCGATCAAGGGCTCGCGTTCGACCTCGAGACGCTTTTGGACCGGCGCGGGATGCTCAAGCTGGTGGGCGCGGCCAGCTTGGGCGCGGGGCTGCTACTCGCTGGCTGTGGAACGTCCTCCAAGAGCTCGGGGGGCACGGCGGCGTCAGGAGCTTCCGCCGGGGCAGGCACCGGTACGGCGGGCTGTGCTCCCATCCCCGAGGAGACGGCGGGGCCCTATCCTGCCGACGGCACAAACGGCCCGGACGTGCTCAACCAAAGCGGCATCGTCCGCCGCGACATCCGATCGAGCTTCGGTGAGCTTACCGGCACTGCTGCGGGTGTCCCGTTGACGATCTTGCTCGCCGTCGAGGACACGGCGAACGGCTGCGCACCCCTCGCCAACGCGGCTGTCTACCTCTGGCATTGCGACCGTGACGGGAACTACTCGCTCTACGGCGTCACCGATCAGAACTACCTGCGTGGAGTGCAAGAGGCAGACGCCGACGGGATCGTGACCTTCACGAGCATCTATCCAGCCTGCTACGCAGGCCGTTGGCCGCACATCCATTTCGAGGTCTATCCGAGCCTCGGAGCGGCGACCGACGCCGCCAAGAGGATCGCAACGTCGCAACTTGCTCTCCCAAGACCACCTGCACGGCCGTGTACGCGACGGCGGGCTACGAGCAGAGCGCCGCCAACCTCCGGCAGGTCAGCCTGGCGTCAGACAACGTCTTCGGCGACGACGGAGGCGCGCAAGAACTCGGGCGGGTCACCGGAAGCATCGACGCTGGCCTCACCGTGGAGCTGACGGTCCCGGTCGCCGTGACCTGATGAGCTGCGCCGTCAACGACGTGGTCGTCGTCAACGGGCTCGTGATCGTCGGAAGACTGCCAAGAGCAGTCCTCTTCTAACCTCCAACGGGACATTTTTCGAGACCCGCCGCCAGCATCGCGCTCCGGCCCAGAGCGGAATAGGGCCTTGAGATTCGCGGTTGTCCTGAGAACAGAGAATCGACGCAGGGCGACCCGATGTCGGAGGAGGGCTTGATGGAGGATCCTCAAATCCACGGAACGATCGAGCAACTCGTGGCCGAGGAGCACGCGCTGTGGGAGCGAGAGTCGGCGGGCAACGCGACCGAGGAAGACAGACAGCGCTTGCAAGCAGTGAAGGTCTCGCTCGACCAGTGCTGGGATCTGCTGCGCCAGCGCCGCGCGCTCCGCGACGCCGGTCGCGACCCGGACGCAGCCGACGTCAGAGGGCCGGAGGTGGTGGAGCGCTACGAGCAGTAGCGGCGATCCGAACGGTCGGCCGTCGCCGTTCACGGGTCGCACGGCGTGGGCGCGGAGCCTGGAGACGCCACTGCGCGAGTTCCTGCGCACGGAGACGGGCGGCGCCGCGGTCCTGCTGGCCGCTGCCGTCGCGGCACTCATCTGGGTGAATGTCCACGCGTCCTCCTACGACTCGCTCTGGGGGACGCGGCTTTCGATCGATCTTGGCGGCGCAGGCGTCGCCTTAGATCTTCGTCACTGGGTGAACAGCGGTCTGATGACGTTCTTCTTCTTCGTCATCGGGCTCGAAGCTCGCCGCGAATTCGACCTGGGCGAGTTGCGGGAGCGGCGGCGCTTCGCCCTGCCCCTGCTGGCGGGGATCGGCGGCATGGTGGTGGCGGTCGCCATCTACCTCGCCTTCAATGCCGGACGCTCGTCCGCAGGCGGCTGGGGGATCGTAATGTCGACGGACACCGCCTTTGCGCTTGGCCTGCTCGCGCTCGTCGGCCCGCGCTTTCCCGACCGTCTGCGGGCGTTCATGCTCACGGTCGTGGTCGTGGACGACATCGTCGCGCTCGTCGTCATCGCGACCGTCTACACGGAGGCGCTTCGCGTCGTGCCGCTCCTGGCGGCCGTCGCCTTCTTCGCAGCTGTTCTCGTCGCGCGTAGTCTCCGATTTCGGCCCGGTCTGATCTGTGTGGTACTCGGGACCGCCGCTTGGGTGAGCCTACTCAAGTCGGGCGTCGAGCCAGTCGTCATCGGCCTCGCACTGGGCCTCTTGGCCTACGCGTTCACCGCTTCGCGCTCGAATCTCGAGCGGGCGACGGAGCGCTTCCGCGAGTTCCGCGAGCAACCCACTGCAGAACTGGCACGCGTGGCCGGAGTCGAGCTCAGATCGGCGACGCCGGCCAACGAACGGCTGCAACAGCTCTTCCACCCCTGGACGAGCTATGTGATCGTCCCTCTCTTCGCGCTAGCGAACGCTGGGATCGCGGTCGACGGCGGCTTCCTGTCACGAGCTTTCAGCTCGCCGATAACGCTCGGGATCTTGGTCGGCTACGTCGTCGGCAAGCCCGTTGGCATTCTCGGCTGCTCGTGGCTCCTGACGCGCCTGACGCGGGGACGGCTGCGGCCGCCGGTAGGCTGGGCTGCCGTTGCCGGCGGCGGTACGATCGCTGGAATCGGCTTCACGGTCGCGCTGCTGGTCGCGACACTCGCCTTCGACGGGCGCCAGCTCGAGGAGGCGAAGCTCGGCATTCTCAGCGCCGCGCTCGGGGCGGCGCTCATCACCTGGCTGCTGTTCCGGGCCACGGCGCTGCTGCCCCGACGGCTGCGGATCCGCGCCCTCCTCGGAACCGCCGAGCCGCTTGTCGACCTCTACATCGACGTCGACCCGGAGCGTGACCACGTGCGTGGGCCGATCAACGCTCCGGTCACGGTTGTCGAGTACGGCGACTTCGAATGCCCTTACTGCGGGCGGGCGGAACCAGTCGTCCGGGAGCTCCTCCGCGATTTCGGCGACGTCCGCTACGTCTGGCGCCATCTGCCGCTGAACGACGTCCACCCTCGCGCCCAGCTCGCCGCGGAAGCCGCCGAAGCCGCGGCCGACCAGGGGGCCTTCTGGGAAATGCACGATCTCCTGCTCGGCAACCAGGGCGCGCTCCGCCCGCCGGATCTGATGGGCTACGCCGAGCAGCTCGGACTCGACCTCGAAAGCTTCACGAACGCCCTCCGCGCCCACGCCGGCGCCGCCCGCGTCGCCGAGGATGTCGATAGCGCCGACCTCAGCGGCGTCTCCGGCACGCCCACCTTCTTCATCAATGGTCGCCGCCATTACGGCGCCTATGACATCGCCACACTGTCGGCGGCCGTGCGTGTGGCCGGGGCGCAGGCGCTCGCGACCACGATCGCCGACTGAGCATCAGGCTCGGCTCCAGGTCACTACCTCTCGAGTAGGTAGTGTTGAGTTGCATGCGCAACGCTACCGATCGCGCTGCTGCGGCGGCCGCTCAGTTCCAAGCCTGGCGAGAGCTCGCGCCCGAGCAGCTCGCCGCCTGGGCCGGCTTCCTCCAGGCTCACGCCCAGATCGTGCGGGGGCTCGATGCGGAGCTGGAGCGAGGGCACGGGCTCCCGCTCACCTCGTACGACGTGCTCATTCAGCTCAGCCTCGCCCCCGACCGGCGGCTCCGGATGTTCGAGCTCGCGGACGCGGTCGTCCTCAGCCGCAGCGGGTTGACCCGGTTGGTCGAGCGACTCGAGCGAGACGGGCTCGTGGAGCGGGAGCGCGGCGTGGTCGACCTGCGTCAGATGTACGCGCGACTCACCGACCGCGGTTTCGAGGTAGTCGCGGATGCTACGCCGACCCACGTCGCCGGCGTCAAGGAGCGCTTCCTCGAGCGTCTCTCGGACGAGCAGACGAAGCAGCTGGCCGCAATCTGGAGGGCAGTGCTAGGGCCGTGACCACGGCCCTCGTCCCCGAGGTCGCCGAGTCGCGCGACCACGTGCGCGGCTCACGCGGGCCGACGCTCCTCATCTTCGGCGACTACGAATGCCCGTACACACGCATCGCCTACCGAAGCGTCCAGTTCCTCGAAGCCGACGGCGTTCCCTTCCGGTTCGTCTTCCGCCACTTCCCGCTCGTCGAGATTCATCCACACGCGCTCGCCGCGGCGGAGGCGAGCGAGGCGGCAGCCGCGCAGGGGCGCTTCTGGCCGATGCACGATCTCCTCTTCCGCCGCCAGAAAGCGCTCGAGAGAGCGGACCTCGAACGGTACGCAAACGAGATCGGGTTGGACGTCGAGCGGTTCCGGCGAGAGCTCGAGGCGCATGTCCATCTCGACCGGGTCGAGGCCGACCGCTCGAGCGCCCTGGCAAGCGGCGCCGCCGGTACGCCGACGATCTTCGTCGACGGCCTCCCGTACCACGGCTCCTTCGAGCGGGCGGAGCTCCGCCGGGCGCTCGCTCCCAATGGAGAGGAGAGCAAATGACGGATCTATGCGCGCATCTCGACATGATTCAGGTGACCTCTCTGCCCGAGAGCGTCCCGGGCTGCGAGGACTGCCTGCGCATCGGCGGCCAATGGGTCCATCTACGCCGCTGTCTCACCTGCGGGCACGTCGGCTGCTGTGACTCCTCGCCAAACCGCCATGCCACAGCGCACGCCCGATCGTCCCAGCACCCCATCATCCGCTCCCTCGAGGCGGGGGAGGAGTGGTGCTGGTGCTACGAGGACGAGATCGTCTTCCGAGTCGACCTCGCGGAGGCGGGAACATGAGCGAGCTGCCGGAGCTTGCGCTCGAGCCGTGGGAGCCGACGAAAGAGACGCTTCACCTCTGGGCGCAGATCGTCGGCAAGGTGCGCCTGGCCGCGACGCCACCACAAAACCACTGGTGGAATGTCCCTCTGTACGTCGACACACGAGGGCTGACTACGCGTCGCCTTCGCTCCGAGGGTTTGGACTTCGACGTCTCCTTCGACTTCGTCGCCCACGAGCTCGTCGTGCGCACGAGCCGTGGGGAGGTGGACTCCTTCTCGCTTGCGGACGGCCTCTCGGTTGCGGTCTTCTACGAGCGCTTATTCGCACTGCTCGCCGGCCTTGAGATCGAGGTCGAGGAAAAGGCCGAGCCGTTCGGGATTCCGGTGACGACGCCCTTCCCTGAGGACACCGAGCACGCGTCGTACGATCGCGAGGCGGTCGTGCGGTTCTGGCAGGCGCTCCGCTGGATCGACTGGACACTGCAGGAATTCGCGGGCTGGTTCTGCGGCAAGACCAGCCCGGTGCACGTCTTCTGGCACGGCTTCGACATTGCCGTGACCCGTTTCTCTGGCCGGCGCGCCCCTGAGAACCCGAACGCCGACCGGGTGACACGCGAGGCCTACTCGCACGAGGTCATCAGCTTCGGCTTCTGGCCCGGCGACCAGAAGGTCCGCATGCCCGCCTTCTACTCGTACACGGCGCCGGAGCCTGCCGGCCTCGCAGAAGAGCCGCTTCGTCCCGAGGCCGCGAGCTGGCAGCAGCCGTTCGGCTCGAGCCATCTCGCGCTCCTCCCTTACGACGAGGTGCGGAACTCGCCCGACCCGCGCGGAACCCTGCTCGAGTTCCTCCAGAGCGCCTACGTCGCCGGTGCGGCGACGGCTGGCTGGGACGCAGAGGGCCTGCGCTCGAGCTGGTGTCCACCGGAGGCCGTCTTCAACCCTCGACCCGGCGCATAGCGGGCCCCCAGAGGCCCGAAAGGAGAAGGAAGCATGAAGAGCCAAGTTGCAACGGAACGCGAAGCCGTCCTCGTGGAGGACGCAGCGTGGACCCAAGTCATGGGGCAGCCCATCCTGGAGGCCCTGCCCTCCCCTGGAGTGCCGTATGAGCAGGTCGATCCATTCATCCTTGTCCACGAAGGTCGCCTCCGGCTCTCGGACCTGAAGGGCGTCGACACCAGGCATCCCCATCGGGGCTTCGACAACCTCTGGTACGTCCTCGAGGGATCCGTGAGCACGGGCCACAGCACCGGGCCGGGCGGAGCCGTGGAGCGGGCGCGACTGGCCGAGGGCGCGCTCCTGGCGCTCCGGACGGGGCGAGGTGTATGGCACGCCGAGGCGATTGGAGCAGATGAGCTCGAGGAGGGCCAGGCCGATGCCGAGTTTCGAGGCGTCCTCTTGTGGGTGAATCTGGCCCGGAAAGACAAGCAGATGGAGCCGAGCGCCCAGGTGCTGCAAGCGGAGCAGATCCCCCTACGGCAGGAGGGCGACGCGACGGTGCGGGTCTTGGTCGACGAGGGCTCTCCCGTTCGTCTGGGGACGCCCGCGCTCGTCCTCGACATCGAGTTGCCGGAAGGCGGGGAGGTCACGACAGCCATCCCGCCCGAGTTCCAGGGCTTCGCCTATGTACTGGAAGGCGAGGCGTCCTTCGGTGCCAACGGACGGCGGGCGAAGCCTCCCCAGCTCGTCCTCCTCGGTCGCGGTGCTGAGCTCAGGGTCACCGGTGCCTCCCCCGGCACGCGGTTCCTGCTCATGGCGGGGCAGCCGTACGGCGAGGTACCCGTCTTCAACGGGCCGTACGTGGATTAGACGACGACGCCGGGCTCGCCGAGGACGTCGATCCCGTTCGGCGCCGCGATTGCCGCGAGCCGCGACGCATCGCCGCTCTCCTGCCAGGACAGGGACGACCCCTCCGCTGGGACGGCGACCGCGCGCAGGAAATCCTCGTAGCGCGCCGCGGAGCGGGCGACCGTTGCGCTCAGGTAGCGAGCCTCTCGGGATTCGACGGCGAGCGTGTGCGGGATCCCCGGCGGAGCCGCGAACGAGTCGCCTGCCACGAGCCTGACTGGTTCGTCGGTGACGAACAGCGTCAGCGCGCCCTCGACGACGTACACGACCTCGTCCTCGGGGTGGACGTGGAGTGGGGTCATCTCCCCTCGACGACCCGTTCGTTCCATGACGGCAAGGCTTCTGCCTCGCTTCGCATCGGTCGCCCGGACAAGGGCGAGCACGGCAGCATCGAAGGAACTATTCGGCCTCGCGGATACAACGGGCGTGCTCATGGCGTAAGCATGCCGCGCGGCGCCGCCGGGGGGAAGGCAGCCAGCCTGCGTTCGAAGGTGCGGTTAACCGAACCCGAAGCCGCTGTTTCGCCAAGCCCTCCTTAAAGAGCGGCGCAGGTGTCGTCTCCCTCAGCGACGCCCGGAAGCCTGCCGAGCATGTCGCCGAGCTCGTCGAGCTCGTCCTCGCTGAAGTGCTCCTCCATGAGGTCGCGGATCGACCCGACGTGGGCGCACGAGGCGGCCTCGAACTGTTCACGTCCCTCCGGTGTGAGCTCGGCGTACGCGACGCGAAGGTCGGTCGGGCACGTCGTGCGCCTCACGAGGCCCGCCTGTTCGAGGCCCTCGAGGAGGCGGGTGATGCCGGAAGGGGTGAGGAGCAGCCGGCGGGCGAGCTCCACGCGCTTCATCCGTCCGCCCTCGGCGCCCGAGAGGACATAGAGCGCCTCGAAGTCGTTGAGCGACAAGCCGTGGTCCGACTGGAGCTCGGCGCTGAGAACGCGCGTGGTCGCCGCGTGCGCGCGTAGAAGCCGCGTCCAGGCGCGGACGGCCGACGGCGTTTCTGGGGCTGCAGACGTTTGCGTGTGCAATGCTTGCGCTCTCAATTGAGTTGTGGTAAATTCCTTTGCGTAGTCAATATTACACCACGCAAAGAGGAGGAGCAAGTGAGCACCACGCAGACAGTGACGATCGCTCCGGCCGGCACCTGGCGGCTCGACCCCGTCCACTCGTCCGTCGGCTTCGAGGTCGATTACCTCGCCGGGACGTTCAAGGGCGACTTCCGCGAGGTCGAGGCGACCCTTGCCGTCGAGGGCGAGAGTGCCAGGCTCGAAGGCACCGCGAAGGTCGCGAGCGTCGATGTGAAGGACGAGAATCTCGCGACCCATCTTCAGTCGCCGGACTTCTTCGACGCCGAGCGAAATCCCGATCTGCGCTTCACGGCGGAGGACATCGACCTCGACGGCGAAGCGGTCACGGTCAAGGGAGAGATCACGATCAAGGGCGTCACCAGGCCCGTCGCTCTCGCCGGCACGGTCAGCCCGCCGCTGGAGGACTACTCCGGCAACGAGCGCATTGTGCTCAAGCTGACGACGGTGATCGACCGCACGGAGTTCGGCGTCAACTGGAACCTGCCGCTTCCCACCGGTCAGCCGGCCCTCGCGAACGAGGTCCGCATCGTGGGCGACCTCTACTTCTACTTCGTGAAAGGCGACTAGCACCGTGAAGATCCTCGGCATCTCCGGCAGCCTCCGCCGCGGCTCGTACAACACGAGCCTGCTCGGCGCGGCTGCCGGCCTGCTCCCCGATGAGGTGGAGTTTGAGCTCTGGGGCGGGCTCAAAGAGGTGCCGCCGTACGATGAGGACGACGATACGGAGGAGGCGCCGGCCGCCGCCGCGGCTCTGCGCGCGGCGATCGCCGGCGCCGACGCCGTCCTCTTCGCGACGCCGGAATACAACTCGTCCGTGCCCGGCCAGCTCAAGAACGCCATCGACTGGGTGTCGCGGCCGCTGGCGACGAATCCGCTCCGCAACAAGCCGGTCGCGGTTGTCGGCGCCTCGACCGGCGCGTTCGGCGCCGTCTGGTCCCAGGGCGAGCTCCGCAAGGTGCTGGCCGCGACGGGGGCCCGTGTGGTCGAGGGAGAGGTGGCGGTCGGCCACGCTCCGACCCGTTTCGACGAGGAGGGCCGGCTCGTGGACGAAAACCTGCTCGAGCAGCTCGAAGAGGTCGTCGCTGTCCTCGTCGCTGCGGCGGCCGCCCGCTGCGAGGCGCCGGACTCGCATCTGGCGTCGGCGGGCTTGACCGCGTGACCGAGTAGGGCAGACACGCCCCGGCGCGCACTGCGACCTGCGGTTACGCGGTCTTCGTCACACGGCTGATTGGCGGGGATTTCTCACCCGGGCGCCTCGGCCGGCCGCTCGACGCCGCGCCTGGGCAGGGCCTCGCGGTCGTGCGGCGGCTCGATCGTGACGTCCGGGAGGATCCGGTCGAGCCAGCGCGGCATGTACCAGGCCTTCTCGCCCATGAGGGTCAGGAACGCAGGCACGAGCGTCATTCGCACGATCAAAGCGTCAGTGAGGATCGCGACCGCGAGCAGCAGCCCGAACTCCTTCGAGATGCGATCGGCAGTGAGGATGAAGGCCGCGAAGACCGTGCCCATGATCAGCGCCGCCGCGACGACGACGCGGCCGATTGCGGCGATCCCGTGCTCGACCGCCTCGCGGCACCTGAGCCCGTGCACGTGCTCCTCGCGAATGCGGCTCATCAGGAAGACCATGTAGTCCATCGAGAGCCCGAAGAGGATCGCGAAGGCGATCGGAGGCACGAAGGTCTCGATCGGACCGGTCCTATCGAGCCCGGTGAGCGAGAGCAGGTGACCCTCCTGCACGACGAGCGTGAGCACGCCGAACCCGACGAACGCGGACAGGATGGTCGTGATCGCTGCCGTCAGTGAGATGACGATTGAGCGGAAGGCCATCGCGAGGACCAGGAACGTGACACCGACGATGTAGAGCAGGAACAGCGGCAGCCGTTCCATGATCCGTTGGGCGATGTCCTTGAACGCGGCCGTCAAGCCCGAGACGTAGGCGACGGCGTCTCCGCCCGCGGTCGCCGCCGGAATGACGTCGTCCCGCAGCCGGTCGACGAGCTTGTCCGTGGCCTCGTCCTGCGGGGCGGAGTCCGGGGTCACGAACACGATCGCAACCGTCTTTTCATCGTTCAGCTGCGGCTCACCGACCGAGGCGACGCCGGGGAGAGCTTGCACGCGCTCGTAGATTTTGTCCGGCGCCTGGGGGTCATCGTTTACGTCGACGACGATCGGGATGGGACCGTTGAAACCCGCGCCGAAGCCCTCGGCGAGGAGGTCGTAGGCCCGCCGCGACGTCTGCGCCGTCGGCTGCGTGCCCTGGTCCGCCGCCCCCAGACGGACGAGCAGGGAAGTGGAGGCGAGTGCGACGACGATGAGGAGCGTGACGACGAACACTCCCCGCGCGTGCGCGGTGACGAACCTCCCCCAGCGGGCGATCGGTGTCTTCTCGCGGGCTGCCTCAGCGTCGTCGACGCGGCGCAGGAAGGGCACCTTCAGCCGGTCGACCTTGTGACCGAGCAGCCTCAGCACCGCCAGGAGGAGCGAGTTCGCGATCAGGACCGTCGTCAGCACGCCGAGCGCGCTGCCGATGCCGAGCTTCGTGATGAAGTCGAGCCCGAAAAAGGCGAGGCCGCTCACCGAGATTGCTACGGTGACGCCGGCGAAGAGCACAGCCCGTCCGGCGGAGGCGCCCGCCTCGGCTGCGGCATCCACGGGCGAAAGGCCGTCGTGCAGGAGCTGCCTGAAGCGCGTGACGATGAAGAGCGAGTAGTCGATGCCGACGCCGAGCCCGATCATCGACACGAGGAGCGGCGTGATCGTGTTGATGTCGGTGAGGCCGGCGAGAATGAAGAGCAGGAGGAACGCCGTCGCCAACGCGCTGAGCGCGAGCACGATCGGGAGCGCGATGGCCACGAAGGTGCGGAAGACGACGATCAGCACGAGGAGCGCCGCGAGCAGGCCGAGCAGCTCCTGCGTCCCCTGCTCGATGGGCGGAAACTCGGCGTCACCGTTGAACTCGGCCTCCACGCCGGCCGGCTCGACTGTCCGGCGGACCTCGTCTTCAACGGCGAGGACCGCCTCGCGATCCTTGTCGTAGATGACCCGATCGAACTGCGCCTCCGCGTAGGCGATGCGCCCGTCATCGGAAACGGTGTCCTCGCTGAAAGGATCGCCCACGCTCTCGATGCCCGCCTTGTCCTTGGTCGGCTTGAACTCCGGCGACTTGAGGCGCGCGATCGTCTTCTCGATCGCCGCCTTGCGCTTCGGGGTGTCGAGCCGTTGGCCCGGGGGCGCCGCGAAGACTAGGTTCAGCACGCCGCCTTGCTCCGACGCAAACTCCTTCTCGATCAGGTCGGTGGCTTTCTGGGTGTCGGACCCGGGGATCTCGAATTGATCTTTGAGCGACCCCCCGACCGTCGCGACGAGGACGACCAGGGCGACGACGATGCCGACCCAGCCGCCGACGACGCGCCAGGGATGTGTGGCGCAGGCTCGCGTCCAGCGCGCGAGCGCGCCGGTCGCAAGACGTTCGTGAGCTGCCCGCCGTTCTGCCATAGGCCCGCGGGCCAGGTTACCTAGCTCAGCTAGCGACCTGCAGTTCGACTGGAGCGGGTGCCACGTCGATCAGCTGCTCGAGCAGGCCGCGGTCTCCCGAGACTTTGACGAGGTCGAGCCGTCTGTCGACGAACATGTAGTAGATGCCCTCGGGATCACCCTCCACGACGACGTCCGGCTCCTCCACGGATCCCGGTTGCGCCTCGCCGTCGACGAGAGAGGCCACTTCGTCCCCGACGCGGAACTCGAAGCGACCCGGCGGCGCAAGCGGCGCGAGCACGGTGTCGAGCGCGTTTACAAGCCAGCCAGGGAAGAGCTCGTCGGCGGCGGTGGGGGGGCCGAGCGAGCGGGCGCCCCAAAGCGCGAGCTCGCGAATGGCTGGCTTGAGCTCTCGCCCATACTCGGTCAGCTCATAGACCTGCGAGGCGGCAGGAGGCGGGAGCTTCCGCTTCGTCACGACCCCGGCGGCCTCGAGATCGCGCAGGCGGGAGGCGAGGATGTTCGTGCCGATCCCGCGGAGGTTGTCCGCGAGGTCCGTGTAGCGCTTGGGGCCGCCCATCAGCTCGAGCACGACCAGCAACGCCCAGCGCTCCCCGACGAGGCAGAGGGCGTGAGCGACAGGGCAGTACTCGTCGTAACGCTTGGTCATGTCGAGTCAGTGTACCTAGTGCGCTTGCTGTTGTGAAGGGGAAACTTGCAATCTGCAAGTAGTCTCTGCTAGTTTGCCAGTCGTCCCTATCGAAGCGAAAGGAAACCGGACGACATGGTGACATCCGATCGACGTAAGTGGCTGGCGCTGGCGCTCCTGAGCGTCGTCCAGTTCATGGTCGTCCTGGACATCGCAATCGTGAACGTGGCGTTGCCGTCGATCCAGGTCGATCTGGGATTCTCCCAAGAAAACTTGCAGTGGGTGATCAGCGCATACGCGCTCGTCTTCGGAGGATTCTTGCTCCTCGGCGGGCGTGCGGCCGACCTTCTCGGCCGCAGGCGCATTTTTCTCGCGGGCGTGATCCTCTTCACAGTCTCTTCGTTGCTCGCGGGCCTGGCGTGGTCAGAGGCGTCGTTGATCGGCGCCCGCGCCTTCCAGGGGCTCGGAGCGGCGATCATCACGCCGGCGGCCCTTTCGATCCTCTCGACGACGTTCGTCGAAGGACGCGAGCGGAACATCGCGCTCGGCGTCTGGGGAGCCGTGGGTGGATTCGGCGCGGCCGCCGGAGTGCTGCTGGGCGGCATCCTCACCGACGCCCTGAGCTGGGAGTGGATCTTCTTCGTCAACGTGCCGGTCGGTGTCATGGCGTTCGTGGCCGCACCGCTCCTCCTTGCGGAGAGCCGCGACGCGCGCGTGAAGAAGTTCGACCTCCCGGGCGCGGTGCTCGTGACCGGCGGCCTCTCTGTGCTCGTTTATGCGATCACCCAGGCGGGCCGGGACGGCTGGCTCGCAGGCCAGACGGTTGCCTTCTTCGCGGCCTCGATCGTCTTGCTCGCCGGCTTCGTCGGCTGGGAGCTCCGTCACTCCGAGCCGTTGATGCGTTTCGGCATCCTCCAGACCCGCACCGTGAGCGGCGCAAACGTGGCCGGTTTCATCATGGGCACCGCGCTGTTCGCGATGTTCCTGATGCTGACGCTCTACATGCAGCAGGTGCTGGGCTATTCGGCGATGAAGACCGGGGTCGCCTACCTCGCGGTGGCGGGAACGGCGATCGTCTGGTCGGCCGTGGCGGCGCAGCTCGTCACGCGCGTGGGCGTGAAGCCGGTGCTCGTCCTCGGCATGACGCTCCTCACCGCGGGCCTCGTGTACTTCACGCAGGTCTCGGTGGGCGGCTCCTACGTTGCCGATCTCCTGCCGGGTTTCCTCTTGATCGGAATCGGCATCGGCTTCGCGTTCGTGCCGATCTCGATCGCGGCACTCGCCGGTGTCGAGGCTGCGGAGGCGGGCCTCGCCTCTGGCCTGATCAACACGTCGCAGCAGATCGGGGGCGCGCTCGGCATCGCAGCGCTCTCGACGATCGCGACGTCGCGAACCGACGACGCGGTTGCGTCGGGCACGGCGCTGCCGGCGGCGCTCGTCGACGGCTTCTCGTCGGCGTTTCTCGCCGGGGTGATCATTGCGGGCCTCGGAGTCGTGGCCGCGCTGACGCTCATCCGCCGTGACGAGCTCGAGCAGGCTCCAGAGGCCGAGCCGGCGCTCGACCTCGCGGCCTAGAAAATTCGTGGGGGGACCGCTCTGGTTCCCCCACGAATCCATTCCCTCCGATGCGCGTCGTCATTTCGGGAGGCGGTATTTGACGTGGGTAACGGCTGGGGAGTGAAAGGCCCTCTCGACTTCCAGATCGGGCCGCGTGTCGCCAAGCTGATCGAACAGCCGGACGCCCCCACCGAGAAATACAGGCACGAGGTGGATCTGCATCTCGTCGAGGAGCCCGGCCTCGATGCACTGCTGGACGACGCTCGCGCCACCGGCCACCGCGACGTCTTTGTCGCCGGCCGCGTCGCGAGCCTGGGCGAGCGCGGCGTCGAGGCCGTCCGTGACGAAGATGAACGACGTGCCACCTTGCTTCGCCACGGTCTCCCGGGCGTGGTGGGTGAGAACGAAGACCGGCACGCGGAACGGGGGATCGTCTCCCCACCACCCGTCCGCGACCGGATCGTCTTCCCACGGGCCCTCGCCGCCGCTGAACATGCGCCTGCCCATGAGGACGGCCCCGGCCGTGTCCAGCGTTTCGCGCACCACCTCGTCGTCCGCGTTCCTCTCTCCTCCAGACCTTCCGTGGCGTTCGCGAAAGCTCGCAAGTCCGAAGATCCACTCGTGGAGCCGTTCGCCGCCGTCGCCGAGCGGCTGCTCTACTGTCCGGTTCGGCCCGGCGATGAAGCCGTCCAGTGACATCGAGATGTCGAGGGTAAGCCTTGCCATGATCCGCCTTCCTCCAAGTGATGTTTGATCATGTGACGATACGCGTGTCCGACCGCGAGGCCTCCGAGCGGTTCTACGAGACGGTTCTCCGCACCCTCGGCGTGGAGAAGACGTACTCCGACGAGCATCTGGCCGAGTGGGACGACTTCTCGCTCTCGCCGGCGGAGGCCGAGAAGCCGGTGACGCGCGGTCTGCACATCGGCTTTGTTGCCCCGTCACGCGCGCACGTCGACGAGTTCTGGCGAGCGGGGACGGAGGCCGGCTACCGCGACGACGGGCGGCCCGGGGTTCGCCCCGAGAACGGCGGCGACTACTACGGCGGCTTCCTGCTCGACCCCGATAGATAGCGCCCGTTCCTAACATTACCTGACCGCGGGGTGATCGCGTGGCTAGCTCTCGTGCGAGGGCCGAGCCGCTAGCTTAGGAGACCCGGTTGAGCACGGAGGCGACCGAGCTGGGTCGCCATTTGGCCCCGCCGCGCGCGGTCGGTATGCGGAGCCGGTTGAGCTCCTCGGCGATCGCTTGCAGGCTCTTGCCCTGGGCGCGCAGGCTTGTGATCTTCTCGACGGTTGGCGCGGCAGCTCTCCGCGGCGTCCCCAGTGTTTTTCCCTGCGCCCGCGTCCGCGCAAGCGTCGCGCGCGTGCGCTCGGAGCGGAGGCGCCGCTCCCATGCGGCCGCGGTTGTGAAGGCGTTTGCGATCCGCTTTCCGGCCGGGCTGGAGAGGTCGAGCCCGAGGTCGAGCGCGACCAGATTCCAGCCCTCGCTCCTCGCCCGCTCGAGGAGCTGGGCTGCCTCGCTGAGGCTGCGCGCAACGCGATCGAGGCTGGCGAGGACAAGGGCCTGCGCCTCGCCCGCGCGCAGGGCTGCGAGCGCGCGTGCGAGCGCGGGCCGGCTTCTCTTTCCTTCCCCCGCCTGATCCCCCTCCACGCGTACGAGCTTCCAGCCATGCGTCCGGCAGGCTGCCGCAATCACCGCTTGCTCTTCCGCGACGCTTATGCCCCCGCCCGCGCGCGTGTAGCCGATGACGCTCTCGCCCCTCCTCATCCCATGACGGTACAGGAACGATCGCTATTCTGTAGGGACCGAAGTGCGCCCTTCCGCCTGCTCCTTGACGCCTGAGGTGCGAGCGGCTGAAAACACATAGTGGGCCGCCTTCCTCGCCTCCGTCTCGAAAGGCCGCTTCGCAGAGCCTCAACCCGGCCGCTCTTCGCCCCCACGCTCCCCCCACCCTTCCGGGGGGAAGTCGGGCAACTCGCAGCCCGGCTCGGATTCCTCAACGAGAGCCGGGGGTACCTCCCCCCGCAGCAGAGCGCGCAGGGTAGGGCCGAGCGTGATCTCAATCACCGGCCCGGCAGGCGGGCCGTTCTCTCCCAAGACGTCCCGGATCGCCCGCTCGGCGTCGAACAAGGGACAGAGAGAACAGCGGGGGAAGACGCCGTAAAAGAAGCGGAAGCGGCAGGCACCGAACGACCTCAGCTGGGAGGAAGCACACCAAGCCATCTCCTTGGCGTGGTAGGAGGAGACCGGCTCATCCCCCTCCCGCATCTCCGTCGCCCGCCAGTGGCGGACGTGTGCGAGGAACGAGGCCAGAGCCGCGTACACCGCTGGATCCTTGCCCACCACAAAGCGTGCCTCGTGCCTGCCCGGCTCCACCTCGACGCATTCGTGCGCGCCCCGCCGCGCCTCCGCCAGAGCCTTCCCGAACCGCTTCGAACGCGACGGGCCGAACGCAACAGTGAAGCAGCGCTCCACCAGCCCACCGTAACGCACCAGGGCACCATGAAGAGCAGGTCGCCTCCACCGGCCGCCCTGCGCAGCGATGCGGAACCATTCATTCCCCCAATCCAAGCACCCACCCCTGAGGTTGTGTTCTGTTGAAAGGACGACGTGCGATACTCGAATGTGCTGCATTAAGAGGACTCCCCCGCAGTGATCTCCAATACACGCGAGATCAGGCGAGAAGTGGACAAGACCACCACTGCGATCGTAAGTGCCGTCGCCGGCGCAGTCTTCACAGCCCTAGCCACGTGGGTCAAAAGCTACGTCGATTACGCCCAAGGCAGCCGGCGTGCCCTCCTTTACGGAGCGCTTGCCTGTCGAGACCGCCTGCTGAAGATCAAGTCGGCACGCGAGCGTCTACCGGAGGCTATGAGGGAGAAGTGGGAGAATCTTCCTAACCCCGATCGCCGGAAAAAGACAATCAACAATGAGCTCTACCTTCTGGGCGAAGATCTCGATCGCTACCTGAATGCGATCGCTGGCGGTCGAGCGAAGGATCCTTGCGAACACCTTTCGGCTTACGAAGCCGCGAGGCCGATCCTGATCGATCACGATCTGCGAGAGATCGACAAAGTCATCGAGTCCATGCGAACGCCGTCCGAGGGCAGAGCGAGATGGATAAGCCGAATACGAGCGTGGTTCAGGCAGCGCTGAGCGCCTTGCGAAGAGAGACGTCGAGCCCAGGCGATTCGTCGCTCTCTATCGAAACGGCGACACACTGATTTGCGAAAGGAAACCTTGCCCGGCTCGACCCCTAGACGAGCGTGAACCGAGAGGTGGAAGCCGCTTACCCGCCCATCTTTCGTAGCGGTCGACCAGGAACTCGAATTTCCGATACACCTGCACCCCGTGATCCTTGCGGTACGCGTCAGCAATCACTTGCAACGTCGGATAGTCAATCGCCAAACCCGGTCCGAGCAGCTCAAATAGAAGATCCTTGTCGACAAGTCGCTTCGTGAGAAGCACACCTGCATGGTTGACGAAGCGAAGCCTGAATCTAGCCTTCCGATCATGTTCTTCTCTCGTCCGTGCTTCATCTCCCTGCTTCACACCGAGCGCTTCCCTCTCATAAGCTTTAAATTTGGAGATGTAATCGTTCACAAATGGAGAAATGTCCTTGACTGGATCGCCAGGACGCCAATCTTCGGGACTGAACTCTTTGGGATCGAACCCGAGTGCTTTTTCGATAATTGTCAGAACAGCACGAGACTCTTGGCTCTCCTTCGCTACATACCGGTTGAATAGCTCCAAGTACATATCCACTTGCCGCTTCTTGCGAATCTCCAGCAACTGGCCAATCGCTATGAAGACCCCCACGATCCCAACGACTTGGAGAACGAGGGAAACGAGGTTCATTTGGCTCTTTCGAGTAATGGGTTTGTCGCTGGTTGTGAAAGCGCGACGTCGGGGCCAGGGGTCAACGAAGTCATGCCTGGGCTTGCTTACACCCAGTCACGGGGGGACGTCAAGCGCGCGGACTGCAAGGCGCGTTCCATTCATATCGATGGTCTACTGCGAGCGGCGACCGGTACTGTTAGCTTCGTCCCAGGGAAGGGCGCTAACACAGAGGAGATGACGCCTTTTGCCAGAAAGGCGACATCACCATTTCCGTCGTGGACAGCGCGGTGAGTCCGCGGGCGCCGAGGAAGCGGTCGGGCGGAGGGTGCTGACCTTACTCGCCCTCGTCGAGGTCTTCGCCGACGTTGAGCAGGTCGAACGC
>WNFU01003866.1_pt1 | contig 26909 bp, 29 predicted proteins | sample 5400121 | NCBI WGS metagenome assembly WNFU01 (sample SAMN13153360, study PRJNA577476) | soil metagenome | isolation source: 100 cm soil or saprolite under grassland replicate 1 | place: USA:California | collected 2016-06-15 | reverse complement strand
GTGGATCAGGACGGTGACCCGGTCGCGTTCGAGCCCGTATGCGGCTGCTGCGTCGGCGTCGATGACGCGCTCGACGCGCTGGACCTCGATGAAGTGGTTACCCGAGCCGACGGTGCCGAGCTGTCCCGAACCGCGCTCGCGCGCTCGCTCCGAGACGGCATCGGGATCGGCGCCGTCCAGGCGGCCCTCGGACTCGGTGTGTGTGACGTCGTCCTCGGTCCCGATCCCGCGCTCGAGCAGCGCGCGCGGGCCCTCGGTCAGCACCCGATCGAGCTTTGCGCCCTTGAGCCTCAGCGCGGCCTCCTTGCCGGCCCCGGCCGGTGCCCGGCGCGAGATCTCATGGACGAGCGACTCCTTTCGCTTGCCCAGCTCGGCGGCGGTCAGCGGCAGCACGAGCAGGCGCACGCCGCAGTTGATGTCGTAGCCGACCCCGCCCGGCGAGACGACGCCGTCGGGCGGGGCTGTGGCGGCGAGCCCGCCGACCGGGAACCCGTAGCCCTGGTGGATGTCGGGCATGGCCATCGCAGCCTCGACGATCCCCGGCAGCGTGGCGACGTTCTCGAGCTGCTCGAGCGAGCGGTCTTCCCGAATCGCGTCGAGCAGCTCGTCGTCGGCGAACAGCCGCGCCGGCACGCGCATGTCGGGACGCGCCGTGGGCGGTATCTCCCACGTCACCTCGTCGATGCGCACCGGCTCAGACATCGAGCACCACCGCGGCGCGCCACGTCCCTCCCTGCTGCTTCATCGCGAGACGATGGTAGGTGACCGCCTTGACGAGGTGGGGGGGCGCGGCCCGTGACCCCGACACCTCGGCGTCGAGCCAGTCCTCACCCAGGTCGAGACGCTCGGCGCGCCGGGGAACGAACCCCTCGGTCTCGACGAGGTAGACGAGCTCGCTCAGCCACTCGGCGAGCAGCGTCGCGCGGTCGGGCGCACTTGCCGAGACCTTGAAGCTCACAGGCTCACCGCTCACGTCCGGATCGGAATGCTCGCTCAGCAGCTCACCCAACGCGGCGAGCGCTTCCTCGAAGACGGCGCCCTCGCTGGCCGCCTCGATCCGCAGCTCCAGCTCTGCCGTGTGGTCCACCCAGCCGTACATCACTCCTATTGTGGGGCCGTGCCCACGGCGCCGGCGAACGACCCCGCTCAGATCGGGAGGCGAGCTGAATGCAGCCGGCTCAGTCCAGGTTGCTGAGCAGCGTCTCCGCCGCCGACCACTGCTCAGGCGGCACGCGCAGGGCGATGTCGCCGCGGCCGAAGCGGTCCAGCGGCCAGTCGGCGGTGAGCACAGCGTCGAAGCCCTCCGACGCGAGGTGCTCGCGCCAGGCTTGGGCCGCCTTGAGGCTGTCGAAGTCACGGACCGGTTCCCAGTCGTCGAAGCGGGGATCGTCGACATGCACCCGACCGGGTCCGTCGCCTCGCTTGTAGCGACCGAGCGCTTCGAGGATGCCCATCCCGGCGCCGCCTCAGGCCTTGACGGAGAACCGAGCGCGAGCGCGGTCGAAGCGGTCGATGCCCGCCGTCCCGAGCGCGGTCGCAGGCGTAAGACAGCCCGCGCGCTCGGGAGTGGCGTCGGGTTCGGCGAGCAGCAGGCCGGCCTCGCCGAGCATCCTCGCGGTGGCCAGGTATCCAGGATGGCCGTCCGCGTCGACCTCGATTCGTACCTCGTGCCCGCCGGCGGTGCGGGTCCGAAGGGACATGCTCCATCTCCATGACTCGAGGCGGTCGGCGGCGGGGCCGAAGCCAGAGGAGGGGAGGACCGCGCCCAGTGCGCTGCCGACTCGGCGGCGCACGGAAGGCCGCGCGCGGGTCGCGCTCGCGAGCAGGGCCTGGACGCCGGAGAGCGCGCCGGCGGCCGCGTAGCGAAGCGGCAGCGTCGCCGTGCCTCCCCGCAGGGCGAAGCCCTCGCGGTAGCGGAACGGCTCGGCCTTGTCGCCGCGCTCGGCGGCAAGCAGCGCGGCAGTGCGCTGGATGACGGCGGGGTTGATGAACGCCGCCGGCGCCATCGGCGCGATCACCGCGTCGCCCGAACGCCGGGGCGCGACGGAGATCGGGCTGCGTCGCCGCACCTCCCCGGCGGTGGCGGAGTCGGTGATCAGGGCGCCGGGGTCGGTGACGCCCGACGGGTCCTCGCTGCCGGCGATTGCGGCGACGCTCTGGGCCGTCCCGCCGGAGATCACGTCCGAGGGGTGCGGCAGGCCCGGCGGTCCCTGCACGCTCACGTCGAGGTCCGCTTCCACGAGCCCCTCGTCCCAGCGCTCGCGCGCGCTTTCGGTGGCGAGCAGTACAGCGAGGTCGGGGGGCAGCGCCTCGAACCCGCAGACCTGGACGACCTTGACGCCCGCCTCCGTGGCGCGGGCATCGAAGTCGTCGATGACCTGGCGCACGAAGGGGATCTCTCCGGTGAGGTCGACGTAGTGGGCGCCGGCCGCCACGCAGGCCTCGATCACCGGGCGCCCGTACAGCGTGTAGGGCCCGACGAGGTTGAGCACGACGCGGGCGCGGGAGGCCATCGCCGCCAGCGAATCGGGATCGTCGAGGTCTGCGGCGATGGTCTCCGCCCCGCTGACGCCATCCTCGCCGAGGACCCGTTCGAGCTTTGCGGCGTCACGCGCCGCGGCCGCCCAGCTCGCGCCCGTCTCGGGTGCCCGCTCGGCCAGGTACACGGCCACGCGCCGACCGGTCACCCCGGTCGCCCCGAAGACGACTACGTCAAGGTCTCGCTCGGCCACGGTGGCGGACGATACAAGCCCGCCGCTCGTGGGTAATGCCGGGGGTTAGGGTGACGCGGTGGCGAAGGCGCTGACCCACGCCCCTACTCCATCGATCGCTCCTCGATCACCTCGTAGATGCCGTCGGCGCCCACCGACTCGATGAACTCGTCGACCGCCTGGACCCGTTCCTCGTAGCCGCTGTCCCGCTGACCGCCTCGCAGCTCCTCCAGCGTCCCGTCGAAGAACCCGAAGGTGATGACCTCGTTCTCGTCGGCGACGTTGCGGATCGCGTAGAAGCGCTTCCAGCCAGGCGGTGCCTCGGCAGCCTCAGGGGGACCGAAGGCCTCTCTGAAGTCCTCCAGGGTGCCGGGCTTCAGCTTGCGAACGGTCAATGCGACGAGCATCGCCTCTGCTTTCAGTCGGCTCTTTCGAGGCCGCGAGACGGCCTCTGGACATCCGGATAGCTAGATCCACGCTCTGCACGGGCGCTACGTGAGGTAAGGGAAGTCAGGCCCGGGTCAGCATGCGATCGGTGTCTCTCAGGACGCTGATGAATCCGAGGCGGATCAAGATCGCCGCGACGCTTGTCAGGAGCCCACCGAGCACGCGTGCCTTGACCTCAAAGGTGGACGTCCACACGACCCGCGTGCCTTGGTCAAATGCGCGGAGATCGATGGACCCGCCCTGGTGCTCCAGCGGCGCGTTGATCTTGCGAATCACGTAGTCCATCCCGACCGGTGACTCGAAGCGAGTTATCTCTTCCTCGAACGTGAGCGGGCCGATGACGACTCTGCGCAGCGCGCCGGCGCCGTTTGCCTGCGGCGTTCCCTCACGGACCAGGCTCGAGTCCCGGACGCCCCGGAACTTCTTGTAGTCGGCGTGCGCCGTCAAGACCCCGAAGACCTGGTCGATCGGCGCCTCGATCGTCTTCTCGATCCGAACGGTGCGCATGGCCCTTCTCGTGCTCGACCGGCGGGGGATGATGGGCCGGGATCGTGCCTATGCCGCCGCCGGCAGCTTGCCTTCGGCCGCGAGCATGTCGCGCAGGCCCTGCTCCAGGCCGCGGGGCGAGTAGCCCAGTTCCTGGATCGCCTTGTCGTGCGTGGCCCAGAAAGTCACGCCGTCGGCTGAGCTGATCAGCTCGGCGAGATTGGGCGGCTGGCCCATCACCTTGCCGACGACGGGGCCGATCGGCGTCATCGCCTTCATCAGCGGCGTCGGTATTGCGCGCTTCGGTGCGGTCTTCCCCGTCACCCGGGCGAGCGTCTCGATCAGTTCCCGCATCGTCGTGATCTGACCGCCGAGCACGTACTGCTCGCCGGCGCTTCCCTTGTCGAGCGCGAGCAGGATGCCGTCGGCGACGTCGTCGACGTGGACCATGTTCATCCCCAGGTCAGGGAACGCCATCATCGGCATGCGCCCGGCGAGGAACTGGTTCATCTGCGTCCCGATCGCGGAGTGGTCGTCGGGCCCGTAGACGCCGCCCGGCTGCACGATGATGCAGGGCAACCCCTCGTCGTCGATCATGCGGCGCGCGACCTCGTGCGCCTTGACCTTTGTCTCCTCGTAGTAGGAGGTGTAGCTCTCCCCGGGGTGCCGGTAGCTCTCGTCGACGATCTTGCCGCCCGTGTTGCCGAACGCCCCGGCCGTCGAGACGTAGACGATCTCGGGGATCTTCTCGGCTTGGGCGGCGCGCAGCACGTTCTCGGTACCCCGCACGTTGGCCTCGTACATCGCCTGGCGCCGGTCCTTGGGGATGCCGACCTCGTAGATCGCGGCGCCGTGGATCACGGCGTCGCAGCCGTGCATCCCCTTCCTGATCGCGGCCTCGTCGGAGACGTCGCCGGTTACGAGCTCGCAGTCCATGTCGGCGAGGTCCCTCGCCTTCGCCGGATCGCGCACCAGCGCCACGACCTCGTCGCCGCGGTCGCGCAGCTTGCGCACGACGTGGCCGCCGATGAACCCCGTACCTCCGGTGAGGAAGACCCTCATGCGCCTCCAACCCTATCCCGCCTCCGGCGACGTTGGCAACGGGTCAAATCGAGCTGCTGCGGGTGGGGGGCGGATCACCCACCTAAACTTTGAACCCGTGCAGCGAACCCGCCAAGGCAGGACCGCCGAGACGCATTACGCGGACGGCGGAGCGGGTGTCTCGAATCCCCGCGCACGCCAGCGCGCGCTGGTGGTCGGGGTCACGCCGCAATCCAGCGCGGCAGACGGCGAGCCGCTCGCCGAGCTCAAGGAGCTGCTGCGCACGGCGGGCGTGGCGACTGCCGGCGAGCTGATCCAGCGCCGTGACGCCCCCGACCCGGACCGCTATCTCGGCCGCGGAAAGCTCGCCGAGCTGAAGGGCGTGATCGCCCAGTGCGACGCGAACGTCGTCGCGACCGACGACGAGCTGGCACCGCGCCAGGAGCGCAACCTGGAGTCCGAGCTCGGCGTGCCGGTCATCGACCGCACAGCGGTGATCCTCGACATCTTCGCCGACCACGCGCACAGCGCCGAGGGAAAGCTCCAGGTCGAGCTGGCCCAGCTCGAATACAACCTGGCGCGGATGCGCGGGCTGTGGACCCACCTCGAGCGCCTCGGCGCCGGGAGGATGGACGGCGGGATCGGCACCAGGGGCCCGGGCGAGTCCCAGATCGAGACGGACCGCCGCCTGGCGCGCGACCGGATCGCGACGCTGCGCCGGCGCCTCGGCCGTGTGGAGCGAAACCGCCAGGTGATGCGCGCCCAGCGCGCCGGCTCCGCGATTCCGTCGGTCGCGCTCGCCGGCTACACGAACGCGGGCAAGTCGACGCTGCTCAACGCGCTCACCGACGCGGGCGTCGGGGTGGGGGAGCGGCTCTTCCACACGCTCGATCCGACCACGCGCGCCTATGAGCACGGCGGCCGCCGCTATCTGGTCACCGACACGGTCGGCTTCATCCGCAAGCTGCCCCACCAGCTCGTCGAGGCGTTCAAGGCGACTCTCGAGGAGACCGTGCAGGCCGACCTCGTCGTTCACGTCGTCGACGCCTCGGAGCCGGAGGCGGGCAGGGTCGAGTCGATGGCCGCCGTCGACTCGGTGCTCGAGGAGATCGGGGCCGGGGACAAGCCGCGCCTCGTTGCCTACAACAAGATCGACCTGCTCGATGCCGACCAGCGCAGGGACCTGCTGGTCGGCGAGGCCGACGCCGTCGCCATCTCGGCCGAGACGGGGGAGGGGATCGAGGGGCTTCGGGATCGCATCGAGGCGGCGTTCGCCGAGACGCTCCACCCGGTCGAGCTGCTTGTTCCCTATGCGGAGGGCAGCCGGCTGTCGGAGCTGCACGACGTCGCCGGCGACCTGGAGCGCGAGGACACGCCCGACGGCGTGCTCGTCAAGGCACGCCTGCCGGCGGGGCTGATGCATCGCTGGGAGCGGTTCGAGGTAAACGGGGCGCGTCCGGCCCAGAGCTCGGACGACGACGCCGCATAGGCTCCGCGGCGTGGAGCTACACGTGACGCGGTTGACCGGGGACGCGCGTCTACCGACACGCGCACATCCCGGCGACGCCGGCCTCGATCTGCACGCCGCCGAGGCGGCCCGGATCGAGCCGGGCGCCAGGGCGACGGTCGGTACCGGGATCGCGGTCGAGATCCCCGTCGGCCACGCGGGCCTCGTGCTGCCCCGGTCGGGGCTTGCCGCCCGCCACGGGATCGCGCTCGTCAACGCGCCGGGCCTGATCGACTCCGGCTACCGCGGCGAGGTTCGTGTCCTGCTGCTCAACACCGACCGCACCGAGGCCTTCGAGATCGAGCCGGGCGATCGCATCGCGCAGCTCGTCCTCGCCCCACTCGCCGAGGTGGAGCCCGTCGAGGTCGCCGAGCTGGCCGAGAGCGCGCGGGGCGGCGGCGGGTTCGGCTCGAGCGGTCGCTGAGGAGACGAGACCGCCGCGTCCGAGGACTGACCGCGGCTAGTGGTGGTACTGGTGGACGACGGCGTGGCCGGTGCCGCGGGCGATCATGTAGCGGTTGGCGAGCCACGCGAACGGGAACGCGATCGCGAAGCCGCCGGCGATGCTGGCGTAGAAGAGCGCGTCGTCGAGCCCGGCGTCGATCGCGCCCGGCCACACGACGACCGTGAGGTTGTCGATCGCCTCCATGATCGTGATCGAGACGGTGTCGGCGGCGAGCGCCGTCGAGACGACGACCCCCGCCGCGAGGCCGGCCTTGACGAGCGGCATCGCGGTGAGCCCGAAGCCGAACGTGTAGGCGAGCGCGATCGCGAGCGCGAGCTGGGGCACGTTGCCCCATCCGAACGCGGTCGCGATCGCCATGCCCACCAGCTCGCCGATCGCGCAGCCGGTGAGACAGTGGACGGTCGCGCTCGTCGCGAGCCCGTTCAGCCCTGCGCCGGGTTCGTGAGTATGGGCGGTCGCCTGCTGGATGGGCAGGAGCCTACCATACCCCCCAGGGGTATTCCTCTCCCTAACTCAGGGGCTGAGCCGGAACGGCGGGTACTTGTCGGTGGCCAAGATGGCGACGTACGCCTCCACGCGGATGCTCCAGCGGAAGACGCCCTCGTTGTAGTCGAAGATCCCCCGCGGATACCTGCCCGTGAACAGGATCGCGAACCACGCGCCGATGGTCGCGAAGAACGCCCCGATGTAGAGGAAGGCCAGCACGATGTAGTGCGGGATCGCCAGCAGCCACTTGACGAGCGGTAGCCAGCGGTTGAGGTCGCCACGCGGTTGGAGAACCGCGTCAGCTCGAGGTTCCAGTCGAACCACCAGCGCGGGTACTTCTGGCGGAACAGGATCATGATCAGCGTCGCGGCGATCAGCACGCCGCCGGCGCCCACCGAGAACGACGTGGTCGTATCTCCGGCGTAGGCCGAGTAGTTGCCGCCGCCGCTGACCAGGCTGAGGACGATGAAGATCGGGATCGCGGCGAAGAACCGGAAGAACGTCGAGACCCGGCTCAACTCGCGGTCGGGGTATTCGACCGTGAAGGTGACCGGGTATTCGTCCGTCGCAGCCGGTGCGGGCGGTGGCGGGGGCGGCGGTGGCTGGGGTGGCGTAGCGGATTGCTCCATGGCACTCCTCCTTTGCTGGCGCCGGGGCGCCGTCGCCTTTGTGAGATGGAACCTATCGCGCAGCCAGGACGGTGGCAATCGGCGCGATCATCCGCGCATCGCGGCCCGCTGCGCCGACTCGTGGGCGGCGTCCTCGAGCGCGTCGTCGAGCGGCTCCAGCGCGGGCTCGCGCCCCTCACGCCGCCCGATCGCGATCGCGATCAGCCTGTCCGCGAGCCATGCGTTCTTGGGCAGCAGCGGCCCGTGCAGGTAGGTGCCGAGCATGTTGAGGCGCCGCACGCCCTCCCAGCCGTCCTTGTCGTTGTTGCCGTGGCCGCGCACGACGCGGCCGAGGGGCTCGGCGTCGGAGCCGAGGTATGTGCGGCCGCCGTGGTTCTCGAACCCCGCCACGGTGCGCGAGCCGTCGCCCAGATCGAGCTCGATCGCGACGTTGCCGATCAGGCGCGGTCCGGGCTCGCGGACCGTCTCCAGGTCGGCGAGGCCGAGCCCGGGGATTCGGCGCTCGCCGAGCTGGTAGGAATGGCCGAGGAGCTGGTAGCCGCCGCACACGGCGAGCAGCGCGGCGCCGTCCTCGACCGCATCGGACAGCGCCTCGCGCTTCGTTGCGACCATGTCCTCGGCGACGAGTACCTGATCGCGGTCCTGGCCGCCCCCGACGTAGATCAGGTCGTGGGCCGAGGGGTCGAAGCCCTCACCGGGCCCCGCAGAGGCGTAGGAGAAGCCGATCCCGCGCCATTCGCAGCGACGCTGCAGGAAGATGATGTTGCCGCGGTCGGCGTAGATGTTCATCTGAGCCGGATAGAGAGCCAGCAGGCGCAGCTCGCTCATCGCGCCTCCCCGGGGTCGTCGCCGTTCGCGTGGCGCAGAAGGATCGCCGTCGAGCCGACGTGATCCGCGGTCTGGGGGATCGGCTTGCGGCTCGCGGGCGACAGCCCGGCAGCTCGCGCCTCGGACTCGAAGCGCTCGGGATCGAGGACGTCAAGCCGCACGACATGCCGCTCGTCATGCAGCTCGCCCGATGGCGAGACGGCCTGGCGCAGGCGCTCGACGACGAGGCTCGAGCCCTCGGCGCGCACGCTCATCGGAAGGCTCGAGAACACCCACCCGTCGCGCTCTCGGACGTCGGGAAGCGGAATGTCCTCGGCGCTCCCCCAGGTCGCCGGCCGGTCGGTGGGCGGATCGACGAGCGCCGCCGCGACGAGACCGTCCGGCGCGAGGTGGGACCTTGCGGCGGCGAGCATCGCCGCCCGGCCCGCCGCACCCTCGAGCAGCTGAACGAGCTGCATCGGAGCCAGGATCAGGCCGAATTCGCCGTCAAGCTCGAACCGCCGCGCGTCGGCCACGGCCGTGTGCACCTCGAGCCCCTCGGCCGCGGCGCGCTCGCGTAGAGCGGCGACGAGCGCGGGATCGTTGTCCAGGGCCCAGACCTCGTGACCGAGCCGGGCGAGGTGCAGCGCAACGCGCCCCGTCCCGCAGCCGAGATCGAGCACCGGGACGCGCCCGGCGGCGAGCTCGGCCCACAGCGGCAGGTCGGCGCGGTAGGGGCCGTGCTCGACGTCGTCCCAGATGGCGGCATCGCCTGCGCTGGAGACGGAGCCGATCACGCCCAGTACTCCCGAGCCAGGCCGCGGTTGGCGAGCAGGGTGCGAAGCTCGAGCAGGGCGGTGTAGGTGGGGAGGGCGAAGAGGTGGCCGTCGGCCGCCTCGACGGCGGCGTCGAGCGAGCGCGCGACGTCCTCCTCGACCTCGATCGCGCCCTCGTCCCAGCCGGCGTACTTGAGCCGCACCGCCATCTCGGGGGCGCGCGTTCCGGCGCAGGCCACGCGGCGCACGTGCCCGGCCAACAGCTCGAAGTCCGCGTCCCAGACCCAGGAGACGTCGCGCCCGTCGGCGATGCGATCGTTGAGCGCGATCCAGAGGTCGATCCCGTCGCGGTTCGACTCCAGCCGCAGCGTTCGCAGCACCTCGTTGGCGCCCGCAGGGTTCTTGATCAGCAGGATCGAGAGCGGCGTGCCGGCGACGTCGATCGTCTCCACGCGCCCGAAGACGGCCCGCATCGACTCGAGTCCTGCGCGAATCTGCTCGATCCCGAGCCCCAGGCGCAGGCCGGCGGCGATCGCGGCCAGGGCGTTGTAGACGTTGTAGACGCCCGGGAGGGGGAGACGGAGGCGGAGCTCGCCCTCGGGTGTGCGCACCGCGACCCGGGAGCCGCCGATCCCCTCGAGCTCGATCTCGGTCGCGGTGACGTCGGGCTCGGGGCGGTCGGCGTGGCAGCGGGGGCACGAGTAATGGCCAAGATGGCCGACGAAGGCGCGCTCGTACTCGTACGCGGCGCCGCAGCGCCGGCAGTGCTTCGCGTCGTGGGCGTGCTGGAGCTCGGGGAGCGCCTGGGAAGGGTCCTCGATGCCGAAGTACGTGACCCCGGGGCGGCGGCGCAGCTCGCGGTCGCGACCCAGGTCCGCGACCAGCGGGTCGTCTGCGTTGAGCACGAACTCCGTTTCGCCGGCACGGGCCTCGACGAGCTTTGCCCAGTCGTCGGCGAGGCGCTCCAGCTCGCCGTAGCGGTCGAGCTGGTCGCGAAACAGGTTGGCGAGCACGAGCAGCTTCGGATCCAGCTCGGAGGCGACCTGCGGCAGCCACGCCTCGTCGACCTCGAACAGACCCTCGGTGCCGCGTTGCTCGAGCAGCGCGGTGGCCACCCCCCAGGTCATGTTCGAACCCGCGCGATTGTGGACTGGGGCGCGCCCGGAGGCGCCGAGCGCGGCGGAGATCATGCCGGCGGTCGTCGTCTTGCCGTTCGTCGCGCTGACGATCGTCGACCCGTCGGTCAGCGACGAGCCAAGGCGGGAGATCGCGTCGGGCGCGAGGCGCAGCAACAGCCTTCCAGGGAGCGTCGTCCCGCCGCCGCGCCCGCTGCGCCGGCTGAGCGCCCCGGTCGCGCGCGCGAGTGCCAGCTTCGGCCCGAAGAAGGCGCTCACGCGGAGTCGGCCGCAGGCGCGATCACGCGCAGGGCGCGGGGCAGCACCCGGACGGTGGCGGGCAGGTCCGCCAGGTGGTCGCCGTCGGCGTAGACGGCGAAGTCGCGGTCGGCGCGGATCTCGACCTCCGCCGCGCGCAGGATGGTGACCTCGTCGTTGTCGACGTGGGCGCCCTTGAACACCTTGGGGAGGCTAGCCAGGAACCGCAGCTTGCTGACGTGGGTGGTGTAGACGACGTCGAGCCGCCCGTCGTCGAGCTCCGCGTCGGGTGCCAGGAACATCCCACCCCCGTACGCCTTGCTGTTGGCCGCGGCGACGGAGTAGCCGCTGAAGTCGGTCGTGGTCCCATCGGTGACGATCGTGAAGCGCGCCGGCTTCCACTGCGCCAGCGCCTTGAGCGCCGCATAGAGGTAGACCAGGTTGCCCTTCACGAGCCGAGCCTCGTTGGCGATCCGGTTGGCGTCGGAGTCGAAGCCGCAGCTCGCGATGCCGAGGAAGCGGCGATCGTTGACCTCCCCGACGTCGATCGCCCTGCTGTCGCCCGCCGCTATGACGTCCACCGCCCCGGGGATCTCCCGCGGGATGCCGAGCACGCGCGCGAGGTCGTTGCCGCGCCCGCCCGGCAGGATCCCCATCGGCACCTCTCCGCCAGCGAGCGCGCCCCCGACCTGGCCGATGAGCCCGTCGCCGCTCAGCACGACCGGGATCTCGCCTGACTCGGCCGCGGCCTTCGCCTCGTCGAGGCCGTGCTCGAGCCCCTGGGTGAGCACCAGCCGGTACTCGAGGCCATGCCGCCGGAATGCCTCCTCGACCTCGGGCAGCGCTTCGGCCGCGCGGCCGCGGCCAGCCGACGGATTGACGAGCAGTAGATGGTGCTGTCGCTCGTTCATAGGGAGAATCTAGTCGTGGCCGCCCCGACGCCGGAGACCCGCTACGCGCGCAGCGGCGAGTTCAGCATCGCCTACCAGGTCGTGGGGGAGGGCGAACTGGACCTGTTCTACGTCCCCGGCTTCGCCTCCCACCTCGAGGTCTTCTGGGAGGAGCCGCGCTATTCGCGCTTCCTGCACCGCCTCGGGTCGTTCAGCCGCCTGATCTTGATCGACAGGCTGGGCACGGGGCTCTCGGATCGACTGCCGCCTGACCGGACCGCGACGGTGGAGCAGCGCATGGACGACATCGTGGCCGTGATGGACGCCGTGGGCGTTGAGCGCGCGGCCATGGTCGGATGGTCTGAAGGCACGATCCCGTGCACGGCTTTCGCCGCCACCTATCCCGAGCGGACGACCTCGCTCGTTACCTACGGGGGGTTTCCCCGCATCCTCGAGTCCAAGCAATATCCGTGGGGCGCGTCACCCGAGGCGTACGACCGGTGGGCGGAGAGGCTCCGGGAGATCTGGGGACAGTCGAGTGACGCGCTGCGCTACTGGGCCCCGAGCGTCGCTCAGGAGGAGGACGCGCGGCAATGGTTCTTGCGCTACAACCGGCTCGCGGCGAGCCCGGGGGCCGCGTTCGCGCTGTGGAACGCGCTCCGTGATACCGATGTGACCCAGATTCTCGCGTCGGTACGCGTGCCGACGCTGATCCTCCACCGGAGCGGGGACACCCTCGTCCCCGTCGAGTGGAGCCGACTGATGGCCGAGCGCATCCCGGGCGCCAAGCTGATCGAGTTCCCGGGCAAGGATCACCTGTGGTGGTTCGGCGACCAGGACGCGATCGTCGACGAGATCGAGGAGTTTCTGACCGGCGCTCGCCACGCCCCCGAACCCGATCGGGTGCTGTCCACGGTCATGTTCACGGACATCGTCGGCTCGACCGAGCGCGCCGCCGAGCTGGGGGACAGCGACTGGCGCTCGCTGCTCGAGCGCCACGACTCGATCGTCCGCCGCGAGCTCGACAGCCACCGCGGCCGCGAGGTCAAGGCCACGGGCGACGGCTTCCTGGCGACGTTCGACGGGCCGGCACGAGGCATCCGCTGCGCGGGCGCGATCGCCGACGCCGTGCGCCCGCTCGGGATCGAGATCCGCGCCGGGCTGCACACCGGCGAGTGCGAGGTGATCGGCGAGGATGTCGGCGGGATCGCGGTCCACACCGGCGCGCGCGTCTCGGCCAAGGCCGGCCCGGGCGAGGTCCTGGTCTCGCAGACCGTCAAGGACCTGGTCGCCGGCTCGGGGATCGAGTTCGAGGACCGCGGGACCCACCAGCTCAAGGGCGTCCCCGGCGAGTGGCGCCTGTTCGCGGTCGCGGGCTAGGCCATGGCGGCCCGTCTCCAGCGATCTACCGAGCTCATGCGGGCGGAACGACCAGCTCTGCGACCACCGCGCGGTGGTCGGTGCGGGGTAGATCGTGGACCGAGACGTCCGCCACCCATACCCGTTCGTCGACGAGGACGTGGTCGATCGTCACCGGTGGGAAGATCCGGTTGGAGGGCCACGTCGGGCTGAGTCCCGCACCGGCTGCGTCGGCGGCGTCGACGTAGCCGGTGTTGATGAGATCGCGGAGCGGGGCGTGGTCGAGCGTGGCATTGAAATCGCCCGCGAGCAGTCGAATCGCTCCCTGCGGGTTCGCCACTGGAAGGGCGTCGAAGTCCGCGAACCAGCCGTCGACCTGTGACGAGCCTTTGGGAGGCGGCGTGTGGACGACCATTACCTCGATCGCCGGGGCGCCTGGCACGTCGAGGTTGGCGGTGGGCCAGGCGAATCCGACGCTGCCCGTGGTCGTGAGATCGGGCGCGCGCAGCGGGTATCGGGAGTACAGGCCACTCCCGGAGGCGGTCGCGCCCGGAGCAAGGGCCTGCTCGGGGAGGAGGTCATCGAGTCCGGCGCGTCGCAGACCGCGCACCGCGCGGGAGGTGAGCTCCTGGACGCTGAGCAGGTCCACGTCCTGGTCTCTGACGAGCCCGACGAGGGCCTCGGGGTCCGCGTTGCCGTATCTGAGGTTGGACGTCATGACGGTCAGGTGCGGTCCGGACGGCGGGTCGTCGGGGCCCTGCCCGGAAAGCGCACGCGGCACGACGAGGATCGCGAGTGTCACGGCGATGGCGGCACAGAGCGCGGCTGCCAGCCGGAAGCGCAGCAAGAGCGCCGCGATCAAGGCGATCGCGGCGACAACGGGTACGTACGGCGTGTAAGCGATCAACGGGACGAGCGGATAGCCGCGCTCGAGCCCGAACAGTCGAACCGCCGTCCACGCGGTCCCCAAGACGATCAGCGCCCAGAGCGTCGCCGCGGCGATGGTGCGCCATGTCTTGGCGGTCGGGAGGCGCACAGGCGCTTGAGGTTAGTTAGCGCCGGGCGGGCCGCTACCTTGGCCGCCCATGGGTGGGCGGCAGACCATATTTGCGGCTGTTGCGCTGATCGGTGCCCTCGCGCTCGGGGCCTGTGGCGGCGACGGCGAGGAGGAGTCCTCGGCCGCCCTTCCCTCCGGGTGCAAGCCGGTTGCCCAGCCGCCGGCGAAGCCCGAACAGCTTCCCAAGCCCGACGAGCAGCTGTCCGCGAGCGACCGTGTGACCGCGATCGTCGAGACGAGCTGCGGGACGTTCGAGATCGCGCTCGACACCGCGACCTCGCCGGAGACGACGGGCTCGTTCACATACCTCGCCGACAGGGGTTTCTACGACGGGACGTCGTTCTCATATATCGACGGCTCGGTGGTCCAGGGCGGCGATCCGATCGGCGACAGGACCGGCGGGCCCGGCTACTTCGTCGACGAGCCGCCGCCGGTGGACGCCGAGTACACCCGCGGGACCGTGGCGATGGCGAAGACCGAGGTCGAGCCGACGGGGCGCTCGGGTAGCCAGTTCTTCGTCGTCTATGCGGCCGATGCCGGGCTCCAGCCGCAGTTTGCCGTGCTCGGCGAAGTGACCGAGGGGATCGACGTCGTCGACCGGATCGCTGAGCTGCGCGAGCCGGGCAGCGAGAACGGGGCGCCGCGCGCCCCCGTGGTGATCGAGAGCATCACCCTGCGCGGGTGATAGCGCCGCGCCCAGTCACCTAGGCTGGGGACATGGCAAAGGTGGACGTAGGCGATCCGGCGCCGGAGTTCGAGCTGCCGGGCACGGGGTCGCGCACCTACCGGCTGTCGGACCTGCGCGGCCAGTGGGTCGTGCTGGCGTTCTACCCGGGCGACTTCACCCCGGTCTGCACGCGTCAGTTCTGTTCCTACCGCGACGGAGACGACCACCTCGATCAGCTCGGCGTGGAGGTCCTGGGAATCTCGCCCCAGAGCGTCGACTCGCACGAGCGCTTCCGCCGCAAGCACGGCCTCACACAGCCGCTGCTCGCCGACGAGGGACGCGAGGTCCTGCGCAGCTACGGCGTCCTCGCCCCGGGCGGGATCGTGCGGCGGTCGATCTTCATCGTCGATCCCGAGGGCATGGTCCGGTTCCGGCACGTCGCGCTGCTCGGGCTCCACTTCAAGGACGTCAACGACCTGAGCGAGGCGCTGGCCGGACTGCGTTGACCGAGGCGCTTCCGCCACTCGACGCCCTGCTGGTGGACCTCGACGGCGTGCTGTACGTCGAGGACGAGCCCGTCGAGGGGGCCGTCGAAGCGGTTCGCGAGCTGCGTGACTCCGGGCTGACGCTGCGCTTCGTCACCAACACGACGGCGCGCTCGCACGACCAGACGGTCGACAAGCTCGCTCGCCTGGGGTTCGAGGTCTCCTCCGAGGAGCTTGTGACGCCCGCCGCTCTGGCGCGGCAGCACTGCGTAGACGCCGGCCACCAGGAGGTGGCGCTGATCATGAACGAGAACGTGAAGGAGGACTTCGGCGGCCTCGAGGAGTCGGAGGACTCGCCGGGCGCGGTGATCATGGGCGATCTCGGCGAGCGCTTCGGGTTCGCGATCCTCAACTCCGCGTTTCGGATGGTGATGGACGGCGCCGAGCTGATCGCGCTGCAGAAGAACCGCTTCTGGCTCACCGCGGACGGCCTGTCGCTCGACGCAGGACCGTTCGTCGCCGCGATCGAATTTGCGAGCGGGCGCGAGGCGCTGGTCGTCGGCAAGCCCTCCGAGGCGTTCTTCCGGCTCGTGCTCGAGGGCGCCGGCGCGACTCCGGAGCGCGCCGCGATCATCGGCGACGACGTCGAGACCGACGTCGGGGGCGCGATCGACGCCGGGCTCGCGGGGATCCTGGTGCGCACCGGCAAGTACCGCGAGGACTTCGTGCGCCAGTCGGGGATCGAGCCCACGGCGACGCTGGACTCGATCGCCGACCTGCCGGGCGCGTTCGAGGGTTAGGGATTGGCGGCGACCGTCGGCGAGGCGCGCCGGTTCGAGGTCGAGCGCGACGGCCAGGCGCTGGTCGGGGAGGCGCTGGACGCGCCGGAGCTCGACCCCGCGGCGCCGAGCGTCGTGCTCCTGCACGCGATAACGGCGAGCAGACGTTATGTAGTCCACGGCTCGAAGGTCCTGCCCCGCAAGGGCTTTGCCTCGGTCTGCTACGACGCACGCGGGCACGGCGAGTCGGGGCCGGCCCAGGAGGGCAGCGGCTACGGGTACGAGGACCTCGTCGCGGACCTCGGCGCGGTGATCGACGAGGTGGTGGGGGAGCGCAGGCCCGTGATCGCGGGCAGCTCGATGGGCGCTCACACCGCGGTGGCGTTCGCGCTGCGGGCTCCCGAGCGGATCGCCGGCCTGGTCGCGATCGGCCCCGCCTTCAACGGCCTGCCGGCGCCCGACGAGGTGCTCCGGGAGTGGGACGAGCTCGCCGACGGGCTCGAGAGCGATGGGGTGGACGGGTTCCTGCGCGCCTACGAAAGCCACGGACTCGACCCCGAGTGGCGCGACACGCTGATCAGGATCACGCGCGAGCGCCTGGTCACGCATCGTCATCCAGAGGCCGTCGCCGAGGCGATGCGCGAGGTCCCACGCGATCGCCCCTTCGAGGACATGTCCGAGCTCGAGTTCCTCGACGTCCCGGCGCTCGTCGTCGCCAGCAACGACGAGGCCGATCCCGGACATCCCTACGCCGTCGCGCAGACGTACGCGGAGCGACTCCCCCAGGCGCGGCTGGTCAGCGAGGAGACCGGCCAGTCGCCGCTCTCCTGGCAGGGCGGCAGGCTGTCGCGCGAGATCGCGGCCTTTTGCGCCACAGACGCCGTCGCCGAGCGCGCCGTGTCCTGACCCGGCCACAACTAAGGTGTACGGGCGATGGACGAAGGCCATCCCATCCACTACTCGGCGGTCGAGCGCGGGACGTCTGTGTACGCGGCCGACGGCGTCGAGGTCGGCAAGGTCGACGATGTGCTCGACAATTACCGCGAGCACATCCTCGACGGGCTCGTGATCGAGACGGCGAGCGGAAACCTGCGGTTCGTAGACGCGCCGGAGGTCGAGCGTACCTACGAACGCGCCGTCACGCTGACGATCAGCGCCGAGGAGGCCGCCCAGCTCCCCGCGCCCGAGCGCGGGGCGGGAACTTTCAGGCCGCGACGCGCGAAGGGCCGCCTCGGCCGCTTCCTCGGCGGGGGCTGGAAGCGCGAGTAGCCGCATGGGCATCGCGTTCCCCGGAGAGTCAGCGGATTATCGGGCAGCGCGCGATCGGCTGCTCGAGCAGGAGATCGAGCTGCGGCGCGCGATGGAGGCGGTGGCCGCCGAGAGGCGGAAGCTTCCGCCCGGCGGCCCCGTTCCGGGGGACTACGTGTTCGAGGGCGAGGGCCCCGACGGCGGTGCCACGGACGTGCGGCTGTCGGAGCTCTTCGCGCCCGGCAGGGACTCGCTCGCGATCTACAGCTTCATGTTCCCCCGCGACCCCGGCGACACGCGGCCGGGGCCTTCCGCGGGGGAGACCGCGGACCTACCGCTCGCGGAGGGGCCGTGCCCGTCGTGCGTCGCGCTGCTCGATCAGCTCGACGGCTCGGCGGAGCACGCACGTCCGCTGATGAGCTTCGCGGTCGTGGCGAAGGCGCCGCTTCCCCGGCTGCTTGCCTTCGCGAAGGAGCGCGGCTGGCGAAAGCTGCGCCTCCTCTCCTCGGCCGCGAACAGCTACAACCGCGACTATCTCGCCGAGACCCCCGAGGGCCACCAGCGGCCGATGCTCAACCTGTTTCACCGCGACCCCGACGCGATCCGCCACTTCTGGGGCTCCGAGCTCTTCTACGCCCCGACCGACGCGGGCCAGGATCCCCGCCACGTCGGGACGCTCGAGCCGGTCTGGAACCTCTTGGACCTCACGCCGGAGGGGCGCCCGTCTGAGTGGGACGAGCAGCTGAGTTACGTGTGATCGCCGGCTCGCCACGGCGCGCGACGTAGAGCACCTCGGTGTCCGCCATGCGGTCGGGAAGGCCGCGGCGGGTCGGCCCGAGCAGGATTCCGGCGAAACCAAGACCGAGGGTCAGTGCGGACACGCCGAAGCCGATCAGGCGCCGGACCGCCCGGCGCAGGCCGATGCCGTGGGTGTCCTCGGCGTCGAGGCGCAAACCGAGAAAGCGCATGCCGGGGGTCTCGCCGGCAAGCGACCAGAAGGCGACAAGGTAGGTGCCGATGCCGATGAGCCAAGCGCCGGTGCCGGCGAGGATGGCTCCGGTCGGAACGTCTTGGGAGTCGCTGAACAGCTCCCGGAGGACGAACGCGACGAGGGCCGAGCCGAGGAAGAAGGTGGCGTTGAGCAGGACCACGTCGATCGCGAAGGCCAGGATGCGGGTGACCGCGCCCGCCTGACGCGCGGGCTCGGTCCGGCGGGGCTTTCGGGTCAGTCGCCAGACGACGCGCTCGACGAGGTCGTCGAGGTGGCGGGCGACCCGGCCGAGCTGGCGACCGATGTCCTCGACGAGCCCGACGCCCTGATAGGCAAGCGCGGCGCGGACCTCCGGGGCCTCGGCGATGCGCTCGACCAAAAGCTGGGTCTGCTCGCTGTCCAGGAGCCGCGCCCAGACGCGGTCGACGAGCTCGCTGTCGAGCGCTTCGAGGACCGCGCGCTCGACCTCCGCGCTGCTCAGCGCGCCCGCGGTCGCCTCGCGGACCGCCGGGCCCTGGAGGACGCGGACCAGCGCGCGCTCGACCGCGGGGCTCTCCGCGGCGCGGACGATCGCCTCCTCGGCGGCGATCTGGACCGCGCTGTCGATCCCGGTCAGCTCGGCGGCGCGCTGGGCGCCGCGCGCCCCGGCGCCGGCGATGCGCGCCGGGATCGAGGGCCGGGGGCGGGGGGGAAGGGACCCTGAGCTCTCCAAGCCCCTCAAAGGATGAGCCCCGCGGCGGACGGGCGCCCGCTTCGCTCTACTTCGTCTTCTTTACCTTGACCTTCTCGGTATCGGAGTTGGCGGCGACGCAGTCGGCCGTCTCCCCGAGGTGGGCTCGATAGAGGAAGGTCTTCTTGACCTGCGTCTTCGTCAGGAAGTTGCCCTGACCGTCCGTCTGCACCTGCTCGATGGTCTCGAAGGAGCCCCCCTTCAGCCGCTGGACCTCGACCGCCTGGGCGGCCTCGCACGCAGCCTCGTTCTGCGGCGCGTCGACCTTGCCGAACAGGACCACCTTCCTGCCCTTCTTGACCTTGCCCTTGTTGGCATCGAGGGTGACGGTGCGGTCGACCTTGACCGGAGGCAGGGGCTCAGGCGGCGTGGCGAAGACGGCGAAGATCATGTCCACCCCGACCGTGTTCCACGTCGTCGTTCCGCCGGGGGAGTACCAAAACGTTCCGGGGCAGTCGGCCGTATCGGGCTTGTATCCAGCCTCTAGGCCCTCTCCTCCCTCAATGGTGGGTTCGCTCGGGCGCGACAGCACAAGCGCGTAGCTCTGCCCTGCGACGATCGCGGCCGGCGAGGCAAACGTTGCTACCAAGGTCGTGGGTCCATCGGGGACCTCGGGCACCGTAGTCGAGGCAAGGACGTTGTTGTTTGGTGTGCCTGATCCGTCCACCCCCATGATCTGAACGACGTAATCGCCGGTCTTGCCGGCGGGCTCTAGGAAATCGATCTCGGCGCGGGTCAGGTTCCCGGCGAAGCCCGAGACGAAGGTCTGGGCAAAGCGCTCCCCCGAGCTGCCGTTGGCCACGTAGTCGTCGCGTGGCAGCGGGCAACTCGCCGCCAGGGACTCCTGGGCGGCCGCGGGAGTCGGCCCGACGAGCATGATCGCGCCGGCAACGACCGTCGCTGCCGCAGCGCCAATGTGGCGCCGACGCTGAGCTGATTCGACTCTCCCGATCATGGTCGTCCCCCGCTGATGCCTCCTCTGCAGCCCCGCCGTTGCCGGCTGACCGAAGCCTAGCCGGTTGACCTGTTTTCGGTCACCGCGTCGGCTAACCCGCCGGCGCCGCCTGGGCGACGACGCGGGGGAGCCAGGTGCGCACCGCTGCCGCCACCGCATCGAGGTCCTTCCGCAGGCTGTGGTTGCCCGGCACCTCGGCCACCTCGCGACGAGGCCCGGGAGGCGGCATCCCGAACTGGTCGCGCTCGCCCTGGACGACGAGTATCGGCACCGTCACCGCGTCGAGCTCGTGGAGGCGATCCGATGGCTTTGGCTTCCCGGAACGCTGCGGCGGCTGGAGCGGGAAGGCGAGGCAGAGCACCGCCACCGCCCCGGTCGCCTCAGCGGTCCGGCAGGCCACCCGGGCGCCGATCGAGCGGCCGCCGGCGACGAGGGGTAGGTCGGCGAGCTCGCCACCGACGAGGTGCTCGACGACCGCCGTCCACGCGGCGTCGAGCTGGGGCGCCGGGGCGGGTGAGCGCCGCCCGGCGACGCGGTAGGGCTGCTCGACGAGCGCGACGCTCACTCCCTCGGAGCGGGCGACGTCGGTCACCGTGACCAGGTCGGGCGAGTCGACGCCGCCGCTGGCCCCGTGACCCATGACCAGCGCCGCCCTGGGCTCGTCGGCCGGATGCAGATGGGCGTTGGCCCGGCCGTGAGGCGTTTCGATCGCGAGCGTCTTGACGGGGCTGATACTCGCAGCCTCGCGAGAGGGGCGCCGGTGCGCCCTAGGATGATTCGCATGCGCTTCGGGATCGCGGTCTTTCCCACCGAGGACTCGGCCGACCCCGCGACGCTCGCGCGCCTGGTCGAGGAGCGCGGCTTCGAGTCGCTGTTCTTTCCCGAGCACACCCACATCCCGGCGAGCCGCCGAACGCCGTATCCGGCCGGCGGCGAGCTGCCGCCCGAATACAGCCGCACCTACGACCCGTTCGTCGCCCTGACCGCGGCCGCGGCGGCGACCGAGAAGCTGTTGGTCGCCACGGGGATCTGCCTCGTCATCCAGCGCGACCCGATCATCACCGCCAAGGAGGTCGCGTCACTCGACCGCCTCTCGGGCGGGCGCTTCCTTTTCGGCGTCGGGGCCGGCTGGAATCTCGAGGAGATGGAGAGCCACGGCACCGATCCCCGCCGGCGCTTCTCGCTGATGCGCGAGCGGATCGAGGCGATGAAGGCGATCTGGACCGAGGACGAAGCCTCCTACCACGGCGAGCACGTGAACTTCGACCGGATCTGGTGCTGGCCGAAGCCGATCCAGAAGCCGCACCCTCCGGTGCTGGTGGGCGGAAATGCCGAGCGGGTGCTCGACCGCGTCGTCGCCTTCGGCGACGAGTGGATGCCCAACCGCGTCTCTGGGCTGCGCGAGCGGATCGAGGCGCTCCAACGGCTTGCCGCGGACGCCGGCCGCGGCCGGATCCCGGTCACGCTCAACGCCGCCAGACCGGATCGGGAGCTGATCGAGCGCGGGGAGGACGCCGGCGTCCATCGCTGCGTCTTCTACATCGAGCCCACCGGCGCCGCCGAGACCGAGCGCCAGCTCGACGAGCTGGCAGGCAAGCTCGGACTCGGTTAGCCGGCAAGCCGTTATGTCAACCGGCCGGGTGTCCGGTGTGGGATACGGGCCGAGGATCCAGTACCGAATGGTCAGCGACGACGTTCGGACCAGGCTCTGATGGGCGCTGGTCGCGCGCGATCAGCCCTCGGGGGAGGACCTGGGCTGTATTGACCCCCGCATGTGGTGCGAATGCAGCCCAGGTCTGGCGGCGAGCCGACCTCGAGGGGTAGAACCACGCGGCAGGCGCGCGAAGGGTCGTGAAGGGCCCGCGTCAACAAGCCAATCAGCCGCTCGTGGCTAGGTTTACATACCGACCATTATCGAGCGTGGGATCTGCGGCGGGGGCGGGCGATTGAGCCCGCACCCCCAGGGGCTACAGCGTGACCCCGATCAGCTTTAGGCGGCGGTTGAGCGCGCCGAGGCCGAACTCCGCGAGCCCTCCGGGATCGACCCCAAGCGCCTCGAACGCGCCCTCGCTGGGCGGCTGAAGCGACTGCGCGACCGCGGGCAGCAGCTCGTGGAGGCGACGCCGGATCACCTCCCCCATCTCAGGGTCCTCGGCGACGGCGCGGCGCAGGAACTCCGTCCCGTAGGCGAGGTGGCGCTGCTCGTCGGCGGCGATGCGGCTGTAGCCGTCGACGAAGCCGGGCAGGATGTCGCGCTCGCGCAGCAGGTCGAGCAGGAAGTGCGATGTCGTGATCCCGAGCGTGCCCTCGATGACCATGTGGTAGATGGTCACGAACTCGACCTTGGCCTCGCGATCGTTCGGGTTCGCGCGCAAGCGGTCGTGGGCGTCGACCAGCGCCTCGTCGAAGATCGTGCGGAAGGGTTCCGCGAGGACCTCGCGCGCCCGCCGCACGTGGGCGGCGATCGCGGCCGGATCGGCGACGACCTCGTTCTGGAAGCGGGCGTAGAACTGCATGTGGCGGACCTCGTCGACGAGCTGGGTCGACAGGAAGCTGCCCTCCTCCTCGTCGTCCTGCGCCAACACGAGGCCGCAGAACTGGGTCGAGATCCGCTCCTCGGCGACCATCAGCGCGCTGAGCGCGAACTCGAGCAGGTCGCGCTCCGCCGCGTCGAGCCGCGCCCAGTCATCGGGGTCGCGGCTGAGGTCGATGTCCTGGGCCGCCCAGTGGGCGTGCTCCCAGTCGTTGTAGAGCTCCTGCGGGCTGCGGAGGGGCGCCGCTACGGCCATGTCGTCTCCTTCGCTCGAGCGTCCGGCAGGGTGAAGCCTAGGCCCCTCTTGGCCGCGCGCTTCCACCGGCCGGTCCGCGACGTCTACTTCCGCTTCTTCTTGACCTTCCAGGAATCAGTGGCGGGCGTGGCGTCGAGATTGCCCGCGGTATCCCGGGCCTGGACCTGGAAGGTGTGCTTGCCCTTCTTGACCTTGACGGTGAACGGCGATGTGCATGGCTTGAAGACCGACTTACCGTCGAGCGAGCACTCAAACGTCGCCGCCTCGTTGGCCGAGAACTCGAACGTCGCGGTCCTCTTCTTGGTCTTGTCCTTGGGGCCCTTGGTGATCGTGGTCTCGGGTGGGGTCGCGTCGCCGAGTCCGGGCCCTGGAGCTGGCGGCAGCGGAATCGTGACGTCGTCATCGGTAATCGTCCCGACGCCCTGGTTGTCCGCGATCGTCGCGATGGTGGGATTGGAAAGCCCGAGGTTGAAGGTCTCGTCCGCCTCGTCGATGGTGTCGCCGTTCACCTGCACGGTCACCGGCTCGGACGTGTCGCCGGACGTAAACGTCGCGGTCCCTGAGTTGGAGGCGTAGTCGCCGGGGGCGCTTGCGCTGGCGTCGGAGGTCGCGAAGTCGACGGTGACCTGCTGCGAGGACGCGTTGGTGAGCGAGACCGTAAAGGCAGCGGGCGTCTGGCCGGCGTCGCCCTCGGTCACCGCCACGTCGTCGATCGAGATGCTCGGGACGGGATCGTCGTCGTTGATCGTCCCCACGCCCTGGGCGTCGGCGATCGCCGCGAAGATGGTGGCGTTGGAAAGATCGACGTTGAAGGTCTCATTGGGCTCGTCCATCGTGTCGCCGTTTACCTGCACGGTGACGGTCTCGGTCGTGTCGTTGGCCGCAAACGTCGCGGTGCCCGAGCTCGACGCGTAGTCGCCGGGGGCGGCAGCCGAACCGTTCGAGGTCGCGAAGCCGACCGTCACCTGCTGCGAGGAGGCGTTGTTCAGAGTGACGGTGAAGCTCGTCGCCGTCTGGCCCGCGTCGCCCTCGGTCACCGCCACGTTGTCGATCGAGATCTGCAGTGGCTCGCGGTCGAGGATCGCCACCGCGCCGCTGGCCTGTGAGGCAGCGTAGACCGACCTTCCGTCAGCGCTCACATCGACCGCTGCGGGGGCATCAAGCGCCACCCCGTCCTGGCACGCCCCGGCGGTCCCCGTCTCGCTCACGCAGCCAGCGGTGCCCGCGTTCTGGGTGAGCGCGCCGGTCGAGGTGTCGCGATCGAAGATCGCCAATGCGTCGGCGTTGAACGCCGAGACGTAGGCGGACGCCCCGTCATCGCTCAGCGCCACGCCTAGGGCGGCGTCGAGCGCCACCCCGTCCTGGCACGCCCCGACGGTCCCGGTCTCGCTCACGCATCCGGCCGTCCCCGCCTTCTGGGTCAGTCCCCCCGTGGAAGGGTTGCGGTCGAAGATCGCCACCGCGTCGCTGAGGTCCGAGGCGACGTAGGTGGACTCGGCGTCTGGGCTCACCGCAACGCCCACCGCACCCTCGAGCGCCACCCCGTCCTGGCACGCCCCGGCGGTTCCGGTGTCCGAGACGCAGCCCGCTGTCCCCGCCTTCTGGGTCAGTTCGCCGTTGGAGATGTTGCGGTCGAAGACCGCCACGGCGTCGCTGGAGTTCGCCCCTATGTAGATGGACTTTCCGTCCGGGCTTGCCGCGACACCGTAGGCCCCGTCAAGCGCCACCCCGTCCTGGCACGACCCGCCCGTTCCCGTCTCCGACACGCAGCCGGCGGTCCCAGCCTTCTGGGTAAGTGCCCCCGTCGAGGTGTTGCGGTCGAAGATCAAGACCGCATCGCTGCTCCCGGCCGAGGCGACGTAGACCGACGTTCCATCCTCGCTCACTGCGATGGATCGAGGGTCGTCGAGAGCGACCCCGTCCTGGCACACCCCGCCGGTACCCGTCTCCGACACGCAGCCCGCGGTCCCCGCCTTCTGGGTAAGAGCCCCCGTGGTCGTGTCGCGGTCGAAGATCGCCACGGCGTCGCTGAAACCAGAGCCGACGTAGACCGACTTCCCGTCCGGGCTCACCGCGACCGATTCGGCGAAGTCGAGCGCGGCCCCGTCCTGGCACGCCCCCCCGGTCCCGCTCTCCGACACGCAGCCCGCGGTCCCCGCCTTCTGGGTCAATTCCCCGGTGGAGGTGTTGCGGTCGAAGATCGTTACGGCGTTGGTGGTGAACTGCGAGACGACGTAGACCGACTTTCCGTCCTCGCTCACGGCGACGGCGCGAGCGTCGGAGAGCGCCACCCCGTCCTGGCACGCACCGCCGGTCCCGTCGTTTGACACGCACCCGGCCGTGCCGGCCTTTTGGGTGATGTCCCCGGTTGCCGCGTAGGCGATGCTCGCGGCAAGGAGGGCCGACGCGGCGGCGAGCGCAGCAGCGGTCCTAATGCGTCTCATTTCCGCTTCTTCTTCACCTTCCAGGAATCGCTGGCTGGCGTGGCGTCGAGGTTGCCCGCGGCATCCCGGGCCTGGACCTGGAAGCTGTGCTTTCCCTTCTTGACCTTGACCTTCAGCGGCGAGGTGCAGGCCTTGAACTCCTGCTTTCCGTCGAGCACGCAGTTGAAAGTGACGCCCGGCTCGTTGGCCGAAAACTCGAACGTCGCGGTCTTCTTCTTGGTCTTGTCCTTGGGGCCCTTGGTGATCTGCGTGTCCGGCGGAGCGGTGTCGCCCGGCTCGGGCTCCGGGGCCGGGGTTGGCGGGATGGGCGGCGGCTCGCGGTCGAAGATCGCCACCGCGTCGCTCTCGTCGGAGACGGCATAGACAGAAGCACCGTTGGGACTCACCGCCGCGCTCCGGGCGCCGTCGAGAGCAACCCCGTCCTGGCAGGAGCCACCGGTCCCGGTCTCGGACACGCACCCCGCGGTTCCCGCCCTCTGGGTCAGCGCGCCGGTCGAGGTGTTGCGATCGAGGGTTGCCACCGCGTCGCTGACGGTAGAGGCGACGTATACGAAGCTCCCGTCGGGGCTCACCGCCACGCCTCGCGCGCCGTCCAGAGCGACCCCGTCCTGACAGACCACGCCCAACTCCGAAACGCACCCCGCGGTCCCCATCTTCTGGGTCAGCTCTCCGTTCAACGTGTTGCGATCGAAGATCGCCACCGCGTCGCTGGTATCGGAGGCCGCATAGACGGAGGTCCCATCGGGGCTCACGGCGACGCCAAACGCGCCGACGAGTGCCTGGCCGTCCTGACACGCTCCACCCAGCTCCGACACGCACCCCGCCATTCCCGCCTTCTGTGTCAGCGCGCCAGTCGAGGTGTTGCGGTCGAAGATCGCTACGGCGTTGCTTGTGGAGGACGCAACGTACACCGAGCTGGCGTCGGGACTTACCGCTAAGCCGATGGCGCCGGTAAGGGCGGCCCCGTCCTGGCACGCGCTAGCCGTTCCATCCTCGGAAACGCATCCCGCCGTCCCAGCCTTTTGGGTCAACGCGCCAGTCGAGGTGTTGCGGTCGAAGATCGCCACGGCGTTGCTGGTCTCCGACGCGACATAGACCGAGGCACCGTCGGGACTCACGGCGACGCCCGTGGCGCTGTCCAGCGCCACTCCGTCCTGGCACGCGCTACCCGTTCCGTCCTCGGAAACGCATCCCGCCGTGCCGGCCTTCTGGGTCAGCGCACCGGTAAAGGTGTTGCGGTCGAAGATCGCTATGGCGTCGCTGGTCTGCGAGGCGACATAGACCGAGGCGCCGTCTGGGCTTACCGCTACCGCGAATGCGCCCCCGAGCGCCTCTCCGTCCTGACACGGAGCGCCACCCGATTCCGAGATGCACCCAGCGGTGCCGGCCTTCTGGGTCAGCGCCCCGGTCGAGGTGTTGCGGTCGAAGATTGCCACCCCACCGGTGAGGAGGGCCCCACCCGCGATGGAGGCGACGTAGGCCGATGTACCGTCGGGACTCACCGCGACGCCCGCAGCGGCGTCGAGCGCCTCTCCGTCCTGGCACGCGCCGCCTGTCCCGGTTTCCGAGACGCATCCTGCGGTTCCCGCCTTCTGGGTGAGGTCCCCGGTTGCGGCGTAGGCGACGCTCGTGGCGAGCAGACTCGCGAACGCGATGATCGCGATGAGGCCGACGCGCTGTGACTTGCGTGGAGCGCTACCCACTGACCACCCCCTGGCGGTTGGTTCGCATGGAAGTTTCTCGACAATGACGGTATACGTCATCAGCGAATCGCGCGGAACCTCGG
>WNFU01003166.1_pt1 | contig 26937 bp, 21 predicted proteins | sample 5400121 | NCBI WGS metagenome assembly WNFU01 (sample SAMN13153360, study PRJNA577476) | soil metagenome | isolation source: 100 cm soil or saprolite under grassland replicate 1 | place: USA:California | collected 2016-06-15 | reverse complement strand
TCCGCGGCCAGATCCCGCTCTACTCCGTGTACACGGTGGACGAGATCTCGCTGCCGGCCGTGAAGGAAGCGGCGCTCGGCCAGTTCGAGACGCGCTACTGGAGCCCGGATCTCAAGAACGAGGCGAACCAGAAGTACGTGGCTGAGTTCCGGAAAAAATACGGCAAGATGCCGGTATTCTATGGCGCCCAGAGCTACGACGGCATCCAGCTGATCGACGCCGCGATCCGGGCTGTGAAGGGTGACCTGACGAACAAAACAGGCATGATCGCCGCCATGCGGAAGGCCGACTACAAGTCATTGCGCGGGCCGTACAAGTACAACGTGAACCACTTCCCGATCGAGAACTTCTACCTGCTCAAGGCCGTGCAGAATCCCGACGGCGAGTTCGCCATGCAGATCCAGCGCACTGTCTTCGAGAACCACAAGGACGCCTACTCCGCCGAGTGCCCGATGAAGTGGTAGAGGCCGCTGACGTGGCGGGGCTCGAGGGGCGCGGCCTGGCCGCGCCCCTTTTCTTTCGAGGGAGGCGCCGGTGGCGGTAACCGTCGCCCTCGTCCTGGAGCAGACGCTCAACGGCTTGCAGTACGGTGTGATGCTCTTCCTCATGGCCGCGGGGTTGACGCTCGTCTTCGGCATCATGAACCTCGTCAACCTCGCCCACGGCTCGCTCTACATGGTCGGCGCCTATCTGGCCACGGCGTTCGCGGCGTGGTCGGGGTCGTTCGTGCTCGGCGCCGCGCTGGCGCTACCGGCCACGCTCCTGGTCGGCATCGTGGTCGAGGTGGTCGCGCTTCGGACCCTCTACGAGCGCGATCATCTCGACCAGGTGCTGGCGACCTTCGGGCTGATCCTCTTCTTCAACGAGCTGATCGCGATCATCTGGGGACGTGCGGCGATCTACACCAGCGTTCCGCCGTTTCTGGGCGGCCACATCCGCGTATTGCCGGGAGTCCCCTATCCCGCGTACCGGGCGGGAATCCTCTTGGTGGGCGTCGCGGTGGCCGTGCTCCTCTGGGTTCTGGTGACGCGCACCCGACTTGGCATGCGCATCCGGGCGGGGGCCAGCAATCGCACGATGGTCTCGGCGCTCGGCGTCAACATCCGGCTCCTCTACACCCTGGTCTTCGGGCTGGGGGCCGCGCTGGCAGGCCTCGCCGGAGCGATGGCCGGCCCGATCTACTCCGTGCAGCCGGGCATGGGCGAGGCGATCCTCATCCAGGTCTTCGTCGTCATCGTCATCGGCGGCATCGGCTCCATCCGCGGAGCGATGGTCGGCGCCATCGTCGTGGGGATGGTGGACACCCTCGGGCGCGCGTTCCTCAAGCCCATGCTGGCCACGGTCATCTCTCCCCCCGCCGCCGACAAGGCGGGGCCGGCCCTCGCCTCGATGTTGATCTACCTCCTGATGGCGGCGGTGCTGTTCTTCCGTCCGGAGGGACTGTTCCCGGCGCGTGGTCGCTCCTGATGGCGATCTCGCAGCGTACGATCGTGCTCGGCGTCGCGGGCCTCCTGCTGGCGCTGGTGCCGCCGATTGCCGCACTCACCAACCAGCCCTTCTACGTCGACCTGTTCCGGCGCATGATGATCTTCGCCCTCGCCGCGGTGAGTCTCGATCTGATCCTGGGCTATGGAGGCATGGTGAGCTTCGGGCACGCGGCCTACCTCGGCATCGGCGCCTATGCAGTCGGCATCCCCGCCTTCCACGGCATCGACAACGGCTTCCTCCAGTGGAGCCTGGCCATCGTGGCGTCCGCCCTGACGGCGCTGGTGATGGGCGCGATCTCGCTCAGGACCAGCGGCGTCTACTTCATCATGATCACGCTCGCCTTCGCTCAGATGCTCTACTACCTGGGCATCAGCCTCGAGACCTACGGCGGCGACAACGGCATGCGGCTCGCCGCGCGCAGCAAGTTCGGCGGGCCGATCGATCTCGACCGGCCCATGGTCTTCTACTACGTCGTGCTGGCAATCCTCGTCCTGTTCCTCGTGCTCGGCGGCCGTCTGGTCGAGTCGCGCTTTGGCATGGTCATCCGGGCGGCGAAGTCCAACGAGGCGCGCGCGCGCGCGATCGGCTTCTCGCCGTTCCGATACAGGCTCACGGCCTTCGTCGTTGCCGGAAGCGCCGGTGGCCTGGCCGGCGCATTGCTGGCCAACCAGACGGAATACCTGACGCCGGAGTTCATGCACTGGACGCGCTCGGGCGAGATCATGTTCATGGTGATTCTCGGCGGGATGGGAACGCTGGTCGGGCCGGTGATCGGCGCGGTCGTGCTCTTGCTGCTCGAGGACGTGCTATCCGCCCTGACCGCACACTGGCAGATCATCCTCGGGCCACTCCTCGTCTTGGTCGTGCTCTTCGCCAAGCGCGGCCTGTTCGGCCTTCTGCTCGGCACCGCCTCGCGCGATGGCTGAGGCGCTGCTCGCGGTCCGCGGCCTCAGCAAGCGCTTCGGCGGCCTGCTCGCCAGTGATCGGATCAACCTCGACGTGGTCCGCGGCGAGACGCACGCGATCATCGGCCCCAACGGCGCGGGCAAGACCACGCTCATCGGGCAGCTCGCGGGCGACCTGCCTCCCGACGCGGGCGCCATCCGGTTCGCCGGCCGCGACGTCACGGGTTTCGACGCGCCGCTACGGTCACGGCTCGGGCTGGCGCGCTCCTTCCAGATCACGAGCATCTTCCGCGACTTCTCCGCGCTCGACAACGTGGCCCTCGCCGTGCAGGCGCACCGCGGCGGGAACTTCCGGTTCTGGCGGTCGGCCCGGGACGAGCGGGCGCTCCGCGAGCCGGCGCGCGTCGTTCTGGACTCCGTGGGACTCGGCACCCGCGCCGGCGTGCTCGCGGCCCATCTCGCCCACGGCGAGCAGCGGCAGCTCGAGATCGCGATGGCCTTGGCGACGGAGCCACGGCTGCTCCTGCTCGACGAGCCGGTCGCGGGCATGGGACTCGAGGAGTCGCAGCGGATGGTCAGCCTCCTCGGCACACTCAAGGGCCGGATCACGATCGTGCTCGTCGAGCACGATATGGACGCCGTGTTCTCCCTGGCCGATCGGATCTCTGTCATGGTCTACGGCCGGATCATCGCGACCGGGACGCCCCCGGAGGTCCGGAGCAACGAGCAGGTGCGGAGAGCCTATCTGGGCGAGGACGCGACGCCGTGATGCTGACGGTCGACTCGATCGAGACGGCATACGGCGTGAGTCAGGTCCTGTTCGGCGTGAGCCTCGCCGTTGGGGCCGGGCAGGTCGTGACGCTCCTCGGCCGTAACGGCATGGGCAAGACCACGACCGTCCGCTCGATCATGGGCATCGCGAGGCCGCGGGCCGGTACGATCCGGTTCGATGGCCGCGCGATCCACGGCCTGCCCCCGTACCGTGTGGCGCAGGCCGGGCTCGGCCTGGTGCCGGAGGGACGGCAGGTGTTTCCCAACCTCACCGTGAGGGAGAACCTCGTGGCGACCGCGGCGAACCGCGCCGGGCGCGCCGACCCCTGGCGAGTCGAGCCGGTCTTCGAGCTTTTCCCCCAGCTCGCGGCTCGCGCGCGCAGCCTCGGCGGCGCGCTGTCCGGAGGTGAGCAACAGATGCTCGCGATCGGTCGCGCGCTGATGACGAACCCGCGCCTGCTCATCCTCGACGAGGCGACCGAGGGGCTCGCGCCGCTCGTCCGCGCCGAGATCTGGCGCTGCGTGGAGCGGCTCAAGGCGGGCGGCCAGTCGCTCCTGCTCATCGACAAGGACGTCGGGGCGCTCACCCGCATCGCGGATGCGCACTACATCCTCGAGAAGGGTCAGATCGTCTGGAGCGGAACGTCCGCCGACCTGAGAGCCCGAGCGGACATCCAGCACCGGTACCTCGGCGTATGAGAGACTGCACGGCGTGAGCTGGATCGACCGCTCGTTTCCGACAACAGCGACGCCGAGCGACCTGGTGGGGCGGGTGCTGGGGCTCAACCCGGGGATGATGACGGGCCCGGGCACAAACACGTACCTCGTAGGTCGCCGCGATCCGATCCTCATCGACACCGGCGCCGGCGTGGCCGAGTATCCGCCGCTGCTCGCGCGCTATCTCGGCGAGCGCGGGTGGCCCCAGCCCTCGCGCATCATCCTCACGCATCGCCACCCAGACCATCTGGGCGGCGTCTCCCAGCTCCGGGCGCGCTTTCGCGGCATCCATGTCTCGAAGATGATCTTCCGCGACGCGTCCCTGCCAGAGTCGATCCACGATTTGCGCGACGGCCAGAAGATCGAAAGCGACGGTGGCACGCTCATTGCCGTCCACACGCCAGGCCATGCCTCAGACCATCTCTGCTTCTACCTGGTAGAGGAAAGGGCGCTGTTCACCGGAGACGTGATCCTGGCCGGGTCCACGACGGTCATCCCGTCCGGCGACGGAGACCTCCTCGACTACATGAATTCGCTCAGGCGCCTTCAGGGGCTCGACGTTCGGCGGATCTATCCGGCGCATGGCCCTGTCATCGAGGACGGTCCGGGCCGGATCCAGACGGTCCGGGCCGGATCCAGGAGTACATCGACCACCGCCTGATGCGCGAGCGCCAGATCCTGGAATCGCTCGGCAACGGTCTCGCCACCATTCCCGCGATGGTCGAGCGGATCTACGCCGACGTGTCCAAGGCCCTCCATCCGATGGCGGCCATGTCCGTGGAGTCGCACCTGAAGAAGCTCGCGCGGGAGGGGCGCGTGCTCGAGACCGTCGTGCGGGACGCGCCGTCCCGCTGGCTGCTCGTGCGCTAGTGTCCCGTCCTCGAAGTTCTGTTAACGGTCACGCTGCACCGGAGGCGATGGGCGGGGGCGGGAGGGGGCGACGGGATCCGTTCCCGCGTCGCCTCATGCGGACGCGATGCGCCCAGATGGAGCCCAGCCGCAAACGAGCAGCGAGCGCGTGCGGCGTGGTCCCGTCGCCCCCTCCCGCCCCCGCCCGTCGCCTCCGCCTGCGGCGAAGGCTCTAAACATGAGTTCTGGACGGGACACTAGCGCGCGCGGAGCGCCGCGATCGTGGCCGACCAGCTCCTCCGGGTGCCACTGGACCCCGACGACGAACCGAGCGCCGTCGCCGAGCTCCACGCCCTCGATGATCGAGTCCGGCGCCCACGCCACGTCCTTGAGCCCGCGCCCGAGCCGATTGATCGCCTGGTGGTGGAAGCTGTTCACGTCGACCTCCAGCGCGCCGAGGATGCCGGCGAGCTGCGAGCCGTCCCGTATCTTCACCGGGTGTGTCGCAATGTACCGAGCCTTGCCCTGGAGCGCCGTCTGACTGTGATCGAGCGGCGAGCCCGGCTCGCTCGGAATGTCCTGATGCAGGCTGCCGCCGAGGGCGACATTGAGTACCTGGAGGCCGCGGCAGACCGCGAGGAGGGGAACGTGGTGCTCTATCGCCCAGCCCGTCAGCTCGATTTCGAGTCTGTCGCGGGCGGCGGAGACCTCGACGGTGGTCGCGTGCGGTGGCTCGCCAAAGCGCGCGGGATCCACGTCACCGCCCCCGGTCAGCAGCACCCCGTCGAGCCGTTTCAGGAGCTCGTCGCGCGCGGCGGGTTCTAACTGGGGTGGGAGCGGAACCGGCACCCCACCGGCCTGCTGGACCGCGTTGAGGTACGCCGCGTTGATGTAGGCGCGTTCCGGATCTTTGTCGACGGTGACTGACGTCGAGACGCCGATGAGCGGAAGCGTCATCATCATTCCAAGCCTAGCACGGTGCCCCTTGGCGGGTGGCTCCCTCGCGAGTATGATGGCCGCCATGAGCCTTGACTCCGCCAGCTCCCAGCAGAAGGCGCCCGCCCACACTCCGACCTCCACGACCCAGGTCATTGGCACGCGCTGGGCGGTGGCCGCAGGCCACGCGCTCGCTTCCGAAGCCGCCGCGCGCGTTCTGGGCGCCGGCGGAAACGCGATCGATGCCGGCGTCGCTGCCGGTATCACCCTGGGTGTCGTCCACTGCGACATGGTGAGCGTCGCAGGGGTGGCGCCGATCCTCGTGCACGTTGCGCGCACCGGCGAGACCTGGCAGGTCTCCGGCGTCGGACCGTATCCGCGCGCGACGACGGCCGCGTATTTGCGCGAGCGTCACGGCGGTCAGATCCCGCCGGGGCTGCCGCGTACGGTCGTGCCTGCGGCGCCGGATGCCTGGTGCACCGCGCTCTCGCGGTGGGGCACGATGTCGTTCGCCGAGGTTGCGACGGCCGCCACCGAACACGCCGAGCGCGGGTTTCCGATCTCGCAATTCACCGCCTATCAGATGTCGTCGAACGCCGATAAGTACCGCCGCTGGCCGTCCTCGGCGGCGCTCTACCTGCGTGACGGTCGGGCGCTTCGCATCGGCGAGGTTCTCGTGCAGCGCGAGCTGGGCGAGACGCTCCGCCGCATGGCCCGTGCCGAAGCGAAGGCAGGCGGCAGCCGCGAGGCCGGGGTGCGTGCCGCGCGGGACGAGTTCTATCGGGGCGAGACGGCCAAGCGCATTGCCGAGTTCCACCGCGCCGAGGGCGGGCCGCTCGCCGCCAGCGACCTCGCCGAGTTCAGCGTCGAGGTGGGCCCCGCCTTGCGGACCACCTTCGGCCAGTACGAGGTCGCCGCGTGCGGCTTCTGGTGTCAGGGGCCGTCGCTCCTCCAGATGCTCAACCTCCTCGACGGTGTCGACCTCGTGGCCCTCGGCCACAACTCGCCGGCGTACCTACACCGGCTCATCGAGACGATCAAGCTCGCCTTCGCCGATCGCGACGCGTACTACGGCGATCCGCGCTTCGTGAAGATTCCGGACGGGCTCCTCTCGAAAGCGTACGCCGCGACGCGGCAGCGACTCATCAAGGAGCAGGCATGGCCCGAGATGCCGCCCGCCGGCGATCCCGATCGGCTCGACGCGGTGAGGCACCTGGAGGCTGCGCTGCCGCTGGCCGGAGGCTCGCACCCGTCGCCCGGCGGCACAACGGAGACGCTCGACACGAGCTATGTCGCCGTCGTGGACGAGGCGGGCAACGGCTTCTCGGCCACACCCAGCGACCCGAATGTCGACTCGCCCGTCGTCACCGGCGTCGGCTGCGTCGTGTCACCTCGCGGCTCGCAGGGCTGGCTGGACCCGGAGCATCCGAGCGTTGTCGCGCCCGGCAAGCGGCCTCGACTCACACCCGCGCCGGCGATGGCGTTCACGGGTGGCCGCCTCTTCATGCCGTTCGGCACTCCAGGCGGCGACGTCCAGCAGCAGGCGATGCTCCAGGTCTTCCTGAACACCACGGTCTTCGGAATGGACCCGCAGCCCGCCGTCGAAGCACCCCGCGTCGCGTCGCGCAGTCATCCGGATTCTTTTTGGCCGCACTCGATCGCGCCCGGCAAGGTCGAGGCTGAGCGACGCATTCCGCGCGAGACCCGCGACGCGCTGGCGGCGCTCGGTCACGCGGTCGCGGAGTGGCCGGAGTGGGAGTGGCGGGCCGGCGCCGTGTGTGCGGTCAAGGTCGGGCCGGACGCTACCCGGTGGGCCGGGGTCGATCCGCGTCGCGGCTGCCACGCCATCGCACGGTAGGTCTACGGGTCAGCCCCGGAGCGTCTACTCCTCGACGGTCGTGCGCGTGACCATGCTCGCCGTGCTCGGGCTCGGCGCCCCGCCCGTCGCTGCGCAGCCCCTGCCTGCACCGGCCGTCGCGGCGTCTCCTACGGGCAAGCTCCGAGCAGAGCGCCCTGTCTATCGGGTCGGCGACCAGTGGGCTCGCACCGACGGCGTGTACGAGCTCGTGCGCATCGACCGGGACGTCTACGTCTTTGCCGCCGGCGCAGGCAAGGAATTCCACCTCACGAAGGATCTCGGCGTGACGAGAATCGTGCTCGACGGGCGGACCGAGCTCGACATCGAATCTTCGCCGAAGTTCGGCTGGCCGCTCGAGGTCGGCAAATGGGGTGTCGGCCGCGCCACCTGGCGCTCCCCGCCGCCCAGGCCGTTGGTGAGCTTCACGGGCGCGGTCAATGTCTCCTGGCAAGTCGAGCTGTCCGAAGATCTCGTCACGGCGGCCGGGACTTTCCGGACGTTACGGATCACGCAGAAGATCGAGACGGTCTCGGGGTCGTTCGGCGGCAGCGGCCAGCAGTTCGGTCAGTTCTTTCTCTGGTACGCGCCGGACGTCCAGCGGTTCGTGAAGGCCGAGGGCAATCTCAGGGGCCTCAGCTGGGAGCTCGGCGGTGCCGCGCGGTCGCCCGCCCCGCCCGTTGCCGTAGCGCCGCCGCCGGTCCAGCCACGCCCGGAGCCAACGTCTCCAGCTACGTCGTCACCGCCCGTCGCGACACCGGCCCCTGCCGCGCCGCCGCCGCCCGCGAAAACGCCATCGGTCCCCACACCACCGCCATCCGTCGCGATGGCGCCCCGAAGCGACACCGAGGCGCCGAAGATCACGATCAACTATCCCCTTCCGGACGCGAGACTAAGCGAGGAGAACATCCTGATCACGGGCCTGGTCACCGACAACGTCGAGGTCGTCCGCCTTCAGGTGCTCGTGAACGGGGTCGAGGCAACGCCGTTGCGCGATGTCGGCGTGATGGGCCGGGGTGTCCTGGTGGGCGCGCTTGCAGCGCTCAAGCCGGGGCCGAACGTCATCGAGGTCATCGCCACCGACAAAGCGGGGAACGTCGCTCAGGTACTCCGTACCGTGACCCGCGTCGTTGCCGCGCCCGCACCGGGGCCGGCCCCAACGTCCGCGGTCCCGCGTCGTTAGGTCGCCGCGATCAGGAGGTGGCGGGCGCCGCGAGCGGCGTCGGCCGCGAGGCGACGGGCTCTTCGCGGATCGCGAGCGCCAGATCGGCGGCGAGGAAGCCCATGAGGGCGGCGGACACGAACGCGATCTCGTAGCCGCCGGTCCACTCGTAGATCCAACCGGCGAGCGCCGCCCCGAGCGCCGAGCCCACCTGGTGGGACAAGAAGATCCAGCCTGAGAGCTCGCCCACCGAGTATCGGCCAAAGATGTTCGCCGTCAGCGTGGTGGTGGGCGGCACGGTCGAGATGTAGTTCAGCCCGTAGACCGCGGCCCAGACGTGGAGCGAGGGCGCGTCCCAGACGTAAAGCAGGAATAGGAGCGAGAGGCCCCGGACGAAATAGTAGAATGCCAGCGGTCCCCGCCGGCCGAACCGATCGCATATCCAGCCCGAGCCAAACGTGCCGAGCACGTTCATGGAGCCCATCACGCCGAGTGCGGTCGAGGCCTGCAGCTCGCTGAAATTGTGCTCGAGGGCGTGCGGCATGAAGTGGGTGAGCACCATGCCGTTGGCGGTGTAGCCGCAGATGAAGAACGTCGCCATCAAGAGCCAGAACTGTGGCACCTTCAGCGCTTCCAGGATCGAGATGCGCTGCGACCGTTCGAGCGCGGCCGCCTGCGCCGCGGCGACGGCCGTGCCGGTGGCCCCGTACGGGCGGAGCCCGCGATCGGCCGGGTCGTCGCGCACAAGGAAGAGCGCCACCGGGACCACCAGCGCGAGGAGGGCTACGCCGAGCCAGAGGTAGCTCATGCGCCACCCGAGCCAGAGCGTCAGCGCCATGGCGAGCGGGATCACGACGAGCTGCCCGGCCGACATGCCACCGGCCGCGAACCCGATGGCGACGCCCCGCCGCGCCTCGAACCACCGCGCTGCCACGGTCGCCGCAGTCGGCGTGGAGAGGCCGCCAGCGCCTAGCGCCAAGAAAAGTCCTATGGTGACGTAAACGTGCCAGAGGCTCTGCACGAAGGCCGCCCCGACCGAGCCGGCCCCGAGCAAGAGAAGTGAGATGGTGACTATCCGCCGTGGCCCGTAGCGATCGGCAAGGCGGCCGACCAGGGGACCGGCAGCGCCCAGGAGGAGCAGCGAGATTGCCGCGGCGCCGGACAGGGCGCCCCGGCTCCAGCCGAACTCTGCCTCCATGGGCTTGATGTAGACCCCGAAGGTCGAACGGATCCCTGACCCGGCCATCATGCAGAGGGTCACGGCACCCAGCACGACCCACGCCGGGTGCACACGCCGGATCGAGCTCACGAGTCTAGGATGCCACCTTCCCGGGGCGGAGATTCAGGAACACTGGAGGGCAGGGCTGGGCCGGGGAGTGCCTCCCCGGCCAACCCTGCTGTCGACGTGGGGCTAGCCGACGACTTCGGCCGGCGCCGCACGCTTGAATACGATCGCGTCCCCCTCGGCGTCGACCGTAACGGTATCGCCGTCGGAGAGCTCGCGCTGGAGCAGCTTCAGCGAGAGCGGATCCTGGACCAACCGCTGGATGGTGCGCTTGAGTGGCCGGGCGCCGAACGTCGGGTCGTAGCCCTCGCGCCCGAGGAGAGCTCGGGCTCCATCGGTGACCTCGAGCTCGATCCGCCGCACCGCGAGACGGCGCCGGAGGTGTCCGAGCTGGATGTCCACGATCCGGGCGATCTCGTCGCGCCCCAGGGGGGCGAAGATCACCACTTCGTCGATCCGGTTGAGAAACTCCGGTCGGAGCGTATTCCGTAGCTCCTGCATGAGGAGCGGGCGGACTTTCTCGGGTCGCTCGTACTCGCGGAAGATGTGGCTCCCAAGGTTCGAGGTCATGATGACGACCGTGTTCCGGAAGTCGACCGTGCGTCCGTGGCCATCGGTCAGGCGACCGTCGTCGAGGAGCTGCAGCAGGACGTTGAACACGTCCGCGTGCGCCTTCTCGATCTCGTCGAAGAGGATGACCGAGTAGGGGCGCCGACGCGCGGCTTCGGTGAGCTGCCCGCCTTCGTCATAGCCGACGTAGCCCGGCGGCGCCCCGATCAGACGGGCCACCGTGTGCTTTTCCATGTACTCGGACATGTCGATCCGGATCATCGCGCGTTCGTCGTCGAAGAGGAACTCGGCGAGCGCGCGCGCCAGCTCGGTCTTCCCGACTCCGGTCGGGCCGAGGAAGAGGAACGAGCCGATGGGCCGATTGGGGTCGGCGAGCCCCGACCGAGCGCGCCGGACCGCATTCGCCACGGCGCGGAGGGCCTCGTCCTGGCCGACGACGCGCCGCGCGAGCCGCTCCTCCATGTTGACGAGCTTCTGGATCTCGCCCTCGAGGAGCCGGGTGACGGGGATCCCCGTCCACTTGGCCACGGTGGCGGCGATATCCTCCTCGTCGACCTCCTCGCGCAGCATGCGCCCCTGTGCGTGTTGGTCGGCGAGTCGCGCCTCGAGCTCGCCGAGTTGCTTCTCGAGCGCCATCAGCGTGCCGTAGCGAAGCTCGGCGGCGCGGTTCAGATCCCCGCGGCGCTCCGCGTCGGCCATCGCGTGCCGCGCCGTCTCGATCTCCTCCTTGATCTTTCCGATCCGTGTGATGCCCTCCTTCTCGGCCTGCCACCGCGCCTTGAGGCCGTCACCCTTTTCACGGAGCTCGGCCAGCTCCGCGTCGATCTTCGCGAGCCGCTCGCGCGAGACGGCGTCCTGCTCGCGCGCGAGAGAAACACGCTCGATCTGAAGCTGCATGACGCGGCGCTCGATCTCGTCGATTTCCTGCGGCATCGAGTCGATCTGCATCCGGATGCGCGCGGCGGCCTCGTCGATGAGGTCGATCGCCTTGTCGGGCAGGAAGCGGTCGCCGATGTAGCGGTGGGAGAGCACGGCCGCCGCGACGAGCGCGGTGTCCTTGATCTTCACCTTGTGGTGGACCTCGTACTTGTCCTTCAGGCCGCGCAGGATCGCGATCGTGTCCTCCACCGAGGGCTCACGGACCATGACCGGCTGGAACCGGCGTTCGAGCGCGGCGTCCTTCTCGATGTGCTTGCGGTACTCGTCGAGCGTCGTCGCCCCGACGCAGCGCAGCTCGCCCCGCGCCAGCGCGGGCTTGAGCATGTTGGCCGCGTCCACGGCCCCTTCGGCCGCGCCCGCGCCCACGAGGGTGTGGAGCTCGTCGATGAAGCAGATGATGGCGCCTGCGGACTCGATGATCTCCTTCAAGACGGCCTTCAAACGGTCTTCGAACTCGCCACGATACTTCGACCCTGCCACGAGAGCGCCGATGTCGAGCGCGACGAGCTGCTTGCCCTTCAGCCCTTCGGGCACGTCGCCGGCGACGATCCGCTGGGCGAGGCCCTCGACGATCGCCGTCTTGCCGACACCAGGCTCACCGATGAGGACCGGGTTGTTCTTGGTCCGGCGCGAGAGCACCTGGATCACGCGCCGGATCTCCTCGTCGCGGCCGATGACCGGGTCGAGCTTGCCCCGGCGCGCGAGGTCGGTGAGGTCGCGGGAATAGCGGAGGAGCGCCTGGTACTTCTCCTCGGGGTTCGGATCGGTCACGCGCTGTGTCCCGCGAATTTCCACGAGGGCCTTGTAGATCGCCTCGGCGCTGACACCGTTGGCCGTCAGGACGCGGCGCGCCGCCCCATCGCGCTCCTGCGCGAGCGCCAGCAGCAGGTGCTCGGTCGAGACGTATTCGTCCTTGAGTCGCTCGGCCTCGGCCTGGGCCCGATCGAGCGCCTGCCGCGTCCGCTCGCCCAGGTAGTGCCCACTCGCGCCAATGACCGTCGCCAGCTTGCCGAGTGCGGCCTGGAGCTCGCGCTGGATCGCTTCGGGGCGCGCCCCGAGCTTCGCCAGAACAGGGCCGACGACGCCTTCACGCTGCTCGAGAAGGGCGACGAGCAGATGCTCGGGCTCGATCGCCTGATGGTCGTGCTGGTCGGCCATCGACTGCGCGGCCTGCAACGCCTCCTGCGCCTTCACGGTGAATTTGTCCGGTCTCATGCTCTAACTCTTCCCTCTTTCAAGCTCGCCTCGACGGCGGAGCCATGGTCGTTCTGCTCGCTCGCACAACCTCCGTCTACGTCCTGCTCGACTCCCGCGGGCTAGCCCAGGTACGCCCGCGGGTTGTCTCGGCGGAGCGCCGCGAGCTTCTCGTACAGCTCGCGTTCCTCAGGCGCCACATCGCTCGGCATGACGATCTTCACCGCCACCAGTTGATCGCCCGCGCCGGGACCCTTGAGACGCGGCATCCCGTAGCCCGGAAGTCTGAATGTGCGTCCGCTCGACGTCGCGGGCGGTACCTTCATCGACACCTTGCCGCGCAGGGTCGGCACCTCGAGCGTGGTCCCCAGCGCGGCCTCGGGCGCCGTGATCGGCAGGGTCAGATGCACGTCGTCGCCCTTGCGCTCGAGGAACGGGTGCGACGCGACCGTGACGCTCAGGTAGAGGTCGCCGCGCGCTCCCGCAGTGCCGGCGCCCTCGCCGGAGACGCGCACGCGCTGGCCGCTCTTCACGCCCGCCGGTATCTTCACGTCGACCTGACGGCGCGCCCTCTGCCAGCCGCCGCCGCCGCACGCGGCGCACGGCTTTCCCTTGACATGGCCGGAGCCTTGACAGGTTCCGCAAGGTTCCTCGAGGTCCAGGGCGAATGTCTTCCGAGCGCCGTGGAAGGCCTCGTCGAGCGAGATTTCGACGTTCGCCTGTACATCCTCGCCGCGGGAGCTTTGGTGCCGATTGAAGATGTCTTCGATTCGCATCCCCCCGCCCCGTGGCCCACGTCGCGCCTGCGCCCCCAGGTCGCCGAAGATGGTGCGGAAGAACTCAGAAAAGTCCCCCGAGTTTCCGAGGTCATCGCCGTATTCCACTCTGAATCCGCCGCCGCGGCCCCCGGGCGGGGCCTGGGAATATCCCTTCCAGTCGGGTCCGAGCGAATCGTAGCGGCGGCGCTTCTCGGGGTCGGAGAGGACCTCGTACGCTTCGCTGATCTCCTTGAAGCGTTCGGTGGCGTCCTTGGTCTTTGCGACGTCGGGGTGATGCTTTCGCGCGAGTCGTCGATACGCGGACTTGATCGTCTTGTCGTCGGCCTTCCGGTCGACTCCGAGGATCCGATAGTAGTCTTTGAAATCGACAGCCATCTTCGACCTAGCCTACAAAGAGTATAGCAGATAATTTGAGTCTTGCACGCTAATGTCAGATAACCCACAAACTCACGATTTGTTCTATTGAAATAATGAATTAGTGAGCTATTTGAGCTACTGCTCGGCGCCTTATCCTCGACCCACACGGAAGGCGACGTACAGGGACATCGGTCCGCGCTGAAGCAGGACCGTGAGCGGATCGCCTTCCTTGACGTCACGGGTCAGGCGCTCGAAATCCACCATCGTCCTCACCGTCTGGCTGTTGAGCTGCTTGATCACGTCGCCGCGCTGGACACCAGCTTCGGCCGCAGCGCTCCCATCCTCGACGCGGACCACGACGACACCGTCGGTCGACCGGAGGTTGAGTTGCCGCGCGATTTCGGGTGTTACGGGGCGGACCTCGAGCCCGAGCATCGAGCGAGCGCGGCCGCCCGACCGCGGCTGCTGGGCCTGGCGCTCGTCGGGGGCTTGACCCACCTTGACCTCGAAGGTTTTCTCGCTCTGCTCACGCCAGACCTTGACCTTCGCCGTGCGGTCGGGGGAGGCCAGGCCGACGGCGCGCTGCAGGTCGCCCGGACCTTCCATCGGGCGCCCCTCGAACTCGAGCAGGATGTCGCCAGGCTTGAGGCCGGCCTTTGCCGCGGGGCTGTCCGGCACTACTTCGTTGATGAGCACACCCTTCGGGTCCTTGGCACCGAACGAGCGAGCCAGCTCGGGGGTAAGCGGCTGGATCGAAACGCCGAGCCACCCACGCGTCACGCGGCCCTTGTCGCGGAGCTCCGCGTAGATCTTCCGCGCCATGTTCGAGGGAATCGCAAAGCCGATGCCCGAGCCGCCGGCGACGATCGCGGTATTGATCCCGATCACCTCGCCCTGCATGTTCACGAGCGGCCCACCGGAGTTGCCCGGATTGATCGCGGCGTCGGTCTGAAGGAAGTCGTCGAACGGGCCCTGGTCGAGCTGCCGTGCCTTGGCGCTGATGATGCCGGCCGTGACCGTGGCCTGCAGGCCGAACGGGGAGCCGACGGCGAGCACCCAGTCCCCCACCTGGATCCGGTCGGAGTCACCCAGGCGAGCGTGCTTGAAGGTGCCCTTCCCGTCGTCGAGCTTGAGGACGGCGAGGTCGGTCTTCTTGTCCACTCCGATGATCTTGGCCTTGTGCTTTCCGCCGTCGAGCGTCACCACTTCGATCTCCGTGGCCTTCTCGACCACGTGGGCGTTCGTGAGCGCGATCCCCGTGGCATCCACGATGACACCCGAACCGAGGCTCCGCTGCGGGATGCGTTCGGGTACCTCGCCGAAGAAGCGCCGGAAGAACTCCTCCCCGAAGTACTCCTCGAACGGCGTGCGGCCCTGGAGGCCAGCCCCTCGCGAGAAGGTGTTGATGTTGATCACAGCCGGCTTGATCGCGTCCGCGATCGCGGCGAACGTCCCACCCTGGGGCGGCATCTGCACCGGGAGGAGAGGCAGCGGACTGACAGGCGCCTGCGCCAGCATCGGCGGGCGCCGGAGCTCGGCGCGGGGCGCCGTGAACGCCCCGAGCGCGACGCCCGCCACCAGGGCGAGTACCAGTGCACCGAGAAAAGTCCTTCGCTTGAGCTGCATCGTCATCGCGTCCCCTCCATCATGCTTTCGCCCATGCTTTCGCCGGCCAGCGCCCTGCGGAGTCGCTCCCCCTCGAGAGTCTCCGTCCGCTTCAGCGCTTGGGCTGCGGAAATCAGGACGGCCTTCTTCGTCGTCAGCATCCCACGGACCCGGTCGTGGGTGCGCTCGAGGATCGCCCGCACTTCCTCGTCGATCGTCCGGGCGGTCGCTTCACTGTATTCGCGTTCACCGCCGATTCCGGCGCCTTTGAGGAAGAGCGACGTGTGCTCGCCGTAGGTCGCGAGCCCCACCCGCTCCGACATCCCGTACTTCGTCACCATGAGGCGCGCCACCTCGGTCGCGCGCTCGAGGTCGTTGTGTGCGCCGGTCGAGACCTCGCCGTAGACGAGCTCCTCGGCGACGCGTCCGCCGAGCAGGACCGCGATTCGATCCTCCAGCTCGCTCCGGGTCATCAGGAAGCGCTCCTCCGTCGGCAGCTGGTAGGTCATTCCGAGCGCAGCGATGCCGCGCGGGATGATCGTCACCTTGTGAACGGGGTCGGCGTGGGCGACCGAGGTGGCTACCAGCGCGTGGCCCATCTCGTGATGGGCGACGATATCGCGCTCCTTTTCGGAGAGGACTCGACTCTTCTTTTCGAGTCCGGCGACGACTCGATCTATCGCTTCTTCGAAGTCGGACATCTCGACCGCTTTTTTCTCCTTGCGCGCCGCAAGCAGCGCCGCCTCGTTGACGATGTTGGCGAGATCGGCGCCCGCGAAACCCGGCGTGCGCGCCGCAATGACGCCGAGGTCGACGCCCTGCGCCAGGACCACGGCGCGGGCGTGCAGTCGCAGGATCGCCTCGCGGCCCCGGAGATCGGGCTTGTCGACGACGACCTGCCGGTCGAAGCGGCCTGGGCGCAGGAGCGCCTGGTCGAGCACCTCGGGGCGGTTCGTCGCGGCCATGATGATCACGCCCTTCGAGGAGTCGAAGCCGTCCATCTCAGCCAGCAGTTGGTTGAGGGTCTGCTCGCGCTCGTCGTGGCCCCCGATGAACCCGGTGCTGCCCGCACGCGACTTGCCGATCGCGTCCAGCTCGTCGATGAAGATGATGCACGGGGCCTTGTCCTTGGCCTGCTCGAACAAGTCACGGACGCGCGCGGCACCCACACCGACGAACATCTCGACGAACTCGGAGCCGGACAGGGTGAAGAAGGGCACGTCCGCTTCGCCCGCAACGGCCCGCGCCAGCAGGGTCTTGCCCGTGCCCGGGGGACCCACCACCAGCACGCCCTTGGGAATCCGGCCGCCGAGCCGCTGGTACTTTCTCGGATTTTTGAGGAAGTCGACGATCTCGACGAGCTCGGCCTTCGCTTCGTCGACGCCGGCGACGTCGGCGAACGTCGTTTTGAGCTCCTTGCGATCGAAGATCTTGTGTTTGGAGCGGCCGAACGAGAGTGCCTGTGTGGGCCCGCCCCCGACCCGCCGCATCAGGACCATCCAGATGGCGATCATGACCCCGAGCGGGATGATCCAGCCGAAGAAGAGGTCGCGAACGAAGGTCGACTCGATCTTCCCGGTGAACTCGACCTTGTGCCGCTCGAGCTCGGCGATGAGCGGTGCCTCATCCACGCCGGGGATTCGGGTCACGGTGAACACACGTACTTCGGCGTCGGACGTGAGCCACTGGCGGAGGCGGTCACCCGCCCCGCTCGGCCCGGTCGGGAGCGCATCGGGCTTCGCAATACCCCGGATTTCCCGCTCGGTCAGCGCCACCTTCTCGACCTTGTCGGCGCGCACGAGGTCGAGGAACCTGGACATCGGGATCTCGACCGTGCGGGGGGCCTGGAGCCAGGACTGCAGCAGCAGCAGGACCATCGCCGCGACCAGCACGTAGACCAGCGAGAACTGGATGCGCTGGTTGAGCCGCGGCTTCATCGAGGTGCCCCCACTGTCATGCTAGCGTCGGCGCAGTGGTGTGTCAAACGTGCAGCCTCTTTTCGCTTGACACATCAAGCCCTTTGGCCTAAAAGTTGGCGCTGACCGCTCCTGTGAAACTGAGAACAAGCTCGTCTCTCGCGAGGGTCGGCCAACACCGTTGCGAGTTTCTGGTCCGGGGGTCGAGGTGAAGGAGTGCCGTGTGGTTCGCCGGGGCGCCTGGGCGGCGCTGGCGGTGGTGGCGCTCCTGATGATGCTGCCGGCGCTCCCGGCCCTGGCCCAGGACGCGGCCCGGGAACCCGCGTACCGGGCCTTTCCCCTGATCGGCTCACGGCTCGCCGTGTGGGCGGTCGCACAGCTGCACCTGAACTTCGCGGCGTTCATCCTCGGCGTACCGATCTTCGCCGTGATCATCGAGATCATCGGCTGGCGGACGGGTGACGCCCGGTACGACTGGCTCTCGCACGAGTTCGTCAAGCTCACCTTCGCGGCGTTCTCGACCACGGCGCTTCTGGGCGCCTTCCTCCTGTTCCTGTTCGTCGGCTACTATCCGAAGTTTTGGACGTATATGACCTCGATCTTCTTCCCCACCTACTGGGTTTACGCGCTGCTCTTCTTCGCGGAGACCTTCACGGTCTACGTCTGGTACTACGGGTGGGACTGGCTCAGCGGCCCCCGGAAGGGGATCCACGTCGCCCTCGGCGTCCTCAGCAATCTCTTCGGTACCGCAATACTTTTAGTGGCGAACTCGTGGGTCACCTTCATGATATCGCCCGCGGGCATCGACGAGTCGGGCGCGCTGAAGGGATCGGTGTGGGCGGCGATCAACAACTTCACGTGGATGCCGATCAACATCCACCGGCTGATCGCCAACATCGTGTTCGGCGGCACGATCGCGGCGGCCTACGCGGCGTTCCGCTTCCTTGGCGCCAAGACCGACGAAGAGCGAGCCCGCTACGACTGGATGGGCTACATCGGCAACTTCGTGGCGCTGTCCGCGTTCATTGTGCTGCCGTTCGCGGGCTATTACCTCGGCCGTGAGATCTACGCGTTCAACCAGACCATGGGCATCACGATGATGGGCGGCTTCATGTCGTGGCTCTGGATCATCCAGGCGATCCTGATCGGCGTGCTCTTCCTCGGCTCGAACTACTACCTCTGGCTCGGCATGGAGCGCATCCCCGGCTCCGAGCGGTACCGCCGCTACGTCCCGATGATGATCGGTATCCTCGCCTTCGGCTTCATGGTCTGGGCGACGCCGCGCTCCATGGTCATCACGCTCGACGAGGCGCGGGCGATGGGCGGCACGCATCATCCGGTGCTCGGCTTTCTGGGTGTCATGTCGGCGAAGAACACCGCGGTGAACATGATGATCCTCACCACGTTCGTCTCGTTCGTCCTCTATCGGCGCGCGAACCGGATCTCGACCAGACCGTGGGTCGGGACCGGGATGGTGGTCCAGTGGGCTGTCCTTGGACTCGCCGCGGCGGTCGTCGTCTTCTACGGCGTGTACGGGTATTTCGTCGAATCGCTGGTGAGAATAGGCTTCTCCGTGTATCAGGTGCTGGCCGTTCTCGCCGCAATCGTCGTCGTCATGGCGATCGATATCCCGCTGTTCAAGGGCGCCCGCTCCACCGGGACAATTCGCTGGGGGACGATCGCTCCGCGTTCTCAGTACGTGCTCATCCTCCTGGCGGTGACGTTCACCTGGCTGATGGGTCTGATGGGCTTCGCCCGCTCAGGAATCCGCCAGCACTGGCACGTCTACGGCGTCATGCGGGATAACTCGGTCGACGCGGTGACGCCCGCGATCGGGTACGCGGCCAACATGATCACGACGGTCACGATCGTGTTCTTCGCCCTGGTGATGTTCATCTTCTGGCTCGGTGGTCTCGGGGAGAAGGGCAAGGTCGGAGAGTCCGGCCACGCCGCCGCGCCGATCCTCGCGGGCGGGAGCGACGCGGAATCCGCGGGGACAGCGTCGACAGGGGAGTCGAGAGGGGGGCAGAGCCGCACGGGAGAAAGCGAGGCCTCGTCCGCGGGGGAGTCGAGAGGGGGGCGGAGCCGCACGGGAGAAAGCGAGGCCTCGTCCGCGGGGGAGTCGAGAGGGGGGCGGAGCCCCCTTCTCCCATAGAATGCGCCTTCCCGTCGGCGTCAAGGTCGGTGCGTTCGCGCTCGCCGTGATGGGCACCTACACGTATTACGCCAACTCGATCCCCCAGATACAGTCGAAGCCGCCGGCCGAGTTGTCACTCGAGGGCGGAAACGTCACCCCCGCCCAACTCGTGAAGGCGGGCGAGGAGATCTTCAAGACGAAGGGCACGTGCGAGATCTGTCACCGGATCGGCCAGAAGGGCACCCGCGCGCCCGACCTCGCCGGGGTCGGGGGGCGAGCGGGCAAAGTCAAGCCTGGCCTGAGCGCCAAGCAGTACATCATCGAGTCGCTGCTCCAGCCGGGCGCCTACCTCGTCGAGGGCTACCCGAACATCATGCCCCAGGTCGACAAGCCGCCGATCGCGCTGAACCGCTCCGAGGTCTGGGCGCTCACGGCGTTCCTCGAGTCCCTCAGCGGCACCGTCGACGTCACGCTCGACGACATTCCGAAGACGGCGGGCGCCCCCGCGGGCGGCGGGGCGGCGACCGAGCTGAAGCTGCCAGGCGACCCGAAGGCCGGCGAGGCGATCTTCACCGGCAAGGGTGCCTGCATCGCCTGCCACAAGGCGGGGAAGGTCGGCGCCTCACCGGTCGGCCCGGATCTCTCGCAGATCGCCAAGATCCAGACGCCGGACTACGTGATGCGGAAGATCCTGGATCCGGCCGGCGCGGGCACGGTGGCGGGCTTTCCCAAGGGCGTGATGCCGCCGACATTCGGCCAGACGCTGACGGCGAAGGAGTACGTCGATCTCGTGGCCTTCTTGATGACGCTGAAGTGAGCCGATGAGCTTCTTGCGCTCGCGCTTCGTCCAGGCTGTCCTCGTGCTGGTCATCGCCTTCGTCGTCCTTCGGTTCGGTATCCAGCCGCCGGCGCCGTGGAGCGTCCTGACCCTCTACCTGTCGATCGTGCTCCTCGCGGTGCTCGTATTCGTGTCCTCGGACTCCGATTCGTGGCGCGAGTTCGTGCGGCCGATCCGCGCGACGCTGGTCAGTCCCGACAGGCGCCACGCCCGGCTCGGGCTTTTGATCGCCCTGCCGCTCCTTCTCGGTTACTACGCCTACACGCAGGCCGCGGCCAAGCCACAGGCGCCGCCGGAGTTACGCGCTGTCCACCCCGCTCCGCCGTCATCCATCCAGTCCCGCGGCAAGGAGATCCAGATCACGGGGCTGGACAACCCGCTCCGGAAGGACCAGGCGACCGTCAAGAAGCACGTCGCGGCCGGCGCGGGGATCTACATTCGCAACTGCGTATATTGCCACGGCGACAACCTCGACGGAAAGGGCCACTTCGCGCACGGTTTCAACCCGCCGCCGGCGAACTTCCAGGACCCCGGAACGATCGCCATGTTGCAGGAGGCGTACCTCTTCTGGCGCATCGCGAAGGGCGGGCCCGGGCTTCCGAAGGAGTCGGCACCCTGGAACTCGGTCATGCCTGCCTGGGAGGATCGACTGACCGAGGAGCAGATCTGGCAGGTCATCATGTATCTCTACGACGCGACGGGTCAGCAGCCGCGGCGATGGGAGGAATCGCATTGATCCCCTCGCTCACCGTCCTTGCTGCGGCTGGACTCATCGCGCTCTCTCTCAGCGCGACGCCGTCGCAGGTCGCGGCGCAGGCGGGGAACGCGGCGGCCGGGAAGGCCGTGTACGAGAGGAAGTGCGCGGGTTGTCACGGTGACAAGGGTGATGGCAAAGGGCCGGCCGCCGAACTGCTCTCCCCGAAGCCCCGCGACTTCACCGCGGGCCTCTACAAGGTTCGGACGACGGCGAACAAGGTCCCGACAGACCAGGATATCTTCCGGATCATCACGGACGGCATGCCCGGAACGTCCATGCCGTCGTGGGCGGTGCTCCCGGAAAAGGACCGGTGGAACCTCGTCGCGTACGTCAAGGCGTTCGCAGCGGAGAAGTTCAAGGAGGGCCCGAAAAAGCTCGAGCTGCCGAAAGACGTCGCCTCGTCGTCGGAGTCGATCAAGCGCGGTAAGGAGATGTTCGAGGCGATCGAGTGCCACAAGTGTCATGGCACCGAAGGACGGGCCGACGGCCCCTCGCGCGCCGAGCTGAGGGACGAGTGGGGCAACCCGGTCCCGCCCGCGAACCTCACCAAGCCGTGGACCTTCCGCGGGGGGGCGGGCCGGACCGAGATCGCCACCCGGCTCGCCAACGGCATCCTCGGCACCCCGATGCCCGCCTTTCTCGACAGCGTCGAGAAGCCCGAGGACATCTGGCACCTGACGAACTTCATTCGTTCGCTCGGCCCCGAGTCGCCGCCGCGCTACGCCACGCTCGTCACGGTCACCGCGGTGTCCGACGCGATCCCCGACGACCCGAACGCCGACTACTGGAAGAAGGTCGCGCCGGGCACCATCCCGCTGATGGGGCAGGTGATCGTCGACCCGCGGAACTTCAATCCGGCGATCGATCTCGTGTCGATACGCGCTGTCTACAACGACAAGGAGATCGCCTTCCACTTGACGTGGGACGACGCGACCCAGTCCGCCGACGAGCCCGCGAAGAAGCTCTACGCCGATGCGATCTCGCTCCAATTTCTCCCGCAAAGCGCGTCCGGTCCCGAGCGGCCGTACTTCCTGATGGGCGACGGCTCGGACGCCGTCTACCTCCTGCGCTGGGAGAACGGCAAGGGCGTGAGCGAGGCGACGGCGAACGGCCCGGCGAAGATCACCCCGCTCGCGGGCGCCGAGGCGAGGGGCAAGGCCGTGTACATCAACGGCCAGTATCGCGTCGTGATCAAGCGCCCGCTGGGGTCCAAGGACGCGGCGAGCCCGGCATTCAGTCCCGCGGCCTTCATGCCGGTCGCGTTCCAGGCCTGGGACGGCGGCGCCGGGGAGACCGGCACGAAGATGTCGTTGACCTCATGGTACTATTTGCGGCTGGAGGAGCCGCGGTCGAACCGACGTTTCGTCATTCCTCCGGTCGTCGCAATCCTCGCACTGGCGGTGATGCTGCTCGTGGTGCGAGTCGCGAACAGGTGAGCACAACTCGAATTCAGGAGGAACCAGGGCAATGCGTAAGGTAATCGGGGCGTTTCTGGCGATCGCGCTCGTCGCGGGCGTCGCCGCCGTCGCCCATCGCCCGGGGCCGGCCGGGGCGCAGGGGGGCGGGACCATCGAGGCCGCGGTGACGTACGCCGGCGCGCCGGTGGTCGAGAAGCTCAAGGTGAACAAGGACACGGAAAAGTGCGGGACCGAGGCGGTGATCGAGAAAGTCGTGGTGGGCCCCAACAAGGGGCTTGCGAACGCCGTCGTCTCCGTCCCGGGCGCCAAGGGCGCGCCGAAGGCGATGAAAGCGACCGTCGACCAGCACGGCTGCAAATTCGTCCCGCACGTGACCGCGATGACGCCGGGCGAGCTCGAGCTCAAGAACTCCGACGACATCCTGCACAACATCCACACCTACTCGACGGCGAATCCGTCCATCAACAAGGCCCAGCCGAAGTTCAAGAAGGTGATGACGGAGAAGTTCGAGAAGCCGGAGATCATCAAGCTCACCTGCGACGTGCACAGCTGGATGCTCGGGTGGGTCGCCGTCATGCCGAACCCGTTTTTCGGCGTGACCGACGCGAACGGCGCGGCCAAGATCGAGAACGTGCCGCCCGGCAAGTATACGGTCGAGGCGTGGCACGAGACGCTCGGCAAGCAGACGAAGGAGGTCGAGGTCAAGGCCGGGCAGACGACGAAGGTCGCGATCGAGATGAAGAAGTAAGAGCCAGGAGGCTCGGCGCGCATGCTTGACTGGTGGCTGCCGGAGAACGTTTCGACCTATGGCCAGGAGATCGACTGGCTCTTCCACCTCATCTACTACATCACCGGCCTGACCTTCGTCCTGGTCTTTGTCACGATGTTGGTGTTCCTCGTGATGTACCGGGATCGCCCAGGCCGGCGGGCACGCTACACCCACGGCAACACAACGCTCGAGATCGTCTGGACGGTGGTGCCCGCGCTGATCCTGGTCATCCTCACGATCCTCAGCGTCCCCGCGTGGTCGAAGATCAAGATGACCATGCCGGAGACGGACTTCGTCGTGCAGGTGACGGCCAAGCAGTTCAACTGGCAGGTGACCTACCCGGGCCCCGACGGCCAGTTCGGTACGGCCGACGACAAGACGCTCTTGGACGAGATGCACGTCCCCGTCAACAAGGTCGTCCGGGTCATCCTGAAATCCCAGGACGTCATTCACAGCTTCTTCGTCCCCCAGTTCCGGATGAAGCAGGACGCGGTCCCCGGCCGTGAGATCCGGCAATGGTTCGAGGTGGTCAAACCCGGCCGGTACGAGTGGCCATGCGCGGAGCTGTGCGGCTTCGGACACTCGGGCATGCGGGGGTGGATCTATGTCCACACCCCCGACGAGTACGCGAAGTGGGCGGCGCAAAACCTGACGGCGGCGGCCGCGCCGGCCGCCGCCGAGCCGAAGCCGGAGGGCACGATGGCCGAGACGACCAAGGCCAAGCCTAAGAAAGAGGGGAAAGCCAAGAAATGAGCGCCACCAGCGCGACCGCGCACGCGCACGTCGAGCACGGCGGCCACCACGAGCTCGGCTTCGTGCGGACCTACATCTTCTCCACGGACCACAAGATGATCGCCCGGCAGTTCCTGTTCCTGGGGCTCTTCATGATGATTATCGGCGGGCTGCTCGCGCTCGTGGTCCGCTGGCAGCTTGCCTGGCCCGAGACGGCCGTGCCCGGCCTCGGCGGCATCCTCACGGAGACGGGCGGCATCCTGGAGCCGAGCACCTACAACATGGCGTTCACCATGCACGCCACGATCATGATCTTCTTCGTGATCATGCCGATCCTGGTGGGCTGCTTCGGGAATTTCTGTATCCCGCTGATGATCGGGGCGCGCGACATGGCGTTTCCGTTCCTGAACATGCTCTCGTTCTGGGTGACGGGCAGCGCGGGCCTCATCATGCTCTCCGGCTTCTTCGTGGAGGGCGGCCACGCGGCCGCCGGCTGGACCTCCTACGCCCCGCTCTCGGCGGTTCCGGCGTACACGGGCGTGAACTGGGGTCAGAACATCTGGTGCATCAGCCTGTTCATCATGGGCGTCGGCTCCATGATGGGGTCGATCAACTACATCACGACGATCATCAACATGCGGGCGCCGGGCATGAAGCTCTTCCGGATGCCGCTGGTGGTCTGGTCGCTCTTCATCACGGCGATCTTGCTCCTCCTCGCTCTCCCGGTGCTCACCTCGGGCGTCGCGATGTTGCTGTTCGACCGCACGCTCGGCACGAGCTGGTTCAGGCCTTCGGGCGGCGGCGAGCCCCTCCTGTGGCAGCACCTCTTCTGGTACTTCGGCCATCCAGAGGTGTACATCCTGATCCTCCCGGCGATGGGCATCGCCTCCGAGATCCTGCCGGTCTTCTGCCGCAAGCCGATCTTTGGCTATCACGCGATGGCGTTCTCGATGATCGCGATCGCGTTCCTCTCCTGGATCGTCTACGGCCACCACATGTTCGTCAGCGGCATGAGCCCGGCGCTCGGGATGGCCTTCACGGTCACGACGATGGTCATCGCGGTGCCCTCGGCGATCAAGACGTTCAACTGGCTGGGGACCCTGTGGGGCGCCCGGATCCAGTTCACGGTCCCGATGCTGAACGCACTCGCGTTCGTCTCGATGTTCGTCATCGGCGGGCTCTCGGGGATCTTCATGGCCTCGACGCCGGTGGACATCTACATCCAGGACACGTACTTCATCGTGGCGCATATCCACTACGTCGTCTTCGGCGGCTCGATCTTCGGCGCGTTCGCCGCGATCTACTACTGGTTCCCGAAGATGTTCGGCCGGATGACGAATACGGCCCTCGGCCATCTGCACTTCTGGCCGACGTTCGTGTTCTTCAACCTGACCTTCTTCCCGATGCACATCATCGGGGTCGGCGGTCAGATGCGGCGCATCTACAATCCGACGCAGTACGAGTTCCTCCAGCACCAGCAACACTGGAACGTGTTCATCACCTACAGCGCGCTCGCCCTCGGCATCGCCCAGATTCCATTCGTCGTCAACTTCTTCTGGTCGCTGTTCGCCGGCACGAGGGCGCCGCTGAACCCATGGAACGCCAACACGCTCGAGTGGACGGCGCAATCACCGCCCCCGCACCTGAACTGGGGCCCGACGCTGCCGACGGTCTATCGGGGCCCCTACGAGTACAGCTCGCCGGAGTCCAAGGAAGACTTCTTGCCGCAATCGACGCCCCCAGTGGGGGCCGCTGGAGCGCGGCGGCACTGATCGAGACGGGGAGACCGGTGGCGTACCGTCTGGCGCTCGCGACCCTGGCCGCGACGTGCGTGCTCATCCTCCTGGGGGGGCTGGTCACGAACACGGGCGCGGCCCTCGCGGTGCCCGACTGGCCGAGCACGTTCGGTTACAACATGGTCCTCTTCCCCTGGTCGCGGATGGTGGGCGGCATCTTCTACGAGCACAGCCACCGGCTGATGGGCGCGCTCGTCGGCCTGCTGACCCTGGCGCTGGCCGCGTTACTGTGGCGCGAGAGCGGCCGACTGCGCCGGCTCGGCCTCATTGCGGTGGCCGTCGTCCTCGCCCAGGGCGTGCTCGGCGGGCTACGCGTCGTGCTTCTGGAGAACACGCTGGCCATCGTCCACGGCAGCCTGGCCCAGGCCTTCTTCGCCCTGCTCGCGGCGATCGCTCTGCTGACGGCTCCGCGCGGGCGCGTGGCCGGAGCCCGGGTCGAGCCGGCGTTGAAAGGCTTGACCGTGCTCGCAGCCGCGCTCGTGTATGCGCAGATCGTGTTCGGCGCGCTCCTGACTCACGCCGGACGCATTGATCTTCACCTGGCGGGTGCCGTCCTCGTGTTCACCATCGTGCCGATTGTCACGGCGCCGCTGCGCCGGACCGGAGACGCGGTGGCGGCGCCGGTCTCGCGGCTGTTGCTCGTTCTGCTCGGCGCCCAGCTTCTCCTCGGCGTCGGCAGCTTTCTGGCGAGGTTCTCACCGTTCTGGATCCCCGGTGAGCAGCTCGCCGGGGTCGCCCTGCCAGTAGCGCATCGATTGGTCGGCAGCCTCATCCTGGCCGCCACCGTGATTCTCGCCGTGAGAGTTTCTCCCGCCAACGCGGAACCGAACCGGGTTGATCCGGCGATGCGGAGCCACGCCGCGTCTGTGTCGGGCCACCCTCGGTCCGAGCCGGCCTCACGGACCCTGCTCCAGCAAACCCACGCCGCATCTGGCTCAGGCCACCCTCGGTCCGAGCCGGCCGACGAACGGAGCCACGCCGCATCTGGCTCAGGCCACCCTCGGTCCGAGCCGGCCTCGAGGCACCCGCTACAATGACCCCGCCCACGCTCGACACAGCCCGGGTCACGCCTCAGGCAATCGTCGTCGCGCTCGCACGCGACCGCCGTCGCGTTGTCGTCGACCTGGTCGCCCTCACGAAACCGCGCGTCGTCCTCATGATC
>WNFU01002938.1_pt1 | contig 26944 bp, 23 predicted proteins | sample 5400121 | NCBI WGS metagenome assembly WNFU01 (sample SAMN13153360, study PRJNA577476) | soil metagenome | isolation source: 100 cm soil or saprolite under grassland replicate 1 | place: USA:California | collected 2016-06-15 | reverse complement strand
CTGAAGGTCATGGGCGCGCTCGTCGGCGAGCGCGCGTTCGGTCCGGACGAGGTGACCGCGCTGTCGCGGCTGCCCTCGCGGCAACAGCTGCAGGCGATGTTCGTCGGCACGCTCCAGGCGCCGCTCGGGAACCTCACCGCGACGCTCAACGCCCCGTTCTCTCAGCTCATCCACGTGCTCACAGCTCGCGGCGCAGCCGCGTAATTCGAAAGGGAGACAAGACATGGCAACTGCCACCGCACCGAACGAGAAGTTCGACAAACTCGCCGGCGAGCTCGAGTCCTGGTCGATCATGGAGATCGCCGAGTTCGGCAAGTACCTGCAGGACCGCTGGGGCGTCTCCGCCATGCCCGTCGCCGCGGCCGCAGCGCCAGCGGCGGGTGGCGCTGCCGCACCCGCCGTTGAAGAGGAGAAGACGGAGTTCACTGTCGTCCTGAAGGAGGCCGGTGCTTCCAAGATCAACGTCATCAAGGCGGTCCGCGAGATCACGGGCCTTGGCCTCAAGGAGGCGAAGGACCTGGTCGACGGCGCGCCCAAGGCGGTCAAGGAGAACATCGCCAAGGACGAGGCGAACACCATCAAGAAGAAGCTCGAGGACGCTGGCGCGACGGTGGAAATGAAGTAGGGCGGTTGCCTGCCTGACACCGGGAACGGTGTCAGGCAGGCCGCCTGCCTGCCTGCTGCCTGAGCGACCTTCGGGACCGGCTAGAGTCTCCTCCGCGAGACGGTCGGCCCCGACGGGGGAGCCAGGGTCGGCGGTATCGCGAAAGGTGCCGGACCGGGGCCGCAAGGTCCCGGTCTTGGTTTTTCCGGCTACGTCGGGAGCCGTCCCCAGACGATCCGCGAGAACGCGAGGACGAGCACCGCGAACCCGAACGACCACGCGAACGCCGACACCGCGGGCGCGCTGAAGTCCGTCCCCGCGAGCACCGCGTGCGCGAACGTCGCCGCGAACGCCGGATACGACACCCTGTGGATCCACGACCAGAGCGGCTGCGACATCTGCCGCTTCATCCATCCGGTGACCGTCACGAGTACGAAGAGGTCGAGCGCGACCGTCCCCAGGCCGATCGGCACCACGCCGTACGCGATCTCGAACGGAACGATGACGTCGAGCGGGCGCACCTGTGCCGTCCGGTCGACCAGGAGCGCGATGACGTGCAGCGCGCCGAGCGGCAGCCAGAGTGCCGTGCTGAAGGTGTGGAGCTCGCGCCACGCGCGATTGGTCCCGACGCGGTCCAGGACGCTCGTGCGCAGCGCGATCCCCGACAGCATCGCGACGGTCAGCGCGAGGAACGCCGAGAGCCCCATCACGCGGGCGATGAGCCAGAAGAGGAGGTCCGCCTGCGAATCCATCGGGCTAGGTCTCGATCACGTGAGGGCCCACGCGAGCGCGCGACCCTCGAGTGCCCGCGGTGCGCGCTCCGACCCGAGCAGGAGCGCCGTCTTGGCGAGGATCTCCGCGTCCAGCGCGGTCCGCGCGAGGACCGACACCTCGGAGAGGTCGCTGTCCGCCGCTGCCCCCGTGCGCGGGTCGATGAGGTGATGGAAGCCGTCGCCCCAGCGCCGCTTCGTCGTGCCGCTCGTCGCGGCGCCGTGATCGGTCAGCAGGAGCGTCTTCCCGCCGAACGCGACCGGCCAGCCCTCGCCGCTCTCGCCGCCACCCACCGCGCGCAAGTCGCCGCCGCAGTTCGCGAGACTGTTCGCGCCCATCCGTTCCACTGCGCGGTCGGCGATCCAGCCCTTCGCCAGGCCGCCGAGATCGATGGCGGCGCCGGGGGCGAGACGAGCGGAACGGGGACGAACGTCGAGGAGGTCGGGGAGCGGCGCGACCGCGCGAGTCTCACGGACCTCGCCGACCCGGCGGGGTATGTCTTCCGAGGAGGCCCGGAACAGTGCATCAAAACGATGCACATCTGCATCAGATCGATGCAGAGTTCCGGGCGTCCCTTGAACGGACACCGTCAAGGCAGGCTCCGGCGTGGCGAGGGCGAGCTCATCAAAAGTCCTGTCGTAGCCCGCGGCGATGAGCGCGGGGAGGACCGCGGCGTTCACCAGCCCATCGCTCTCCTGAAAGCCCTGGAGCGCTGCTCGGAGGAGCGCTTCCAGCTCCTGGGAGACCTCGATCCATTCCCCGGCCCGTGCGTTGAATCGGGACAGCTCGCTGTCCGTTTCGAACCGGGTCAGGCGGCGGTGCAAACCGCGGATCCACTCCGCCGTGGCCTCGAGCGGCTCCCGCGGCCCGACCGCGTACAGCTCGCACTCGCCCCCGAGCGCCTCGAACCGCAGCGACCCCCTCCCTTCCACTTGGCAGGAGGGTAATTCCCAGCTGAGCCCGCCCGGCTCCGCATCATCTGGCGACGAGCGCCAGCGACAGCGGCGGGTCTCCTCGCGGCCTGCATGTATTACCGCATCGATCTGGTGCGAGGTCGCATCAATTTGATGCGGGGTCACATGCGTACTCCGAACGAACACCGGAAGCACCGCGACGGGAACGCGTCGAGGAAGCGCGGGGAGGCGGGTACTTGTCGAAGGGGTCCGCGAAACCTGAACCAATTCGGTTCAGGTTTGGACCGATCTGGTTCAGATCCGCAGAGCCGCTGAAGAGGATCCCCGCCGGCGTCTTGCGTCGGGGCGAGGGAACGGGAGCCGCAGACCTGGGCGGCGAGTCGGCCGGGGAGCTGGGCGGGGAGGGGGCGGGGACTGGGTAGGGAGGAACGCTCGGGACCATCCTCAAAGTCGTCCCCTCTAGGAGACGTGGGTGCCGGTGATCGCCGGAAGCTCCGTCGCACGGACGCCCGGCTGGACGCGGATGCGGCCCGTGGGCACCGGGGCGAGCGTCGGGGACGGCGTCACGACGGGCGGCTGGAGCGGCGCGCGGTCATCCTTCGGATGCGCGGCGACGTAGCCGACGGAGGCGAGCACCGACAGGACCGTCGCCGCTGTCGCGGCGAGCCGCAGCAGGACCGCGCGGGTCATCCCGCTGCGGCGAAGAGCGCGGGTGCGGTCGAGCGCGCGAGCGCATGGCGGACGAGCGAGATCTTCTCGAAGCCCTGATCGAGGACCTCGCGCGGGTCGACCGCTAGGTGCGACTCGAGGATCTCCTGGTAGACGCTGCGGAAGTCGACCGTGTACTTCGGGTTGCCGGAGCGGTCGAGGTCGCTGAGGCGCGGCGCCTCGCCGTAGAGACCGCCCTTCACGGGGTCGCCGATGAGGAAGACCGGCGCAGTCGTCCCGTGGTCGGTGCCAGCGCTCGCGTTCTCGCGCGGACGTCGGCCGAACTCGGACCACGTCGCGATCATCACGCGGTCGGACATGCCGTAGGCGCTCAGGTCGTCGTAGAACGCGCTGACCGCGGAGTCGAGGTAGGCGAGCAGGCCGTCATGACGCGACTCCTGCGTGTAGTGCGTGTCGAACCCGCCGAGCGTGACGTGGAGGATCTTCGCGCCGGTGCCGCTGACGATGAGCTCGGCGGCGAGCTGGAGCGCGGCGCCGAGCTGGTTCTTCGACGAGATGGGCAGGCGGACGTTGTCGTTGTACTTCGCCTTCGGGGCGTACTTCGTCGCGGCGGTGCGGAGCTGCGCGACCGTGTCGCGAGCCGTCGCGACGGCGGTGTCGAAGAGCGCACCGTAGATGCCCGGCGTGCTCGTGTAGAGCGCGCCCGCCGCGCGCTCCATCTCGTCGCCGCCCTGGAACTTGAAGCTGTTCTGGGCATTGATCACCGTGAGCGTCGCCTGAAGGTCGCGCAGCGCCCCCGGGATCCCCGTCGCGCCGCAGGCGCAGCCGACGAGCGGGTGCCCCGCCGAGTCGTAGTTCTGGACGATGGTGCGGCCGAGCCATCCGTCGACCTGGCGGCGCGTCGGGTCTCCGGTCTCCCAGACGCGGATCGAGTCGAAGTGCGACTGGCTCGGGCTCGGATACCCGACGCCCTGGACGACGGCGACCTTGCCCTGGTCCCACAGCGCCTTGATGCCCGTGAGTTGCTTGTTCAGGCCAAAGCCCTTGTCGATCGCGAGCGCCTCGTCCGCGGCCTTGCCGAGGCGCGGCCGCAGGTCGCGGTACGTCGGGTCCTGGAGCGGGATGACCGTCTGGAGGCCGTCGTTCCCGCCCGCGAGCTGGATCATGACGAGGACGCGATCGTTCGAGCGGCCGTCCTTCTTGGCGGCGTAGACGGCGCGGGTGAAGACATCGGGCACGGCGGCGTAGCCCGCGGCGAGCCCAGTCGCGCCGGCGCCGAACACGAGCCCGGCGCGGAGGAAGTCACGGCGCGAGACCTTGTTGATGCCCACGTCACTCACTTCACACCACCTACTTCAGCTGGAACTCCGCGCAGCAGAGCAGCGCGGTCCAGCGCCTGCGGTCGTCGGGGATCGCGTTGAGGAGGGACAGGGTCGCGGGGCTGAGCGTCGAGTCCAGGTACTGGACGTGCGCGTCGGCGGCGCTCGGGACCTTGCGCTGCTGCGCGACCGCGGCGGTCGCGAAGTTGATGCGCGCGAGCATCGTGCTCGAGCTGATCCACGACGCGTTCGTCGGCCAGCCGCCGACGCTCGGCGGGTCGAACAGGACCTGCCCCATCGGCTCGCCCTGGCCGGCGACCAGCTTCGCGAGCGTCGGCGCCTCGAGCGCCTTCGCGGTCGCGACCATGAAGTCGATCGGCGACCGCACGAGCGCGCGGTACGCCTGCGGCGACGCGAACTCCCGGCTCGTCAGCACGTCGTGCATGAGCGTGCGCATGTCATAGCGGCTCTTCCGGAAGCGCTCGGCGAGCCGTGTCACGGTGGCGTCGTCGTGCTCCGCCGCGACGAAGTACGTGAGCACCTTCTGCGTGATGAACGGCGCGACCGAGCCCTGCTCGAGGATGCGGTCGAGCACGCTGTTCGTGTCCCACTTGTGCCTCGAGCCGAGGAACGTGAGGTCGGGTCCGTTGTACGCGCGGCCGCGCTCGAAGACGCCGACCTTCTGCTTGTCCGCGATGGGCGGGTTCTTCGGCGCGCTCCCGGTCCGCTTGATCGCGTCCTCGATCTGCGCGTCGACCATCGCCTTCGTCCGCGGCTCGCGCCAACCGGCGAGCGCGCGCGACGCGGCCTTCACGTCGTCCTCGGAGAAGGTGCCGCTGCCCATCGTGTAGAGCTCCATGAGCTCGCGCGCGTAGTTCTCGTTCGGGTTCTGACCGGTCGACTGCGAGAGGTCGAGGTAGCGCAGCATCGCTGGGTCGACCGTGACGTCATAGAGGATCGACCGCAGGTCGCGCAGGAAGAACCTCCGCCACGTCCGGTCCTGCCAGTAGATGTACGGCGACTGCGTTCCGACCTTGCGGTAGTCGCTCGTGAAGTGCCCGTGCCAGAAGAGCGTCATGACCTCGGCGAACGGGGTGGGGGTCCGGATCGCCCAGTCTATCCACCACTGCTGCATATCGTTGATGCGCAGGGATCTCATCTGCGACGCGTCCTCGGCGCCGGCGAGCTCGGGCGGCTCGGCGGGCGGCGTCTCGATGAGGCGATCGACCGTGCGCTGGAACCCATCGGCAACGGCGGTCTCGAGCTCGCCCGGCGTGTACCCGAACCCCGTGCGGCGGAGGAGGTGCGCGACGCGCGTCGCCTCGTCGCCGAGGGGCGAGACCCAGTCGAGGCCGGAGCGCGTCTTCACCGCCTCCGCCGTGAGCTGCGGCGCGTCGACCTCGACGACCCGCCGGAGCCCGAACAGCCGGGCCGCGGCGACCCCGGCGCCGCCCGCGATCGCGGCGCCGAGCACGGCGCGGCGGTCGACCGGCGGGAGAGTGCGTGTCTTCAGCTGCTTTTCCATCCCTGTCGGAAGATACGCACAGGCGCGCCCGTTGTGGGGGCTGGGGAGGGCTCCGCAGCCTGTCTTTACCTACTTTTTTCGGGTCGGACCGCCGCGCGGGTGGGGTATTGACTCCCTGCCTGCTCGTGGGAAACTGCTTCGTTCCGGCCCCTATCTGTTACGATTACCACCTCTTGAGCTCCCCGCGTCCGTCGTTCAGCACGCCCGCTGCGCCCCCGCCGTCCTTCAGCCGATAGCCACGCCTAGGAGGGCTTCATGACCTCGACCCTCGACCACGTCCCCACGTCCGCGCGCCGCGAGCGCCAGAACTTCGCGTCGCTGCCGGAAGTGCTGCCGCTGCCGAACCTCATCCAGACGCAGATCGACTCCTTCAAATGGTTCTGCGACGAAGGCCTGCAGGAGCTGTTCAACGAGATCTCCCCGATCCAGGACTTCACAGGGAAGAACCTCGATCTCAAGTTCCTGACCTACGAGTTCCGGGAGCCGAAGTACTCCGAGGAGGAGTGCCGCACCCGCGACCTCACGTACAGCCGGCCGCTCTGGGCGCGCGTCGAGCTCGTGAACAAGGAGACCGGTGAGGTCAACGAGCAGGACGTCTTCCTCGGCGACTTCCCGTGGATGACCGACAAGGGCACCTTCGTCATCAACGGCGCCGAGCGCGTCGTCGTCAGCCAGCTGGTCCGGTCGCCCGGCGTGTACTTCACGGCGGTCGACGACCCGACGACGGGCCGTCGCCTGTTCTACGGCAAGCTCATCCCGAACCGCGGCGCCTGGCTCGAGTTCGAGACCTCGAACAAGGACGTCGTCTCGGTGAAGGTCGACCGCAAGCGCAAGCTGCCGGTCACGACGCTGCTGCGCGCGATCGAAGCCGCCGAGTCCGACGAGGAGATGCGCGCGCTCTTCACGAGCGTCGACCTCGACCCCGAGCACCAGTACGTCGCGCAGACGCTCGATCGCGAGACGACGCCGCACACCCGGCGGGACTCCCTCGTCGAGGTCTACAAGCGTCTCCGCCCGGGCGACCCGCCCACCGAGGACAACGCGCGCAACCTCGTGAACTCGCTGTTCTTCAACTTCCGGCGGTACGACCTCGCGAAGGTCGGGCGCTACAAGCTGAACCGCCGGCTGGGGCTGGATCTGCCGATGACGAGCCGCACCATCACGAAGGAAGACATCGTGCGGATCGTGGCGCGCATCGTCGAGCTGAACAACGGCAAGGGCGCTCCGGACGACATCGACCACCTCGGCAACCGCCGCGTGCGCGCGGTCGGCGAGCTCATCCAGGGGCAGTTCCGCGTCGGCCTCCTCCGCATGGAGCGGGTCGTGCGCGAGCGCATGTCCATCGTCGAACCCGAGAAGGCGACGCCGAAGGAGCTCATCAACATCCGCCCCGTCGTCGCCGCGATCAAGGAGTTCTTCGGCGGCAGCCAGCTGTCGCAGTTCATGCAGCAGACGAACCCGCTCGACGAGCTCACCCACAAGCGCCGCCTCTCGGCCCTCGGGCCGGGCGGCCTGTCGCGCGAGCGCGCCGGGTTCGACGTCCGTGACGTGCACTACTCGCACTACGGACGCATCTGCCCGATCGAGACGCCGGAAGGGCCGAACATCGGCCTCATCGGCTCGCTCGCGACGTACGCGCGCGTGAACCCGTACGGGTTCATCGAGTCGCCGTACCGCCGCATCGTCAAGGAGAACGGCAAGGCCCGCGTCTCCGACGAGATCGTGTACCTCACCGCCGACGAGCAGGAGCTCACGACGATCGTGCAGGCGAACGCGCGCATCGACGGGAAGGGCTACTTCATCGACGACCGCGTGCAGATCCACCGCGGCCCGAAGTACCACGAGGAGTCGCCGGACAACGCCGACTTCATGGACGTCTCGCCGAAGCAGATCGTGAGCGTCTCCGCGGCCCTCATCCCGTTCCTCGAGCACGACGACGCGAACCGCGCCCTCATGGGCTCGAACATGCAGCGCCAGGCGGTCCCGCTCATCAAGCCGGAGGCGCCGATCGTCGGCACCGGCGTCGAGCATCGCGCCGCGAAGGACTCGGGTCAGGTCGTCGTCACCGAGCGCTCCGGAACGGTGCGCTCGGTCTCGGCCGCCGAGATCTACGTCGAGCAGGAGGACGGCGAGGCCACGCGCTACCGCCTCCAGAAGTTCGTCCGCACGAACCAGGGCACGTGCTTCAACCAGCGCCCCGTCGTGCAGGTCGGCGACCGCGTCGAGGCGGGCCAGGTCATCGCGGACTCGTACTCGACCGACGACGGCGAGCTCGCGCTCGGCCAGAACATCCTCGTCGCGTTCATGCCCTGGGAGGGCGGCAACTACGAGGACGCCATCATCATCAGCGAGCGGCTCGTCGCCGACGACCGCTTCACCTCGATCCACATCGAGAAGTACGAGGCCGAGGCTCGCGACACGAAGCTCGGCCCTGAGGAGATCACGCGCGACATCCCGAACGTCGGTGAGGAGGCGCTCGCCGACCTCGACGAGAACGGGATCGTCTACATCGGCGCCGAGGTCGGCCCGCAGGACATCCTCGTCGGCAAGATCACGCCGAAGGGCGAGACCGAGCTGACGGCCGAGGAGCGCCTGCTCCGCGCGATCTTCGGCGAGAAGGCGCGCGAGGTGAAGGACACGAGCCTTCGCCTCCCGTCGGGCGAGCACGGCAAGGTCGTCGACATCAAGATCTTCAGCCGCGACAACAACGACGAGCTCCTGCCGGGCGTGAACAAGCTCATCCAGGTCGGCGTGGCGCAGAAGCGCAAGATCAGCGTCGGCGACAAGATGGCCGGCCGCCACGGCAACAAGGGCGTGATCGCGAAGATCATGCCGGTCGAGGACATGCCGTTCCTGCCGGACGGCACGCCCGTCGACATCGTCCTCAACCCGCTCGGCGTGCCGAGCCGCATGAACATCGGCCAGATCCTCGAGACGCACCTCGGCTGGGCCGCGCACGCGCTCGGGATGCGCGTCGCGTCACCCGTCTTCGACGGCGCGCGCGAGGACAAGATCAAGAAGACGCTCACGGACGCGGGGCTCCCGCCCGGGGGCAAGGTGTTCCTGCGCGACGGCCGCACCGGCCGCGCGTTCGAGCAGGCGATCACGGTCGGCTACATCTACATGCTGAAGCTGCACCACCTCGTCGACGACAAGATCCACGCGCGATCGACGGGCCCGTACTCGCTCATCACGCAGCAGCCGCTCGGCGGCAAGGCGCAGTTCGGCGGACAGCGGTTCGGCGAGATGGAGGTGTGGGCGCTCGAGGCCTACGGCGCCGCCTACATCCTCCAGGAGCTGCTCACCGTGAAGTCCGACGACGTGCTCGGCCGCGTGCAGACGTACGAGGCCATCGTCAAGGGCGAGGACATCCAGCCGCCGGGGGTGCCGGAGTCCTTCAAGGTGCTCATCAAGGAGCTGCAGTCGCTCGGGCTCTCGGTCGAGGTCCTGAACGAGGCTGAGCAGGAGATCCGCTTCGTCGAGGCCGACGCGTTCACCACGCCGGACCTCGGCATCAACATCAGCGGACTCGAGTCGGGGAGTTAATGGGAATGCTCGAGGTCAACGAGTTCAACGCCATCCGCATCGCGCTCGCCTCGCCGGAGCAGATCCGGACGTGGTCGAGCGGCGAGGTCACGAAGCCGGAGACGATCAACTACCGGACGCTGCGGCCGGAGAAGGATGGGCTCTTCGACGAGCGCATCTTCGGCCCGACCCGCGACTGGGAGTGCTACTGCGGCAAGTACAAGCGGATCCGCTACAAGGGGATCATCTGCGACAAGTGCGGCGTCGAGGTGACGCGCGCGAAGGTGCGCCGCGAGCGCATGGGCCACATCCAGCTCGCCGCGCCGGTGTCGCACATCTGGTTCTTCAAGGGGACCCCGAGCCGCCTCGGGATCCTCCTCGACATGTCGCCGCGCAACCTCGAGCGCATCCTCTACTTCGCCCTGTACGTCGTCACGCACATCGACGACCACGCGCGCGAGCGCGCGCTGCAGGCGATCGAGGAGGAGGGCGAGGGCAAGATCCGCCGCCTCGAGCAGACGATCAGTGACCGCACGGGCGCCATCGAGGCGCGCGCGAACGCCGAGATCATGCGCATCCGCACGCAGACCGAGCAGCGCGTCCGTCAGCAGGAGGAGCAGCTCGGCACGGACACCGAGGCGCTCACCACCGCGGCCGCCGCCGTGAAGGAGCAGCTCGAGTCGTCCCTCGGCAAGCCCGCATCCAAGGACATCATCTTCAAGCCCGCGGACCTGAAGCTCGCCGAGAAGGGCGTGAACGTCACGCGCACGATGCTCAACCAGCTCCAGCGCACGCTGCAGAAGCAGCTCGACGCGCTCGTGAAGCAGGGCCGCGCCGAGGAGGGGACGACGCGCAAGGAGGCCGATCAGAAGATCGCCGACATCCGCGCGCGCGCCGACCAGGACCTCGGCGTCGTCCGCCAGGAGATCGCGCCGGACGTCGCGAAGGTCCGCGACGACGCGAAGGCGAAGCAGGACGAGGTCGGTCAGATCAAGTGGATGCAGATCATGACCGAGCCCGAGTACCGGCAGTTCGCCGACAAGTACCGCTTCTTCCGCGGCCAGATGGGCGCCGAGGCGATCCTCGAGATCATCCGTCAGCTCGATCTCGAGAAGCTCAGCCACTCGCTGCAGGCCGAGATGCGGGGCACGACGGGCCAGCGCCGCAAGAAGGCCATCAAGCGCCTGCGCCTCATCAAGGCGTTCCTGCGCTCGCGGAGCTCACCGGAATGGATGATCATCACGATCCTGCCGGTGATCCCGCCCGACCTGCGCCCGATGGTGCAGCTCGACGGCGGGCGCTTCGCGACGAGCGACCTCAACGACCTCTACCGCCGCGTCATCAACCGGAACAACCGCCTCAAGCGGCTCCTCGAGCTCGGCGCGCCCGAGATCATCATCCGGAACGAGAAGCGCATGCTCCAGGAGGCGGTCGACGCCCTCATGGACAACGGCCGCCGCGGCCGCGCGATCTCCGGGACCGGGAACCACAAGCTGAAGAGCCTGTCGGACATGCTCCGCGGGAAGCAGGGCCGGTTCCGCCAGAACCTCCTCGGGAAGCGCGTCGACTACTCCGGCCGCTCCGTCATCGTCGTCGGGAACGACCTGAAGCTCGGCGAGTGCGGTCTGCCGAAGAAGATGGCGCTCGAGCTGTTCAAGCCGTTCGTCATGCGCCAGCTCGTCGAGCGCGGCCTCGCGCACAACATCAAGAGCGCGAAGCGCTACGTCGAGCGCGTGCACCCCGAGGTGTGGGACGTCCTCGAGGACGTCATCAAGGACCACCCGGTCCTGCTGAACCGCGCCCCGACGCTGCACCGCCTCGGCATCCAGGCGTTCATGCCCAAGCTCATCGAGGGCAACGCCATCCAGATCCACCCGCTCGTCTGCGAGGCCTTCGGCGCCGACTTCGACGGCGACCAGATGGCCGTGCACGTCCCGCTCTCCGCCGCGGCGCAGGCCGAGGCGAAGAACCTGATGCTCTCGACGAAGAACCTGCTGAAGCCCGCCGACGGCCAGCCGGTCGTCACGCCGCGCCAGGACATGGTGCTCGGCTGCTACTACCTCACGCTCGACGCCGCCGAGCGCAAGGAGCCCAAGATCTTCCGCGACATCGACGAGGTGCAGTCGGCGTTCGACCTCGACGAGGTCATCTTCCACGACCCGGTGAAGATCCCCGGCGTGAACGGCTCGAAGGTCATCGAGACGACCGTCGGGCGCGTGCTCTTCAACGCCGCGCTCCCGCAGGACATGCGCTTCGTGAACAAGGTCATGGACCGCGCCGCGATCCGTGACATCGTCGCGCAGGTCTTCGAGAAGCACGGCAACGACGTCACGGCCGAGGTCGTCGACCAGATCAAGCGCATCGGCTTCATGGCCGCGACGCGCGCCGGCGTCTCGATCTCCGTGGACGACGTCGCCATCCCGAAGGACAAGGCCGAGCGCATCAAGGAGACCGAGGGCAAGGTGACGGCGATCGACCGCCAGTTCAGCCGCGGCCTCATCACCGAGGAAGAGCGCTACGACCAGACCGTGAAGCTTTGGACCGACACGACCGAGCAGGTGATCAGCGGGATGATGGACGCGCTCGACAAGCGCGGGTCCGTCTACATGATGGCCACCTCCGGCGCCCGCGGTAACCCGCGCCAGATGGGGCAGATCGGCGGCATGCGCGGTCTCATCGCGGACCCGCAGGGCCGCATCATCGACCTGCCGATCCGTTCGAACTTCCGCGAGGGCCTCTCGGTCCTCGAGTACTTCATCTCGACCCACGGTGGCCGCAAGGGTCTCGCCGACACGGCCATCCGCACCGCCGACTCGGGCTACCTGACGCGCCGTCTCGTCGACGTCGCGCAGGACGTCATCGTCCGCCTCGAGGACTGCGGCGACGTGGAGGGCCTTTTCGTCAACCGCAAGGACGAGTGGAACCCTGAGCCGTTGGCGGAGCGTCTCTTCGGCCGCATCGCGGCGCAGGACATCGACGACCCGAAGACCGGGAAGCGCATCGTCGGCCGCGGCGAGGAGATCGACAAGTCGCATTCGCGCGCCATCCAGAGCACGACGCTCGACGGCGTGCGGGTGCGGTCGCCGCTCGCGTGCGTGGCGAAGCACGGCATCTGCCGCATGTGCTACGGCCGTTCGCTCGCGACCGGACGTCTCGCCGAGAACGGCGACGCCGTCGGCATCGTCGCGGCGCAGTCCATCGGCGAGCCGGGCACGCAGCTCACCATGCGTACGTTCCACACCGGTGGCGTCGCGGGTGAGGACATCACGATGGGTCTCCCGCGCGTCGAAGAGCTCTTCGAGGCGCGTGTCCCCAAGGGTCTCGCCATCGTCAGCGAGATCGACGGCATCGCCGAGATCGTCCGCGACCCAGACGGGTCGCGGAAGATCCTCGTGCGCAACATCCAGGACTACACGATCCCGGTGAGCACGCCCGCGAGCTACACGCTCGTCGTCAAGGACGGCGATGTCGTGAAGGCGGGCGACGCGCTCGCGAAGCCGGACAAGCGGGGCAAGGGCAAGACCGACATGGCCGCGCCGGTCGCCGGCACGGTCACGCTCCGCGAGGGCGGGCTCACCCTCGCGATGAAGGACGTCGAGGAGCGCGTGTACGAGGTCCAGCACCAGGCACGGCTCCGCGTCGAGAACGGCCAGCAGGTGCACGCCGGCTACTTCCTCACGGAAGGGTCTGCGAACCCGCAGGACATCCTGCGCATCTCGGGCCGCGAGGCGGTGTACCGCTACCTCATCGGTGAGGTCCAGAAGGTGTACCGCAGCCAGGGCGTCACGATCAACGACAAGCACATCGAGATCATCGTCCGGCAGATGCTCCGCAAGGTCCGCGTCGAGGAGCCGGGCGACACCGAGCTGCTCCCGATGGAGCTATTCGACCGCTTCGAGTTCGAGGACATCAACGCGCGGACGATCGCCATGGGCGGCGAGCCCGCCACGGCGCAGACCGTGCTCCTCGGCGTGACGAAGGCGTCGCTCTCGACGAGCTCGTTCCTCGCGGCCGCCTCCTTCCAGGAGACGACGCGCGTCCTCACCGAGGCCGCCGTCATGGGCCAGAAGGACCGGCTGCTCGGGCTGAAGGAGAACGTGATCATCGGCAAGCTCATCCCCGCCGGCACCGGGCTGCCCGCGCGCCGCGAGCAGCTCGACTGGATGCCGAAGCCGCGGCCGCTCTCGGCCGTCTTCGGCGCCGACGAGGAGGAGCTGCCGGCGCTCCCGGCCGAGGAGGAGCTCGACCTCGAATCCCTCGAGGACGAGGACGAGGAGGACGAAGAGCTCACGGACATCCTCGGCGAGGAAGGTCCGAGCGAGGTCACCCCAGAGAAGGAATAGGCACGAACGCTCCAGTGCACCGCGAGGCCGCCCCTGCGCCGCAGGGGCGGCCTCTCTCTTGGTCACGGACGGTGAAGGTCGTCGCGCTCACGCAGGTCGTGACGCTCATCGGCTTCAACTTCTCGTTCCCGTTCATCCCGCTGTTCATCCAGGAGCTCGGCGTCCACGACCGCTCCGAGCTCGCGCTCTGGACGGGCATCGCGATCGGTGGGAGCGGCCTCACGATGGCCTTCGCGTCGCCGGTCTGGGGCCTGCTCGCCGACCGCTTCGGCCGCAAGGCGATGTACGTGCGGTCGGTCGGCGCGGGCGGGTTCGTGCTCGGCGCGCAGTGCAGAACCTCGGGTGGGGGACCGGCCCGATCGCGGGCTCTCTCCTCGCGGCGGCGGTCGGGATCCCGGCGCTCTACCTGACCGCGGCGGCGCTGATCTTCCTGCTGCTGCTCGTCGTCAGGGGCTCCGCGCACTGGTTCGAGATGCGACCTGCACCCGCGGAGCTACCGGTGGTGCAGGCGATCGGAGCCGAGTCCGCGGACTAACGCGCGTGCGGGGCTGACGCGACGATCCCGCGCGCGGTCCACGCGATGCTGCTCACGGTGAAGGGGCCGTCCCCGAGGTGCTCACGACAGCGCTCGCGGAGCGCTTCGAGCTGGCTCGCGCTCAGCTTGCGCACGTACGCGGCGATCGGGCCGACACCGAGCGTGAAGGGCGTCCACCAGTCGTCGAACGACGTGAGCTCGAGCGAAACGGAGAGCTCTGTGTCCTTGACCTGATCGAGACCCGCTGCTCTGAACAGCTCGGCGAGGTGACCTGCGCGGACGCCGGCGCCGGTCAGCCGGCCTTCGTCCTCCGCCGCCGGATCCAGCTCGCGCGCCGCGCGCCAGAAGGGTGACACCGGCGTCCGTTCGCCGGCGTGATCCCACACACATGTGGCGACCACGCCGCCGGCGTGCGTGACGCGCGCCATCTCGCGGATCCCGGCGAGCGGGTCCGTCATGAAATGGACGACGAGCTGCGCGAGCGTCGCGTCGAACGAGCCGTCCGCGTGCGGCAAGTGCTCCGCCGAGGCGCGTCGCACGTCAACGCCGGGTTGGCGGGAGCGCGCCGCCGCTACGAACGGCTCGGATGGGTCGACGGCCGCAACGGATGACGCGCCCAGGCGCCGCACGAGCTCCGCGGTGAGCGCGCCCGGTCCGCATCCGACGTCGAGCACGCGCTGACCCGCGCGCACGCCCGCGAAGTCGGCGAACTTCGGCGCGAGCAGGGTCGAGTACCGGCCCATGAAGCGGTCATAAGACTCGGCCGCGACGTCGAAGCCCATGCACGGAGCGTAGTGCCGCGCGGGGACCGCTGGCTTTGCTAGCGTTCGCCGCCTGAGCACGCACGCGATCCGCATGACCGTGAACGGCGCGCCTCGCGCGCTCGAGGTGCCGGCGCACCGTCTCCTCCTCGACGTCCTGCGCGAGGATCTCGGCCTCACCGGGACGAAGCGTGGCTGCGCCATCGGCGTCTGTGGCGCCTGCAGCGTGCTGGTCGACGGCGCGCTCGTCTCGGCGTGCCTCTATCCCGCGGTCGACGCGGACGGCGCCAGCGTCACGACCGTCGAGGGGCTCGCCGCGGCGGACGGCACGCTCAGCCCGCTGCAGGAGGCGTTCATCGTCCACGGCGGGTTCCAGTGCGGCATCTGCACGCCCGGTCAGCTCATCGCCGCGACCGCGTTGCTCGCGGAGCATCCGCGGCCCGACCACGACGAGATCGCGAGCTGGATGATGGGCAACCTCTGCCGCTGCACCGGATACGGCGGCATCGAGGCCGCGATCCGCGCTGCCGCCGGTGCCGCGTGAGCTACGACCTCCACCAGCCGGCGTCGCTCGACGAGGCTCTGGCGCTCGCGGCGCGCCTCGGCGAGGACGCGCACTTCATGGCCGGCGGGACCGCGCTTGTCCTCCTCATGGCCCAGGGGCTCGTGCGCCCCGCGCACGTGATCTCGCTGCGGCGCGTTCCGGAGCTGCGTGGCATCCAGCGCGATCCGGACGGGACGCTGCGCATCGGCGCGATGGCGACGCACCGCGAGTGCGAGCGGGCCGACGCCGTGCGCGCGCACTGCGGCGCGCTCGCGCGCACGTTCGCGCACGTCGCGACCGTCCGCATCCGGAACCAGGCCACGGTCGGAGGCAACCTCGCGCACGCCGACCCCGCGCAGGACCCGCCGCCCATGCTCATCGCGCTCGGGGCGAGCGCGATCGTCGTCGGGCCAGGTGGGTCGCGCGAGATCCCGCTCGATGCGTTCTTCAGCGACACGTTCACGACCGCGCTCGCGCCGGGGGAGATCCTGCGCGAGGTGCGCGTCCCGCCGCTGCCTGCCGGTGCGCGCGCGACGTACGTGAAGTACCTCCCGCGCACTCACGACGATTACGCGACCGTCTCGGTCGCGGCGGCCGCGACGCGCGACGGCGTGCGCGTCGCCCTCGGCGGCGTCGGCCCGACACCGGTGCGCGCGCGCGAGGTGGAGGACGCGCTCGCGCGCGGGACCGCCATCGATGCCGCGGCCGCCCTCGTCGACGGCGCGATCGATCCGATCGACGACGCCCGCGGATCGGCCGCGTACAAGCGCGACATGGCGCGCGTATGGACCGCCCGCGCGCTCAGCGAAGTGCTGTCGTGAAGCTCGAGCACCGCGTCGTGGTCTCCGCTCCACCCGAGCGTGTGTGGGGGCTGCTCATGGACGTGCCCGCCGCGGCGCGGCGGATCCCCGGCGTCGAGTCGGTCGAGCCGCTCGGCGCCGACCGCTACCGCGGTCGGCTTCGCGTGCAGCTCGGACCGGTCCGGCTCGCGTTCGAGGGCGACCTCGCGCTCGAGGACCGGGACGACGCCGCTCGGACCGCCACGCTGCGGGGGAGCGGGACGGACAAGGGCAGCGGCGGCGGCGTCCGCGCGCTCGTCGGCCTCGCCGTCGCGGCGGCGAGCGCGGGTGGGTCGGAGATCCACATCACGACGGACGTCCAGCTCGGTGGCCGAATCGCCGAGCTCGGGCAGCCGCTCATCAAGCGGCAGGCGGACCGGACCCTCGAGGCGTTCGCAGCGAGCCTGCGGCGGGACCTCGCGTGACCATCCTCGAGATCCCCGAGCGGCGGATCGAGGGCCCGGCGAAGGTCACCGGCGCCGCGCGCTACGCCGCCGACATGAGCGTGCCGGGGATGCTGCACGCCGCATTCGTCGGGAGCCCGTACCCGCACGCGCGCATCGTGTCGGTCGACACGGCGGCCGCGCGCGCGATGCCGGGCGTGCGCGCCGTCATCACCGGCGCGGACGTGAAGGGCGCGCGCTTCGGCCGCAACCTCCAGGACCGGCCGGTCCTCTGCTGGGACACGGTGCGTTTCGTCGGCGACCGCGTCGCCGCCGTCGCGGCCGACACCCTCGCGATCGCGGAGCGCGCCGCCGCCGCGATCGTCGTCGAGTACGAAGAGCTCGCCGCCATCCTCGACATGGACGCCGCGACCGCCCCGGACGCGCCGGTGCTGCATCCCGACGCGGACGCGTACCACGTCATGCGCGGGCAGCGCGCGGCACGCCCGCACCCGAACGTGCAGGGCCACGCGCGGCACGAGCACGGGGATGTCGACGCCGCGTTCGCCGCGGCAACGCATGTCTTCAGCCACACGTTCCGGACCGCGCGCGTCCACCAGGGATACATCGAGCCGCGCGCGGCGATCGTGTGGATCGACGGCGAGACCGTGCGCGTCATCACGACGAACAAGGCGCCGTTCTCGTTCCGCGAGCAGCTCTCGCGCACGATCGGCGTGCCACCGGAGCGGATCGTCGTCGACGCCGGCCACATCGGGGGCGACTTCGGCGGCAAAGGTCTGTCGGTCGACGAGCACGCGCTCTACTACCTCGCCCGCGCCGCGGGACGGCCGGTGAGGTCGGTGATGCGCTACGCCGACGACGTCCAGGTCACGAACACGCGCCACGCCGCGCGCATCGCGCTGCGGACCGCGCTGAGCGACGATGGTCGCATCGTCGCGCACGAGTCGCGCGTGCTCTTCGACGGCGGCGCGTACGCGGCGGGGAAGCCGGCGGCCATGCTGCAGCCTGGCGACGCGCTGTTCACGCTCGCCGGCTACGACGTGCCGAACGCCCGCATCGACTCGACGACCGTCTACACGAACACCGTCCCCGCGGGGCACGACCGCGCGCCGGGCCTGCCGCAGAACTCCTTCTCCGCCGAGTCGCACATGGACATGATCGCGCGCGAGATGGGGATCGACCCGCTCGAGCTGCGCGCGCGGAATGCGATCCGTAGCGGCGGCGTCGACGTCGAGGGAGGGCACTGGTCATCCTCACGCGTGCCCGAGGTGATCGCGACGCTGCGGCGGGAAGGGCGCTGGTCCCAGGCGCTGCCCGCCGGCCGCGGCCGCGGATGCGCGATCGGCGTCCGGCACACGGGCCGCGGGAAGACGTCACTGAAGATCCGCATGGACGCCGACGGCTCCGTCGAGATCCTGACGGCGGTGTCCGACCAGGGCGGCGGCCAGCAGACGCTCTTCCAGCGGATCCTCGCCCAGGAGCTCGGCGTGCCGCTCGAGCGGATCCGCGTCCGGCGCGGGACGACCGCGGAGACGCTCGTTGACCCGGGCGTCGGCGGGAGCCGCGTCACGCCGGTGCAGGGCAACGCGGTGCTCGACGGCGCCCGTCAGCTGAAGGAGCTGCTCGCCGCAGGTCGCACGCCGCCCCTCGAGGTCGAGGGCCGCGCGAACAGCGACGCGCACGTGTACGGAGCGTACGGCTACGTGGTCGAGGTCGAGGTCGACCGCGAGACCGGCCAGCTGCGCGTCCTCGACGTGCTGCTCGTCGCGGACGTCGGGACGGTCATCAACCCGGTCGCGCTGCGCGGCCAGCTCGCGGGCGGGTTCGTCTTCGGCCTCGGCCAGACGCTCATGGAGGAGCTGCTGCTCGAGGACGGCCGCATCACGACAGCGAACCTCGGCGACTACAAGATCCCGACGATCGCGGACGTACCGCCGCTGCGCATCGTGCTCATCACCGACGACCCGGGACCCGGGCCGTTCGGATCGAAGTCCGTGGGGGAGCTCGCCAATCCCGCTATCGGTCCGGCCGTGGCGAACGCGGTCGCCGATGCGGTGGGCACGCGCGTGACGTCGCTGCCGGTCACCGCGGAGAAGATCTTCGGAGCGCTGCGAACGACCGCGCGCTAGCGAGAGGCGTCACTCGGGCACGGCGGCGAGCGAGCGGTCGGCCAGGACGGTGAGCCGGACCGCGCCCGCCGGCAACGGAGCGGCCGATGGCGTCGGTGTAGGCGTCGCGGGAGCGGCCGTCTGCGGGCTCGAGAGGGAGCGGGCGCCGAGCTGGTCGGACCGGCGCACGCCGCCAGCAGCCCGGCCAGCGCCATTAGATAAGGAGTAGGAGGGCCGCCGGTACCCCGCTCACCGGCCGACGGTCCAGGCCCCGGATACCGGATCTTGCTTTGACGTAGGAGGGTCCGTTCCCTAGACTTCACGTTCGGCTGTCCTTCGCGACGGTGACCGTCTCGACCGATCGGTCGGGGCGGTCATTTGGCGCATCGGCCCGGAACGCTCGCCCCTGAGAAGGGGACGCCGACCGTTGGCCGCGCTGCGCACGGAGCCCGTACCGAGAGGTCGGCGCTCCGCTGTCACGAGTGACCCACGAGAACGCGACCCTGGGCCGTGCGCCCGCGTGCGCTTGCGCGCGTGCATGAACGCCCAGGGGCGCCGACGCGTAAAGGAGGGGCGAGCGAGGATCCGGCTCCGCCGGTCCGAGCGAGCTCGATGAGAAGCGGAGCGAGTCGCCGCGAAGCGAGCCCGAAGGGCGAGCCGACGGCGAAAGAGCAAGAGGAGGCATCCGTGCCGACGATCGCGCAGCTGGTCCGGAAAGGCCGGAAGCAAGAGAAGAAGAAGGTGGACACGCCCGCCCTCCGGCGGACGTGGAACTCGCTCCGTTCCCGCTCGGTGGAGCTGCGCCGCGGCGCGCCGCAGAAGCGGGGCGTCTGCACCGTCGTCCGCACGATGACCCCGAAGAAGCCGAACTCGGCCCTGCGGAAGATCGCCCGTGTCCGCCTCACGAACGGCATGGAGCTCACGGCGTACATCCCAGGGATCGGCCACAACCTCCAGGAGCACTCGGTCGTCCTCGTGCGCGGCGGCCGCGTCCGTGACCTCCCGTCGGTCAAGTACCACATCGTCCGCGGCACCCTCGACGCCGCCGGCGTGAAGGACCGCAAGCAGGGCCGCTCGCTCTACGGCGCCAAGTCCGACAAGAAGAAGAAGTCGGGGGCCTAGAGATGCCGCGTCGTGCACGTCCCAACCAGCGCACCACGGTCCCGGACCGGAAGTTCGCCAGCGTCCCGGTGCAGCAGTTCATCAACAAGGTGATGCAGCGCGGGAAGCGCATGACCGCGGAAGGCATCGTCTACGGCGCGCTCGAGCGCGCGGAGACGACGATCAAGCGTCCCGCGATCGAGGTCTTCGAGACCGGCCTCCGCAACGCGACGCCGCTCATCGAGGTGAAGCCTCGGCGCGTCGGTGGCGCGACCTACCAGGTCCCGGTCGAGATCCGTCCCGACCGCCGCAACTCGCTCGCGATGCGCTGGATCATCGAGGCCGCGCGCAAGCGGCCGGGCAAGTCGATGGCCGAGAAGCTCCAGGGCGAGATCATGGACGCCATGAACAACACGGGCGCCGCCGTCCGCCGCAAGGAAGAGACGCACAAGATGGCCGAGGCCAACAAGGCGTTCTCCCACTACAAGTGGTAATGGCCCTCGAGACGCGTCCTTCCAAGGCCACCGGTGCGGATGAGAGCATCCCGCTCGAGCGCGTCCGGAACATCGGGATCATCGCGCACATCGACGCCGGCAAGACGACCGTCACCGAGCGGATCCTCTTCTACACGAAGCGGATCTACAAGATCGGCGAGGTCCACGAGGGCGCGGCGACCATGGACTGGATGCCCCAGGAGCAGGAGCGCGGCATCACGATCACGGCCGCCGCGACGACGGCGTTCTGGGCCGACCACCGGATCAACATCATCGACACGCCCGGCCACGTCGACTTCACGGTCGAGGTCGAGCGCTCGCTGCGCGTCCTCGACGGCGCGGTCACCGTCTTCGACGGCGTCGCCGGCGTCGAGCCGCAGTCGGAGACCGTGTGGCGCCAGGCCGACAAGTACGGCGTCCCGCGGATCTGCTTCGTCAACAAGATGGACCGCATGGGGGCGGACTTCCAGCGCTGCGTCGACATGATCGTCGATCGCCTCGGCGCGAGGCCCGTCGTCATCCAGCTGCCCATCGGCGCCGAGCAGGGCTTCAAGGGCGTCATCGACCTCATCGAGATGAAGGCGCTCGTGTGGACCGGCGACGAGCCGGCCGAGCCCGAGGTCCAGGAGATCCCCGCCGAGATGCGCGCCGCGGCCGAGGCCGCGCACGGGACGATGGTCGAGCACATCGTCGAGACGAACGACGAGATCCTCCACCGCTACCTCGAGGAGCACAAGATCGCGCCCGGGGAGCTCCGCGCGACGCTGCGCGCCGCGACCATCGCCGGCACCGTCGTGCCGGTACTGTGCGGTGCCGCGCTGCGCAACAAGGGCGTGCAGCCGCTCCTCGACGCCGTCACGTATTACCTGCCGTCGCCGCTCGACGTCCCGCCGGTCACCGGGCACGACCCGAAGACGGGCGAGGAGCTCCTGCGCCGGCCGCACGCGGACGACCCGTTCGCCGCGCTCGCGTTCAAGATCATGTCGGACCCGTTCGTCGGGAAGCTCGCCTTCTTCCGCGTCTACAGCGGGACCCTCCGGGCGGGCGACACGGTCTACAACGCGACGAAGGACCGCCGCGAGCGCATCGGCCGCATCCTCCTCATGCACGCCAACCACCGCGAAGAGGTCGAGCAGGTCTCTGCGGGCGAGATCGCCGCCGCCGTCGGCCTGAAACAGACGTTCACCGGCGACACGCTCTCCACGCCGGAGTCGCCCGTGGTGCTCGAGACGATCAAGTTCCCCGACCCCGTCATCCAGGTCGCCGTCGAGCCGAAGACGAAGGCGGACGAGGAGAAGATGTCGCTCGCCCTCGCGCGGCTCGCCGAGGAGGACCCCACGTTCCGCCAGCACACCGACCCCGACTCGGGCCAGACGCTCATCTCAGGGATGGGCGAGCTGCACCTCGAGGTCATCGTCGACCGCATGCGGAGGGAGTTCAAGGTCGTGGCCAACGTCGGTCGTCCGCAGGTCGCGTACCGCGAGGCCATCACGAAGACCGCGGTGGGCGAGGGGCGCTGGGTCCGCCAGACCGGCGGCAAGGGCCAGTACGGCCACTGCATCGTCGAGATCTCACCGCTCCAGCGCGGCGCGGGCTTCGAGTACGAGTGGAAGATCAAGGGCTCGAGCCTGTCGAAGGAGTGGGCGAAGCCCATCCAGCAGGGCATCAAGGAGGCCATGGAGAACGGCATCATCGCCGGCTACCCGATGGTGGACGTGAAGGTCCAGGTGATCGACGGATCGCAGCACGAGGTCGACTCGAGCGAGATGTCGTTCAAGTTCGCGGGCTCGCTGGCCCTCAAGGCCGCCGTGGCCAAGGCCGGCGGCGTGATCCTCGAGCCGATCATGAAGGTCGAGGCCGTCGTCCCCGACGAGTTCATGGGCGACATCATCGGCGACCTCAACAGCCGCCGCGGCCACGTGCTCGGCATGACCGACCGCGCGAACGCGAAGGTCATCAGCGCGTTCGTGCCGCTCGCGACGATGTTCGGCTACGCGACCGACATCCGGTCCGCGACGCAGGGCCGCGGCTCCTACGTGATGGAGTTCGATCACTACGAGATCCTTCCGCCGAACCTGGCGGACGCGATCACCAAGAAGTGAGAGAGATCGGCGTGACCATCCACCAAGAGACGCACCGCGCGATGGCGAAGAAGAAGTTCGAGCGCACCAAGCCGCACGTGAACGTGGGGACCATCGGTCACATCGACCACGGCAAGACCACGCTGACGGCGGCCATCACCAAGACGCTCGCGCTCAAGGGCGAGGCCGAGTACCGGCCGTTCGACTCGATCGACAACGCCCCCGAGGAGAAGGAGCGCGGCATCACCATCTCCATCGCCCACGTCGAGTACGAATCCGACAAGCGCCACTACGCCCACGTCGACTGCCCCGGCCACGCCGACTACATCAAGAACATGATCACCGGGGCGGCCCAGATGGACGGCGCCATCCTCGTCGTCAGCGCGGCCGACGGCCCCATGCCCCAGACGCGCGAGCACATCCTGCTGGCGCGCCAGGTCCAGGTGCCGTACATCGTCGTCTTCCTCAACAAGGTCGACATGGTCGACGACCAGGAGCTGCTCGAGCTGGTCGAGCTCGAGGTCCGCGAGCTGCTCAGCAAGTACGGCTTCCCGGGCGACAGCGTGCCCATCATCCGCGGCAGCGCGCTGAGGGCCCTCGAATCGACCTCGACCGACATCAACGCCCCCGAGTACGCCTCCATCCTCGAGCTGGTGAAGGCCGTCGATGAGTCGGTGCCGACCCCGGTGCGCGACAAGGACAAGCCCTTCCTCATGCCCATCGAGGACGTCTTCAACATCAAGGGCCGCGGCACCGTGGTCACCGGACGCGTCGACCGCGGCATCGTCAAGGTGGGCGAAGAGGTCGAGATCGTGGGCATCCGCGAGGCCCGCAAGACCGTCGTCACCGGCGTCGAGATGTTCCGCAAGCTCCTCGACCAGGGCGAGGCCGGCGACAACATCGGCCTGCTGCTGCGCGGCCTCGAGCGCACCGACGTCGAGCGCGGCCAGGTCGTCTCGAAGCCCGGCGCCATCAAGCCGCACACCAAGTTCACGAGCGAGGTCTACGTCCTGAGCAAGGAAGAGGGCGGGCGCCACACGCCCTTCTTCGCCGGCTACCGCCCCCAGTTCTACCTGCGCACCACCGACGTCACCGGCGAGGCCAAGCTGCCCGCGGGCACCGAGATGGTCATGCCCGGCGACAACGTCAACCTCGAGGTCGAGCTCATCACCCCGGTGGCCATCGAGGCCGGGCTGCGCTTCGCCATCCGCGAGGGCGGCCGCACCGTCGGCGCCGGCGTCGTGACGAAGGTGGCGGAGTAAAGATGGCGAAGGACAACCGTCCGATCATCACGCTGGCGTGCACGATCTGCCGGTCGCGCAGCTACGCGACGACGAAGAACCGGAAGAACGATCCCGACCGGGTGGAGCTCGCGAAGTTCTGCCCGCGATGCCGCAAGCACACCGCGCATCGGGAGACGCGGTAGCGAATACGGCAGTAGCTCAATTGGCAGAGCACTGGTCTCCAAAACCAGGGGTTGAGAGTTCGAGTCTCTCCTGCCGTGCAGGGAAGAAGAGGAAAGTGCAGTGGCGACGAAAGTAGGCGAAGCAAGACCGGGCCGGGCGCCGGGCGGCATGGCGCGGTTCGCACAGGAGGCTTGGCAGGAGCTCAGCAAGGTCACGTGGCCGACGCGTGAGACGGTCATCCGGTTCACCGTGCTCGTGCTCGTGATCTCGGCGGCGATCGCCGGGTACATATTCATCGTCGACAACGCGTTCACGCTGACCATCACGCGCGGGCTGTTGAACGTGCCCGCGGCGACGCCGGCGCCACCGGCGCCATAGGGGAGCGGAAGTGGAAGAGCAGGACAGGAAGGAAGACATCGAGGCCACCGAGCCGGAGCCGGAGGAGGAGCAGCGCGACGCCGCGAAGCTCTCCGACGAAGAGGCGACGGAGGCCGCGCGCGCCTTCCTCGGTACGTTCCAGCCGGAGCCCGAGGTCGACGTCGAAGAGGCGAAGCAGGTCCTGCGTCGCGCCGGCGTCGCCGAGGCCGAGCGCCCCGTCGAACCCGAGCCCGCGCCGGTCGAGGAGCCCGCGCCCGCGGCCGTCGCCGTCGAGGCGCCGCCCGCGGCCGGCCCCGACAGCGGCCGCCGCTGGTTCGTCATCCACACGTACTCGGGCTACGAGAACAAGGTGAAGGCGAACCTCGAGCACCGCATCCAGTCCATGGACATGGGCGACAAGATCTTCCAGGTCCTGGTCCCGACCGAGGAGGAGATCGAGATCAAGAACGGGAAGCGCCAGGCCGTCGAGCGGAAGGTCTTCCCGGGCTACGTGCTCGTCGAGATGAACATGAGCGACGACTCGTGGTACGTGGTGCGCAACACGCCGGGCGTCACGAGCTTCGTCGGATCGGGCAACAAGCCGACGCCGCTCACGGACCCCGAGGTGAAGGCGATCCTCCGCCAGATCAAGATGGACGCGCCGAAGTACAAGGTCGCGTTCACGAAGGGCGAGGCCGTGCGCGTCGTCGACGGACCGTTCACCGACCTCCACGGCGTCGTGGACGAAGTGAACCCCGAGCGCAACAAGGTGAAGGTGCTCGTCTCGATCTTCGGCCGTGAGACGCCGGTCGAGCTCGACTTCCTCCAGATCGAGAAGTTGGTGAAGTAGATGGCGAAGAAGATCAAGGCCGTCGTGAAAGTGCAGATCCCCGCGGGGAAAGCGACCGCCGCCCCGCCCGTCGGGACCGCGCTCGGCCCGCACGGCATCAACATGGGCGCGTTCATCAAGGAGTACAACGAGAAGACCGCCGCGATGACCGGCAGCGTCGTGCCGGTGGTCGTCACGGTCTTCGAAGACCGCTCCTTCACGTTCGTCACGAAGAGCCCGCCCGCGGCCGACCTCATCCGTAAGGAGGCCGGCATCGAGAAGGGCTCGCCGACGCCGAACAAGAGCGTCGCGGGCAAGATCACGCAGGCGCAGATCCGCAAGATCGCCGAGATGAAGAAGAACGACCTCAACGCGAACTCGGTCGAGGCCGCGATGAAGATGGTCGAAGGGACCGCCCGGAGCATGGGCGTCGAGGTGGGGGCATGACACAGCGTCACAGCAAGCGGTTCACGGAGCTCGCGAAGCAGGTCGAGGTAGGCAAGGAGCACACGCCCGCCGAGGCGGTGAAGCTCGTCAAGGCGACGTCGAACGCGAAGTTCGACGAGACCGTCGAGCTCCACCTGCGGATGGGCGTCGACCCCAAGCACGCCGACCAGGTCGTCCGCGGCGCCGCGGTGCTGCCGCACGGGACGGGCAAGACCGTGCGCGTCATCGCGTTCGCCCAGGCCGACAAGGCCCGCGACGCAAAGGCGGCGGGCGCCGACGAGGTCGGCACCGACGACCTCGCGAAGAAGATCGAGGGCGGCTGGCTCGACTTCGACGTCGCGATCGCGACGCCGGACGTCATGGGCATCGTCGGCCGGCTCGGCCGCGTGCTCGGCCCGCGCGGGCTCATGCCGAACCCCAAGTCCGGCACGGTCACGTTCGACGTGACGAAGGCCGTCCGCGACGCGAAGGCCGGCCGCATCGAGTTCCGCGTCGACAAGACGGGCGTCGTCCACACGCTGGTGGGGAAGTCATCGTTCGAGGAGAAGGCGCTCCTCGAGAACCTCGCGCAGGTCATGGACGCGGTGAACCGCGCCCGCCCGAGCGGGGTGAAGGGCACGTACATCCGCTCCGCGTACCTCGCGAGCTCGCAGGGCCCGAGCGTGAAGCTCGACCTCGGCGAGACGATGGCGTTGGCGGGCCGCGCGATCGGTTAAACTGAGCGACAACTGAATAGCGCCTGAGAAGCAGGTGGCCCGGCCGCAAGGACGGGCACTGATCGGGACACAGTCCCGGCCCGCGGAGGCGAAGGTCTCGAAGCCTTCGACCCGTGTGGGTTCGAAGGCTTTTTTCGTTGAGGAGGTTCGGTGGCAAAGGTAAAGACGGGTCCGAAGGTGAAGCGCAAGGGCGGCGGTGTCGCCGCCAAGGCGAAGAGGGTCGACGCGCTCGCGGAGCACCTCACCGGTGCGCCGGCGATCGTCGTCACCCAGTACCGCGGCCTGAAGGTGCAGGACCTCCAGGACCTGCGCCGGAAGCTGCGGACGAAGGGTGTCGACTACCACATCGTGAAGAACACCCTGTTCGGTCGCGCCGCGACCGGCGCCGGCCGGGCGGCGATCACGCCGCTCCTCACCGGCCCGACCGCGATCGCGGTCCCGGCGAAGGGTCAGCACATCGACGAGGTCGAGATGGCGCGCAGCGTGGTCGACGAGCTGCGCGCGTTCAAGGCGCTGAAGGTCATGGGCGCGCTCGTCGGCGAGCGCGCGTTCGGTCCGGACGAGGTGACCGCGCTGTCGCGGCTGCCCTCGCGGCAACAGCTGCAGGCGATGTTCGTCGGCACGCTCCAGGCGCCGCTCGGGAACCTCACCG
>WNFU01004796.1_pt1 | contig 26951 bp, 27 predicted proteins | sample 5400121 | NCBI WGS metagenome assembly WNFU01 (sample SAMN13153360, study PRJNA577476) | soil metagenome | isolation source: 100 cm soil or saprolite under grassland replicate 1 | place: USA:California | collected 2016-06-15 | reverse complement strand
TAGCTGGCGTCCCCGAACACGATCCACCGCCCGAACGTCTTGTCCCACTCGACCCCGAAGCCCCAGTCCGGCTCGCCCGTGCTCAGATTCTTGCTCGCGTCGCCGGTCGGGATCTTGAGCTTGACGAACGGCACGATCGCCGCCGACGAGGGACAGGACAGGGCACGTGTACCGCGCGGTCGCGTCGGTGCTCACCATGGTTGCCGGCATCGTCCTCGGCATGGGATACCGACGACACCCACATCGTCCAGGCGGCGCTCCATGATTGACCGGCTCCTCCGGGCCGTTGTATGGTACCTGCGCTCATCCAGCCGAGCTCCGTCAGCCGGGCAGGGTCAGTCTCCGTCGCCCGAGGAGCCGACCATGACAGCCATCACCGAGTTCGCCGAGGCGTGTGCCGGCGCGACGGGCCATCGCCGAGGAATCGAACCCGACCGGCACGATCACCGCGGCGCCCGACGTCCCCGGCATGCGCGGCCGGGGGCTCTACGTCTTCGTCCGCAAGCGGTAGGCTGATGAACTATCGGGCGGGCGTGGCCAGCGCGCCTCAAGAAGTGACTTCCACACCCTGAGGAGATGACCATGGGTTTACTCGAGGGTAGGGTTGCGATCGTCACCGGCGCGTCCAAGGGCATTGGCCGCGCACTGAGCCTGCGCTTCGCCCGGGAGGGCGTGCGCGTCGTCTGCGCCGCGCGCTCGGCCGATCCGGTCAAGGACACCACGGCGCAAGTGCAGAAGGCCGGCGGCCAGGCCATCGCCGTCGTCTGCGATGCGTCGATCGAGGATGACGTCCGTCGCCTGGTGAGCACCAGCCTCCAGGCCTTCGGCAAGATCGACACGCTCGTGAACAACGCGGGGGACGGCGGGCCCACCAAGCCCGTGCAGGACTACTTGATGGAGGACTGGCGCTACACGATCGACTCCTGCCTCACCAGCTCATACCTCTGCACCCGCTTCGTCGTCCCCGAGATGATCAAGGCGGGGGGCGGCGCGATCGTGAACATCTCCTCCGGGGCCGGTCGCCGCGGCCTCCCGTACCGCATCGGCTATTGCTCGGCCAAGGCCGGCCAGGTCGGCATGACGTACGGCATGGCGCTCGAATTGGCGCCCCACAACATCCGTGTCAACTGCGTGGCGCCGGGCGCCGTCGAGGGCGACCGGATCGACCGCGTCATCGCCGGCCAGGCGCAGGTGCGCGGCATCTCCATCGAAGCGATGCGCACGGCGATGATCGAGCGCTCGCCGCTCAAGCGCATGGTCACCGCGGACGACATCGTCGACGCCACCGTGTTCTTCTGCAGCGACATGGCGCGGAGTATCTCGGGCCAGGTGCTGGCGGTCAACGCCGGCGAGCCGGCGGGGTGATGGAGACGCTCGCGCCCCATCAGTCACCACACCAAATTAGCTGACTAGGGCCGGACGGCGGCGCGGATCGCAGCCGGGCCCCCGTTGGTCTTGATGCGCTGGCCCGTGTCCTGCAGTGTCGAGCCGTCCCAGCGGAGCACCTGGGCCTCCTTCTCCACCATGTTCTGGACCAAAATGGTCTTGCTGTCGGCGGAGAAGGCAATGCCCTGCGACCACCGGCCGATCCACGCCGCTGCCAGCGGCACGAGCCGCGTGCCGTCTACCCGATAGAGGAGCAGCTTGCCGTTGGGCGCGTAGAAAGCCGACTCCTTGGGCTTGTTACTCCCGTTCATCACCTGTACCGCGCACAGCTTGCCATCCGGCGAGAGCGTGATGCCCTCGGGCGTCTGCCCGACCGTGACCGTTTCCACCACGCGCGCGGGCACCGCCTTGAGGTCGATGACGCTCACCGTGTCGTTGTCGCCGTTCCCCCGGCCGATGTTGGCCACGACGGCCACAGAACCGTCGGCGCTGATGTCAAGGCCGTAGGGGCGGACGCCTGCGGTGAGGTCCCGCTTGGTGTACTGCACCTTGGTGTCGGCGATGGACAGCATCGAGATCATGCTGTCACCATCGCGCGTGACGAGGGCGGTCTTGCCGTCCGGCGTGATCGCGACGTGGCTCGTGCCCGACTTCTCGTCGGCGATACGTACTGTGCCAAGGCCGGTGACAGTCTTGCCCTGGATGCCTAAGCGAGCCGACGCGCCCGGTCAAGAAGCCATTCTTGTCGCCTTCCTGTGCAAACCGCTCGGATCGGCGGCCGGACAATTGCGCCAGATCACTGCTGTGCGAATTAGCTGGGATCACCACTGCGGATGCGGATCGCATGATTTCCTGAGACGCCATGCCCCCTCCCGTTTTCCTCCTGTCGTTGACTTAGTCCTGGACTTAGTCTAAGGTTGGAACCATGAAGACGGTTAACGTGCACGAGGCAAAAACTCATCTCTCTCGGCTCCTTAGCCGGGTGGCGGGGGGCGAAGAGATCGTCATCTCGAAGGCGGGAAAGCCAGTTGCCAAGCTCGTGCCCTTGAGCGACTCTCGGCGGGAGCAGAGCATGGGGATGGACCGTGGACGGGCGTGGATCTCCGAGGACTTCGACGCTCCTCTGCCGGACGACCTTCTGGCCGCCTTCGAAGGTGCGGATCCTTCTTGATACCCACTGCTGGCTCTGGTGGCTGATCAGCCCAGAGCGTCTATCCGCCCCCAGCCTCGACGCCTTCAAGTCGCGTGAGCACGAACTGTTCCTTTCAGCGGCGAGCGCTTGGGAGATCGCGATCAAGTATTCCTCGGGACGCCTCCGGCTTCCGATGGAGCCGGGAGAGTTCGTCCGGTCCCGGCTGGCAGCCAGTGAGACGATTCCGCTGGCGGTCCTCCACCACCATGCGCTACAGGTCGCGCACCTGCCACGCCACCATCGCGACCCGTTCGATCGACTCTTGATCGCCCAAGCCCAGGTCGAGGGATTGGCCATCATGACCGCCGACCCGAACTTTCGAGCCTACGATGTGGAGGTCCTCAACACGTGATCTGATCACGACGGGCATCATCCTCGCAATGTACTCCTTCTCCCTGATCGAAAGGACGCTGCCGCGCACCAGGCGGGCATAGATCGGGATGCGCACGATCGCGATCGCGCCCGTGACCTTGATGGTGCCGAGCACCCCCGCGGTCGGGGTAAAGATGGCCATCAGAATGATGGCCAGCAGATAGATGGGGAATGCCAGGATCAGATCCATCAGCCGCATCACGACCGTGTCACCTCACACCATGTGGCCAAGTTCGACGTGAGCGATGTGGCCGGCGGGGTCTGCATGGGCCCCGGCCGGAATGAGCTGATGCTCCGTAACCACACTTGGCGAACCACATTTAGCGGGCCCGAGGGACCCCACCACCCCCCGTCAGTGCCCGAACCCCATCAAGCCGAAAGCTTGCCGGCGGGCTCAAGTCTCTCGTATGCTGGCAGGTAGTCTCCTCATGTTCAGGGGCCTCCCGTCGCATTCATGAAGGGCCGCGGCAACCCGCTGGGACCGGTGGCCCGAGCGGTCCAGGACCCGCTTGGCCCCGCGTCTGCCCAGCCGACGAGCCACCGCGAGCGACTCCCGTGGGAGTACTTCCTCATCTTCCTCGTCGGGACCGCGCTGGTCGTGATCGCGATGTGGTACCACATCGACAGCCAGCGCCAGAGCATCCGCGCCTACTGGCGGGCGCAGGTCGAGACCATCGCCAACGACCGGGCGTGGCTGGTCGAAAACTGGCTGAATGGCCGTCGCGCCGATGCGGAAGTGTTGGCCGGCTCCGCAGCGGTGAGAACGCTACTCTCGAGCCCGAGTCGGGGTGATGAGGGGCTCGGACGGCACCTCGATCGTGTGGCCGCCGCCTACGGCTACGCAGCCATCGTGATCTTCGACGTCCAGGGACGCACTGTCGCGCGGTCGAGCGGCACGGCGGAGCCAGGCGCGGAGAGCGGGGAAATCGCCCTCGCGGTCGCCCGAAGCAAGAGGTTCCGGATCGAGCTGGCGGAGGACAAGCCCGGCCGCCGGCTGCTGACGATCGCCGTGCCGACCTTCGCCGAGGCGGGCTCCGCGTCGCCCCCTGTGCTGGGCGTCGTCGCACTCCGAATGAAGCCCGAGACCGGCTTGTTTCGGCTCCTCACGGAAGAGACCTCGACCCGGACCGGGGAGACGCTCCTGTTCCGGCTCGACCCCCGTGACGCGGTCTACCTGTCGCCCCTCCGCAACGCCGCCGCCGGCTGGGCGGCCCTGAACCGCTCGCTCGAAGCGCTCCGGGACCTGGCCAAGCCCGCCGCTGACGGCCGGAGCGCCTTCGGCGAGGTGACCGACTACCGAGCCGTGCCGGTCTTCGTGGCTGTCCGCTCGATCCCGCTCACCGGCTGGGGCCTGGCACTCAAGGTCGACCGGGACGAGGTCATGGCGGAGTTCAATCGCACCGGCCAGCTGACCGGAGCGGCGGGAGCCTTCCTGCTCCTGGCGCTCGCCGGGTTCCTGATCAGTATCTGGCGCCAGCAACAGCGCACGCACCTGTTGCGCGCGCAGATGGAGCAGGAGCGCGCGATGTCCAACCTGAGAGGCTACGCGGAGAAGATCGTCGCGAGCGTGCCTTCCGGGCTCCTCCTGCTTTCGGCCGACCTGCTCATCCTCTCGGTCAACCCGTCCTTTCTCGAGTCCTTCCTGCTTCGCGAGGAGGACGTCGTGGGCCACCCGCTCCGGGACGTGACCCGCGCCGAGGGGCTGATCCGGCGGGCCCGCGAGGTGCTGCAGAGCGGCGTCGCCCAGCGCGATATCCTCTTCGACCTGTACTTGGCTCCCCGCCAGGAGACGCGCCCGGTCGTGATCACCATGACCGGGATCCGCATGGGGGGCGAGGAGCCGGCCCGGCTGCTCCTGATCGTCCAGGACCTGACCGAGGAGGAGCGCTTGCAAGCGGCGCGGCGCGCCTCGGAGGAGCGCTTCCGCGACCTGGTCCAGGGCCTCGACGCGATCGTGTGGGAGGCCGACGCCGCCACGCTCAGGTTCTCCTTCGTCAGCCACCGGGCTGAGAGCATCCTGGGATACCCGGTCGGGCGGTGGCTCGGGACCACCGACTTCTTCGTGAGCCGCATCCATCCCGAGGACCGGGCGCGGGCGATGCGCGTCTGGCGCGAGGCGATCGCCAAGGGCGTGGACCACGAGCTGGAGTACCGGGCTCTCGCCGCCGACGGCCGCGAGGTCTGGCTGCGTGACATCGTGCACGTCGTGCCCGGTGGCTCCGGGCGGCCGGCCCAGCTCCGGGGCTTGACCGTCGACCTCACGGAGCGCAAGCGCGCCGAGGAGGCGCTGCGCCAGACCGAGGACCAGCTCCGCCAGGCCCAGAAGATGGACGCCGTCGGCAAGCTCGCGGGCGGCATCGCGCACGACTTCAACAACCTGCTCATGGTCATCCGGGGCGACGCCGACCTCATCCTGCGACGGCTCGACGCCAGCGACCCGATGCGCCAGAATGCCGAGGGGATCCGCGAGGCCGCCGATCAGGCCGCGACCCTCACGCGCCAGCTCCTGGCCTTCAGCCGCAAGCAGGTGCTGGCGCCCACGGTCCTCGACCTCAATACGGTGGTGGCCGGGATCCAGAAGATGCTCCGGCGCCTCATCGGGGAGACCATCAACCTCGTCACGATCACAGCCCCCGACCTCGGGCGCGTGAAGGCCGATCCGGGACAGCTCGAGCAGATGATCCTGAACCTGGCGGTCAACGCCCGCGACGCCATGCCCGATGGCGGGCGGCTGACCATCGAGACGGCGAATGTGGAGCTGGACGCGGGGACGGCGAAACAGCGTGGGGTCACGCCGGGCCCGTACGTGGTGCTCGAGGTGAGCGACACCGGCGTCGGCATGGACCCCGAGACCCAGAGCCATCTGTTCGAGCCGTTCTTCACGACCAAGGACCAGGGCAAGGGAACCGGGCTCGGCCTGTCCACTGTGTACGGCATCGTCAACCAGAGCGGCGGGCACATCTGGGTGCAGAGCGAGCCGAAACAGGGCGCCGCGTTCCGCGTTTACCTGCCGCGGGTCGAACGCGGCGCCGAGACGCCTGCGCCGGCGATCCCGGTGCGCCGCCAGGACGCAACCGTGTCCGGCCGTCTCGAGGCGACGCCCACTCCCGTACGCAGCGCGGAAGCCGCCGTACGGGCCGAGGAAGCCACGGCCGCCCCCGGGCGTGAAACCATCCTTCTTGTGGAGGACGCCAAGCGCGTGCGCGAGGTGGTGCGCGAGATCCTGGAGATGAGCGGGTACGAGGTGCTCGAGGCGCGGCAGGGCGCGGAAGCCCTCAAGATCAGCGGCCGGCACCAGGGGCCCATTCACCTGATGGTCACCGACGTCGTGATGCCGGAGATGAGCGGGCGCGAGCTGGCCCAGCGCCTGGCGCCGCTGCGGCCCGACATGCGGGTGCTTTACATGTCCGGGTACACGGACGATGACATCGTGAGACACGGGGTGCTCGACGCGGGCATCGCGTTCATCTCCAAGCCGTTCACCCCGGATGCCCTTGCCGCCAAGACACGGGAGGTGCTGGACGCACCGCCCAAGAGCCCGGCCGCCGAGCCACCCGATCCCGGCGCTCGGGGACTCAAGCCGGTCGCCGAGGGCGTGGAGGAAGTCAGCCACCGGCGCCCGCGCGCCTAGCCGGCCGAATTGGCTCAGCGCCCGAATCCGACCCGACCTGCCGCCATGACCGAGAGGCCGATTCGAATCCTCATCGCCAAGGTGGGACTCGACGGCCATGACCGCGGCGCCAAGGTGGTAGCCCGCTGCCTCCGGGACGCCGGCATGGAGGTGGTCTACACGGGGCTCCACCGCACTCCCGAGGAGGTGGTGGCCGCCGCCGTGCAGGAGGACGTCGACGTCCTCGGCATCAGCATCCTGTCCGGGGCGCATCTGACCATCTTCCCGCGGATCCTCGCGCTGATGCGGGCCCAGAGCGCCCACGACATCCTCCTGGTGGGCGGCGGGGTGATCCCCGACGAGGATGTGGCGGGGCTGAGGGAGATGGGCGTGGCCGATCTGATCCTCCAGGACACGCCCCCGGAGACCATTGTCGCCCGCATCCGCGAGATGGTGGCCGCGCGCCATCGCGATCAGGCATGATGCGGCTGGACCTTCCTGCGCTCAGGCGCTCGCGCGGCGCCGACCTCGCGGCATGGCCGCCGGTTTATGACCCGAGCTACCATCCGAGTCCCGGCGAAGAACACTGGCTGCCGGAGGTGGAGTGCGCCGATCCCGCAGCCCGCGATGAGCTGATTCTCGCGAAGCTCAAGCGGCAGGTAGGCTATGCCTGGGAGAAGAGCGCCTTCTACCGTCGGAAGTGGCAGGAGGCCGGCGTCTCGCCCGACACGCTCACGAGCCTGGAGGACCTCGCGCGCTTCCCGGTGGCGCAGAAGGCGGAGCTGCGCCACGCCCAGGCGGCGGCGCCGCCCTTCGGGGACTATCTCTGCATCGAGCCGTCCCGGGTCGCGCGGATCCACGGCACGAGCGGCACGACCGGAAGGCCCACGGTGTTCGGGATCGGCGGCGAGGACTGGCGGCGCATCGCCGACGCGCATGCGCGCATCCTCTGGGGGGTCGGGATCCGGCCGGATGACCGCATCCTCATCTGTTCCTTCTTCAGTCTCTACCTGGGCTCCTGGGGCGCCCTCGCCGGAGCCGAGCGCCTCGGCGCGACCGTGTTCCCGTTCGGCGCCGGTGTCCCCGGACAGACGCTCATGGCCGTCGGGTGGGCGCGGGACATGAGGCCGACGGCGTTCTACGGCACGCCGTCCTACGCGCTTCACTTCGCCGAGACCGCCGCGCGCGAGGGCGTCGACCCGCGCAGCCTCGGGTTCAGGATCCTCTTCTTCTCGGGAGAGCCGGGCGCCGGCATCCCCGCCACCAAGCAGCTCATCGAGAAGACTTTCGGCGGCATCTGCGTGGACATGGGAAGCATGGCCGAGATGACGCCCTGGATGACCAATGCCGAGTGCCGCCACCGCACCGGGATGCACCTCTGGCAGGACCTGGTCTATACGCAGGTCTGCGACCCCGAGACCTTCCAGCCGCTCCCCTACGGGGCCGAGGGCACCCCGGTCTACACTCATCTCGAGCGCACGTCGCAGCCCATGATCCGGCTGGTCTCGGGCGACCGCGCGCGCTGGGTGGACGGGCCCTGCCCGTGCGGCCGCACCTATCCGCGGCTGCCGGAGGGGCTCTACGGGCGCTTCGACGACATGATCGTCGTGCGCGGCGAGAACATCTACCCGAGCACCATCGAAGATACGTTGCGCGCCATCAACGGGTTCGGCGGCGAGTTCAGAGTGGTCGTCTCACGGCGCGAGACGATGGACGAGCTGCTCGTGCAGGCCGAGTATGCCAAGACCCACGCGGAGCAGCTCGACTCGCTCGGGAAGACCATGAGGGAGCGGCTGCGCGCCCGCCTCGGCGTGCATCCGCGAATCGAGCTCGTCGCCGAAGGCACCCTGCCGCGGACCGAGTTCAAGGCCCGCCGGGTGATCGACGATCGCGATCTCTATCGCTCGCTGGCCCAGTCGTGATGACCGCGAGTCATGAATGAAAGGAGATACAAGCAATGTTCGACCCTGACGCGCTGGACCGCGCCCTGGCCATGCGCCGGGACTGGGAAGCCAACGAGCTCCGCGCCTTCCTCGAGCGCCAGCCGGAAGCGCGTGAGGAGCACCGCACCGGCTCGGGGCTCCCCGTCGAGCGCGTCTACACGCCCGAGCACATCGGCGCCACCTCCTTCGAGGAGATCGGCCTGCCCGGCCGCTATCCCTTCACCCGCGGGCCCTATCCGACCATGTACCGCGGGCGGCTCTGGACGATGAGGCAGATCGCCGGCTTCGGTACCGGCGTCGACACCAACCGGCGCTTCCACTATCTCATCGAGCAGGGGCAGACCGGCCTCAGCGTGGACTTCGACATGCCGACGCTGATGGGCTACGACTCCGACGACCCGCGCTCGGTGGGGGAGGTGGGACGCGAGGGCGTCGCCGTCGACACCATCGAGGACATGGAGGCGCTCTTCGAGGGCATCGACCTCGAGCGCATCTCGGTTTCCATGACCATCAACCCGACGGCGTGGATCCTGCTCGCGATGTACGTGGCGCTGGCCGAGTCGCGCGGCTACGACTTGAACAAGCTGTCGGGCACGGTGCAGGCCGACATCCTCAAGGAGTACATCGCCCAGAAGGAATGGATCTTCCCGATCCGCCCCTCCATGCGCATCATGCGCGACATGATCGTCTACTGCGCCGGTCACATGGCCCGCTACAACCCGATCAACATCAGTGGGTATCACATCTCGGAGGCGGGCGCGACCTCGGTGCAGGAGGTCGCCTTCACCATGGCCAATGCCGTCGCCTACGTGGAGGAGGTGACGGCGGCGGGCGTCCCCGTTGACGACTTCGCGCCCCGGCTCGCCTTCTACTTCGTGGCCCAGGCGGACTTCTTCGAGGAGGTCGCGAAGTTCCGCGCCGCGCGACGGATCTACGCGAAGCTGATGCGCGAGCGCTTCCACGCCATGAGGCCCGAGTCCATGCGACTGCGCTTCCACTGCCAGACGGCCGCCGCCACCCTCACCAAGACCCAGCCCCTCAACAACGTCGTGCGCGTGGCGCTCCAGGCCCTCTCAGCGATCCTCGGGGGCGCCCAGTCGCTGCATACCAATGGCATGGACGAGGCCTATGCCATCCCCTCCGAGGAGGCGATGAAAGTGGCCCTCCGCACGCAGCAGATCATCGCCCACGAGACACGCGTCCCTCACGTCGTGGACCCGCTCGGCGGCTCGTACTACGTCGAGGCGCTCACCAACCGTATCGAGGCCGAGGTGCTCAAGATCCTGACCAAGGTGGAGAGCATGGGCGGGACGATCAAGGCCGTCGAGGAGGGCTACTTCCAGCGCGAGATCGCCGACTCGGCCTATGACTTCGCCCGGCGGAAAGCTTCCGGCGAGCAGCCGGTGATCGGCGTGAATCTCTTCGCCGAGCCCGGCGAGCCCCCGCCGATCCCGATCCACAAGGTGGATCCCGCGGTCGAGTCGCGCCAGATCGAGCGGCTCCGCGGGGTCCGCGCACGACGCGACACCGCGCGCGTGGCGACACTTCTCGACCGGCTCGAGCACGACGCGCGCGACCCGTCAATCAACCTGATGCCGGGCACCATCGAGCTAGTCAAGGCGCGGGCGTCCATGGGCGAGATCGTGGCGCGGCTCCGCCAGGTCTTCGGCGCCTACGTCGAGAAGCCCGTTTTCTAGGGCACCCCGAGGGAGCCGCCGCCGTCCACCGCGCTCGTGATGCCCCGTGTTGCGAGGGCCCGCCCTTTGGGCCACCGTCTCGAGTCTCCCATTCTTCCCCGCCGCACTACGAGCAGCTCGTCACTTCCGCTCCGTGGGCTGCCAGAGGCGCTGCCAGGCCCGCACCCCTTCCTGGAGCGTCTGCTGGACCTGCTCGGCCTGCCGCCGGACCACTTCACGGTAGACCTCGCCCAGCCCACCGGCGCCCCTGAAGGCTTCGATGGCCCGGTCCCAGCTCTCCAGCCACGCCTCCATCGGATTGCGGCCGGGCATTGCGGTCCCCGGTGCGTGCGGGGCGCCCACGGCGCGCCGGCACTCGCGCTCCCACAGCTCGAAGCTCTGGTTGACGGCGGCGATGAAGCTCTCCTTGCTCGTCCGCGCCAGCTCGAGCCACTCCTCGACCATGCGGCGGTAGGCCTCGCCGCCCTGCTTGGGCATGCCCTCGAGCATCTTCATCACGGCCGAGAGCGCCTCGGCATACGCCTCACTCGTCTTCCGCATGGTGTCCGGGATCGTCGATTGGGTGTCCATCGTCATCCTCCATCTCCGGAAGCCTTGTGAGTCGCCGAATAGCACTCCCGGCGCGCCCGGTCAAGGCCCAGCTAGGCTCGGGCCGATCCGCTACAATGGCGGTGCGCTTTCACCGCACTCGGGAGGCTCCTCATGCGCTTCCTGGTTGACCCCGACCTGCGCCGGCGTCTGATCGCGCGCCACCAGGCGCTCGTGGACGAACTGACGGCCCTCGCCAGCCTGGTGCAGACCGCGAGCGCGTCGCAGGACGGGCCCCGGGGCTGAGGCCGTGAGCCTTTCAGGAAGGGTGCGGTCCGCTCAGGCGGCCCTGGGCGTGCTCACCGGCCTGAACGCCCTGAACTACGCCGACCGATACGTGGGAGCGGCCATGCTGCCCCTGATCCTCGCGAGCCTGGCCCTGTCCGACGCGGAAGGGGGACTGCTCCAGTCCGCGTTCATCCTCAGCTACGCTCTCGTCTCACCCCTGGCGGGGTGGCTCGGCGACCGGTGGGCGCGGCTCCGGCTCGCGGCGGCCGGCGTCCTCGTGTGGAGCGCGGCAACCGTTGCCTCGGGGCTCGCGCCGAGCTACGCGGCCCTCCTCTTTGCGCGCGCGGTCATCGGCGTGGGGGAAGCGAGCTATGCGGTCGTGACACCGTCGCTCCTCTCCGATCTCTACCCACCGGAGCGCCGCGCGCGCGTGTTCGCCATCTTCTACGCCGCGATCCCCGCCGGCACCGCGCTCGGATACGCGCTCGGCGGCACGATCGGGAGCGCGTTCGGATGGCGAACGGCATTCTTCGCCGCCGGAATACCTGGCGCGGCGCTGGCGCTCACGTTGCTTTGCCTCGCCGAGCCGAAGCGCGGGGCCAGTGACGCGGTGGGCGCCGGGCCGGCGACGCCGCTGGCGCTGGGTGCGTCGCTCCGGGCGCTCTGCGCGCGGCCGAGCTACCTCTACAACACGGCCGCGCAGGTGCTCTACACCTTCGCGATGGGCGGACTCGCGACCTGGATGCCCACCTACTATGTCCGCGAGCGGGGCCTCTCCTTGGGGACCGCGTCGACCACGTTCGGGCTCCTGTTACTGATCGGAGGCTTCGCCGGGACCATCCTGGGCGGCCAGCTCACCGACCGGCTCGGCGCGCGGCTCCGCGGAGTCCAGTTCGCCATCTCCGGCTGGGGCCTCGCCCTGTCGCTCCTGTTCACCGCCGGCGCCGTGCTCGCCCCGGCACCCCTGGTGTTCTGGCCATGCACCTTCCTGACGCTCTTGCTGCTCTTCCTGAATATCGGGCCACTCAATGCCGCGATGGCCAACGTGCTACCGTCCGACCTTCGGGCACGGGGCTTCGCGCTGACCACGATGGCCATCCACCTTCTCGGCGACGCGGCCTCCCCCTGGCTCATCGGCGTCGTGTCGGACTATGTGGGGCTGACCGCTCCCATCCTCGGCGCAGGATGCTTGCTCGCCGTTGCGGGCATCCTCCTCCTGATGGGCCGGGCAGCGCTGGAGCGAGATATCGCGGCGGCCCGTGGAGAATCGTGAACCGGGCGGAGGGACAAGACCATTCGACCGCTGACATTTCTTGACGGATTCTGTCAGCAAGATGCTCCTGAGAGAACTCTTCCAAAATTGGCAGCAGTGCGTGGCCACGTTGAGCGAACAGCAATCAGGACAGGTATTTGGCCGGCGCGCCGAGTCTCGGCGGCAGCCTTCGGGAGTCCAGGCACCATTCTTGCTCGCCTTCTAAGCGATTGAGCGTCCTGGGGGGTTGACTGACAAGGCGGAGCGCCAAGGCATCGAACCCGGGATCCGGGGAGCGTTCTTGATGGGTGACAGCTTTCCTAGCATCCTGTGCGCAGACGACGATCCGGAGGTGCTGGAGCAACTCAAGGAACACTTCACGCGCCAGGGCTTCATCGTGCTGACCGCCACCAACGGCGTGGAGGCATGTCTGCAGGTCAAGCGCTGGGCCCCGAAGGCCGTCATCCTCGATCTGCTCATACCCCGTCTCGGCGGAATCGGGACTCTCGGTCGGATCCGGTCGTTCAATCCGAGTATCCCGGTGATCCTCGTGAGCGATACCGCCGGCGCGCTGGGCCTGGTCACCGAAGCCGGGCTCAATGTGACAGGGGCCTTCGCGAAGCCGCTGGACCTGGCTGGGGTGTCCGAGGTTCTGGCCCGGGCCGGCGTGACGGCACCCGCGGCGCTCGCCCCTGTGTCCAACGAGCAGCGCCGCCGGCAGGCCCGCGCGCGCATCTTGGTGGTGGACGACGAGCCCCAGTTCAGGGAGATGCTCGCCGAATACCTCGGCGGCGAGGGGTTCGAGGTGCTTGACGCCGGCAGCGGAGAAGAGGCGCTCTCCCTGCTGCCGGCAGGACGTCCGGATCTTGTCCTCCTCGACCTGATGATGGCCGGCATCGGCGGACTCGAGACGCTGCGCAGGATCAAGGAGACCCAGCCGAACACCTGCGTCATCATGGTCACCGCCGTGGACGACCTGGACGTGGCGCGGTCAGCGCTCGCCGCCGGTGCCGCCGACTACGTGACCAAGCCCTTCAGCTTCCAGTTCCTGGACGCGGTGCTTGACGTCTACATGCCGGCGGACCAGACGGAGCGGCGACCGGCCGTGAGAACCGGCTAAGGCCTAGTCAGGTCGAAGGCGCGGCAGACTCAAGCAACCGCTCGGCCGCCTCCTCCCCCGAACGCACGCAGTCGGCGATGCCGACACCGCGGTAGGCGCCGCCCACGAGCGCGAGTCCCGGATGGCGCCGCACGCACTGCTCGATGGCCTCCACGCGAACCAGGTGGCCGACGTGGTACTGGGGCATGGCCTTCGGGTACCGGGCGGTGCGGGCGAAGACCGGGTCCCCGCGCGCTCCGAGCAGTAGGGCGAGCTGGCCGCGCGCGGTGGCGGCGAGAGATTCGTCGCTCTGCTCCAGAATCGCCTCGCTCAGCGCACCGCCGAGGAAGACGCGCAGCAGGACATGACCTTCGGGGGCGCGCCCGGGGTACTTCACGCTGGAGAACGTGCAGGCGATGATCGGACGCCGCTCCACATGCGGCACCACGAAGCCGAAGCCGTCCAGCGGGTGCGCGATGTCGGCGCGACGGTAGGCGAGGGTCACGGTAGCGGAGGACGCGTACGGAATCCCCTCGAGGAGGTGGGCGAGCGAGGGATCCAGGTAGCGGACCATCCGCGCGACCTGATACGCCTCGGGGGCGAGGATGACCACGTCCGCCTCCATCGCTCCACCGTCGAGTGTCGCCACCTGCCAGCGGCCACCGCTCCGCATCACGCCGCTGACCGGCTCCTTGAGCCTCACCGCTCCCGGCGGGAGCCGGGTGGCCAGCACCCGGATCAGCTCCTCCATGCCGTCGGCGAAGGTGACGAACAGCGACCAGCGCGCGCCGCTCGATCCCGACGCCTCGGCCGGCGCGCGGCGGGCGGCGCGCCACATGGCGAGGATCACGCTTCGCTCGCGCCGCTCCAGCTCGAGGAACCGCGGCATGGTGGCAGCCAGGGACAGGTCATCCGGGTCTGCGGTGTAGATGCCGGCGACCAGCGGCTGAGCGACGCGCTCCAGCGCCTCGCGGCCGAGCCGGCGGCGGACGAAGGCCCCGAGGCTCTCGTCAGGATCGCCGCCGCGCGGCAGGACCAGGTCGAGCGCCATCCTGAGCTTGCCTGGCCACGAGAAGAGCTTCGAGGCGAGGAAAGGCCGGAGGCATGTCGGCGCCAGGAGCTGGAAGCCGTCGGGAAGCGGATAGAGCCGGCTCCCGAACGCGACGAAGGTGCGGCGGACCAGGTCAGCGGTCCTCACCAGTCGGTCTTCCACGTCGAGCCGCCGGCAGAGCGCGAGCGCCCAGGGCTTCTCTGAGAGGAAGGAATCGGGCCCGCACTCCACGAGGAACCCCTCGCGGCGCTCGGTCTGGATGGTGCCGCCCAGCCGATCGGCGGCTTCCAAGAGCGTGAGGTCCAGCCGGCGGCCTCGCTCCCGCGACCACTCGACCGCCCGATGGGCGGCAGCGAGCCCCGCGATGCCGCCACCGACGACGACCACCCTCATGGCCGAACCGGCCCGAGTCTCACGAGGTCGGCCAGCATCTCGATGAAGCTCGGGTGGTCGTTGGCCGCCAGCGCGCGGTGGAAGCCCAGCCCCAGTCGCTCCGCGAGCTGACGTGCCTCGACGTCGAGGTCGTACAGCACCTCCACGTGGTCGCAGACGAAACCGATAGGGGCGACGACCACATCCTCGACGCCCTCTCGCGCGAGCGCACGCAGCAGATCGCCGATGTCGGGCTCGAGCCACGGCTCCCGCGGCGAGCCGCTCCGGCTCTGATAGGCCACCGACCAATGCGGGTGAGCGAGTAGCTCGGCGACCCGGCCACCGACGGACTTGAGCTGGGCCGAATAAGGAGAGCCATCCGCCATCGCCACCGGCACGCTGTGAGCGGTGAAGACCAGATGCGCCGCGCGCCGCCGCCGGGCGGCAACCTGAGCGAGCGCCGTGGCGGCACGGTCCACCATGGTCTCGATGAAGAGTGGGTGGTCGGCCCAGGGCGGCGCGTAGGCCACTTCGGGAGCGTCGCCGCCCACCCTCTCCCGAGCGGCGCTGACGTCGCCCACGTAGCGCTCCCACGACGCCTCGGTCTGGAACGACGAGAGAATGATGGCGAGAGCGCGCCGGTGCCCTCGGTCCCTCATCTCGGCCAGCGTCTCGTGGAGGAACGGACACCAGTTCCTCATGCCGACATACACGGGCCACGCGATGCCGCGGCAGGCCAGCGCGCGGCGAAGCCCCGCTGCCTGGAGCCGCGTCAGGTCGCTGAGCGGCGAACGGCCTCCGATCGCCTCGTAGTGATGCGCCACCTCCTCGATCCGCTCGGGTGGGATCCGACGGCCCTCGGAGACGATCCGAAGGAACGGTCGGATCTCCTCCGGCCTCTCGGGCCCCCCGAACGCGACGAGCAGGACCGAGTCGAAGGGCGTCACGGACATCCCCGCGGTCTTCGTGCCGCCGCGTCCGCGATCGTGATCACCTTACTCGCGCGCAATCAGCAGACGGGCTGCGATGTCACGGCCACCTTCGCTCGCGGGCTCGAGCCGAGTTCGCTGTTCCGCATCGTCTAGAATCGGTACTCATCTGGCCGACAGCTCGTGAACCATGTCCACGAGGGCGATCACGTGGTCGACAGGCGTCTCCTTGTGGACGCCATGCCCAAGGTTGAAGATATGCCCGGGCCGCCCGGCCACCCCATCGAGGATCTCTTTCACTCCCCGCCGGATCTCACCGATACCCGCCAGGAGGACGGCTGGGTCGAGATTGCCCTGCACCGCCACGTCGTGCCCCAGCCGCTCCCACGTCGGGCCGATCTCCACCCGCCAGTCGAGCCCGATGACATCACCCCCCGCCGCCTTCATCAGATGGAGCAGGCCGGCGGTGCCGGTCCCGAAGTGGATGACCGGGACGCCCGGGGTCAGCCGCTGGATCACGCGGCGCGAGTAGGGCAGCACCGAGTCACGGTAGTCGGCGGGTGAAAGCGTCCCGACCCAGGAGTCGAACAGCTGGACGGCCTGGGCGCCGGCCGCGATCTGGCCGTTCACGTAATCCGCGGTGATGTCGCCGAGCGCCGTCATGAGCGCGTCCCAGGCCGCCGGCTCCCCGCGCATGAGGCGCTTGGTATGGAGGAACTCGCGCGAAGGGCCCCCCTCGATGAGGTACGACGCGAGCGTGAATGGCGCGCCGGCGAAGCCGATGAGCGGCACGCGGTCCGAGAGCGCCTTGCGGACGAGCCGCACCGTCTCGAAGACGAACGGCACCGCCTCTTCGACGGCCACGGGCCTGAGCCGCATCACGTCCTCCACGCTCCGGACGGGACGCTGGATGCGCGGGCCCTCGCCCCGGGTGAACTCGAGCCCGATGCCGAGAGGCTCGAGCACGAGCAGGATATCGGCGAAAAGGATGGCAGCGTCCACGCGAAGCTTGTCCACCGGCTGCAGCGTCACCTCGGCGGCGGCCTTCGGATCCTTGCAGAGGTCGAGGAAGCCGTGGCGGGCCCGCATGGCGCGATACTCGGGCATGTAGCGTCCCGCCTGGCGCATGAGCCACACCGGCGTGAACGGCGTCGCTTCACGCCGGCAAGCCTGGAGGAACGGCGGGGGGGAGCCAGTGAGCATCGCAGTTCGAGCGTACCGTCGGGTACTGGCGCAGTCAAGAAAGGGGCGCTATCATCGCGCGAGCAGTGCGAGATCCGAGCCGCAGGACGCGGTAGGGGCTGGGGCCCCACCGTCCGAGGCGAGCGATCCGGAAATCCGAGCCGCAGGACGCGGTAGGGGCTGGGGCCCCACCGTCCGAGGCGAGCAATCCGGAAATCCGAGCCGCAGGACGCGGTAGGGGCTGGGGCCCCACCGTCCGAGGCGAGCGAATCCAAAGTCGGAGGAGTGACCATGCCCTTTGTTTCCGGCAAGCAGGCGTTCCTGGAAATCCTGAAGCAGGAAGGCGTCGATCTGATGTTCGGCAATCCCGGCACCACCGAGCTGCCGCTGATGGACGGCCTCGCGCGCGAGCCCGGGATTCGTTACATCCTGGCGCTGCAGGAGTCGGTCGCCGTCGCCATGGCGGACGGGTATGCCCAGGCGAGCGGAAAGCTCGCCGTGGTCAATGTCCACACCTCGCCCGGGCTCGGCAATGCCATGGGGATGCTCTACGACGCCCGCGAGGCGGGCTCGCCCATGCTGCTCACCGCGGGGCAGCACGACCAGGCCATGAACCTCAGCGAGCCCATCCTCTGGTCCGATCTGCCGCCGGTCGCGCGGCCCTACGTCAAGTGGTCCCACGAGATCACGCGGCTGGAGGACCTGCCGCGCGCGGTGCGGCGCGCCGCCAAGACGGCCTTCGCCCACCCGTCCGGCCCCGTGTTCATCTCCCTGCCCGTGGACGTGCTCAACGCCGAACGCGAGCTGGACCTGCTCGAGCCGACGCGCGTCGCGCCGCGCATCCGCGGCGATCGGGCGGCGGTTGACGCAGCGGCTGAGTTGCTCGTCAGCGCCAAGCGCCCCATCCTGATCGCCGGCGACGCCGTCGCCCATGGCGATGCGCTCGCCGAGATGGCCGAGGTCGCGGAGCTGCTCGGCGCCCCCGTTTATACCGAGTGCGTGCCCTCCACCTGCGCCTTCCCCTTCACGCATCCGCTCTACCAGGGGCCGTTCCCGCGGCTCGGCCCACCGATCCGCTCGCTCCTGATGCGGCACGATCTCCTCTTCTCGGTGGGCGGCGATCTCTTCACGCTCTCCCTCCCGTCGGACGTCGAGCCCATGCCCGAAGGCCTCCCGGTGATCCATCTCGACGTGGACCCCTGGGAAATCGGCAAGAACTACCCGGCCAAGGTCGCGATTCTCGGCGATCCCAAGGCGACCCTCCCCGACCTCGCCCTAGCGCTCAGGACGCGGCTCACTCCCCCGGTCAGGAAAGAGGCCGAGGCCCGGTTCGAGCAGCACCGGGGGGCGATGGAAGCCCGCCGACGCGCCCTGCGCGAGCGGGCGGCGGCCGAGGCCGGGCGCACGCCGATCACGCCGCTCTCCCTCGTGGCGGCCGTGGTCGAGGCCGTCCCCGATGACGCCGTCGTCGTGGATGAGTCGATCTCCTCCAGTATCGGGCTCCGCGAGCTGCTCGGATCGCGCGAGCCGCGCTCGTTCTACGGGCTGCGCGGCGGCGGCATCGGCTGGGGCTTGCCGGCGGCGCTCGGCATCAAGCTGGCCCAGCCCGCCCGCCCCGTCGTCGCGCTGGTCGGCGACGGCAGTGCCATGTACACCAGCCAGTCCCTCTGGACAGCGGCCCACGACTCCATCCCCGTCACCTACGTGATCTTCAACAACGCCTCCTACCGCATCTTGAAGCAGCGCACCCTGGCGCTCAAGGGTTTCTCCGCCCAGGACGACCGCTACGTCGGCATGGACATCGTCAACCCTGAGATCGACTTCGTAGGGCTCGCGAAATCACTCGGCGTCCCCGGCGAGCGCGTCGGGAAGACCGCGGACGTGGCGCCCGCGCTCAAGCGCGGCCTCGCGTCCTTCGGGCCGTACCTCCTGGACGTGCGCATCGACGGCGCGTTCAAGGGCTGAACCATGAAGAAGCGCGTGGCTGATCCCTGGATCCCGGGAGACCGGTACGGCCGCATCCTGCCGCCCTTCATGGCCAACCTCATCGTGAGGGAGGTGCCGCGCGCCGTCGCCTTCTACCAGGATGTGCTCGGCGGCGTGATCCATTACGCCGACCCGGACTTCGCCGCCGTCAAGGTGGGCGGCGCCGAGCTGATGCTCCACGCCGATCACACCTACGACAAGCACCCGTGGCACGCGCGGCTCATCGACGGGGAGCGGCGCGGGCTGGGGGCGGAGCTGCGGCTCTTCGGCGTGGATCCCGACGCGGTCGAGGCGCGCGCCCGGCGGGCCGGCGCGCCGATCGTGCGACCCACGACGGCCATGGGTCATGGATGGCGCGAGGTGATGGTGGAGGATCCCGACGGCTATGTCTGGGCCGTCGGAGTCCCGACTCCCGCGGGGGCCACGTGAGCGGTCGGCTTCAGGGCAAGGTCGGCATCGTCACCGGCGGCGGCTCGCGGGGTCCGGGGATCGGCAACGGCAAGGCGGCAGCCATCCTGTTCGCTCGAGAGGGTGCGCGCGTGCTCTGCGTGGACGTGGCGGCGGCGCGCGCCCAGGAAACCGTCGAGGTGATCCTCTCCGAGGGCGGCATCGCCTCGGCGTGGGCCGGGGACGTCACCCGGAGCGAGGATTGCCGCCGGATGGTGAGCGCGGCCATCGAGCGCTACGGCGCCCTCGACATCCTGCACAACAATGTCGGGATCGAGTCGCGGAAGGATCTCCTCGAGACCTCGGAGGAGGAGTGGGATCGCGTGTTGGCGGTCGACCTCAAGTCCATGCTACTCGCCACCCAGGCGGCGGCAGTTCCAATGGTCGAGCGGGGCCGGGGCGCGGTCATCTGCGTCTCATCGGTGGCGGCGATGCGCGGTCACGGACGCACCGCATATGCGGCGGCCAAGGCCGGCGTGATCGGCTTCGTGCGGAGCGTGGCCGCCCAGCTCGGGCCCAAGGGCGTCCGGGTCAACGCCATCGCGCCGGGCCAGGTCTGGACGCCCATGGTCGAGCCCCTGGGGCCCGAGATGCGCGAGCGGCGGCGGCGCGCGTCGCCGCTCGGCACCGAGGGTACGGGGTGGGACGTAGGATGGGCGGCCGTCTATCTCGCCAGCGACGAGGCGCGCTGGGTGACGGGCCAGACGCTCGTGGTGGATGGCGGGCTGACACTGACGACGCGATGACGCCGTATCATCAGAGCGGCACGCCGCCGCGCCGCACCGAGCCGCCGAGCGAGTGCCCCTGGCGCCGGCAGCAGCCGCGGTGTTCCGAGGGGCCGATCCATCGGGTAGGTTCACCCAGAAGGAGGTGGAACGGGCAGAGCCCGGTGAGCTCCGGCCCCCTCGCCTTGAGCGTGATCCCGTAGTGCTCGAGCACCGGCCGGAACTCGGCCGCGGCCCTGATCGCCTTGAAGTCCACCCCGAGTTTTGTCACGTCTTCCTCCGCTCCCTGGCCTCGCCCTTCGCCACGACGTCGGGCAGGAGCCCGTGGCCCAGGCAGTACCACTCGCCGCCGGCGAACTGCACCATCTCTTCCTTGAGCGCGATCACCGAGCAGTCCGGATACTCGCAGGCCCGCGCCTCACAGCTGTGCTCCATGACTTCGCCGGACTTCCCCTCGGTGACTTCAACGATGACTGACTCTCCGCACTCAGGACAGCGTCCCTGCGTCCGTTGCATCGGTCCTCCTCCCTTTCTCTTTGGTCCGCCGCTGGGCGAGCGAGACCTACTTCTCCGTGCCACTACCGATGATGAGGAGGTGTCGTGCAGCCGGATGTCCAGGAGCTTCGCCCCGTCGGGGAGCTGCCGCGTGAGGCGCAGGTCCTCACCCGATGGCGTGGGATCCCGTAGAGGTGGTTGTGAATCAGGATGAGCGACGAGGTGCCGTCGCGTGCCGCGGGGCCCAGGACCTCGCGTGGATGCACTAGCGAGGCGGACTGCGTGCCCATCGAACCCTCGGTGTGCAGCAGGTAGTCGTTTTGAGCGTTCAGGTGGATCGTCCAGAAGTGTTGTTCGTCGACGTGCTTCTGCAGGAGATGAACCGCGAAGAGTGCTGCAGTTTCCGGTGAGCTGAGGCTCCGGGGTGATAGTTGATCGTGTTCGCGAACGACGGTCCAGGTGGCCAGCTTGAGGCGGTAGCGCACGGCTCCCTCCTTACGATGGAGTGAACTCCTGAGGGAAGCCGTAGCAAACGGGCAGGATTCGTCAAGTGTGGACGAGATCAGACACCCCCTTGACGGATCGCCGTCTTCTCCGGCGGTCGATCTGGGTCGCGCCAAGTCATCGCGTAGTTCACCTTGGCCACCCACGAGCCGCATCACGGCCGCGCTCCGGACGTTCCGGAGAAAACGGGGCACTGGGCATCACTGATGGGTGTCGACATAACGTTCCTTCGGTATCGCGGCCGAACTTCGGTTTACCCCGCAGGCCGATGAAGGAGACAGGGTGGTTCGATTGCCCTCCCCCTCTCCCCCTAAAGCGTTTTGACCTGCGGGGGCGGGCAGCCGCCGGGCCGACACCAACGTATTGATTTATAAGGACCAAGGTTTCGCCCCCCCCATATTTTGCGGTTTGGCTTGCGTGCGAGCCCAAGTTCTCGTAGTCTATCCACCCAAAACCAGCGTAGGAGCCTCCATGAACAAGCTCGCTCACTTCGCCGGGGGTGCGGTGGCCAGCGCTGCGGGTTACTACTTCGGCTGTAAGATTCTTGGCCTTGAGCCGACCTGGCCCCGGGCTCTCGCCTTCGCCGGAATCGGCGCAGGTATAGGCTGCCTACCGGATCTTCTAGAGCCGGCGCTCCACCCCTGGCATCGTTCGCTTCTTCACTCGGTCGCGTTGAACGCAGGCCTCGCCTACGGCGTCCGTCAACTCTGGCGGAATCCCGCGGTCCCCGCCGATACGTAAGGTCGCGTTGACCGCGCTTAGCGTCGCGTACATCAGCCACCCCTTGCTGGACGCGACAACACCCCGGGGTCTTCCCCTGGTGGGGTAAGCAGGAGGACGAATGTCACACAAGGTCACGAGTAAGACCGTTGCTTCGGATGCAGCACGGGTTCTTCGGGATCCTCGAGCGACGCAGGCTGAGAGGGCTGCCGCCGGCAGCGCGCTGTCTCAGCGGGAACCGGGAAGACATAGCCGGAGGGGATCTCGCCGGTCGAGCGGCCGACCCGGCCGGCGGTCAAGCGGCTGGAGGTAAAGCCTATGAGGAGGACCGTTATGGACGGGGTGGCGAGGCAGCAACTAGTGGCGTTGGAACTGAGGGACGAGAGAGCACTGATCCCTATCGGGAAGTACGTGTGCGACAAGCAGACCTGCCGCCGGGAGATTCATCTCCTGCATTACGATCAACCCGAAGCCCAATACCTCATCACCGAGATGGTAAAGCACGAGGCCACGCAACAAGCGAAGCACCACCACGACCTTTTCGATTGCGCGGCCCGTTTCACGGAGGGGCCATGACCAAGATGGCGGTTCCGCCGCCGCATGTAACGAGAGCTCTTTGTGATCCGGGGGCGAAACCCGCGGAAGGCTCGGCCGCTCAGCTCGACCTCTTGGTCAGGAGGTACCTCCCCGCGCTTCGGCTGCATCCCCTCTCCCAAAAGGCGATCCCGCAGCTCGCTAAAGACCCTCGGGCGCTGAAGGCGATCGCTAGGGCCGTCCGTGAGGTCCCCACCGGACACCATCTCTGGCTCGGCGACTCTCGGGCAATGTCTCACATCCCGGACGACTCGGTCCACCTGATCGTCACTTCCCCACCATACTTTGACCTGAAGAACTATCCCGGACATGAGTCACAGCTAGGGGGCGTTCACGACTACGAGGTGTTCCTGAAGGAACTCGACCGTGTTTGGGGCGAGTGCTACAGGGTTCTCGTCAAGGGGGGACGTCTCGTCATTGTGGTCGGTGACGTCTGTCGTTCTCGCCGAGTCTTCGGCGAACATCATGTCATCCCGCTTCATGCTTCCATCATCGAACACTGCCGCTATCTTGGCTTCCATAATCTTGCGACGGTGGCGTGGCACAAGATCTCGAACGCGAAGTTCGAGGTCGAGAACGGAACCTCGTTTCTCGGCAAGCCGTACGAGCCCAACGCCGTCATCAAGAACGATTTGGAGTTTATTCTCATGCAGCGGAAGCCAGGCGGCTACCGGCAGCCAACCGAGGCGATGCGTGTGCTCAGCGTCATCGCCGAAAAGGACCAGCGGGCTTGGTTTAACCAGATCGTCAGGTTCCACGGTGCCTCGACGCGTCAGCATCCTGCGCCTTACCCGCTCGAACTCGCCGTGTCCCTCGTCCGCATGTTCAGCTTTGTCGGCGACACTGTAGTCGATCCGTTCTCTGGAACCGGGACGACAAGCGTGGCCGCGGCGCGCTCAGGACGAAGCAGTATCGGCGTCGAGATCGAGACGTCCTACCACAAAATGGCTCTCCTGCGGTTGGTGGACGAAGTCCGGCGGCCAAGACTCAGAGCGACTGTGGACGCGCACTTAGACGATGCGCCGAAGGGTTAGCGTGGCCCGGCTGTCTGGGCAACCTCAGCGGCGCTGCTAGTGCCAGCACCCATAGAGTTCATCGAACACCTCCGCAGTCACGGGTACCATCCCCGCTCGAACGCGCACGGCAACGCCATCTGCGAGGCCGTCCTCAGGGATCTCCGCTCTCGGTGCCCGAGGATTGCCGAGGACTTGGGTGCAGGCCGCATCGTTTACGACCTCAATGTGAAGCTGCGTGTTGGCAATAACGTGTGGAACATTGATCTCGTACTCGGGCCTCCTCCCGCGGAGTTCTCGCCTCAGAGAGATGGGCTGGCTCGCATCAGGCCGGTGACGATCAGGGTTGCAGTTGAGACAAAGGCGATCATGACAGAACACGGTAAGGCTCGGCGGAATCGGCAGCGTGACCTCGACTCCTTCCACCAATTCGTTCACCGGTACAACTCCAGCACCATCGCTGCAGCCCTCACGGTCGTCAACATCGCGGAGCGCTTCCGGTCGCCCCTCCGTCCAGCGATCAGCGTTCACCGCAACATAACGAGACTGACGGGGGAGACACTCACCTTGCTCCGCCTGCTTCCACCTCGCTCCGGGGCGGCAGAGGGTCCGGGCCTCGAAGCCAACGGGGCGATTGTTGTTGACCACGACAATATTCAGAACCGCAGCGCTCGCCTGGTCTCTCAGACACCGGCACCTCAGGTTGGAGACCCACTCCACTACGACGCGTTCATCCAACACATCTGCGATCAATACACGCAGCGTTGGGACCGATCACGCGATTGACAGTCTGAAACCGGAGACTCTCTACTATCTCGAAGGGATTTGGGGATGAGCATTCTCAGCGATCTCGTAAAGATGTACGAGCTATGGGGAACCTGGAAGGACAAGCAGATCTCGGAGCCAGAAGAAGAGTTGGTGATAACTGCGCTGGAGGCCAACGGCCAATTGTTCGTCTTCGAGACTTCACTAGACGGTGAGTTCGTATCCATCGGCACCCGCTACTACCTCGACGAGCGGGACCCCGCCGTTCGCGCTCGCTACCTCGAAGCGCTCGAAAAATGTTTCGCCGAGGGCTCGTCCGTCACGAAGGTGGCCAGCTCTTCTGTCTGTCAGGATCCGGTTTCGACGCCGCCCGCCACTCGGCCGACCGACGCCGGCCGGCGCTCGACCCTTGGCTCCACCGCCGCGTCCCAGCCCCGTAGGGTCCGGAGGTAAACTGGGGCGTCGACGCTCTCCGGACCCGCGCCGCTCCGCCGGCCGCCGCAGGCTGGGTGGCGATAAGGCCGAGCGTTTCGTCGCAGTTGATCCGCGGTCAGCCCGGGTGCGGATCCACCTTCGCGCGCGTCCGCCGCGCCTCTTGCGCGCCAGCCGGCAGCGGGTATACCGTCGTACTGCCGGCGCACGCTGGCCAGCTCGAATCTGATCGACAGGAGCGTTGCATGGCTGAGGGAGGCCAGCTCATCCGGGGACTGGAAGGCGTCGTGGCCGCCGAGACCAGGCTCTGCGATCTGGACGGGAAGAACGGCCGCCTGGCCTACTGCGGCTTCGACATCGACGATCTGGCGCGCCGGGCCACATACGAGGAGGTGGCGTACCTGCTCTGGTACGGCGAGCTGCCCACGCGGCCCCAGCTCGACCAGTTCAGCGCCGAACTGATCGCCGCGCGCCCGGTGCCGCCCGAGCTGATCCAGGCCTTCGGCCTCATGCCCCGCCGCACCGATCCGATGCGGTCGCTCCAGGCGGCGGTGGCGATGCTCGGGATGCACGACGCCGACGCCACGGACAACTCGCGCGCCGCGAACCGGCGGAAGGCGGCGCGGCTCACGAGCCAGATCCCGACGGCCGTCTCCGCGTATCACCGCATCCGGACGGGACAGACGCCCGTGGAGCCCGCCAAGGACCTCCCCCACGCCGCAAATTTCCTCTACATGCTCGCCGGCCAGAAGCCGACCGACGTGACGGCTCGCGCCTTCGACGCGAGCCTGATCCTCTACGCCGAGCACGAACTGAACGCGTCGACCTTCACGGCGCGGGTGATCGCGGCGACGCTCTCGGACATGCACTCGGCCGTGGCCGGCGGCGTGGGGGCGATGAAAGGCACGCTCCATGGCGGCGCGGGCGAGGCCGTGATGCGCACGCTCCTGGAGATCGGCCGCCTCGATCAGGTGGATTCCTTCACCGACCAGGCGCTCGCCGAGAAGCGACGCCTCATGGGCTTCGGTCATCGGGTGTACACGGCCGGGGACCCGCGCGCCGCTATCCTGAAGGGTCTGGCCGAGGAGGCCTGCCGCCAGTCCGGCCAGGGGCTCTGGTACGATCTGGCCGTGAAGCTCCACGCCAAGGTCGATGCGGCCAAGAGGCTGATCCCGAACGTCGACTTCTACTCGGCGCCGCTCTTCTACTCCATCGGGATCCCGCTTGATCTCTTCACCCCGGTGATCTGCGTCGCGCGCATTGCCGGATGGACGGCCAATCTGCTCGAGCAGTACGACGACAACCGGCTCATTCGCCCGCGCGCCGACTACAAGGGCGCCGGCCGCCGGACGTTCCTTCCCTTGGATAGACGATCACCCCGATGAGCCAGGCCCGAAGGCGGCTGGGCCGGGCGACACCGGGTTGTCGGTGAGTTAGACGGACACCGCCGTGGGGAAGAGTCTCAGCCGCAAGCTGATCGACGCTCACCTCGTCTCGGGGAAGCCCGCCGCCGGCGAGGAGATCGGCCTCGCCGTCGACCAGGTGCTCCTCACCGACACCAACGGGACCATGGCGTTCTTGCAGTTCGAGGCCATGGGTTTCCCGCGCGTGAGGCCGTCTCGCGTCGTCACCTACATCGACCACAACGTCTACGCGGTGGACTCGCGCAACGCCGACGACCACCGCTACCTGCAGACCGCCTCCCGCCGCTACGGGGCCTGGTTCTCCAAGCCCGGCAACGGCATCTGCCACCAGGTGCACTTCGAGTCCTTCAGCGCGCCGGGGCAGTTTCTCCTCGGCACCGACAGCCACACGCCCCTCTGTGGTTCCACGGGGATGCTCGCCGTCGGCGCGGGCGGACTCGACGTGGCCGTGGCCATGGGCGGCGGGCCCTATCACCTGCCCATGCCGCGGATCGCGCGCGTGTGGCTCACGGGTCGGCTCCGGCCATGGGTGTCCGCGAAGGACGTGATCCTGGAGCTCCTGCGCCGCTACTCGGTGCGGGGTGGCAGCGGCAAGATCTTCGAGTACGCGGGCCCGGGGGTCGCCACGCTCTCGCTCCCCGAGCGCGCGACCATCTGCAACATGGGAGCCGAGCTGACACTGACGACGAGCGTCTTTCCCTCGGACGAGGCGACGCGCGAGTACTTCGACCGGCTCGGCCGCTTCGCGGACTGGCGGCCGCTCGCGGCCGACCCCGACGCAGAGTACGAGGAGGAGGTCGAGCTGGACCTCTCCACACTCGAGCCGCTCGTCGCGCTGCCGGGCTCCCCCGACCGCGTGGTGCCGGTCGCCGAAGTGGAGGGCACCTCCATCGACCAGGTCGTCGTCGGCTCCTGCACCAACAGCTCGTGGGAGGACATGTGGGC
>WNFU01002177.1_pt1 | contig 26971 bp, 20 predicted proteins | sample 5400121 | NCBI WGS metagenome assembly WNFU01 (sample SAMN13153360, study PRJNA577476) | soil metagenome | isolation source: 100 cm soil or saprolite under grassland replicate 1 | place: USA:California | collected 2016-06-15 | reverse complement strand
GACGCCGATCCAGCGCCGAGCGTTCGAACTCCTCGGGGTATCGCACCGCCTCGGCGTCACGTAGTCAGGATGCCAGCCCAAAAGAACGCGAACGAGCAGGTAGAAGCGCTCTTGGTCGCTGCGGCCGGGGGAACTTCAGCCTAGGGTGGGCAGGCGAGCCGCTTGAACAGGCAACGGACGGATTCGGCCATATTGCCGTCTTTTACCAGTGCGAGCGGCGCGATATGTTCGGCGACGCCGTCCGGCGGGCGCTCGGCCGGCTTCCCCGCGGTCTGCGGCCACTCGACGTCCCCGGTGGCGGTGCGAGCCGGGATGAGCCAATAGTCGTCCCGCAGGTAGGTCCCACCCGCTTGGAACTGGATCTGGACCCCGTCCTCCAGGTCGATGAACTGGTCAGTGGCATCCGCTTCGATAATCTTCAGCGCGTTGTCAGCGCCGAGGGCCGGTCCGCTGGATCCTGGTTCGGGTTCACGCTGGTCCCAACGGCGCAGGAAGGGATGAAGGCTGGGGTCTCGGCCGGTGACGGCCGACGGCGTCGTCTCGAGCTCGACCAGCAGATCCAGGGGGTCGATGCGCTTGACTCGTTGCAACGGTTCCGGCTCTGAGCGAAGTGCGTAGCGGTCGTCGACGATCTCGACCCAGTCCCCGACAGCCAAGCCGAGCCGCGTGTCCCGGCCGAGGGTGGTGACGGTGACTTCGGCGCCGTTGATCTCCCGAATCGGAAAGACCACGCTCCCGTTGTCGCGTGACCATTTGAAGGTGGCTTGTCCAACGGTGCCGCCGTGGTGGATCTGGACCCGGTAGAGCTGGTTCTCCGCGCCGCGGAAGCGTGCGGTTGGAGAGGTGATGCAGGGGTCGTCGTCCTGCGGCGATGGCTGCTTTCCTCTGGCTTTGAGCTTCGCCGCCTTTTCCGTTTTCGTTTTCCATACCTTGCGGACCGAGTCGGCGGTCGTGTTGCCGTCGATGTTCGTCGTCGTGCCCGGGATGGTTGTCGACGTCAGGACCTGCCAGACCACCTGGCTGCGTGCGGCAGTGTCCGGTCCGTTGTCGCCCAGGGCGACCTCGCGGATGGCTGGATCCTCGACCGAGGTCACCAGCCGTTCGAACACGCGCAGGTAGACAAGAAACGGGAAGCTGGTCGGGAGCGGGTGGTTGTTGTCGTCCGGGAAGAGATCGGGCTGGTGGAGGTAGCTGGTGTCGGCCGCGTCGTTCTCGGAGAGGATCCCGTCCACGTAATAGTGGCCGCGCCCGATCAGCAGATCGGCCAGCGGTTGCGCGCCCGCCCCAGCCTTCGGCGTGATCTTGAAGCTGTCGCCCTCCGGCCCGCCGTGCGGTCCGATGATGTCGGTGAGGGCGGCCCGCAGGTGGTGGAGCCAGAGCGCGGCCTGCTCGTTGGCGTCGGCGTCGAGCTGCACCCGTCCCTGCTGCAGGAGGACGGCTGAGAAGCGCTTCGCCGGGTCGAAGGTGAGGCGTGAGAAGTCACCGTTCATATGCCACTTCCTACGTGACGTAGACGATGCCGGTCTCGAAGCCGGCGGGAGTGTACTGGTCGAGCCGGGCGCGCAGGTTGGTCGCCCGCTGAGGCTGGAAGAGGTCGTGGAACGCGCCCATCTCGGATTCGTCGTGGGCTCCTTGGGTGATCTCCGGCGCGCAGGCGAGGGCGAGCTGCGCGTAGCCGGGGGTGCCGTACCGCGTGCTGGTGAACTGCGGCCTCACCCGCAGCCGCTCCCGTGCGGTGGCGGGCCCGACGTCGACGGGGGGCGGCGGGCGGCGCTCGAAGCGCCGCCGGACGTCCGCGACCACCAGATCGGGCTGGCAGTGATACCGCCGCGGTGTGACCGAGCCGGGGGTGACCGAGCAGAAGCGCAGACATCCCGTCTGCTGTCGGGTGACGCCGATGGCCCCCGTGAAGATCACATCCTCGCCCAACTCGATGGCGGCAACGCACACCTGACCCAAGACCGTCGTCCGCACGATGGTGGCCAGCACCCTCGCGTGCTGGCCGTCGGGACCACAGAGCACGTCGAGCTGTGGGCTCGTGGCGTCGAGGACCGTGTCGGAGATGGTGACCGCGATCGGATCGGTGTCCACGCTGTTCTCGTTCACCCGGATGGCGCCGATGATGCTGTGCTCCACGACCAGGTCGGCGGCGGTGTCGGCCAGGTCGATGCTGGGCTGGCCCTGGCTGTCGGGCTCGCAGTCCGAACCGATCGACCACCCGGGCACCAGCGTGCAGTGGCGGATCGTGACGCGGCCGATCATGCCGCTGATGCGGATGCTGCGCCCGGTGATGAGCAGGCCGTCGAGGAGCAGCTGCGGCGCTCCGGCAAGCCCGTCCGGGTAGTTGTCCTGGGTGAGCGGGTCACCACGGATCTTCATGCTGTCAGGCCGGTTGCTGTACCAGTTCAGGAGCCGGACCACCGGTCTGGTCCGCTGGGCGGCCCGCAGTTCGAGGCGGTCGCCGGCGGCCAGCTCGATCTCGATCGGCTCCTCGTACACGCCGCTGTCGTGGATCTCGATGACCGCCCGCTGGTAATCGCCGGGGCGCTGCTTGTCGCGCTGCCAATGCTGGATGGCGTCGGCGAGGGTGTGATGCTGCCCTGCCTGCGGTCCGACCCGGTATACGGGCCGGCCAGCCAGCGGGCGCAGCGGCCGCTCGTACTCGCCTCCGCCCAACTGGTCGCTGAACGCATAGCAGTAGTTGACCCAGACGCCCGAGTCTGGCGCGGTGCGGGGAGAGAACACGATGCGGCCGAGGACCGGGTCGACGGCGACCTGGTCACCGCGGGGACGGTAGGCCCAGTCGCTGAGGTCGGCGGGGACGATCTGAGACAGGGGGACCGGGTGGCGTTGCGCGTCACGCCAGATGAACAGGCTCCTGGCCGGGCCGTAGTAGTCCGCGGTGCGCTCGTCGAACGCCCGCCGCCGGATGAACGCCGGGACGTTCATCTCGTCCGCGATGTGCGTCGGCTCGGGTTCGGCGATCGGCCGGGTGACGAGCGGTGTGTCGTTGCCCAGGATGCTGAACGTGTAGCGGTTGCGGGCACGGTCGACGCAGAACGCCGGCGCCCCGCTGATGGGAAAGTCCCGCAGCCGCCAGACGAACAGGCCGATGCTCGGCAGGTTGTGCCGCCGGACGGTGCGGGTCGAGGTGATCCGCCCGACGCTGACCGTGTGCGCCAGCTCGTCGAAGGCGCCGTCCAGGCGGTCGAGCGCGTCGCCAGCTCGCAGGTCCACGAGGCGTCCCCGCTGCAGGCGGCGCCGGTTGGCGGCCGTCTCCTGGCCGAGCAGCTTGACGGGTTGGGTCACCGCCAGCTGCACGTAGAGCTCGACGGCGCGGGCCGGCCACCCGGCGACGTCGGCGGCCAGTTGCTCGAGCAGTGCCAACGTGCCCTTCCGGCGCCGGTCCCGGATCGTGTTTGCCAGGTCGCTCCGGGGCGTGAGGACCCTGTTCAGCGCCCGGTCCCGCGCCCTCACCGAGCCGGTCTCGCCCGGCTCGTGCAGCGGCTGGTAGCCGATCAGGTCGCCAAGGTAGGGCAATACCCAGTCCTCGCAGGTCTCGACGAACCAGTTGTCGTACAGGCGGCCGATGTCGTCCTCGACCACGCCGACTTGCTCCGCGATCACCTCCAGCAGCGCGCGCAGTGGCTCGCCCTGGGCGCTGTCCCGCAGACGGTGGATGACGGGCAGCAGCTCGTTGAGCCGATCCGCCGGGTTGGGAGGCACAGGTCACCGCTCCTTCAGGATCAGCGTGTCTGGCAGCAGCGGTGAGAGCAGCGCGAGCTGGGCCGGGTGAATGCGCCCCTGCTCGTCGGCACGGGCCAGCTCGATCGGGATCCGCTGCGGGACTGGCGGCTTGAGGCTGTCGGAGAGCGTCTGCAGCTGGTCGGGTGTGAGCCCCTCCGGTGCCACGCCCAGCGCCTCGATCACCACGCGGACTACCCCCGGCACCGCCTGGATCGTGGCGATCAGCTCGCTTTGCAGGACGTCCTGGCCGAGCTCGCGGCGATCGAAGCCGAACCGGGTGAGCAGCGCGGCGCGGATCTTGGGCTCGACGAGGTCCCAGCGGTGATCGGCGTCGACGTGCACGCCAGCGGCCAGCGCGATCAGCAGGAGCTCGCGCACCGCGACCTCGACCGGCTCGCTGGGGTCGCCGAACGCCGCAAGCGATCGGCGCAGGCTCTGGAACAGGTCGGAGGTGTCGTCGATCGGGATGTCGTCGACCCCGGCGATCGTGAGCTGGACGACGGTCCGCGTCGCGCCGGAGAGCCGGCGCGCGCTCGCCTTGCCGATCCCGGCTCGGGCCCGCGCGAAGTCGGCGTAGTTGGGCACCGACACTAGCCGGTCGAGCGCCAGGACCGCGAGCGGAACGTTGCGGCGTGCCTGGTCCAGGGTGTCCCGGTCGGCACCGCCGGAGGCGCGCAGCGGGTTGGTCACGCCGCTGACGCCGAGCGGCCGGGTCTGCAGCTGGGTGATCTGGCCGGCCTGCACATTGCCGGGGCGGCCGATGCCGGTGCGGTAGCTCGCACGGACGTTCTCGGCGCCGGTCGGCAGTCGCGCGCCGTGCACCCCGTCGCCGAAGACCACCGTGGTGGCCTCCCGGTCGTCGGTCCGCGTGGTGTAGGCGCGATCGGTCGGCCCCAGAAACGCCGGACCATCCGCCTCGCGCCAAAGCAGTTCGTCGACCCTGACCTCGAGCGTGCTCTCCGCGCCGCTGGGGGTCACCGCGGCAAGGTAGGTGAGCGGCGAGCGGCGCAGCGTGAAGGCCTGCCGCGACTTGCTGCCGTCGCCGCTGCCGAGCACTTCGCTACTCGACTCCCCGTGGGTGGCCTTGACGACGTTGCCCCAGATCAGCACCGTGTCACGCTTGTAGGTGTAAGCCAGCTTCTTCGTCAGCCTGATGGTCGTGTGGACGGTGTCGCCTGGCAGGTTCGGATCCGCCGACTGCTCGACGCCTGCGAGCATGACCGGCTCGACACCCTGGACGCCGGTGGTGCTAGGGATGTCGGTGCGCTCGCCGGTGACGATGAGGAAGCGGCCGGTCTGCAGGCCGTCATAGACTGCGTCCAGCTCGATGGCGTCGCCCTTGACGGGGTCGTCCCGGGGCTCTGGCGCCAGGTCGAGCCGCTCGCTCTGCGCGTACACCGAGATCCTCCGGACGGCCGACAGCAGCACGTCGGCGGCGGTGAGCCACTCCCGGTCGAGCGTCAACTGGGTGACCGTCGCCGACACGTTGTAGGCGGCACGGTTGACGATCTCCACCTTGTCGATCCTGGCCACCAGCGGCGCGTCCTGGCCCGCACGCTCGATCACCGCCCAGGTTTGCGGCAGGATCTGCTCGTAGACCGCGTCCAGCGGTAGCACCTTCGGGTTCCGCGCGGCCTGCGGCACCTCGTAGCGGATGTTCAGCGTCCTGGGCCGGTCGGACAGGCCGACGGTCACGCGGTGGTTGTCGACCGTGCGGTGCAGGGTCTGCCCAGGCTCAGGGCGCCAGCTCGTCTCTGGTTGGTCGTCGAATACCACGGGTAGGGGGCCCGCGCTGATCGATACCGCCTGTGCTGCGGCCAGGTTGATCAGGATGGGAGGCTGTCCGATCGTTACCTTGCGCTGGATGGTTCCAGCGAAGGTGAAGGTCAGCGTCCCCGCGCCGGTGGTGGAGTCGGTTGCGTTCTCGACCCTGACGGTCCCAAGCGAACCCAGCGAGCTGGTCTGGTCCGCCGGTAGCGGCTGCAACGACACGGTCGCCGCGCCGACACCGTCGCCGATCTCCAGCACAGCGGACACGGGCACCAATCCCTTGCCGGTGGATCGGTAGACGACCCGGGCCCGGATCGCGGCGGCCGTGTCGAGTGGCCACTCCTCGGTGTCGACAGCGACGCCGTTGTCGTTGAGGACCGGTTTGAGCGGTGCGGTGGCACCGAAAGGCACCGCCCGCACGCGCTGGGCTTGCAGCGGGTCCGGTGGCGGGCCGGACACGACGGTCGCCCCGGCCCAGGCCTGATACAGGGTGCCTTTCACGGCAGGATTGAGGGCCGACAGCAGCTGCGGTCCGAGGTCGGAGGCGAGGGCGAACAGGGCTGAGGGGTCGCGGTCGAGCTCGCTGGAATGGGCCGGCGGCCGCGACGGCGGCCGGGCCAGCGGGCCGAGCAGCTTGCCGAGCGCGAGAACCGCGGTCCCGGCACCGGATGGCTCGACCAGCGGCTGCGGCCCTGGCGGCGGGGCGTCGACCGGTTGGAGCGTCACGGCCGTGCGGTTCTCGACCGGGTCGGCGGCTACCGACGCCACCCGCCGCGGGCTCGGGTCGGGGTTGGCGATGCTCAGCAGCAGCCGGTCGTTTGGTTTCAGGCCCGTCGAGATGCCGGTGACATACAACGTCTTGGTGCCGGAGGCGAGGATCGTGGGTCGGGTCCGCCGCGCACGCAGCGTGTTCCAGGACGAGCGCGCGTCCAGGTCCTCGGCCGTCTCGAACGACTGTGGCAGCTCGCCGGGGCCGGGGACGCTCTGGGCGCGGCTGCCGGCCGGGATGGTGGCTGTCGTGTCCTGCCCGGGTACCACGTCGAGCAGGTAGGCCAGATAGGTGGAGGCGGCAAGGCCGGGACGCAGGCGGTAGCCGACCAGCCGGGCGAGCTCGACAATCGAGCGGCGCTCGGTGGCGGTCCGCAGGTATCCCTCGTTGGCGATCCGCTCCTGGTAGAAGGTGAGGACGTCGGCCACCGTCGCCCAGGCGTCGAGCATCGCGATCGAGGGGTCGTCGCCGGTGCGCACGCGCAGTCCGTCCAGCGGGGCCTGGTTGCCGATGCGCAGGTTGGACAGCCGAGCCAGCATCGTCTGCAGGAAGCTGCCGTGGGTGCCGACGCGGTAGCGCAGCCGGTCCAGTCCGGGCGGGTTGGCCGTCGCAACTGGGGTCAGCCGCTCGATTCCGGCGCAGCACCCGCAGCTCCGTGTCATCGCCCGCCTCCCATCTCCAGCCGGAGCTGGCCGTTCTCCGGGAACGCCGGATCGTTGTCCAGCCGTGCGATCTCCAGCGGGCTCAGCGGCAGGTAGCCCTGCGCCCGCTCGCCGTGGTCGCCCTCGCCGAACCGCTCCAACTGGCGGACCTCGACGCTTTCCACGCCCGCCAGCGCCTGCGCCACCGCGACCAGCCGACTCGCGTCGACGGCGCCGCCGAAGGTGAGGTTGTCGGGGTGGAAGAACCCGAGGCGGCCGTCGGGCAGTCGCCGGTTGCTGAAGGCGTCCTGCACGGCGGACTGCACGTGGGCGCGCAGGAAGTGCGGGAGCACGCAGACGCGCAGGCCAAGCAGCAACGGGATGTAATGGGCCGGCTGGACGACGAGGTCGTGGCCGATGCGCCGGTAGCGGAAGATGCCCTCCCGGACCCGTTCCAGCAGGCGCTCGTCGGCCTCCTCGGTGCCCAGCGGGTCCACGGCGACCTGCGCCTCGTACCAGCTTCCGGTCCAGCGCAGGCTTGCCGCCGCCCGCTGCAGTCCGGGCAGCTGCCCGGCGAGTGTCGCGTAGTCCTCCGCGGTGACGGCGCGCTGCAGCCGATGCCGGAATGCGTCCGGGGCGAACAGCCGTACCTCGGCCAGCGGCTGGGGGTCGGTCCCGCCGGTGGCCGGAAGCGGGTTGTGCACCTTGGTCACGCCGCCGGGGTCGTTGCCGCAGAAGACGACCTGGCTGATCGCTTCGGCCCCCACGTTGCCGGCCGTCCCGTTGCCGATCCGGTAGTCGGCCAGGAAGGTGGTACCCGGCGTCGGAGCGCGGCCGTGCTCCCCGTCGCCGAAGCGCAGGTGCAGCGCGCCGTCGTCGTCCAGCTCGGCGACAACGTGCCGGTCCCCCGGGCCGCTGCCGAGCAGGTCGCGCCGGACCGTCCAGTCCGGAGCGTCCGGGCCGGTGTGCAGCCGGACCACCGGCAGCGCCCCCGCCGGGTCCTGGCGCAGCACATCGGAGGCCGCGCCGGCGAACACCGGGTTGGTGGCCTCGAGCCCGTCGGCGTAGTCCGGACCCCAGGCGTCGCGGAGCTCGTCCAGCTCGGCCGGCCCCAGCTCCAGGCCGGCTCGGGCCCGCCGGGCGAGATCGGCGAGCCAGCGGAGCTTCTTGGCGAGCAGCCGCGGCCAACCGAGCAGCAACCGCCGCACCGCGGCCGCCTGCTCCGCTGGGGTCGCCGATCTCGCCCGGCGCGGCCGGGCAACAGGGAAGCGAGCTTCCGCCAGTGCCCGGTCACCGAAGACCGTCCGGAGCTCGGCGACCTCACCGGCGTCGAGCGCCTGGCCGCCGCCGGCCTGCCGCCACAGTTGGCGCACCCGCTGCAGGACCCGACCGGGGATCTCGGCCACCCGCGCGGCCTGGCCGGCGCTCACCACGCCGGGCGGCGGGAACGGAGCTCGCTGGGTGACCGGCCGTCCGCGCAGCCGCAGGTCGTATCCGGGCTGCACCATGATCGGGTCGAGCGGCTCGCCTGCGCTGGCGCAACCCCCCTGCTCCTCGACCGCGTCCGGCACGGTCAGCGGCTCCTCGGCCTTGCCGCAGGAGGTGATCGCGCGGCCGTGGTCGACCAGGAGGGCGTTGCCGCGGGCCACGCTGGGATGGAGCAGCTCACACTCCGGCGGCCTGCCGATGGCCGACAGGCAAAGCGGGAACGGCAGTGCGTCCTCGAGCGCCCATCCGATCTCGACGATGGGCTGGCCGTACAGCGTGTCCACGCCCGCCTCGGCCTTGGTCAGCCGGACGGCGTGCCGGTGGGCGGGGTCGGCGTCGGCGGGCGCGCCGGTTCGTGGTCCCAGGATCTCTTCGAAGATCAGGACATCGCCGGCCTTCAGGTCGAGCTTGGGCGCGTCCTCGGTCCCGGGATCCTCGAGCGTGGCCCGGGTGGCGCCAACGTCCAGGCAGCACTCCTCGTCGCCCCAGGTATAGAAGGAGATCGAGTTGTGATCCGGGCTGAGGTGCACGGGGGTGGCGGCGAGCGGCTCGAACACCTCATAGCCTGCGGATGGGAGCTCGTCCATTGTGAGCGCCGCATGCTCCGGGTCCTTGGGGCCGGTGACGAAGAAGTATCGCCCCGGCTGCAGCGGCAGGGACCCGTCCACCTCCAGGCACACCCACGCGCGCGCGTTGCAGCCGTCGTGCATGGGATAGTCGACCAGCCGGACGTGCCGGCGGACCGAGATCCGCTTGCGGGCCGTGTCCAGGTACGCCTCCGTCGCCACCGCATCCTGGTAGTAGCTGAGGTAATCGCCGACGTAGGCGAGCAGCTCGACCAGGGTGATCCCGATGTCGGGGACGTGGCGCTCGGTCCAGCCCGGCATGATGAGCGCCAGCCGGTCGAGGAGGAGCTGACGGAAGCTCGCGTAGTCCTTGGCCAGGTAGGAGATCTCCGGTTCGGTCAGGACCGGGGCCGGACAGTCGTCCGCCGGCGCGCAGTCGAGGTCGCTCGGGCAGCCCGCCACGAACGAGAAGTCGAGCTGGGCGAAGCGAGGGTCGAAGCCGTCGAGGGCCTCGGTTCCGGGATGTCCGTGCTCGTCGACCTTGACCAGCCGCAGCGTGTAGGTCGACAGGTCGCCCGGCTGGTCGAGGATGATGTCGAGCTCGCGCTCCAGGTCCTGGTCGCTCTCGTCCCGGCGTTGCACGCCCTTTGCCCGGATGCCGGTGATCCGCCGGCCGCCTTCGATCCGGACGTTCGCAGGCTCGAGGTCCGGCGCGCGATCGAGGAAGCTCACCCTCAGGACGCGGTGGCCTTCGCGAACCTCGATTGCGTCGATGCCGTTCAGGCCCTCGTGGCGGACCTGCCGGCGGCGCCGCTGGCTGGTGCAGACAAGGCTTGGATTGGTCGCCATCAGGTCCCTCGCCGCTCGATCGTCTCGGCGCGGCGGCTGCCGGTCCGCTTGACGACATACTGGACGGCGACGCGCAGCACGGCGTCCTCGCTCTGCACCTGGAGATCCTCGACGTCGATCAGGTCGCCCAGCCAGCGCTGGAGCGTGGCCTGCAGCGAGAACTGCAGCGCGACGGCCAGCTCCTGGCTGTTGGGCGCGAACACCAGGTCCAGCAGCCCGCTGCCGAAGTCCGGTCGGTTCACCCGCTCGCCGGGGTTGGTGAACAGCAACTGCTCGATCAGGTCGCGGATGTGGTCGTCGTCGCCGGTCCGGGCGGTCTGCCCGCGACGGTCGAAGTGCAGCGGATAGTCGATGTCCATCGCGCTCATGTCCCTTGGACCTTGGTCTGGGTCGACTGGATCTGCAGCGGCGTGGCCGTCGGTGCACAGGTCGCCTGGCTGGTGGCGAGCAGGACCGGGACGCCGCTCGCGCTGACCTTCGTCGCCGCGGTCGTCCACTGCGCGGTCGCGCAAGGACCGTTGCCGCTGGGGGGTGGCGGCAGCGTGCAACCGGACACGGTGTAGCCGTCGGCCCGGGTGATCACCGCCTGGCCGCCGACCTTGACTTTGGGGTCGGTCGCCATCGGCTGCGCGCGTCCCTGGTGGGCGCAGGCGACCGTTGCGCCTTGATGCAGGACCGCTCCGGGCATGGCGCCTCCTCACCCGACGACCGTGAGCGACGTGCCGTTGATCTTCACCGTGTTGCCGGTGAGCTCGACCGTGGCCCCTTGCCCGGTGGCGAGGGTGATGCTGGTCGAGGTGATGACGATCCGGGGGCCGTTCTCAGCGGCCGCTGTCTGCAGGGTGATCCCCTCACCCGGGGAGCTGCTGATGATCATCTGGTTCTGGGTCCTGGTCTGGACCACGATCGGGGGGTTGGCCGGCGCGGCCCGGTTCGCCGCCGCCGGCAGGTCGCTCGTGGAGCCGCGCCAACCGCCGGTCCACACCGCGTAGTTGGGGTCGCCCTGCTGGAACTCGACCCAGACGCCGCTGTTGGCGTCCGGCACATACGAGAAGCCCATATTCGTGCCGACGAGCGGTGTCGCCGGTTCGGCCCAGATGCAGGATTTGTCCCCGAGGACGTCCGGCACCTCCACCAGCAGCCGGCCCAGCTGCATGGGGTCGACGTTGCTCTTGACCGTCCCGCGATAGCGGCCGTGGAACCGCTTGCTGACGTTGAAGTTCATGGGCTCACCACCGAGGTCTGGGAGACGAGGCCGTCGCGGGCGAGGGTGAAGCTCTGCTTGTACTCGCCCCGCCTGATGTCGTGGGTGACGCTCTTGACGTAGAACAGGCCGTCGTAGGCCACACTGGCGCCCCGGACCGACACCAGCCGCCGGGCCTGCAGGATGTGCCCGTAGCGCAGCACGTCCAGCCGCCCCTGGCCGCTGATCGCGTCCGAGGCCTCCGCCGTCATCGCCAGCCCCATCAGCGCCGCGCCGATCCCGGTGAGCTTGGCGGTGTCCGGCACCGGCTCCTGGCGCAGCGTGATCGCGGGGCGGACCGCGAGCGGCGGCCGCAGCAGGCCGACATCGGGGATCGGGATCGGGATGGCGCGCTTGCTGTTCGGTTCAATGACCGTGATGGTCATCTGCGCCCGCGCCCGGCCGTCGAAGCTGAAGCTGAGCGACTCGACGTTGCTGGCGGCGTCCATGTTGATGCTCAGCGCCGGCTGTGGGACGCCGACCCGGATCTCCGGGCCCCAGTAGGCGACGTTGGCGCCCGGGACCGGCCCGGGGTCGATGTAGAACACGTAGCCGGCCTCGCTGGCCAGCGAGCGGATGTACTGCAGGTCGGTGCCGGACTGCACCGGGATCTGCACGGTGGGGCTCTTGGTCTCCCGCAGCAGCGGCGGGACCGCGGCCGGGACGATCCCGTACACCGCGTACTTCAGGCAGATCGCCCGCACCTGGTCGTCGCTGGACATGGCCGGGTAGCAGGCGTGCTCGTCGGCGAGGTCCATGACGGCCGTGAGGTCCTCGCCGGTGATGGTGAGGGTCGAGGCTCCCGGGTCGTCGCTGGCCTGCAGCTCCTGGCGGACGATGATCCCGTCCATCAGCACTGTCGGGGTGCCGCGGAGAATGACGACGAGGATCACCCGTATCTTGGGGTCGAAGAACCCCGCCGGCAGCAGCGCCCGGCTGAGCAGCGAGTCCTTGCTGAGCGCGAAGCTCAGCTGGAACCCGCTGGCCTGCCCGGCGGAGGTGGTGGCCTGCACGCTCTGCAGGGCATCGGTCACCGGCTGCGGGACGGGCACCGCGATCGTCGGCCCCATCATCAGCGTGAGCGTGAAGCTGCCGTCAGCCATTGGGCGCTCCCGGGATGCCCTCGGGCAGCGTGATCCGCAACCGCCGCCCCACCGTCTCCGTCAGCTCCTCCGGCCGCATCGCACCGTTGGCGTCCGCGACCCGCCAGAACTGCTCGGGGTCGCTGAGGTATTTCGCGGTGACGTTGTCCAGTCGGTCGCCGTCCACGACGGCGTGCTCCAGCAGCAGCACGAACCGGTCCGGCTGCGGCACGAAGCGCCGCCGCAGGTAGACGACCGTCCGGCCCGGACCGGTCTCGAGCTCGGCGGTCTCGACGTTCGCGTAGCGGCTCGTCGGCGGGAACATCGGTCAACCTCCCGGGATGCCGGTGATGCCCAGGACGTCCAGGCCCGAGCTCACGCTCAATTTGGCGAAGCGCTCCTTCTGCCGCTGGTACAGCAGGAACAGGCTCCCGCCGCGGTGGGCGAAACCGAGGTCGTTCACGGTCAGGACCCGCATGCCAAGGCTCACCCTGGCCCGGATCGGGTTGAGCGAGGTGTCGAACGCCTCCTCGGTCACGCTGAATTCGGTGAGCCGCACCGGCAGGATGCGACTCCTGCTCCAGATGAACAGCGACAGCGGGCCTTCGACCGGGGCGATCTCGATGGTCCCAAGCTGCGCCTGCAGGTCGTTTGCCAGCAGCTGGGCGCTCGGCGGGTAGACGATCGTCTCCAGCGCCGCCAGGACCGGGAACAACCCGAGCTCGGCGACCGTCCGGTTCCGCCGCGGGAACTCGAGCTGGTCGGCGGCGTCCAGCTCCGCCTCGATCTTGATCGTCTCGTGCGCCGGCCCCCGCAGCCGCAACGCCTCCAGCCGGTCGCCCGGCTCCTGCCCGATCCCCTGCGGCTGCAGCGTCCTGGTCAGCGTGTCCGGGTTGTACTGCAGCGCGATCACCCTGAGCACCCTGGACGTGCGTGGGTCGAGGAGGACAATCCCTCCTCGCGTCAACCGCGGCGCACCGGGAAAGGTCGTCATCTCGTGGTCCCCCGCCGGCGGCGCTCGGGTTGACTCCTTGACGGTTCTCGCGTGCCGGAGATGTGTGCAACTACGGCCTGGATCAGGCGAGTCAGGCTGGCGATCAGCACGGTGCGCACGCTCCTGGCCCGCTCCAGGAGCGCCTGTCGCTCGCGCCGTCCGGCTTGGGGCGGGATCTCGTCGCCGCGTTGGGTGTGGACATGGAACGAGAGTGGCCGCTGTTCGACCGGACGCTCAGAGAGCAGCCGGAGGACCCGATACGACACCTCGTTGGAGAGGTAACTGCCGCCAGGCCCCCGGACAACCTTGGCTCGGTGGGTGTGGCCCCCGGCTTCGAAGTGCAGCTCGGCCTCGCCCGGGCCCCGTGCCGCCGTGGCGCCGATCCGATGGAGCGCACTCGGGTCGCCGATCTCGACCTGTCGCCGTTCCTGCGGCCGAAGGCCCAGTGCGAGCAACGCCTCGTCGGACTCCCGGGGGGAGGCGAATTCGAAGGTGATGCTGTTGCCGATGCTGGGAGCGGGGATGGTGGCCTGACCCCTTCGCGAGGATCTAGCCGTAGCGAGGCTGAGCTGTTCCAGCGGCGCCCCGGTCTCGATAAAGGCTGGCCCCGCAGCCCCACCCGCGGCGGGGATGTCACGGAGCTGCCCGCTGTCGAGCTGGTGCACGCCGACGGCGAACCGTTCGAGCCGTACTGGTTGACCCGGATCGATTTCCGGATCCATGCTCACGGTGATGACTGCGTCGACACTGCCCGCGAGGGGCCGGACGATCCTCTCGACCAGGCCTTGGTCGAAGGGTGTGAAGTCAACTGGCAAGACCACGCCTTCGACGGCGACAGCCACGCCCTGAGTGGTGGTGAGACGCGCTCCGTCGAGCGCGAGCACAGCGGCTCCCGACGGGTTCCAGGCGCCATGCGCCGGTGGTTGCCCGGGCTGGCTGGGGTTGAACGGATCAAAGCCGGTGAGTAGCACCCGCACGACGGTGCCCCGCACCGCTGGGGCCGGGAAATCGACACTCGTCGCACCCCTGGCCGCGAGCTCAAACGAATCCCCGATCAGGGTGAATACCCGTCGGACCTCGGCGGCGTTCGGGTTGTCCGACCTCTTGGAGGGATCCAAACCGCCCAGCGCGACGAGCGTGTTGCGCAGCCGCTCCAACTGCTCGAAATGCGATTGGGCACCGAGATCCTGGCGCTGTTTCGCCAGACTCCAGAGACGTTCGCCAGCGATCCGCCCCAGCTGGGAGACGTCTTGGTCGGACGGCTGCCCGGAGCCTGCTTCGATGGTGGATCGTAGCTCCAGCAAGGCCGCCTCGAACGTGCCCTGGAAGCTCCCGCGGCTTGCGGTCCGCACGGCATCGAACCAGTCGGACAGGTGGCGCGCCGCCCGTCGACGTCGGGTTCTCGCGACCGGCCGGGGGGCCGCCGCTGGTGGCCCGGCGGCCACCAAGGTCGTGGTGCCGTCGGACCAGGTCCAGATCGGGCGGGTCGCCGAGGTCGACGGTGCGGTGCGCCCGCGACGCCGCTCCGGCAGGGGTCGGTCTCGCAGGTCGTCCGCTTCCGCTTTCAGCGTATCAACCTCGATGCGACGGCCTGGCGCATCTCGTAGCTGGCTCTCGGCCGGTATGCGGCCACGCGGCTGCTCGGTCCGTAGTTGCGCTCGGATCTCGGTTGCCTGGAACTCGGTGATGGGCTGATTGCCCTGCAGCAGCCGCAGCAGCACGACTCGGCCTGCCGACCGCTGGATCTCCGTGATCGTGTGTGTGTGGCCGCCGGTGCGGCGTCCGCCAGCGTCGTGGTGCGCCCATACGAGGACGTCGCCTGGGTGCAGCAGCCCTTGAACCTCGTCGAACCTCGTCAGGGGACGGCCGCTGGCATCGGTGTAGGCGTTGACGATGCCTTGAACGTTTCCGGTGTACACCTCTCCGATGATTGCGCCAACGCGGCGCTGAGCGGCGCCACCTGCGAGGTCGCCGACAATCCACCCCGCCCACGTCTCAGTGCGGTGATGGGCGGCAAGCCACACATGGCGCAGGATGACCGCGATGTCGGCGCAGTCCGTTGGAAGTCGGTATGCCGTCTGCCGGAGATTCTCCGGAAGGCAGGTGCGAACCCACTGATCGGTGGGGTGGTCGATGAACCTGTCGGCGGGCTGCGGCGCCACAGGCGATGGCGGCTGCTGGGTTTCGGCCGCACCTGGTGAGGTGGAGGCGGCCGCGGCGCCGAGGACCTGATGACCGGTCGGCGTACCATCCGAGACCGTGTCCGCCGACGTGAAATGCCGCAGGAGGCCGAGAGTGGCGATCCATTGCTCGTACGTGACACACCGCTCCGGCTCACGGTAGGTGCAGGCACCAGGCGGGAAGGGCGGGGCGTTTCCCGCTGGCTCACAGAGCTCCCGAAGCCTCTCCTGCGACGGTTGCCGTTGCAGGACGGCTGGAGACGCGTGGAAGTGAGCGCCTGCCTCATCGGCCGTTTCGTTCTTTGCCGCCTCCTGCTCGGATGCCGTGGTAGGTGCCCCGACCACCAGCGACCCGTTGCTTGTGGTCGGAGCTGTCCGCTGCTGGACCACATGGGTCAGCTCGTGCAGCAGAAGTCTGCGACCCGCCTGGGTCGAGGGGGCCCACCGGTTGGATCCGAAGACGATGTCACGGCCCACCGTGTAAGCGTGTGCACTGACCGCCCGGGCGGACGTGGCTGCAGCCGCGTCCTTGTGGATGCGCACACCACTGAAGTCGTGGCCCAGCCTGGCCTCGAGCCATGCTCGGTCGGCGGGCGCAAGCGGTTGACCGCCTGAACGAAGCGCCTGGTGAACCTGCGGCGGGACGAGTTGGCCACATGCGTGGTCGCGGGTGACCGCGTTCCGGTCGAGCGTTCGGTCCTCCTTCGCGGCCTGGCAGTCACACGGCGTCGTCCCACAACGTTGCACCATGCCGCTGACTGCCGGCCCGGCCGATTGCGGCGCGGGCTGGAACGCGAGTCCGGCCGCGCTAGTCACGCGTCAGTCCAGTGTGGACGGCGCCGGCGATCTGGCGTCCCAGCGTGGCGGCGTCGTGGTGTGCGGGGAGGTGGATGGTCGGCGTGGCCAGTCGGGCGAAGACACCTCCGGAGAGCACGCCCGACCGCGGATCGCCAGCGGCCAGCCGACGCGCGAGCTCGGTTTCCACAGCGGCCTCCAGCAGGGGGCGCTGGTCTGGTGGCACGAGTAGGCCGTCGAGGACCAGGCGCTCGATGTGGACATGGACGGTCACGGGCTTGCCTTTCACACGAAGTCACGATCGCGGACCGGGATGTCGAGCTTGCGGAACTCGGTGCGGACGCTGTCGAGGACCATCCGCATGGTCACCGGACTGCCGGCGTGGGCGGCGGCGAACGCCGCGTTGAGGGCGATGTTGTGGATCATTCCGCCGGTGGCGGCGAAGTCGGCGAGACGGTCCAGGTCGAGGACGTCGGTGGGGGTCCGCTCGGGGAACACCCGCTCCCAGATTGCCCGGCGGTCGGCGACGCCGGGGACCTCGAAGGTGACGATGAACCGCAGGCGGCGCAGGAACGCCTGGTCCAGGGCGCCGCGCATGTTGGTGGCCAGCACGGCCAGGCCGCGGTAGCTCTCCATCCGTTGGAGCAGGTAGTTGATTTCGATGTTGGCGTAGCGGTCGTGGCTGTCCTTGACCTCGCTGCGCTTGCCGAACAGCGCGTCGGCCTCGTCGAAGAACAGCAGCGCGGCGCCCTCCTCCGCCGCGTCGAACAGCCGCCGCAGGTTCTTCTCGGTCTCCCCGATGTACTTGCTGACCACCGCGGACAGGTCGATGCGGTAGAGGTTGAGGCGGAGCTCGTTGGCGATCACCTCGGCGGCCATCGTCTTGCCGGTCCCGCTCGGGCCGGCGAACAGCGCGCTGATGCCGAGCCCCCGGTTCATCCGCTCGGCGAAGCCCCAGCGCTCGTACACGGTGCTCCGCTGGGCGACCTGGTGCGCGATCTCGCGGAGCAGGGCGAGCTCGGCGTCCGGCAGCACCAGCTGCCGCCAGGTGGCCTTCGGCTCCATGCGCTGCGCGAGCGCGTCCAGGCGCGGCCGGGTGGCGACCAGGCAGGCGTCCCAGACGCGCTCTGCCCGGTTGGACTCCGGGGCGGCCGGCACGCTGTGCGTGATCTCCTGGATCGTCGGCACGTTCAGGTCGAACTGCGCCGCCAGCACGTCCGGAGCCGTGCCGGCGGCCGGACCCAGCGCGGTCGCCCACGCCTCGCGCTGCTCGGCGCGGGCCGGCCGCTCGACGTCGGTGACCAGCGTCGGCGGGCCGAGCCGGTGCCATGGCTCGTGGACGGCCAGGAACGACAGCCCGCCGGCGCGGGCCAGGAAGCGGGCGACGAGCAGCTGCTGAGCCTCGGTGTCGACCTCCTCCGCGTCCAGGTACAGCGCCGTGCCGAGCAGCACCTGCTCGCGCGACCACAGCCTCGCCAGATGCTCCAGGTCGGCGGCCTGGCCGGGCAGGGCCTCCGCCGACAGCCGCAGCAGCCGCAGGCCCATGCCGGCTGCCGTTTCCGCCGCCACCAGCTGCTTGCTCAGGCTGTCGGGGCCGAACAGCTGGAGCACCGGGGTCGACCTCGCGGCCGCCCTGGCGCACGATTCGGTCGCGGCCCGGACGGCCGCCTGCTGGGAGGCTGGCAGCTCGCCCGCGGCGACCGGCAGCGGGGTGACCAGTGGCTCCAGGCGGTCGTCCAGCTCGTTCAGGCCCTTGAGGTAGCTGACGATGCGCTCGTCGGCGCGCAGCGCGCTGGTCACCAGCGGCTGCCCCGGCGGCTGGCTGATGTCGATGAGCCGCCACCGGCGCAGGCCGCCGTGGGGGGAGAGCACGTCCCAGGTCGGTTCGGGCAGGGCGCTCAGCGCCAGCGCGAACGTCGGGTAGGTGAGGCCGGGGTTGCCTTGAGCGCTGGCGCACAGCTCGCCCATCTGCGGATTCAGCTCCATCGCCGCGCAGAGCAGCAACGTGTGCAGCTCGAACGGCGCCAGGTCGAGCAGCTGCGCGAGCCGTACCGGCGCCGGTGCTGGGGAGCGGCCGGTGGCGTCACGCATCGCGGCCTCCGCCGCCGCCAGCCGCTCCTCGGGACTCCGCGTTGGGCCCGCGGTCAGCGCGGCGACGGCCCTGGCGCCCGAAGGCACCGCGCCCGCCGGTGCCGATGCCGCCGGCGCCGGCTCGCCGCGCCGGCGCCACCACTGGGACTCAGGCCGGCGGGGCGGCTCGGGCGCGGGGGCCGGCCCCTCCGCCGGGACGAGGACCTGCGCCTGCCGCGCCGCAGCGCGGGACGCCAGCCGCAGCCGCAGCCAGTCGAGTGCCGCGGCGAGGTACTCCTCGTTGCCGGCCTCCCAGTCCGCCCCGCCGCGCTCGCTCATGCGATCGCCACCTTCTGGCTGGGATCGAACACGGGGACGGCCGGCCGCCGGTCCACCAGCAGGCTGTCGACGCCGTCGACCCGCACCCGTACCAGGAAGGTTTCGGGTGTCGCGTCGGCCACGATGAACCGCAGCCCGGCGGCCGGCAGGGCAACCCCGGGGTCGAGCGGAACCTGCCGCTCGCCGAGCAGCAGGAACACCGCCTGGCCCTTGAGCACCTGCGGGTCGCAGGTGAGGTTCACGATGGCCGTGCCCGTGCCGTCTCGCGGCACCGGCGCCGCGGGCAGGCCGCTGACGCGTGGCGCCACGGCCAGCGGCAGCTCGTTCGTGGTCCGCTCCGGTAGACCTGGCTGGCTGAACAGCGCCGCCACCGTGCAGACCCCGGCCGGGAGCTGGGCGGGTACGACGACCTTGATCTCGGTATCGGCGGTGGAGACCGTCGGCTGTGCCGGAAGGTCGACCCGAGGGTTGGCGAAGCGGACGCCGCTCGCGCCGGAGAGGTGCCGGCCGGTGAGGGTCAGCTCGTCGCCCACCAGCGCCGCCAGCTGCCGGTTGGGTGGGGTGGCCTCCTTGAGGGCGGGGAACGGCGGATCGACTCCGGCCTGGGCGAGGACGCCGCTGTCGTTCTCGCCCCGGGTCAGCACCGGCAGCGGCGTGCGAACGGGCTGGCGGCTGTCGATCAGCACCACGGAGACCTCGTAGGCCGCCGAGATCCGGTACTGGGTCTGGAACGCGGTCCACAGCTTGTACATGTCGTCGACGGTGAGCGTCTGGGCGGTGATGCGGACGCGCTCGATCTGGTTCTCGAGGTCCGCCTTGTCGACCAGGCCGTCGAACTCGTCGGGACCGAGGATGGGATGGTCGTGCAGCACGCTCATGGCCCGTCCGAGCAGCTGGTGGGCCTTGATGTCATCCTCGTCGGCCTCGCCGTAGGCGGTGATCACGTAGTGGAGGACCAGAGGCAGCGGAGGGAAGCCGGTCTCTCCCGGCCGCAGGGTGGGCATGTCCTGGTTGCGCCAGGCCGCATCGATGGTGGTGTGGTAGAGGAAGACGTTGAGCTGGTTGCCGGCTGGCGTCAGGCGCGCCTTGTCGGGCGGGCGGACGGTGACACCGGCGCCTCCGGGGAACCCGCTGACCGCCTTGTTGAGCAGGTGCTGGAGCGCACTGGTGACCACGGCGACCGCCGCCGAGTTGCTCATCGGCCGGCCTCCCGTCCCTGCAGGTACTCGGCCAGCGTCAGCGCCGGACGCCGTTCCCGCGCGGCCGGTCGGGCCGCCGGGGCCGTCACCGCACGCACCTCGACCCGTCCGATGGTGACGTGCACCGTCGGTGGGGACGGGGAGGGATCGCCGGTCGAGGCCGGCGCCGCCCGGCGGGCATGCCGCGTCCGGGCCGCCACCGGCAGCGGGAGACCGGGCTCGGTGCCGGGCTGGCCCGGGGCGGGGGGCACGGCCACGGTCGGGGAACTTCCGGGTCCGCGAAGGGAGCCGGCCGCCGGCTGTGGCCGGCCCTGCTGAGACGGGACGCCGGCTGGCTCCGCCGGCAGATCCGGCGCGGGCGCGACGAACTGGCCGGCCGTCGCGGGAGCATCGCCGGGGAGGGACCGTGGTGCCTGTGGGGTTGCGGGAGCGGGCGTGTGGACACCGGCCTCCGGTGGCTGGTCGCCGCCCGGGCTGCCCACGTCGCCGCCGCCGGTCCGGGCGCGGCGACCCGCCGCCACGGTCCGGGGAGCGACCACCGGCGCGCGACCCTTCGCCGGGCGGGACGCCGGCGCCGCCGTCCCTGCCCCGCGATCTTCCTGGGAGGCGGCCGGCGGGCGCCCGGCCGCGGCGGCCGGGCCTGCTCGCGATGGGCCCTGGCGCGGTCCCGGCACCGCTCCTCCCTCCACGGCGGTGCCGGATCGTGGCCGAGGCCCCCCGGCAGGACCGGGATCCCAGTCCTGCACGGCGTCCCCGGCCTGCTCCAACCATGCCGCGGCGGCGTGGCCCTCCAGGCCAGCTGGCTCGAAGATCGTGGCCGCTCGGGGCCGGACGGTGGCGCCGTATTGCAAGCTCCTGGCCGCCAGTTGGGTGAGGTAGCCGGTCATTGGCTGACCGCCTGGAGGTAGAAGCGGCGGCGCGCCGGGCTCAGCGCCAGGACGTCGCGCTCGCGCCAACCGTAGGCCGAGGCCAACAGGTGTACCTCATACAGGATGCGGGACGCCCAGGCGTTGAGCTCCATCCAGAGGAAGCTGACGATGTCGAAGGTCGCCTCCCACTGGGAGGCGCATTCGGGGCAGGTCAGCGCCAGCCGGATGTCGGCCTGTGGGTCGGCCTCACCCATCCGGGTCTCGACGGCCTCCACCACCGGAGCCGGCAGGTCGCCGGGGGGAACCCGGCTGTCGCCGTGCCGGGCGTCGACGATGCAGCGCTCGAGGAGAGCCTGCCGGGTCGCTTCGACGTCGCCGTGCTGGATGCTGGACACGAGGTCCCAGGTGTCTGGCAGCCGAAAGTCCACCTGATAGCCGAAGGCGGAGACGGCCAGCGGCCCACCCGAAGACGCCTCCCCGTCGGCTGGCGGCTGCGCCCGGAGCTCGCGGATGTCGACATCAAGCTCGAGTTGTTCCGCGCAGGCCTGGCAGGTGGTCACCCCGGCCGCCCGTGGGCCGAAGCTGGACTCACGCAGGTCGAGCAGGAAGCCGTCACGTTGCCCGATGCTCAGCCCCGCCAGGTCGTCGCGCGAGGCGGGCGGGACGGCAAGGCTCAGCAGGGCCAGCGCGAGCTGCGGCGGTGGCTGGCCGAGGCCCCGCTCCCACGCGCGGAGCTGCTCCGAGGTGGACGGCGGCCGCATCGCTCACGCCGGGTCGGTGTAGGTCGGTTCCTTGGGCTCGACGACGCTCTGGTCGCGGATCCAGCCCTCGTTCTCGAACTTGATGTGCTGGATAGCGATCGCGTTCGCGTTGGCGTCCAAGTCCGAGATCGACTGGTATTCCGATACCCAGCAGCGGAACACCTGGTAGGACAGCACCTTCTGGCCGGCTTCGTTGAAGACGTCGATCACGATGTCCTTCCGGAAGTCTTGCAGCGAGACCTCCTGGACGCGCTGCTCGGGTCCGGCCTGAGCGTTGCTGTAGTCCCACACCTTGTTGGCCCACCGTTCGAACTCGAGGTCGTGCGTCACGCCCCGCTCGAGCGTGATGGCGTCGTATTCGGTGCGGCCGGGTGACTTGCGGCTGCTGCTCTCGTCGCCGCCGTCGCGATGCTTGACCACTTCGGTGGTGCGCTTCAGGGCGCTGACCTTGCTGACGCCCGCGACGTACCGGCCGTCCCACTTCACCCGGAACTTGAAGTTCTTGTATGGGTCCAGGCGAGCGGCGTTGACAGTGAACTGGGCCACAGCTCCTCCTCAGACCTGGACCTGCCCAGCGAGCTGCTGGATGTGGATGACGACAAACTCGGCGGGTTTGAGGGGGGCAAAGCCGACCAGGATGTTCACGATGCCTCTGTCGATGTCGTTCTGCGGATTATTTTCCTTGTCGCACTTGACCAGATACGCCTCTTGCGGCGTGCGCCCCTGGAACATCCCCTGCCGGAAGAGCGTGTTCATGAACGCGCCGACGTTGAGCCGGATGGCGGCCCACAGCGGCTCGTCGTTCGGCTCGAACACCACCCACTGGGTGCCGCGGTACAGGCTCTCCTCGATGAACAGCGCGGTCCGGCGAACCGGCACGTACTTCCACTGGTTGGCCAGCCGGTCGGCGCCCCGAAGGGTCCTCGCGCCCCAGACGACCGAGCCGATCACCGGGAACGTGCGCAGGCAGTTCACGCCGAGCGGGTTGAGCCGCCCGTTCTCCCCGTCGGTGAGCTTGACCACCAGCTCGATGACCCCGCTGAGCGACGCGTCGGTGCCCGCCGGAGCCTTCGCCACGTTCCGCTGCCCGTCGGTCCGGGCCCACACCCCTGCCACCGCCCCCGACGGCGGGAACTGGAGCAGCGCGCCGTCCTTGTCGGCCAGCTTGATCCACGGGAAGTAGACCGCGGCGTTCCTCGCCTCGTCACCGTTGGGCCGCAGCTTGTCGAAGTTGCTCACCGCCCGGTCCGCGTCGGTCCACACGACAGGCGGGTCGACCAGCAGCATCGACCGGCGCTCGACGCACAAGGTGGCCGCCTGTGAATAGAGATCGGCCATGAACCTGCTCTCGCGGTCGATCGGCGGGACGCAGAGGATCGTGAAGATCTCGGTGTTGCGAAGCGCGTAGATACCGCTCCTGGTGACCCCGTCCACGCCGATCAGCTCGGATTCGATGACCGGCGGCCCGTCGGTCGCGCTCACCTTGACCTTCGCCGCGATCCCGTCCGACGCGGCGGGGCGTTGCGTGAGGTTGGTGTCCGGCAGCGTCCTCACCAGCCGGGACTGGCCCAGCACACGGTCGAGGCGCTGCGCCGAGTTCTGATCGGCCTCGATGTTGCGGCAGGTCTCCTCGGAGCCGTGCTCGGGGTCGGGATCGCGGACGGTGAGGTTGTATTGCGTGCTCGGATCCGTGGTGTCGTAGTCGACGAGCACCTCAAGGGCGTTGGCCCACACGCCCGGATACTTTGCCTCCAGCGCCACGACGATGTCCTTGCCGGACGCATCCTTCTGGTCGGTCGGGAGCTCCAGCGTCGCGCGGGTGGCGCCGTCACGGCCTCCCTTGCCCTTGGGGATCGCGGAGTCGCCGAACGGGTCATTGCCCACGGGGGGCGGGCTTGCCGGCGGCTTGGCCCTTGCCGTGCCCGCCGCCGGCTTCACCAGCGACGACTGGCTGAGCTGCTGCTCCAGGCTGTCGGGCTTGTCCGCCGTCGAGTCGCTCTTGATGGTGAACGCCTGGGGGTCGCCCTTGATCTGGAGCTTGTAGACCGTGGCGTCCGCCGGGTCGTGATCGACCCGGGCCCTCAGGTCATTGCCGGCGGCACCGGATTCCAGCGCTTCGAGCTTCACCCCGTTGCCGAGGTCGATCACCGCTGGGGCGTCCCTGGCAGCGACACGCACAACCTCGGCCTCGCTGCCGCCGTTCTGGTAGTAGTGGAAGACCGCGTAGCTCATCAGGCTGGCGGCGGAGCGGCCGCCGTAGATCCGCTCGAAGTCGGTCCAGCTCGTGAGATGGCGGGGTTCGTCGACCGGTCCGCGCGCGGCAGGGCCGACGAACGCCGCCACGGCGGTTGGCACCCCGATGATGGTGCGGACGGCGCTTGGCACCTCGTCGATGTACACGCCCGGATAGGTCAAGTTGACGGGCATCGGCGCTCCCCTGTTGCGCTGGTTCGCTATCCCTTGTCCCTACGCTCTAACCAAGCCCGCACAGTCGGAACCAGCGCCTCCCAGGCCATGAACCGTGCGCACACGTGACCCGACTCATCGACGACCTCGCCATGGGTGAGCTCACCTCTGCAATCCAGCACAAGCCGGACGACCACCGCCACGGTCCGTCGACGGTGAAGCTGCTCTCCGGCGTCTGGTTCGGCCACCAGCTCCTCGACAGGTTGGTATGGCGCAAGTCTTATCGCGCTCCCTCAGGTGTCCCTCAGATCGAGTTCAGCCCCGCGAGCGCTTTGTGATCAGATTCCAGTCAGCTGCGGCTCAGACACCGGCTGGGTCGAGGCGCACTCGCTCGAAGAGCGCTTCGGTCAGCGGCTCCGGGCGCGCCTGGAACTCCGAGGCGAGGATCTGCTTGCAGACCCTGTACTGGCGCAACGCCTGCGCTCGCTCACCGAGGCGAACATGGCAGCGCATCGTCAAGCGATGAGCGTCCTCGCGGCAGGGATCATGCGAGAGCAACCTGATGGCGTAGTCCAGCGCCATCGCGTAGTCGCATTCCCGAAAGCTCTGGTCCGCCAAACGCCCAAGCAGCGACAGGTACAAGGCGCGGAGGCGCTCACGCTGCACGATGGCGCGCATGTCGTCATCGACCGTGCAGACATCCCCTTGGTAGAGGGCAACAGCCCGGCGCCACGAGAGCACGGCCGCGGCGGTGTTCCCCTCGCGCAACTGCCGGCCCGCGACCCTTGCCAGGGTATCGAAGTGGACGATATCCACTCCTACGCCGGCATCCATGTTCAACTCGTAGGAACCAGCGCTGTAGACAATCGGCGGCGCGCCAGCCAGCGCGTCGCTGAGCAGCTGCCGGAGTGTGTAGATCAGGCTGCTCAGCGCGTGGCTGGAGCGTGAAGCATCGGCGTCCGGCCACAACGTTTCGAGCAGGGATTCTCGAGACGCGCAATGGCGGTCCCGCAACGCCAGACTGGACAGGAGCGCGGCGGTCTTCCCACCGCTGCGAACCGGCAGGCTCGCGCCGGCCCGCAGTAGACGGAAGCTGCCTAGCAGGCAGATCAGCACTGGCTGCGTGGCCACCGCCAGCAAATTGAGGTCAGCGCTGTGGTCCATCATGCAGCTGCCGGCCTTGAGATAGCGCAGATGGATCTGGCGGCACCGCAGGCTGAGGCTCGAACGTCGTCATTCCCCCCATGGCGGTCGGCAGAGGCCGATAACCTCCACCAAGAAGCAAGGTAAGCAACTACCCTCGATCGGGTCAATAGCTCTCACCCGACAAATTAGATGAAGTCCCGCTTGGTGTGATTTACAGTCATAGTGGTGCTGAGGAGAGTCCCCACGCCGACATTCCGCTCTGTAGGTCCTCATGGTGGGTGGCCCGATCGCTGGCTTGGCGCCGATCCCCGCCGCAGCCACGCACCTGTGCGGGGTATCTCACGTGCGTGCACCGACCTCGTTGAGGCTCGCGGCCGCCATCACTGTTGGCGTCGCGCTCGTAGCATCCGGCTGCACGACGTCAAAGGAACCTCCAAGCTCGACGAGCACGCCATCGACGCCTCCCCCGGAACAACAAAGCGATCGTTGCCCGGATTCGCCTGGCTGGGTCGCCCTTCTCGATCGCCACCGGCGAAGGATGGGTGTGGGCGCTCACGCGGCAGCCGCGCCCGGCGGTCTGGCGCATCGACCCGACATCCAACCGCGTTGCCAGCAAGCCGACGCGCTTGCCGGTCGATCCGTGGACCAATGCCGTTGGGGCAGGCTCGGTATGGATGACGCCAAACGGGGTGGATGGGCGGCTGATCCGCATTGATGCTCGCACGGGACGGATCAACGCCCGCATCTCGGCGCACCCGACCTATCACCGACCGTGTCGGCACTGACCCGGTGGCCCTGCCGGGTCAGCTCCGCCGCCAGCGTGCGGGTGGACTTGGTCGTCCACTGCAGCGGCGACATCGGATCCCCGCGTTCGTCCGGCTCCACCAGCGCTAGCAGCGCCGGGCGCAGCCCGGGATCGCGATCAGCCGCACGCTTGCGGCCACCGCCCGGCCCACGCACCCGCCCGGGCAGTGCTTCCGCGCGCTCCAGCTCCCGCAGCCCCCGCGCGACCGTCCCCTCCCGTGCTCCGGCCGCCCGCGCCACCGCTCGGATCCCGCCGTGTCGCAGCACCTGCGCCCCGGCCCCAAGCAGCAAGCGCCGCTGGCGTTCATCCAAATGCGCCCGCACCGTGTCGAACACCGCCGCCAGCGCAGCCACTGTCCCCTCTCGTGTCGCCATAGCACAAGACTGGCACAACCCGCCTCAACCGGCAGGTTATTTCTCTGCATATCCTAACCGGATGGCATTGAGGCTAGTGTCCCGAGTTAGAGATTGGCTGTAGATATCGAGCGATGCTGTCAAGGATCTGATCGGCGGTCTTGTGCCACACAAACGGCCGAGGCTCCTCGTTCCACGTGTCGATCCAGGCCTGGATCGACACGGTCAGCTCCGGCACCGACCGATGGCTGCCACGCTTGAGCCACTTGGTCGTCAACTCCGAAAACCAGCGCTCCACCAGGTTCAACCAGGAACTGTAGGTCGGCGTGAAATGCACATGGAAGCGGGGATGGCCGACCAGCCAGCGCCGGATCGCCGCCGTCTTGTGGGTCGAGGAGTTGTCGCAGATCACGTGCACGTCCAACCCGGCGGGCACCGCCTGATCGATGCGGCCCAGGAACCGCTTGAACTCCACCGCCCGGTGCCGCGGGGTCATCTGCGAGATGACCAGCCCCGAGGCAAGGTTCAACGCCGCGTACAGGTTGGTGGTCCCATACCGGGTGTAGTCGTGGCTGCGCCGCTGCGGGCTGCCAGGCATCAGCGGCAGCACCGGGGCGGTGCGGTCCAGCGCCTGGATCTGGGACTTCTCATCCACGCACAGCACCACCGCCGCCTCCGGCGGGTTCAGGTACAACCCACAGATGTCGCGGACCTTGTCGATGAACTGCGGGTCGCTGGACAGCTTCCAGGTCTCGGCCAGGTGTGGCTTGAGCCCGAACGCCCGCCAGATGCGGCTGACCGCCGTCTGACTCATGCCGGTGGCACGGGCCATGGACCGGGTCGACCAGTGGGTGGCGTTCCTGGGAGTCTCCTCCAGCGTCTTGACGATGACCTGCTCG
>WNFU01002174.1_pt1 | contig 27003 bp, 31 predicted proteins | sample 5400121 | NCBI WGS metagenome assembly WNFU01 (sample SAMN13153360, study PRJNA577476) | soil metagenome | isolation source: 100 cm soil or saprolite under grassland replicate 1 | place: USA:California | collected 2016-06-15 | reverse complement strand
GCTGGTCGACAAAGAGGGAAAGCCGCAGGATGGGTTTCTCCGGCTGCAGGATATTTATAACTTGAGACTCTCGGCGGAGTTAGTCGTACTGAGCGCCTGCCAGACGGGATTGGGAAAGGAGATCAAAGGCGAGGGGCTGGTAGGGCTGGCGAGAGGATTTATGTACGCCGGCGCGCCGCGCATCCTCGCGAGCCTGTGGAAGGTGGACGATCAGGCCACCGGCGAGTTGATGAAACGATTTTATCAAGGAATGCTCGGCGATGAGCGATTGAGCGCGGCCGGGGCGTTACGTCAGGCTCAATTGTCGATCTGGAAAGAGAAGCAGTGGCGGGAGCCATATTACTGGGCGGCCTTCGTCTTGCAGGGCGAGTGGAAATAGCGATGAGCGCGGCGATTTCTCAAAAGAAGGGATGCGTCATCACCCAAGAGGCGTTTGAAAGGCGGCCCAGAAGATTTGTGAAGGAGTCTCGACTGGACCGATGATCCTTATTCATACTCCTTCGGAGAAACGCCGATCAAGCGGCAAAGTCGCTTGAAGAGGTGGCGCAGATTCAAGATCTCTCGGTGGACAGCGAAGGTTTACCGTCGCAAGAAGCGGAACAAAGGGAAAAATAGCGCCTGCTTGAATGCCTCCAACGGCAGCTTTGTTGTAAGTTCTGGACGTAAATACGTCTCTAGGGTTAAAATAGCTGACAATGAAAGAAGAACCCTACAACGAAATACCGCTGATCAGGTATTTACTGGGAACCTTGTCAGATGAGCAGGCGCTTCAGATCGAAGCAATGTTTCTCTGCGACGATAAGAGCTATGAACGGCTTCTGGCCTCAGAGAATGAACTATTTTACGACTACGCGCAAAATAAACTATCGCCCGACGAACGTGAGCAGTTTGAAAAAAGGTTTCTCTCTTCCGAGCGAAACCGGCAGAGAGCCAGGATAGCTTCAGCGCTGTCGCACAAAATGCTTGAGGCCCCGCCAGTCGAGTCGCCTGAGAAATATATCGTCGACCAAGAGTCGCAGCACTTTCGGCGACATCTGAAATCGGTCCCGCTCAAATTGGGAACTCACTTGAGCGAGCCGCAAGCGCCGACCGAATGCTAGGTTTCCAAACAACACAGCCGTTGCTTTGCAACGGCTTGTCGGCGTAACATTTGACCAGCTCCAAAGGCGCACAACCCACATGTGAGGTTCGCGCAATGAGGAGCGCAAATGAAACCGATGTGCAGCTTAGCGCATTGAAGGTTATAGGTGTAGGTGACTGTTCAGCGGATCACCCGCTAAACCACCTAAGCGCTGAATCAAGCCAGCGATGGATTCGATCGAGTGGAAATCCTTGCGCCTGCTCCTCTCCACATTGAGAGGAGTTTCTGACAATTTGCCCACAGAATGGCTTTGAGGATCAGTGCGGGATCAAGATCAGAGTTTTACGCGAATAGTCGCATGGTCGACGCTAGATCGAGCTCCCTGACACAGTCAAAGCCGTCCGCGCCACAAGCTACAATGGAGTCATGAAGTCTTACGATCAAACTTGGCGTCAGATGCAAGCCGACTTCAAAACCATCAAGGAAGAAGCCAAGCCCCGATTGGGCAGGTATTAACGCGCGCAACTCGAGTACGTGTTGAAAGTCCTAAAAAGGGCCGACGATCTATACAGACAGACCGAACAGATCGTTAACGTGGCGAAGCCTGTGAGATATTGACCTACCAAAGATCGGCGTCATGAAAATCAATGAGAGCGAAAATTTGATTAGGAGTTACCTACTCGGCCAGTTAACGGAGGGAGACCAAGCCGCTCTTGAACAAGAACTTCTGACCGACCATGGCAAGTTCGATCAAGTGTGGGCAGTCGAGAATGAGCTGATTGACAGTTACGTGCGAGGCGAGATGTCTCGCGCTGACCGTAAACGATTTGAAAGTCACTACCTTGCCTCGCCATTGCATCGTGAGCGTGTGGCGATAGCCGAGTCGTTTCTCACAAACATTGATCAGGCGGTCGGAGAGGCGATTGAAGTAAGAGAAAAGGAATCCTGAAGTCGAAAGGAAAAGCCCGTCAACTCACATATCTGCTGCATGGGGCTGTAAATACGTCCAGCATGTGCGAGGCGTATTTACGTCCCGCACGGCTGACGATGCCGGAGCGGTGACAGGCCGTGAAAGGGTTGGATCCCCACAGAGTTTTCCCAGCCCCTTCATGGGAGTTTGCTTTCTATGAGTGCTACAGCAACACGCGTATTATCCACAGTGGACGCTGAAGCCAAACCCATTACATGGAACATGGTCCGTGATGCCCGCCGAACAACGCCTGCGAAGCTCAGGCTCGGGCGCCAGGCCATCCGCGACGGCCACGCCGTCGGGGGAGGGACAGAGGTTGTGTGCCTAAAGATTCTGGCTCAACCCGAAGCATAGCCTCCCCCCGGCGGCCACGGGGTCGCGGATGGAGGCGCGCGTCCATTGAGGCTCGCGCAATACACCGCCACTACTCAGCGCGATGGTTGACGCAACCTACTTCCAGAGCGGGCAAGCGATGACTCCAGAAGATCAAGTGGTGCAGCAGCACGTCAACCCGATGGAGATGTTGAATAAGCTTCCAGGGGGGATGTCACTCAAATCGGGCCACAGGTTGCGGGCCAGATCAAGAAGGTTTACGTCAGGGATAACAAGGTGGAGCCTCGCAGCGACACGCCGAAGGCTAATTAGCATCAAGTATTATTGCAGACATGGCCAACCACTCCGCCCGCACGTAAGAATAGGTCACCCCCACTGGCCCCCGCCCTGCGAATCACTTCAATTGCTTGCGCTGATCGGCAGGCAACTTCTTCGGCAAATTAAGAGCGTCGTCAACCAATATGTCCAGCCAGACCCCAGCGAGTTCGGCGTACTGAAGTAGAATCGTCAGTGGCGGCTCACGCGTGCCCAATTCATAGCCGGAGATGGCGCTACGAAAACGCCGGCCGGCCAAACCTAATTCCTCAAGCATCTCTTCTTGGGTTTTACCCAAACTTTCACGGATCCGGAGAAGCTTGCTCCCAAGCCGCTTCGATTTCGGACGAGCAGCTCTTCCCATCAGATATCCCCTCCTGACATGGTGGATTTATTTCCGGGCCGAGGATTTCATTTTTTCTGTTGCGTGAAGACGTATATACGTCTAGCATCTCTTGCGGCGCCGGGATCGCCCGGAGATTTTCAACCCAGCGGCGTTCATGATTGGAAGTATTTTGAACGTGGAAGGGCCCTTCCACCATTAGTTCGCACATTGAGGTAGTAGAAAGTGAACCATATACCTCGCCTGACCACGCCTTGTATCCATGAAACCATGAGAGAGCTGATGGCTTCGTACACAACCGGATCCTGCTCGAATGAGGAGAAATCCCATTTCGAAAGACATTGCCTCTCCTGCGAAAAATGCCTCACGACACTTGCGGCCGCTCTAAATCTTTTGCGCTCTCGCAGTTGTGATGAAAAGAATAAGGCGTTAGGCGAACTGTACCCAATAGGAGTGAAAGCCGCAAGAACGGCGAAGGGCGCTTCGTCGAATTACACCCTCGGCGCCTTCCGAATCCCACTGAAAAAAGGAAACTCGCGAGGCGGCGACGTCGGGGAGTCTTGTGGCCGGGGACCGTCTCAAGCGGTTCTCGGAGATGATCGATCGCCATGGGGCGGAAGTGGTCGTGCCGCTCAGCGGGGTTACTCGCGCCTTCGACGGCAATGGGCGCTGCGTCAATTGTGGGGAAAATAGATGGGGGAACTAGCGAGCCGCCTTTTGGTTGGCAAGCTCAACATTCCTGCCAAAGGATTCTCCACCCATAGCGGCTCTTCGAGCTTGGGTGGAGAGTCCTTTGGCATCGTCGAGTCTTCGAGACGATAATTCCCTCGAGATAGAGCCTATTTGTCTACACGCTTCGCCTTCATGAAACTGACTTTGCAAATTCAGCTTCTGCCGGATAAACAACAGGCCGCTCAACTGAAAGCTACAATGGAGCGGTTTAACCAAGCCTGTTCCTGGCTCGCCGAACAAGCCTTTGAAATGCAGATCGCCAACAAGATTTCTCTTCAGCAACACTTTTATTACGAATTGCGCGAACGGTTCGGCCTGTCCGCACAGATGGCCTCTATTTGCATTCGTCACGTCGGAGGGACTTACAGCCGGGACAAAAGCATTTTGCCGACTTTTCGCCCTAACGCCGCGATGCCCTACGACAGCCGCATCCGGTCGTTTAAGGGGGGTGACCGAGTTTCGATTCTGACACTGGAAGGGCGCATCATAGTTCCGTTCGTGATGGGCAAATATCAACGCGAACGGTTCAGTCTGGCAAAAGGGCAATCTGATCTTGTCCGCCGCAAGGACGGCAAGTGGTTTCTGCTCGTTACCGTGGACCTGCCCGAAGGAACTCGGATTACTCCCACAGAGTTCATCGGCGTGGATTTCGGTGCGGTGAATCTCGCCACCGACAATGACGGCGATGTCTACACCAATACTGAGACTGAAAAGGTACGCCAAAAGCAAAATAAGGTCAGGCGTTCCTTGGGTCGGAAGGCCGGGAAAGTGAAACGCGAAGGCTCGCGCCCGAAGAACATTAAGCGAAAACTGAAAGCGCTCTCCGGCAAGGAACGCCGGTTTAAAGCGAACGAAAATCATCGCATCTCAAAACGGATCGTTGAGAAAGCCACAGACACCAATCGCGGGATCGGACTTGAAGACTTGACCGAGATCCGCGAACGGACTCGGTTCAGGAAGACGCAGCGAGACAAGATGTCGAAATGGTCGTTCGCGGAACTGCGCGGATTCATTGAGTACAAGGCGAAACTGGCGGGAGTTCCGGTGATCGCCGTTGATCCGCGCAACACGAGCAGGACGTGCCCGAAGTGTGGGCATATAGATAAAGGCAATCGCTTTGCTCGCGGACTGTTTTTGTGCCGATCGTGTGGTCATTTCGATCATGCTGATATAGTCGGCGCAACCAATATTGCCACTGCCGCCAAAGTCGCCTGGCGGGAAGTCGCGGAAAAACGGCTGACAGCAGCCGCGTAGTACAGCGACAAGCTCCACCTACAACGCGTTAGCATTTAGGTGGAGTGAGTGACATTGGAAAAAGAAGGTCGCTGTCAGCGTCGGAACGGCTCAGCTCGCCGGGCGAATCATCGTCGATGACCCCGAGCTCCTTCGCTGCGGCCTTGAGCTTGGCGGCGTATTCCCGGCGATCATAATGCGCCGCGCCGTTGCGATTGGATGCAATGACCCGGTCGGCTTTTTTCTTCGCTTTCGCATTCACGATCACATACCCCACCTTTTCTCCGGGATGCACATTGACGCCGGCGCCGATCAGTTCCCGGGCGGCGAGCGCGGCCCGCGTCTCGACCTCGTATTCTCCAACCCCGCGGCTCAAGACCTGTTCGACGATCAGCAGGCGGGGATCAACTAGCCCGCCCTCGAGTTCGGCGAGGCGCGCGTCCAATATCCGGCGCGCATCCCGCCGGCGAGGCCTCAGCTCTTCGACGTTTCGCGCCTCCGACAACACGGCGAGCATCTCTTCCTGCGTCCCTTTGATGAATTGCGGCGTGTCGCGCCGCCGGCAAGCCAGGCCACGAATTTTCATACCTCCGCCGGCGAACGCCCCATAAAATCTGGCCGCCACCGGCCGCGTTGATTTGACCTTAGATGGCAGAAAGACCAGCCATCGGTATCTGCCTTCCAGACTCATCTCAACGCCCGTTTCTCGGGCGATCGTTTCACAGAGAGTCAGCAAATCTTCTTCTTCCACGCCGTCCTTCTTGATCCACAGGCTGTCGGTCAGCGCGTGCAGCATCTCGAAGCCGGCGTCCTCGGCGATCTCCTTCGCCCGCAGCAGCGTTTCTCGCCCCCAGGCTGTCACGGCCTCGTGCGCCTCGATGCTCCCTATGCGCGCGTATTTATAGCCCATGTACCCGAAACAAGTGACCAGCATCCATTTGATCGCCGCCCGTCGCGCCTCGTAAATCGCCCGTGTCCGTTCGTCCGCGCCATTCATCAACTGCTTGTAAGCCTTGCGGCGCTTCACGAGCGGCTCGATTGTGAGAGGGATCAGGCCGCGGCGCTTCTCGCAAATGTTGTATCCCGCCTCAGGCACGGCGCTGTTCCGGCAACACGAACACAGCACCGTTTCGGGCGAGATATTGCGCGTAATCATCAAGGACGGATACATCGAGGCGAAGTCTATCTCTGCCACGTTTTCGTGCTCGCCGATCGGCGGTTGAAACGTCAGCCCGCCCTTATCCACTGTCAGTAGTTGCAAAGCGGTCTTCGCCTTCTCAGGCTCATTCTTTCGCCAGGGGATCAGAACGCCGTCGTTAATGGCGCGATCCATCTGCATCGAGGTCATAGATGTTCCAGGCGACTGGCGGGCCGCCCTCTGCACGGGCAACCGCGAGAGCATTGACATTTCCAGCAATCCCTCCAATCCGGTTTCGTGGTGCGCGAATGAGTTCTCTCTGTCGAGATGCCAGCGTCCGAAGAGCGGGTAGCTCGGCGGCTTGTAGCTGATGTTACCGTAGCTGTAGTAAGTCCGGCCTTCGGTCACGATTCTGCGCTCGGTGACGACGCGATCGCGGTCGAGTAGCAACCGCGATTTTTCGCGCCCGGCGACCTGCAACAATGCGGGGAATAAGACGGAATCGCCGCGTTCACTCAGAATCAGGTCGGGGTCGTATCGCTCAATGATCTCGTTGAACGCGTCGATCGCTTTCGCGCCGGCGGCGGGACGGATGACCCTCTCTTCACTCTCCGTCGCGACGATGATCCGGCTTGCTCCGGTAAGCGGCCGCATGCGCTCGCCGCGCATCCGCAGCACGCGCAGCGGCGGCGTCGGGTGATCGATCAGCCACGCCGAGCTGGTCGCGGTGATTTCAATTACGGCGCCGCGATCGTCGACGCGGGCGTCAACGCGGCAGAGGGGAAAGAGTTTCGTCAGATATAGATAGTGTTGCGGCGTCGGAATATCGATGTTGCAGAAGGTGATCTCACGATCCAGCTTCGCCGCGATTTCGCGCAGCTTCGGCAGGTGTGACGAGTCGGAGACGTCGAACTGAAGCGCCTCCACCTCTTCCCCGCTCCAAAACTCGCGCTTTCGAACCCACCTCAGTCCAGCGATCAGGTCGAGTTTTGTCATATCCGCCGCGAGTTGTTTCAGCTTCGCTCTGGCGCCGTGGGCGTAGACCGGGGGATGAAATTCATCCGTCAAACGGCGCAGCCGGCCGTCGTCGCCATAAACCCACAGAGTCACCTGGGGGCCAAGTTCGTCGATGTCGAAGAGCCATCCCTCGATTCTGTCGCCGGCCGCGGTCGATCCGCCGAGAAGCCGATTGCGCGTGGGAAGATGATCTTGAGAATCACTTTTTCGCATCGCGTAATTCCCTTTCCAATTCGCCCACGCGCGCGCGCAGGCTCCTCTCCTCCCTGAGCATTTCGATCAGCACCGAGATGAAGATCGATTCCATCGGCTCGGGGCTGGCCGCCTGCACTGCGGCCTGTGTGTGCAGTCGCGCTCGCTCGAACAGCTCATCGAAGAGTTCCTGATCCTGTTTGCGCAGCGCGCGCCTGAACTGACCCAGCCGTTTTTGCTGGTCGGCTAAAACCATGCTGAACGGCGGGACCGTTCTTCCCATAACAACCTCCCGATCTCGGGGCGCACAGACACCTCGGATCACCGGGGCATAGTGTTAAAGAGTCTCCGTCATTGGTCAGGGGGTGACGAACGAAGCCCTTCAGTCCGCGGTCAGCCGACGGGCGCCGCGTTCTTCGAGCGCAAAGGCGCGCCCGCCTTCCAGCCGGATCACCTCGCTCGATGCGCCGAAAAGGTCGGTCAGAAAGTGAGCGCGATGGGGGTGTTTCGGCGTCTCGCATTGCGCGAGCAGTAGCGCCAGCCCTTTCCGCGACAGATCACGCAGGCGCCACAGGGAGCGGTAAAACAATCGGGCCGCGTCGGTGTGCGTGAGGTCATCGTCAAGAAAGGCTGTGCAGATGCCGGAGACAATTACGACGCCGTAGGCGCCTTCAACGGTTTTTGGGAGATGGAGGCGATGGATCAGTTCGTCGAGTTGGTAGGCCGTAAACGCCCGGGCGACGAGGATGCGCCCCAAGGCCTCTTCCGGGCTTTTCCGCTGTGATCTGGCGAATCTGGCGACGGCGTAGGGGTCGAACCGGTTATCGCCGCAAAGGCATAAAGACGGTATGCGATCGCAGGCCATCTGCGCCGCCACGTTCACGCCCAACGTCGAGGCCTGGCCGCCGTACACGGTGACCATCCGCGAGGGAAGAATCGAAGCGCGCACCACGCGCGGCGCAGAGCTAAGCGGCAGAGTCCGCATGACAAAACCTCCAACGTTCTCGAACTATTCATGCCTGCGAACCACTTGAACCGCATACCCCGCACATGACGCGTCTGAATCGTCAGTGACTGTCAGCCTGAAATTCCGTTTGCCGGATGAGGGGGAAACTGCAAACGTAAGGTAAAACAACGTTACCGAAGAATCCCGAAAATTACAAGCTGAAACGGAGCCCGCGAATAAGCCAGGATAGCCTCTGTAACCAGAAAGAGCGCCCCATATTTAATTGCATCCGCCGCAACTTCCGGTGGTCTACCCCTTTTGAGTTGATCTGGTTGGAGAGGCCACAGTCCATAACAGTTCTTTGATACTCCAGATGTGATCGGTCAATTCCGCTGCCATTGCTGGAGTGCGCGGTTCAAAGCGGCGCTCCTCTTCTTCGACCTCAACTCGCAGCGTTTTGACCTCGCGCGTCAAATTGTAGACGGCATCTTCCCACACGGAGGACGCCTTGAGCATCTCCAGTTCCTTCGAGAACGAAAGAGTCTTGCGCACCAGTCGCCCGTTCATATGCCGTGAAGTCAGGTTCGTGCGCTCAACATAAGAAGTGTGCGCTCCGACCAGATCGAGCGTCGTTTCATCGCCGTAGATGACTTCGACTTTGACCTCGACGACGCGGCCTCCTTCGCGACGCTTGACGACTTGGAGGTAATGCCATCCCGATTGCGGTTGTTTCATCTCGGGCACGAACCCTTTGCCGCTTGGCTTTGGCTCTGGCACTTTCCCCCAGGTCTCAACCATCGCCTCGCGATAGGCGCCTTTGCCATCAGTGGCGATTGCTGGTGGAGACTCTTGATGCCCACGCTCTTTGATCTGCTCCATCAGTTTTTGCGCGACTTCTTCTTCGGTCTTGGCGATGGCCCGACCGACTCTGAGCCGCGTCTCGGTTTCGAGCGCCGTCCCGCGCCAGAACGTGCCGCGTTCGTCTTCTTCTGGAAGTCCTTTTTTTCGCCCTTGTGGCCGACGTAAGTCCAGAGGGCGTCAAGTTGCGCGCGGCTCATCTTGTGATCCCGGAGCAGTACTTGTTCGATCCGCTCCATCTGTGGCGCGGCCTCGACGAGCCAGGCGCTGACGGTCTCTTCCTTGATACCTTTGATGCGATGGATGGCGGCAAGCGAATTTCGTTCGGCCAACATCGCGAAGCACTCGATGATTGTTCGCTCGTCGTATTGTTTGCCATGGAAGACCGTTCCCTTGGTTTCGGTGACGACCTTTTTACAGGTCGTGCATTGCCATCGCTGGCGGCCTTTGCGGGTGAATCCGAATTTCCGCAGATTCCCCGCATTGACTCGACCATAGTCGCTACACTTTTCGTTCCAGCAAAAGGAATCAGGTGTGGTTAATTGCTCGCTTTTCTTATTCTTCTCCGGCGGTTTCATAGCGCCGGAGAGTGTAAATCAACTCAGGGCCGGGAGACCACCCAACTTCCCGCGCGCCTCTAAAATTAGCCGGTTGAATCGCGCAGAAGAATCTGGTACTTTTTTATCACCTCGTATTTCAAAACTCAGAGACGATCACTACACATGGCGTCCCATATCCCGGATCCAACACCGGGTCGAAGTTACGAGGAGAGCCTTGGAACTCAATTTAATCGACGTGATTCAAGCTTTAGTAGTGGGCGCGGCTACCGCCATTGGCGGCTATGCCGGCAGGTTCGCGATCTCATATACAAAGAGAGAAATTGCCAGGCTTTTGAAAAAACGGCGCGAGCGTAAGGCGGAACAGGGGCGACTTGCAGAGGCGAAACAAAAAGGCTATCAGAGGGAGACTAGCCTTACTGACTAGGCGTCGGACCAGGTTGCGGGCGATTTCCGGCGGCAATCTTGACTTGCGTCCCCGCCCTCACTGGAGCTGTTGGAATGGCCATTGTGAAGGGCGACGAAAGGGACAACCGGCGCTCGAACCGTCATGCGACTTCGCGCATGGCCGGCGTGCGGTTATAGAGACCGAGCCGGAATCATATCGATCCGCCGCGAACAGCGAGTTAAACTGCCGCGCTTGCTGACAGACTCTCACTTGTGGACAATTCTCTGCGATCCCGGTCTCAAGCGGCCACCACCCTGAACATGGCAGTTGAGTTCTTACGGATTTCACGCCGGCGCCTGGCAAGGACTCCGAATGACGGCGAGACATGAGGTCACTGCGCCGGGGCGCGGCGCCGGGCGTCAATATCCGGACCCGAGGCGCCGCGGCGACGATTAACGCCGCGTTGCGGGCAATTCGTATTATCCGAGCCCATGCATACGGCGCTTCAGAAAGCACGAAAGGAATCGTTTTGGCATCAACCAATTATCAAACCGGCGCCGCCGAATCTACGTTAGACCGCGCGCAGCGCATCCAGGATTACGTCGAACAAATGATCGCCACGCTCGGCGAGCACCCGGAGTGCGAGTTGAAAAGTGAATGGAGGCGCGACAACCTCTATTTCAAAGCCGAGTTCATCAAAGACGTTCAATCAATAGCGAATTCGGCAATTCAGGAGGGCGGGGAAAAATATCTCGTGGTCGGCGCCGGCGAGGACACGAGAGAGATCACGGGGTGCGATCACGCTGATTTCGACGACGCCGACATTCGGCAACTTCTCGAGGCTCACCTTGATCCGATACCGGAGATTGAAATCCTGCGCTTGAAGGCGTCGAACGGGCATGACTTCGTCGTCTTTCGTTTTCCCCATCAACCCAACCGGCCGTTCGTAGTTCGGTCATCAATTCGGGACAACAGCAAATGCTACCTGGAGGAAGGCCAAATCTGGGTCAAACCCGGAGGGCCGAATACTCCGGGTAGCGGGAAGCGCCTCCTCAAATCCCGCTCAGAGTTACTTGACCTGATCGACATCGAGCCCCGCGTTCAGAAGGCCATCGCGGAAAGGACGGAACAGTTGATTCCGGCGATCCGCCTCGAAGAGCGAACACGCCTGCAAGGGCAAACAGTCAACGCCGTGTCCGCGCTGACCTCTTCGGACGAGGAGTTCGAGTCTTACGTGGAACACCTCCTGGCGAATCCCAACGCGAACCACATCAGCATCCTGATCGAGAAGTTACGCGAGAAGACAATTGACGTCTGGGACGTTGAGCTGGAGGGCCGCGACCGCCTCACTCCCCAAGACATTCTGCGGATCAAGGAGGCGGAGTTCATACCCGCAATTCGCCGACTGACGTTCCTGGGCCTGCTCCTCATCAAGTTTTCGGCGCCTCGGGAGTGGTTTTCGAAGGTCACAGACTTGCTCCTACTAATCTTCAACGCGTCACATGAACTCTCCCGGATCACCGTTGATGTAGTCCGATCCGGATCCGCGGCTTCTCTCGATGAGCATGCCAGTCACACCGTTCCTGCGTTGGAGTCTCTGCTCTCCGCATATCTGCTGGCGGGCTACGAACTGAGCAGGAGGGGTTCGAACGCGTACACGGGATCTCTCCTCAACCGTGTTGTCGGGTTCGTCGGAGACCCCCACGAGAATTGGGGACAAAAGCTCTACATGTTTTGGCCGGTGACGTCCGGGTGGGGCGTCCCGAATTTGAGACGGGACCAAATTGTGGTAGAGAGGTATGGAAAGGCGGATCGAATCGAAAGGCTTTCCGGGGGGAAGAATGGAATGAAGGCAGCTGTATTACAGGTCGACTGTCTCGTTGATTGGCATTCATTCTTGAGCTTCCCCGAAAGTGAAGAGCCGGAGACAATCCAGTACTATCAACAGTCGCTCCCGAACGTCGGAACAGACTTCCATCCGAACTACATATTCGAGCGCTTCAATCTCCTACTCCCCCTGGTCAATCAATTATGGTCGGCCATTCATACCGGGGAGAAAAATTACTGGCTGGTTTTACCCGGCCTTGCGGAGGCGTTTGGAAGAATCGATGCCGGGAGGCGCGAACTGGCGCTCGGCAGATTCATAAACTACGCCGAGAAGACGCAAGGCAAGTGGATGTCGCAAAGCAATCGCCTCCCTTACATGACGCCCTGGCCGACAGAAATTGCAGACCTTGTCAGGCGTATTCGGAACGGTTGAGGGCGGCGATCGCAACCTGGATGCGCGAGCTCTTCTCCGTCACCGATCCTGGGAAAGGCGGGTCGATTCGCCCCTGACGGCAGTCGTATCGGGAGCCCGTTTGCGCGCGGCAGGCTTCAGGAGTGGGCCTATTGGCAGTTCGGCGATCCGGGCAGAAAGGGGCTCAACCCCACGCTCCAATAGGACTCAAGACCTTTTCCGATTACAATACCGCGCCCCATACTTCGGGTCTTACCGGCGCATTACCCCAGATGATTGTGCGATCAGCCGTCATTTTACGCCCGAGGCCACACTAGTAACCTAATCGGAGTTTCTATCTATGCCCAGAATCAGGAGAGATGACCCGGCAAAGTTGATCCGCCTCGCCCTCGTCGGCATCGACGCGCAGATCACGGGACTGCGGGAAACGCGCACAAAACTGGCTGCGATGATTGATCAGTCGTCCATGACCCCGGCCGTACAAGTGGCGGCGCCGCAAAAGCGCCGGAAACTCTCGGCCGAGGCGAGGGAGAAAATCAGGGCTGCCGTAAAGGCGCGATGGGAAAGGGAAAGAAAAGCGAAAACTAAAAGGCAAAAAACACCCGCCAAGAAAGCCTTGCAAAAGGGCAAGCCCGCGAAAGCCCGATCTGGCCCTGCGAAGGCGAAGAAGGGGAGCTCAGAGTCGCCCACTTCAGCGGCGAAGGCCAAGGCCAGGAAAGCGACCTAATAGGCCATCCGGTAGAATTTTGGAAGAAATGTACGGTTGATAGAATTTGCGCCGAGGCCACATTCGCTCTTGACCGTGCTTACGTTCGGCGCTTCCGCTGGCTGGCGCAGGAGTGCGCCGTGGGCCGCCGTCTCTGATGCTATCAGCCTGCAGCCTGTTTTCCTTTGACACTCCCACCGCTAGAAGCGGCGGGATTCTTGCTTCACTGCGAACAGCCTGCCGTAGCTGGTCTTACACTCGCTCCACAAGCGTTTAAACTCTCGGTATGCCCTACCGCGAGCAGTATTCTTATCCCTTCGTCTCTGACGTTTTTCGCAGCATTATGATCTCGATCATGCCAGACACCACAATCCGGACATTTCCACATTCGATCCGATAGCAATAACTCCTCATGCCGATATCCACAACTCGAACATAATTGCGATGATGGATACCATCTATCAACGAAGACGAAGTTTCGATTCCGCCATCTCGCTTTGTATTCGATCTGCCGGAAGATCTCTCGATGCGCCGCGTCCTGGACCGATTTGGCAAGCTTGGTTTTCGACATGCCTTTCAGGTTCAGTGTTTCGCACGCTAGCGTGTTCTTCTCTCTGACGACCGAAGTTGAAAACTTATGACCGAAGTCGGCGCGACGATTTGTGACCTTTTCATACTCGCGCGCCAATGCGCAACGGGCTTTGGCTCGGTTCGCGCTACCCTTTTGGCTCCGCGACAACCGGCGGGAGGCGCGCTTGATCTTGCGTTCGGCTTTTCTGAAGAATCGCGGGTTTTCAATCACATAACCGTAGGAGTCGGTGGCGAAACGATCAAAGCCCACATCAATGCCGACCGCCGTTTCAGTTTCAATCACAGGCTTAGGTTGATCAGGCAAGTTGAACTCTACGACCAACGAGACATACCATTTGCCAGTCGCCTCGCGCTTGAATGTCGCGCTTTTCAGCGGTAGATCAATTGCCTGGGACTGCCTGACTGCCACCCAGCCGGCCTTCGGAATATAAACTCGGCGATCTTCAAGTTTGACCCGCTGAGGAATTCGGAACGATTGATGGGCGGAGTGTTTTTTCTTGAATTTGGGGAAGCGCGCACGCTTTTTAAAGAAGTTGTCGAACGCCTTCTTGCAGTCAGCGACGGCTTGCTGCAACAACTGTGAATCGATCTCTTTCAACCATTCGAAACCAGGCTTACCCTTAAGCGCGGTTAGTTCAACAGAAAGCTCAGACCATGGGATGGATTTGCCGGTTTGCCGATAAGTCTCTTTTCGACGCTGGAGCGCCCAGTTAAAGACGAATCTGCGCGCGCCAGCATAACGAGCGAGCGCCGCCTCTTGTTTGGCGGTCGGATCAATCCTGAACCTGTAGACCTTTCGTTCCGGCATTCAATCTCTATTGCCCAGCAGGTTGATGTATTTGCCAAATCCAAGCCGTGGACAGGCATCGGGGAGTCAACGGCGCTACGCGTTGCTTCGCGCCGTGCCAAATTCATCCCACCGTTGGAAGCGGAGGGCTTTCTTTGGCTTTTTTGTAAGTGCGGTGGGACCCTGATCAAATCAATCACCTTCCAGCGTTGAATGGCGATCATTAATCTTGTTGCATAAGAGACGTATTTACGTCTAATATATCTTGCGGCGTCGGGATCGCCGGGAGATTTTCAACATAGCGGTGTTTGTTATCGAAAGTTGGAATGCGGAATGACCCTTACATCATTAGTTCGCACAATATTGACGCTGAGTATAAAAATGAACCGCCTGGCTCACAAAATATTGCGTCTCTCAATCCGACTGCCGCACGCCGCCGTAGATATGGGTGGAAATAGGTGAGTGAGCTGAGAGTTTACACTAGCAACAAATCTAAACCTTAACTTAGGAGAAATAGGGATAAATTATGAAGAAGTTTTTTGCCCTTAGTTTATTGGCGGTGGCGACGCTTTTGACTGGCAATGCCTTCGCGCAAAAGCCTGTCACGGTCGGCGGCGCGCCGATGTACCCCAACAAGAACATCATCGAGAACGCGGTCAATTCGAAAGACCATACCACTCTAGTCGCAGCGGTCAAAGCCGCCGGCCTGGTCGAGACGCTGCAAGGCGCCGGGCCATTCACGGTCTTCGCGCCGGTCAACGCCGCCTTCAATGCGCTGCCGGCCGGAACAGTTGACACCCTGCTCAAACCCGAAAACAAAGGCAAGCTCACAGGAGTTTTGACTTATCACGTCGTTTCCGGTCGTCTGAATTCGAAGGCGTTGGAACGGATGATCAAGAAGGGCGGCGGTAAAGCGACTCTCAAAACCGTGCAGGGCGGAGAGCTCACCGCGACGATGAGCGGCGATGTGATCAGCGTCACCGACGCCAAAGGCGGGACGGCGAAGATCACCATTACCAACGTCAATCAGTCGAACGGCGTCATTCACGTGGTTGATCGCGTGTTGTTGCCCCAATAACAAAATAGTTTCAGACAATTGCTGGGAAAAAACTCGAGGGGCGCTGCGGACGAGAGTCTGTCGCGCCCGTTCTTTTTGAGGATGCGGCAATGGACGACAAAGACCAATCTATTCAGCTCACAAATCATCTAACTGATCGAGACCTCCGGCGAATGAGCCGCCGAGAGCTACTGAAACTGACGCCCATTCTGGCAGTGGGCGCTCTTGCGCTGCCCCCCTTCAACGATCGGCTGCTCAAAACCGGACTCCGGTTAACGGATCGCGCGTCCCAAGGCTTTTTCAACCGCAACCGCCTGGCCCGGACCTTCGGTGACGCTGATGTGACGCCGATTGAAAAGTTTCCAGTTAACAGCTACTCCGATTACAACCCGGAAAACGACCTTGTGGACTGGACCCTGACAGTCGAAGGAATGGTTGCCCGACCCGGTGAGTATTCGCTCGATCAGATCAAGTCGCTGCCGAGGCAAAGGCAAAACGTCGAACACATCTGCATAGAAGGCTGGCATGTGATCGGCGATTTCGGGGGCGCGCGCCTGTGCGATTTCCTGCAATTCGTCGGCGCCAACCCGGCTGCGCGATTCGTCGAGGTCAACTGCCTGGACGATTACTATTCCTCGTACGATATCGAAAGCTGCCTCCATCCTCAGACGCTGCTCTGCTATGAGATGTACGGCCAGCCGCTCAGCGGAGCGCATGGCGCTCCGCTCCGCGTCCATATGCCGGTTAAGCTCGGTTACAAATTGGCCAAGCACATTTACTCGATCCGCGTCAGCGACGCTCTCGGCAAACAGAAGGGGTTTTGGGAAGACCAGGGCTATTCATGGCATGGCGGAATTTGAAAGGAAATTCATGGCGTTTACGAAATCAGGACTGACTATCCGGACTCTGGAGGTCGAGCGCGACGGCGCTCGGCTGACCTTGTCGCAAGAGCATCCCTGGCTGGCGCGGTTCACTCATTGGCTCAATGCGTTCACACTGCTTGTGCTGACGGCGAGCGGGATGCAAATTTTTGATGCGTTTCCGAGCTTCGGCGCGAAGATCCCGCAGGCGGACTTCATGCGCTTCCCAGAAGCATTGAGATTGGGAGGCTGGCTGGGAGGCGCGCTGCAATGGCATATGACCTTCGCCTGGCTATTCATCGTCACGGGTGTGACCTACGGGTTTTACATTTTGATCAGCGGGCGTTGGAGGCAAGTGATCATACGACCGAAAGAGCTACGAGGAGTTTGGCCGATGGCGCGGCACTATTTCCTGTTCAAACCGAAGCCGGAGCAGTTGGAGCCATACAACCCGTTACAGAAGCTGGCATACACCTTGACGATTCTGTTTGGAGTAGTCTCGGTAGTTACCGGCGTTCTGCTCTTCAAACCGGCGCAGCTTGCTTTGCCGGTGAAACTGTTCGGCGGATTCGGGATGATCCGGATCTATCATTTTGCGGCGATGGTAGGGTTTCTCTCGTTCATTCCCGGCCACCTGCTGATGGTGGCGCTGCACGGCTGTAACAACTTTTACTCTATGCTCACTGGGTGGAAACGCCACCCTGATTATCTTGCCTCTGCGCCTTCTCAGTCGTTGACGGTGGATGTCGGCAATGATGAAAAGCACTGCGGCCGTTCAGACTGAGTGCGATTGCACTGCGCCCGAGAAAGACATCGTTCCCATTAGCTGCGAATTTAAAGAGAGCGCAAAAAGCCCAAAATCACCTGAGCTCCCACAACAAGTTGTGATTCAGAATTGGATTTTCAAGAGGGAGTTGGGGTCGAACCCGCTCATAGCAAATCCGCAGCTAATAGGAGTGGTGTCCTTATCGGGCGCACCACGTCAGCGCCCGGCCCGGCGCCCTGGCGCTGTTCTTTGATGGCTCGGATGACCTCCGCTCTTTCCTCTGCCATTAGCTCGCTCATCGCTATTGATCACCCCTCCGTCCAGAGATGTTCTTGGCCAATTGATCGTGAGGCTTCGGTATCCAGGAGGGGAAGCTGGGGCGCGGTGGCGCTTGAATCTAGCCCTCAGCCAGAAGCTCTTCGGCCTTCTCCAATTAAGGACCTAGCCTGGTCTGATCTTCTTTGAGCAATTGGTTTTGCCGCCACTCTCGATCGCTCTCGTCCCGGTTTCCAGGATCGAGGACGTTCAGTTCTCGTAGAGGGCGATGGCGCTCGATGAAGCAGGTTTTAGGAAAAATACGACTTGCCATTAGACGTAAATACGTCTATACTTCCTCCCAAATCAAAGAACCGTCCTAGAGGGGGTCCAACACTTCAGTCATCAGCTTCCTGCGCCTATCCGGGGTGGGAGCGGCGATGATGATTGAGAGCGCATTAGACACCCAATAGCCGGGCACGCAATGAGCCTGGCTCTGCCGGGCATTTAAAAGAGCGATCGACCAAGTTACGTCAGGAGACGAATGCTAGCTCCTGATTACATAGAAAATGCGGCAAAAGGTGGAAGCCATAGCCGCGTAACGCGCAGGTAGAGTAGAGAAATCGAAAGTTCTTACGTAGTAAGACGCCGGCGCATATCGTCCAGTGTGAGCGTCACGAAAACCGCTCCGAGCACGGTAGTGGCTATGTCGGCTCGTTAAAAGACGCCTGTGGAGCAACTAGCCCCTGGGCCGCAATTATGGATTGCGGTTTAAGCCGGATGCGATGAAGCAGGAACTTTCTACATTTTTCTACAAGAAGGGTAGCAGAAATAACAATTTCTCCTGACCCATTTGAAAACCGCTATAGGAGGAAAACCATGAAAAAGAAACTCAGATTTCTTGCTTTAGCCCTTGCGTTGGCATTGACCAGCCTAGGTGCGGGCGTTGCAGTTAGCGAGGCATGCTCCAACCTGATAATTTATAGATTGGGGGGTGGCCGGTTCCTGGTTTGTGAGTATGCGAACGGCGCTGAGTACCCTGATGGGAGCACCGTCTGTTCATACGTATGCAACGAACGATAGGCAGCGCTCCATTCACCTTTCTACTCAACGGATGCGCCATCCACAGCCGTAGGCTTGGATGGCGCAGGATCTCATCGAATAAGACGAGATGTGTTCCTATGCGATGAATGCGGGTATTTCGATCACGCGGACATCGTAGGAGCAAAAAACATTCGATCGGGCGCGGTAGTCATCGTGCGCGAAGTCTCCGTTGTGGCAGCGGCCGTGTAAGCCGAGAGACAAGCTCCATCTACAATCGCAGCAGCGTCAGCGTAGCGATTGTAGATGGAGTAGGTGACTTTTAGGACGTCGGCCAACGTCGTCTAGCAAACAATCGATCCGCCGCGCAGGAGGATAGCGCATGCTGGAGCGCGCGCCTTTCGCGCCTGTACGATGGCAGGATGATGCCTGGAGCGTTTCTTGAACGAGAGACGCCCCAGGTATCTGAACAGTCACTCAACTTCCAGGAAGGATCGCCACTATGTTGCAGTATAAATCAGGTAAATTAAAGTGGGTTGTCGTTGCGTTTTGTTGCATTACATTGTTCAGCATTAGCTTTGCGGCGTCTCAGTATTCTAAATTTTCGAAGAGACAGCAACGAGGCGTTCATGATGTATACAACGAGCGTATTATTGGAAAGCCGCTTCCTGAAGCCAAGTTAATTGACTTCAATGGGCAGGCTCTTGGCGATGATGAGTTGCGGCGCGGGAAGGTGATTCTTGTCTTGCTGAGCTCGGATTGCGAGCCTTGTTATCTGGAGGGCCAATTTCTCAAACCGCTTGTCAATAAGTATAGCGACCTGCGATTCTATGGAGCGCTGCTATTTTGGTCAGATCGGAGTCCTAAGGGCGTCGAAGGCAAATTTCCTGTGAGGCTATTCGTCGACCATGACATGCTCTTGCAACAGGCGCTCGAAGTGAAAGCCTTACCGCTCAAGATATTTTTGGAAGACGGTGTAGTAAAAAAGGTGTGGGCCGGAACGTCAGTCACTTCTGGAGCTCGGGACGCCTTCTGTAGAGACTTAGAGGAGGCGACTAAATCAGCCGCTCCATCTAACCGCTAACGCGTCGTAGATGAAGCTTGCAGTTTCAAATGTCGAGGAGGCAAGATGAATGTAAGAACATTCCTTCGGTCAATTCTCGTATTTTCAATAACCTTTTTATTTTTGCCGCTCACTTACGCTTTGAATAACCAGGTGGTTCAGAAATCCGGCGAGAAGGAGCGGGCTCAGACAATACTCGCTCAGATGAGGAAGGCGGTCTTTGGCGAAATTAAGCCGGATAGCGTCAAGGGATTGTCGTTAATCTGGGACGTGAGTCGCAGTAGGGCAAACGGTGAGCAGGACACAGGGCAGTTTGCTTGCGATTTGTTATTGCCGAATAAATATTTCGCAAGGGATACGGAGGACGTTTCAGGCAATCAAGGGCAATTTACGATCTACAAGTTGCTTAATGGAGATCAGAGCTGGTCTGATGTCCAAATTTCAGGCGGCGAGATTCCGGTGGTGACAGAGGGCGGTCCTCCCACGGCTGATGATCAGGCCAAGCAGCTTCAGAATATACGAAGGGAGCAGGCTCTGCAGTTGATACGACTGGCGCTTCCACCCTCGCCCGATTTTCCACTCACGTATGCATTCGCAGGCGAAGCCATAGCCGGTGATGGCCAGGCATATGTAATTGATGTCACAGGGCCGGGCGCTTTCTCCGCGCGCCTCTTCATCGATAAAAGCAGCTCTCGCATATTAATGATGACCTATCCAGAGCCGGGGTCCAGGCCCATCTCAGTATATCGAGGCGGAGCGCAGGGTGGACAGGCGCCTTCGCCCAAGGACGTCACTCGAAATGTGGTAGAAGTGATGTATCGGTTTTCTGAATATCGGCAGGTGGGTGGCATCATGATGCCTCATTTTATGACTCAAGGGAGCGGGGGCAGAATTAGCGTGGAGTACAAGCTTAAGAGGTTTGAGCTCAATCCTAGTTTTGCGCCCGATCATTTTGACTCGCGTAAGAAAAGGAATTGATATTCTCTCCATCTAAGCCTAACGGCTATAGGTGGAGATTCCTACGCTGATCCAGGGCGGCGAAATTCATCTCCATCCAAGCCTTTCGGGTGTGGATGGAGTATTCTTTCGCAAAAAATTCGATAACTGGAAGCAGAATGCAAGCCCGCCGTTCATATAACAGTACCAGAGCATTCTATTTGGGTGTTATGTTAGCTGTCGCCTCAGCCTGGGGCTTTGCGCAACAGGCTGGCGAAGCCTCCTTGATGGTTATTGTAGTTGACTCTAACAGAGCTATTGTTCCCTCCGCTCAAGTGACTCTTCAAGGCTCTGAAAACTTCCGGCAAACATTTCTGACAAATCAGGGGGGCGAGGCGACCTTCGCCAAACTCCCTTCGGGGAGATATCGGCTGCGGGTAGAGGCCGAACATTTCGAGCCGCAAGAACGGGAAATCACGCTCAAGACCGGAAGCCGGCGCATCTCCATCCGTCTGGAGGTTGCTCGGATCGAAGAGCAAATTGTCGTCAGCCAAAGTGAGCGTGAGAAGCGCACTGACCCACGTTCTGATACCTTCACGACTGTTCTCACTGAAGAACAGATCGCCAGTTTGCCTGATGACCCAGAAGACCTGAAAGCCGAGTTGGAGCGCTTGGCCGGGCCGGGCCCGATCATCCTGGTGGACGGTTTCGCGGGTGGAAGAATCCCGCCCAAATCGCAGATCCGCCGGATCAGAATCCGGCGTAACGCATTCGCGCCGGAATATCACCAGGCTGGCGCGGCGTATGTGGAAATAATGACTAAACCCAGTGCGAGCGCATGGCATGGCTCGCTCGGTTATGGTTTCCGCAATCAGGCGTTGGATGCGCGTAACGGTTTCGCCCCCATCCGCGCGCCGGAAGGTTTGCAGCGGTTTGAAGCCACTTTCGATGTTCCGCTCAAACCCGGTCGCACTTCGCTTTTCCTGGCCGCTGACGGCAGACAGGATTTCGGCTCGAAAACCATAGTCGCGGCGCTGCCGGCAGGAGACTTCAACGACGTTGTGCGCCAGCCTTCCAGGAACCTCTATCTATCAGCGCGGGCCAATCACACTCTGAGCAAGACACACGACTTGAGGGCCAACTTCCTCCGCGTCGGGTCACGCGCCGACAACCTGGGAGTCGGCGATTTCAGCCTGCCTGACCGTGCTTTTTCCTCCTCCTCAGCGGATTGTAGATTGCAGGTGGCGGAAACAGGCGCTGTTGGCGGCAAGTTCTTCCACGAATTTCGCCTGCAAGCCCATTGGCAGGATCTTTACGTGCGCCCGGCGAGTGAGTCCCGGGGATTGATCGTGCTGGGAGCTTTCTATGGTGGAGGGGCGCAGGCGCGATACGATAAAAAGCTTGCCGAAGTGGAGGCGCGTGAGGATGTGGACTTTGCATCGAGACAGCATGCGATGCGCGCCGGGATATTGGTCGAGGCCGGAACTTACCACAACATCAATCTCACCAATCAGAACGGGACGTTTACCTTCTCCAGCCTGGCTGATTTCATCGCCGGACGACCTGCCACCTTCAATCAGCGCGTGGGCGTCAGGCCAGTGGGGTTTTCTCATCGACAGCTTGGAGCGTATTGGCAGGATGATTGGAGAGTCGTCCCCAGTCTGACACTAAGTTATGGGATGCGCTACGAATGGCAAAACAACTTGCGTGACTGGAACAACTACGCGCCGCGTTTCGGGTTCGGATGGTCGCCCTTCAAAAATGGGCGCACGACCATCCGCGGCGGGGTAGGCGTCTTTTTTGATTGGCTTACTACGTCGACTATTGGGGACCTGCTCAGCGATGACGGGCAACGGGGGACGAGCCTTGTCGTCATGGATCCCGGGTTTCCTGACCCTTTCAGCGGCGGCTCGCAATTCGTTCTCCCGCCCGGCCGGTCACAGCGCGCGGAGGAACTGCGCAACCCTTATTTCGCGCAAGCCACACTGGATGTGCAAAGGCAACTCACCCTGGGGATGTCGCTGTTGGCGAGCTATTCTTACCAGCTGGGTACCCACCAATTCCGTGGACACAACATAAACGCTCCTATTCCTGGCGTAGGACGGCCGGATCCTGATGGTGGAAACGTGACTCAGCTTGAATCAACCGCGAGATCTTTCAATCACAATCTTGACCTAACCTTAAATAGCAATGGGAGCAGACGCCTGTCCTGGATGATCAGTTATTCGCTCTTAAAGAGGATAAACGAGGCTGATGGCCCTCTCAGCTTGCCAGCTGATAATTTTGATCTGCGCGCCGAGCGCGGGCCCGCGGGTGATGATAGGCGTCATCGCTTCATTGTTACGACCGGCATTGGACTGCCTAAAGGATGGAGGCTGACTCCAACCTTCTTATACGCCTCGCCACTTCCTTATAATGTTGTGACCGGGCGTGATGATGACGGTGATACTGCATTCAATGACCGTCCGCTAGGCCTGACTCGTAACAGCGCCCGCGGCGCAGCCTCCTGGAATGTCAATATGAGATTGAGCTGGTTGTTCGGTTTCGGAAAGGCAAGTGAATCGGCCAGGACAGGAAGCGCCCAGATTACGGTGCAGGCTGGTGATTATGGAGCGATACGGGACCAATTCGGCGCCTTGCAGAAAAAGTTGAGGTTCAGTTTCTATCTTCAGGCCACGAACCTTTTCAATCACTTCAACGCCACCAATTTTGTCGGTGTCATGACATCTCCCTTTTTTGGGCGCCCGACGGCGGCCTTGCCGGCGCGGCAAATTGAGAGCGGCGTCAAGTTCAGTTTTTGAGGCTGCTTTGATAGGCGAGTTTATGCGCGTATTTGATCATCTCTGAGTCCGTTCTTCTTGCATTATCGCCCTACCCTTTCAGTTTCGATTTTCAACACCGTGGCGCAATGCTTACGGCTTCCTCTCGGCCAACAGCGCGGAGAGCGTCGAGAGCGCCAAAACTGCGTCATCACGCGTCCACTCGTCGGCTCCAGTGTGCGCGCTACGATGACAGGCCTGGAACAGCGGAAGGAAGCGTGCAGATGCAGGACCTGGTCAAGACGGCCGCCAGCCGCCTGATGATCTGAGGCCGGGCTCCAGTAAAATTGAATCCGACCGACAAAAGCAGATCGTACCTTGATAGAGCTTGATAGAATATGAGGAGGGCTATGAATAGCACAATTGATCAATTCACACTTGATATAAAGCCAAGTGGCCGCGGGTTCCTCCGCGCCGGTTTCAAAGACCGCGAAGGCGAGAATTGTTCAATCCAGGAATCGCCCGTAAAAGGCTTTACAAATTGCCTGTTGCTCGGCCGCAATGACCCCATGGATGGCCACCCGGCGCGCATGCTCCTGAACCGCAAGATGGCCCGCGCGTTGGGCCGCGCGCTTATGGATTTCAAGACATTCGGCAACTTGTCGCCGACGAGGGCGACGAACTGGGAGGACACAATCACCTGGAGAGCAGGCAGAAACATAGAAATTTGCATGGCAAGTTTTGTAGTGATGCTCATTGTGGGCGGCGCTATGCAAAGTCGACTGCTTGTAATAATCGGCACGCTCCCGACATTGGTTTATTTCGCTCTGTCCGTGCTCGTGGGCCTCCTCGACTGTATCGCGGGCCTCGTGAAAGGTGATCCTTTCACTCTCGGAGTTCCGCAGGCCACCGACGGCGGGCGCCTGCGTACGGATTTCAGGGACCGAGACGGCATGGAGTGCTCGATAGAAGAGTCGCCGCCTGTTATGGCGGAAGAATGCGTCTGGCTCGGCCGCGACAAGGAAACTGACAACATATCAAACGAGAGTACGGCGCAGATGCGTCTGACACGCGAGATGGTCGGGGAGCTGGCGTTCGCGCTGATAGATTTTGCGAGGGACGGCACGCTATCAGCAAACGGATCCCGCATATCAAGACGCTTAAATGAGTTGGAGAGCAAAATCGCCGACGAACAACTGCAAATTCGTGGCCGCGCCATAAAATCAATGGTGGCTGGGCTCGCGTTCGCTTTGATGTGCATCATCATGATCATGTCAACGGACTTGCCGCCCAAACTGACCACTATAATGTGGGTGGCGTCGCCAATCATAGTCTTCCTCGAGGGAGTCGTCTTGACCTACGGCCTGCTGCGAATAAGGAAACTCAGGTGGGAGCTTCGACGCCGCTCCGAACTAAGCGCCTACGTCCAGAGGGCCGCGAAATGAGGAAGAAATCCCTGGCCGAGAAGATTTTCTCGCGCGCTGCCTGACGGCGGCGGACTCTCACGCGTGCGAGGTTGACTGGCCGGCCGAGATTGACGCCGAGGGACTCAATCGGCCGGCGTCAACGGTTGAGCGAGAGATACGCATTGCCGAGTCTCAGCTGCGAATGGTTCGGCTCATGAAAGAATATCGATCCAGACCTGTCCAACTTTCTCTCTTCTAGAAGGGCGTCGCCGCTCGGGCAAGACCGGTCTACCCGCTAGTCGCATCCGGCGCCGATTGTTGATTAGATGAAAACGACCACGGTCACGCTTTGGCTGCGCGTCGAGAACAACAACAAGTTCGTCCGGGGCAGAAAGCGCGCGCGCGAAGACATCGAGGCCTTTCATCTCCGACGGTACGGGATGAAAAAGCTAAATGATGTCGAGTGCGAGCTGACGTTTTCTTATGAAGACGACGCGCATCTCGATAAGCAGATATATGATTTGCTTCGAGAGCTTGACGAAGAAGCGGACATGCGCCACTGCTTTATTGAATTTGACGCGCGTGAGAACGCCGGAGATCGTTCATGGTGAGGTTGATCGGGGATCGAAATGCGTCGATCCGGCTCACGATTGACGGAAACCCAAGCGTTAGGTTATATTTGGCGAATGCCGAAGGTTTTCGCCGAGCAGGGCTTTGAATTTTGGGTTTACACCAACGACCATCCGCCGGCGCACAGTCACGTGATCAGGGGGACGAAGAAAGGCCGGGGCAAAAAGTCAGAGGTGTTGATTTACCTTAGCGATGAGCAGGCGCGCCCCTCGCTGCGGGAGAATCGCGGAATGCGCAAGGTCGATGTCAAAAGGGCGCTCGGCATCGCGTTCCGCCGGCAGGGCGAGTTACTTGAGATGTGGAGACAGATTTATGGCAATTAAAGCAGGCAAGTGGGAGATGAGCGACGAAGAGTTTGAGCGGCAGTATGCGGAAGCGACGCGGCGCGGTAAGGCGGAGACGGCGAAAGGCGCTCACGCGGTCACGGCGCGTTACGACAAGGCCACGCGGCGCGTGGTAGTGGAACTGGCGAATGGGGTGACGCTGCTGGTTCCCGCCCGGCTGATCGAAGGGTTGCGTGATGGGGCGGCGAAAGATCTCGCCAAAATTGAGATCCTCGGAGCCGGTTCCGGCCTGTACTGGCCGAAGCTGGAGGTGGACGTTGGTGTCGGCGGATTGTTGGCGGGGGTCTTCGGGTCGAAAGAGTGGATGGCCGAGTTGGGGCGCGCGGGCGGGAAGGTGTCATCAGAAGCCAAGCGCACGGCGGCGCGGGCCAACGGCGCGCTGGGCGGGCGTCCGAGGAAGACGGCGTCGCAAACTCCTGGCCGCAAGCATCGACGGGCGGCTTAAGCGAATGCCCGCTCGCCAGAGGCCAAGCGATCCGTGATACCCGCATGGGTTTATGAGCGCGCAAGACGCCCTCGGCGATTCATCTGCGAATTTAAATACAAAGAGCTGGAGCCATTCCTCGGCAGTAGCAGCCCAGAGGCGTGCGATCTGGGCCACGATAATCCAAGCCTGCGCGATCCAGAGGCGCGGAAACTCAAATAGAAAGGAAACAGCAATGCTAAAACGCTTACTGTGCCGATTTTTCGGCCATCCCGCATTTAGGCGTCCCGTTACAGTTGACAACACTTTCGCATGGTCATTCACGCCGATTACTGGGAATAGACCCCGCTGCATTCGCTGCGGGGCGCTGAAAGCCGACTAGAAAGGAAAGTGATAATGGCAGGCAATATGGATCATACGTCTTTCCGGTGGTGCTGGCCACAGTTCGGTGATCATCGATTGGTCCGGCATGACCATGAATGAACGAAGGGGCGGCCCGATGAAAACACTTACCAGGAAACAGTTGGTCGAGATCCTCGACCAGGTCCCGGACGAGAATCCGATTTACATCTACGTCGAGATCGGAGACGTTGATCTCGCGCGGCGCCATGTGCCCGCCGGCGTGACGCTGCTTCGGCTCGGCCTGGCCGGCGATCACTCGATCGACGACAGCGGCGTCGGCCTGCTCACGTGGGCCGTCAGTGAATGATTCGGGCAAGGAGGCGACTATGTGGTTGGACTGGGACAGCACTTTGGATCACCTCATACGTTACGGCGTCATCTCCCCAGAGAAAGACCGCCGGTTCAGATGGGACGGCAATTACATCAACAGCCTGTGGCGGCGCGGCAAGCTTCAGGAGGGCGTCCACTGGCGGTTTATGGAGCCGGTCAACACAGTCATATATGATCCGGAGACCGGAGGGATGTCGCCGACGACCTATAGGCCGCTCAAATTTGACGCCGAGGCGATCCAGGCATTCTTTCTGGGCGGCTTTGAAGATGACCCCGAATTGTGGGTAGAGTTCCCGAAGAATGC
>WNFU01005416.1_pt1 | contig 27034 bp, 16 predicted proteins | sample 5400121 | NCBI WGS metagenome assembly WNFU01 (sample SAMN13153360, study PRJNA577476) | soil metagenome | isolation source: 100 cm soil or saprolite under grassland replicate 1 | place: USA:California | collected 2016-06-15 | reverse complement strand
GCTCCACGAGGTCGAGCAGCTCGGGGTCGTCGACCGCGTCGACCTTGTTGAGGAAGACGACGATGTAGGGCACCTCGACCTGGCGGGCCAGCAGGATGTGCTCCCGCGTCTGGGGCATCGGTCCGTCCGTCGCCGCCACGACGAGGATCGCGCCGTCCATCTGGGCGGCCCCGGTGATCATGTTCTTGATGAAGTCGGCGTGGCCCGGGCAGTCGATGTGCGCGTAATGCCGAGCTTCGGTCTGGTACTCGACGTGGGCGATGGCGATCGTGATGCCTCTGGCTCGCTCCTCGGGCGCGTTGTCGATCGTGTCGAAGGCGCGGTACTGCGCCCCGCCCTTGAGCGCGAGGTATTTCGTGATCGCGGCCGTCAGCGTGGTCTTGCCGTGGTCGATGTGACCGATCGTGCCGACGTTGACGTGCGGCTTGGTGCGTTCGAACTTCTTCTTCGCCACGTGAGCGTTCCTACTCCTGAGCATGTGTCGCGGTCGATCCGCGAGCGTGTGGGGCGCGGCTGCGCCATCGTGTGCGGCCGCGCCGCGAGGGTGGAGCCCACAATCGGACTCGAACCGATGACCTCTTCCTTACCAAGGAAGTGCTCTGCCAGCTGAGCTATGTGGGCCCGGTTCCTTCTGATGCGGGCTGTATGTTGGTGGGCAGGGAGGGAATCGAACCCCCACAGTCAATGACGGCTGATCTACAGTCAGCGGAGCTCACCACCTGCTCAACCTACCCACGGAAATCGGGGACGGGCAACGCTGCGGCATTCGTGGTGACCCATCACCCGGCGGATTGTTCGGTTGGAGCCGACGACGGGACTCGAACCCGGAACCGGCGGTTTACAAAACCGCTGCTCTACCAATTGAGCTACGTCGGCGCGCGCACGGCCACATCACCGCAGCAGTCCCTGGCGCCCGCGAATGATAGGGCCGGGCCCGCAAAAGGGTCAAGCGAAGCGGATCTGACCCGGTCGGCCGCGTGGTGGAACGGCCGTCAGGACGTTTCCGGGCCCGCCGACGATGGTCCGCCGGGCAGGAGATCGTCGCCCCCGTCGACCGGGTCGGCGGCCGTCGGATCGGCCGACGGTGCGGTCTTGGCCGACGGTGCGGTCTTGGCCGACGGTGCGGTCTTGGCCGACGGCGCTGCCTGCCGGTCGGCGTCGACGCCCGCCGGACGTTTCCGAGCGGCCACGGCCTGCTTTGGGCTGCCAGCGGCGGCCTGCTTCGCGGCCTGCCCGAGCTCGGACGGCCCGTCGGCTGCCGGCGAGGTGCCGGACGTCGCACCCGCGGTTGCCTCCGGGTCGCGTTGAGCCAGCGCCTCGAACAAGAGGATCGATCCGGCGACCGCGGCGTTGAGCGACCCGATCGCGCCGCGCATCGGGATGCGAACCACGAGGTCGCAGCGGCGCCGGACCGCCGGGCCCAGGCCCTGGCCCTCGCTTCCGACGACGAGGGCGAGGGGCCCGCGCAGGTCCGCCTGGCGTGCGGTGAGGGAGGCATGCGCCTCTGCGCCGACGATCCTGAGGCCGCGCACGTGGAGGTCCGTCAGTGCGCCCGCGAGGTCGTCAACCGGCACGAGCAGGAGATGCTCGACGGCGCCGGACGAGGCCTTGACCGCCGCCGGCGTGAGGGGCGCCTGGCGACGGGTCGGGAACAGGACGCCGTGCACCCCGGCAGCCTCGGCGCTCCGAAGCAGGGTTCCCACGTTCTGGGGATCCTCCAGGGAGTCAAGGGCCAGGACGAACGGCGGCTCATCGCGCTCGATCGCCCGGGCGAGCACCTCGTCGACGGTCGCATAGCGGCGGGCGGCAACGACGAGTGCGACGCCCTGGTGGCCATCGAAGGTGGCAAGGGCGGTCAATGTCCCGCCCTCGACCTCGACGATCGGGATCCGCAGGTTGGTCGCGTGCAGCACGATCCGTTCGAGGGCGGCTCGCCGCTGCGGCGTCACGAGCAACCGCGTCGCCGGGCGCCGGGCGGCGAACGCCTCCTCGACCGGGCGGCGGCCGGCCACCAGCTCCTCGTCGGGCCCGACCGGATCCACGGCCACCACCTCGGCATCTCGCGGCCACGGCGGCGGGCTCGGCGGCGAGTCCTGGGGCCCGTGCCGGTCCGGCCACGGCGGCCCCGGTCGATAGCCGCCGGCTCCCGGGGGTCGTCCTCGTCGCGTCGGCGGCCCACCGGGTTTCTCCGAGGGCCGGGGCTGACGGTACCCCTCGCGCGACGGGAAATCTCGACGCGCACCCGGGTGGCCGGGTCCCGCCGGGGAACCGTCGCGAGGCTGCCGGGGAAACCGCTCGTCGCGTCGGTGCGGCCGACTGCCGGGAGGAGGCCCATGGCCCTGTCGCGGAGGGGGGCCCGGTCCGGGTCCGCCGGTGCGCGAGTCGGGTCCGCCATGCTCCGGCCGAAATGGCTGCCCATGCCCGAATTCGCGCGTGTCGGCGCGGAGACCGAACCCCGGGCGAGCCTCGGAGCCGGGTCGGCGGCCGCCCGGCGAGCCCGGGCGAAACGCGTCACCAGGTTGCGACGGCTCATCGTGCCGTGGGCCGAAGGGTCGCGGGCCGGATGGTCGCGATCCAGGTGGTCGCGGTCCAGGCGGTCGATCGCTCGCTGGGCGCGGGCCCGGCGGCCCCGCGCGCGGTCCTCCGCGCGGTCGCACGTCATCGCGCGGCACGAAGCCACCCGACCGGGAGTCCGGAGGTCGGCGGTGTGAGGCGGGCCCAGGTCGAGGGCCCGATAACCGGCCACCCAAGGGCCCGCCGCCCGGTCGGGGACGGTCCCGCGGGGGCTCCCGGTCGCGGCGACGCCGGTCAGCCACTCGTGACGTCCGCCAGCCGTCGCCAGCGCTGGCCGTCTCGGGTGTCCTCGATGGCGAAGCCCCGATCGGCAAGCTCGTCTCGCAGGCGATCCGACTCGGCCCAGTCACGCGCCGCCCGTGCGGCGGCCCGTGCCTCGATCAGCTCCGCGATATCCGTCGGGACCTCGGAGGCCGTCTCGGCCGTCACGCCGAGCACCGTGTCGAGCTCCCGGATGAGCTCGGCGGCGCGGCCGGCGTCCGCCGTCGACAGGGTGCGCGCGTTCAGCCGGCGGTTGACCTCGCGCACGTATTCGAAGAGGGCTCCGAGCGCCGGCGACACGTTCAGGTCGTCGTCCAGGGCGGCCTGGAACGCCGCGCGCGTCTCGTCGATCAGCTCGGACAGCGTCAGATCGTCCGGGCCGTCCTGGCGATACGTCCCGAGCGCTGCCAGGGCCGCGTCGAGCCGATCCACCGCCGCGGACGCGGCTGCCAGCGACTCCTCCGAGTACGCGAGCGGCGCGCGGTAATGCACCGAGATGAGCGCATATCGCAGCGCGCGGGCCGACACGCCCTGTTCCAGGAGATCCGCGACCCGGGCGGTGTTCCCGGTCGATTTGGCCATCTTGGCGCCGGCGAATTGAAGATGGGCGCAGTGGAGCCACGTCCGCACGAACTCGACTCCCGTGGCGGCCTCGCTCTGGGCGATCTCGTCCTCGTGATGCGGGAAGATGAGGTCCACCCCGCCGGTATGGATGTCGATCGACGGGCCCAGGTGGGTCATGCTCATCGCCGAGCATTCGATGTGCCAACCCGGGCGGCCGCGTCCGATGGACGTCTCCCACGAGGGTTCGCCGCGCTTGGGCGCCTTCCACAGGGCGAAGTCGCGGACGTCGTCCTTGGCGTACTCGTCGGCCTCCACCCGTTCGCCCACCCGCATGCTCGCCGGATCCAGGCGGGCAAGGCGACCGTAGCGAGGCCACGACGCGATCCGAAAGAAGATGGACCCCTCATCGGTTCGGTAGGCAAACCCGCCGTCCAGCAGCTTCTGGATGAGGTCGACGATCTGGGGAATGTGTTCGGTGGCCCTCGGCAGGACGTCGGGCGTCGTCATCCGGAGCGCCGCCGCATCGGCCTGGAACTGGCGCGTGTAGCGGTCGCCGAGTTCGCCGATCGACAGTCCGGCGGCCGCGGCTCCCTTGATGATCTTGTCGTCGATGTCGGTGACGTTCATGACCCAGGTCACCTTGAAGCCGCGGTACCGCAGGTACCGGACCAGGATGTCGGCGAAGAGGAACGAGCGGAAATTGCCGATGTGGGCCGGCCCGTACACCGTCAGACCGCAGCTGTAGATGCGGACCTGCCCCTCGTCGATCGGCTCCAGGGGGCGGGTCAGGCCGGACAGCGTGTCGTGCAGCGCGACGGTCATCGGCCTACGACGCCGGGCGGCGTCTCCTCGAGGACGGCGACGGCGTGAGCCGAGATGCCCCGGCCCGCTCCCTCCATCCCGTCCAGGTTGCCCGTCGAGGCCTTGACGTCCACGCGATCCGACGGCAGGCCAACGAGGGCAGCGATCGCCTCTCGCATGGCATCGAGGCGGCCGGAGAGCCCGGGGCGGGCGCCGACGATGGTCACGTCGAGCGAACGCGGCTCGTTGCCCGCTGCCCGCACCCGGTCGAGCACCTCGGCGAGCAGGACGCTTCCGGCGATCCCGCGCGGCGTTTCCGGACCGGACGGAAAGATGCCGCCCAGGTCGCCCAGACCGGCTGCGCCGAGGAGGGCGTCGGCGACCGCATGGATGGCCACGTCGCCGTCCGAATGGCCGTGAAGCCGCGGGGCGCCGGGGACCTCGATGCCGCCGAGCCGGAGCGGCCCGCCGGGACCGAACGGGTGACGGTCGCTGCCGAAGCCGACCCGCGGCATGCGGGCCGGCACAGGCCCGCGGAGGAGCAGCTCGGCCGCCCGGTCGAGATCGTCGGGCACCGTCACCTTGATGTTCGTGGCATCTCCGTCGATCGCATGGACCGGAATTCTAGCCGCCTCCAGCAGGGCGGCCTCGTCCGTGAAGGTGCGGGCGTCGCCGGGCGGGAAGCGCTGCCATGCCGCACGCAGCAGACCCGCCCTGGCCGCCTGCGGCGTCTGGGCGAGGGCCAGCCCCGCCCGCTCGATCGTCTCGAGGACGCGACCGTCTTCGACGCGCTTGACGGTCTCGGCGATGCCGACGACCGGAATCGCCGCCCCGTGGGTCGTGGCGGCGGCGGCCACCGCGGCCACCAGGGCCGGCCGGACAGCCGGCCGCGCGCCGTCGTGCACCAGGATCACCCGCTCGTCGGCCGCGTCCAGGGCGCTCACGCCCGCGAAGACCGACTCTTGCCTCCGCCGGCCCCCGGCCACCATGGCAACGACCGCGGGATGGAGCCAGGCCGCCGCCGTCCACTCGGCGATCCGCTCCGGCGTCGACACGAGCACGATCCGCTCGACCTCGGGTGTCCTTGCCAGCGCGTCGACGGTCCAGGCCAGCAGCGGCCGGCCACCGATCAGGGCCGTCAGCTTGTCGCGCCCAGCCATCCGCTGGCTGGCGCCGGCGGCCACGATCACGACGTCGACCCCCTGATCGGCGCGTCCGGCCACACCAGCGCGCGGCCGGTCGGTCGTCAATCGACTCGTGGCTGGGCGAAGATCATCCGTCCGGCCACGGTCTGGAGCACCCGGGTCACGGCCACGTCCAGGTCCCGGTCGATGTAGCGTGCCCCACCCTCGACGACGATCATCGTGCCGTCGTCCAGGAACCCGACGCCCTGGCCGACCTCCTTTCCCTCCTGGATCACCCGGACCCGAAGATCCTCGCCGGGCAACAGGGCCGGCTTCACGGCATTCGCGAGGGAGTTGATGTTCATCACCCGGATGCCCTGGAGCTCGGCTACGCGGTTGAGATTGAAGTCGTTGGTCAGGATCGCCCGACTCCGCGCCCTCGCCAGCGCGACGAGCTTGGCGTCGACCTCCTCGATCTCCGGGTAGCGCTCCTCCGCCAGCTCGACGGGCGTCCGGGAGTCCTTCTGCATCCGCGACAGGATCTCCAGCCCACGCCGCCCGCGGTTGCGGCGCAACGTGTCCGAGCTGTCGGCGATGTGCTGCAGCTCGTCGAGGACGAACCGCGGCACCACGAGGGTGCCGTAGATGAAGCCGGACTCGACGATCTCGGCGATGCGGCCATCGATGATCGCACTCGTGTCCACGACGATGTGCGGCTCTCCGGCCAGGGCAGATGCCTCGTCGGCAGCCGGTCGCCGGAACAGGCCGACCGCCTCCGCGGCGGCGACCAGGTCGGCTCGCTTGGCGACCGTCAACCCCACCATCCCCAGACCAAGGAACAGCGAGACGCCCAGGGGCAGCCACTCGCCCAACGCGCCGGGGATGTTCGACAGCGGTAACCCCAGGAGGAGTCCCATGAGCAGGCCGATGAGCAGGCCGCCGACGGCCGTCACGAACTCCGCGGTGGAGAGCTGCTGAACCTCGCGAATGAGCCAGCCGGCCGGCACCACGGTCAGATACGGCAGGACCCCGAAGCCGATCACCAGCCAGGCGACGACCCAGGCGGCGAGGAACGCACCGGAGAACTGGAGTCCGGAGAACAGGCCGCCGCCGACCGTGGCCGTGCTCAGGCCGATGAGCACTCCAAGCGCGGCTCCCATGAAGCGGATGGTCCGGATCACGTCTACCCACTCGTCCGGCTGGGGAGTCCGACGGCCAGCTCCCACGACCGGCCGCCCCGTCCCGCGGCTCGCATCGTCGCGCACCGCGGGTGCAGCCTAGCATCGCCGCAGGTGCCTCGCCACGATTCCGGGCGCCGGGACGGCCGGGTCACCTGCTCGGTTATCCTCGCGCGCCGCGGCTCCCGCCCGGCTGGCTCAGGACCGCCTCGAGCGCCGCGGCCAGCGTCGGCACGCGGACGAACTCGAGGCCGGGCACGGCCGGCACGGAGGCCGCCCGGCCAAGCGTCGGCACGACCGCGCTGGTGAAGCCGAGGCGCGCGGCCTCGCGCAGCCGCCGCTCCAGGCCCGCCACCGCGCGCAGCTCGCCGAGGAGACCGACCTCCCCGATCGCCACCGTCCCCGGCCGGACCGGCCTGTCCCGCAGCGACGAGGCGAGCGCGATCGCCAGCGGCAGGTCCAGGCCCGGCTCGTCGACCGCCAGGCCGCCGGCCAGGTTTGCGTAGACGTCATGGCTGGCCAACCCGACTCCTGCGCGCCGGCCCAGCACCGCGATCAGGAGGGCCAGCCGGTTGGGATCAACCCCGCTGGCAGTTCGTCGGGGCGTCCCGTATGCCGTCGGCGCGACGAGGGCCTGGACTTCCACCAGGAGTGGGCGGCTGCCTTCCAGGGTCGGGGCGACCACGCTGCCTGACGCCGGACGGTCGTGTTCCACGAGGAACGCCCGCGCCGGGTCGGCCAGCTCGGAAAGGCCGACCTCGCCCATCTCGAAGACGCCCACCTCTTCGGTCGAGCCGAACCGGTTCTTCGACGCTCGGAGGAGGCGGAGCGCGGCGTACCGCTCGCCCTCCAGGCTGAGCACCGCGTCGACCAGATGCTCGAGCGTCTTGGGCCCCGCCAAAGAGCCGTCCTTCGTGACGTGGCCGATGAGGATCACGGCGATTCCGTCGGTCTTGGCGAGCTCCATCAAACGGAGCGCCGATTCGCGCACCTGGCCGACGCTGCCGGCCGGTCCGTCCAGGCCTCCCGCGGTCATCGTCTGGATGGAGTCGACGATGACGAGGGCTGGTCGCTCCTGGACAGCCAGGAGCGCGATCTGCTCGACGTCGCTCGCGGCGACCACCCGTACCGCCCGGCCGGCTGGCGCGTGGAGCAGGCCCAGACGCGCGGCGCGCAGGCGGACCTGAGCACCCGACTCCTCTCCGGTTGCATACATGACCCAGCCGCCGCTGTCGGCGACGCTGGCGGCGACGCCGGCGGCCACCTGGAGGACCAGGGTGGACTTGCCGATGCCCGGCTCGCCGCCGACCAGCACGAGCGAGCCCGGGACGAGCCCGCCGCCCAGGACGCGATCGACTTCGCCGATCCCAACCGGCAGGCGCGGCACCCCGGCCTGGTGAAGATCGGCGAGTGGGACCGGTCCGATTCCGGGCAAGGCGGAGCGATCCGCGGCGCGGGCCGACCGTGGCTCTCGAACGAGGGTCTCGACCAGGCTGTTCCACGCCCCGCAGGCGCGACACTGCCCCTCCCATCGAAGGAAGGCCTCGGCACACGATTGACAGACGTACCGGCTCTGCGCCTTTGCCACGTGTCTCGCCGACGGACCGCGGTCCGCGCTATGCGGTCTCGACGGGTGTCTTGGCGGAGGTCTTGGAACGGGCGCCGGTTTCCGCGGCGTGGATGTCCAGGCCGGCTTCCTCGCCCTTGTCGACGACGATGGTCGTGCCGGGCTCGTACGAGCCCAGGAGAAGATGCTCGGCCAGGACGTCCTCGACCATGTTCATGATGACCCGGCGCAATGGCCGGGCGCCGTAGGCGACGTCGTAGCCGAGCTTGATGATGTGCTCCTTGGCCGCCTGGGTGACCTCGAGCTGCATCTGCTGGGCGCGGAGCTGATCGCGAACCCGGGCGAGCATCAGGTCGACGATCTTGGTGATCTCCTCGACCGTCAGGCTGCGGAAGACCACCGTTGCGTCGATTCGGTTGAGGAACTCGGGCCGGAAGTTCTGCTTGAGCTCGTTCTGGACCTTCTCACGCATGAGCTCATAGGAAGCCTCGGCCCGGGCCTCGGCGGTGTCACCCTGGACCCGGAAGCCAAGCGCCGAGTTGGTCTGGAGCTGCTTCGCGCCAAGGTTGCTGGTCATGATGATGATGCAGTTCCGGAAGTCCACCCGGCGGCCCTTGGCGTCGGAGAGGTGGCCGTCCTCCAGGATCTGGAGCAGGATGTTGAAGACCTCCGGATGGGCCTTCTCGACCTCGTCGAGCAGGACCACCGCGTAGCTCTTGCGCCGGACCGCCTCTGTCAGCTGGCCGCCCTCGTCGAAGCCGACGTAGCCCGGAGGCGCGCCCACGAGCCGGCTGACGTTGTGACGCTCCATGAACTCGCTCATGTCGATCTTGATGAGCGCGTCCTCACTGCCGAACATGAACTCGGCGAGCGCCTTGGCCAGCTCCGTCTTGCCCACCCCCGTGGGGCCGAGGAAGATGAACGAGCCTATGGGACGCTTGGGGTCCTTGAGGCCGGCCCGGGCGCGACGGACGGCCTTGGAGATGATCTCAATCGCTTCCTGCTGGCCGATGACCCGCTGGTGGAGCGCGTCCTCCATGTGCAGGAGGCGCTCCGACTCCTCCTGGGCGATGCGGGTCACCGGGATGCCGGTCCACATCGCCACGACCTGGGCGATCTCCTCCTCGCCGACGGTCGGCTGATCGCTGCTCACCTGCGATTGCCACTCCGCACGCAGCGTCTCGACGCTCTCCTTGGCGGTCGCCTCGGCCTCGCGGAGCGTGGCGGCCTCCTCGTACTCCTGGGCGTTGATCGCGGCGTCCTTCTCCTTGGTGATCCGCTCCAGCTCCTTCTGGGCTTGCCGGAGGGGAGGCGGGGCGGATGCGTGGCGGAGGCGGACGCGGCTGGCGGCCTCGTCGATGAGGTCGATGGCCTTGTCCGGCAGATGCCGGTCGGTGATGTAGCGGACGGACAGGTCTGCGGCCGCGTTCACCGCTTCGTCTGTGATCGTCACCTTGTGGTGCTGCTCGTAGCGCTCCCGAATGCCCTTCAGGATCTCGATCGTCTGCTCGAGCGTTGGCTCCTCGACCATCACCGGCTGGAAGCGGCGCTCCAGGGCAGCGTCCCGCTCGATGTACTTGCGGTATTCGTCGAGGGTCGTCGCCCCGATGCATTGCAGCTCGCCCCGCGCCAGCGGCGGCTTGAGGATGTTGGCCGCGTCGATCGCGCCTTCGGCCGCACCGGCTCCGACCAGCGTGTGCAGCTCGTCGATGAACAGGACCGCGTCGTTGGTGTTGCGCAGCTCCTCGATGATCTTCTTGAGCCGCTCCTCGAATTCGCCGCGGTACTTGGTGCCGGCCACCAGCGAGCCGATGTCGAGGGTCAGGACGCGCTTGTTGAGCAACGTCTCCGGGACGTCACCGGCGACGATCCGATGGGCGAGGCCCTCCGCGATCGCCGTCTTGCCGACGCCGGGCTCGCCGATCAGCGCCGGGTTGTTCTTCGTCCGGCGGGACAGGATCTGGATGACGCGCTCGATCTCCTTCTCGCGCCCGATGACGGGGTCGAGCTTGCCGATCCGGGCGGCTTCGGTGAGGTTGATGCCGAGCTGGTCGACGGTTGGAGTCTTGCTGGCGCGCTTGGTCTCCTGTGCCGGGCCTGCCGAGGAGCTCTGCGACAGGACGCGGATGACCTCGTGCCTGACCTTGTCGAGGTTGACCCCGAGTGACTCGAGCACGCCGGCGGCGATGCCCTCCCCCTCGCGGACCAGGCCGAGCAACAGGTGTTCCGTGCCGATGTAGTTGTGGCCGAGCCGGCGCGCTTCGTCGATGGCCAGCTCGATGACCCGCTTGGCCCGGGGGGTAAGGCCAACCTCCCCGACGACCGGCCGATCGCCCCGCCCGATGATGAACTCGACGGCGGTCCGGACCTTGGCGAGCTCGACGTTCATGTTCTCGAGCACGCGCGCCGCCACGCCCTCGCCTTCCCGCACCAGGCCGAGCAAGAGATGCTCCGTGCCGATGTAGTTGTGGTTGAAGCGCTGGGCTTCGTCCTGCGCGAGGGTCAAGACCTTGCGAGCGCGGTCCGTGAACTTGTCGAAGCGATCCATCCGACCGAGTGCCTGTTCCCCTGTTCCCACCTCGATGAGGTGACTCCGAAAGTCATGCTAGCACGCCGACCCTCTCGCGCAACTCAGCCGAGAGGAGGGTCCTGGACCGGCATGGGACCCACCCCGGATGGGGGTACGAGTCACGACGAAGGTCCCGGTCGACTGTCGAGACCGCGGCGCCCGCGGGCTGCCTGCCAGCCTGACCGTTGCCAGCTATTCGACGGGACGGCAATCCTGGATTTCGAGGCGTGCCCGGACGCGGTCGGCCGGGCTGGTGCCGTTCGCCGTGCCGGATGCGAGGGGAGCCTATTCCCTGGCCGCGTCCGCCTCGTCCAGGGCCGGGGCCGCCGGCTTCGCCGCGGGCTCTGGTTTGGCCTGGGCCCCCGAGTCCGGCTTGGCCGCTGGGTCCGGCTTGACCTGTGTCTCCGGCTTTGCCGAGGCGGCCGGCCTCGCGGGAGCGGGCGCAGCCGGCGGGGCAGTCTCGGGCTCCGTCGTCTCGGCCTCGGCCGGGGCCGGCGGGGTGGCCTCGGCCTTCGGCGCTTCGGCCGGGGCCGGCGGGGTGGCCTCGGCCTTCGGCGGTGGCCTCGCCCTTCGGCGCTTCGGCCGGGGCCGGCGGGGTGGCCTCGCCCTTCGGCGCTTCGGCCGGGGCCGGCGGGGTGGCCTCGCCCTTCGGCGCTTCGGCCGGGGCCGGCGGGGTGGCCTCGCCCTTCGGCGCTTCGGCCTCGGGCGCATCGGCCTTCACAGGAGCCTGCGCAGTTGTCTCGGCCTCCGCGGTCTCGGCCTTCGCCGCGGCGGGCGGAGCGGCCTCGGCCTCGGTAACCTCGGCCTTCGTAACCTCGGCCTTGACAGGAGCCGCCGCCGGTTCGTCCGTTCGGGCCGCCTGTTCGGAGGCGGCGACCTGCTCACGGACCTGCGCGAACGCGGCCGCCAGCGTGTTGTCGATCCCGCCCTCGGGCTCCTGGACGGCGTCGGACATCGAGTAGCCACGTTCCGGGCGGGGCCTTCGCTCGCCACGCTCGGGGCGCGGTGCGGCCGGCTCGGGGGCCACCCGGACCGGGGCCTCCTCGGCCTGCTTGAGGCTGAGGCCCAGGCGATGCCGTTCCGAATCGAGCGAGATGATCTTCAACTTGAGCGCCTGTCCCTCGTGGACGACGTCGCCCGGATGAGCCACCCGCTGGTGCGAAAGCTCGCTGATGTGGATGAGCCCCTCGAGGCCGTCTCGCACGCGAACGAAGGCTCCGAAGTTCACGAGCTTCGTCACCGTGCCATCGATGATGTCGCCCACCTTGTAGTCCGCGACCGTGGAGTGCCACGGGTCCGGTTGCAGGCGGCGGATCGAAAGGCTGATCCGGCCTCGCTCGTGGTTGATGTCGATGACTTCGGCCTCGACCTCCTCGCCGACCTTGTAGCCGGCTTCGGGGTTGTTGACCTTGTTCCAGGACAGCTCGCTCTTGTGGACGAGCCCGTCGATGCCGCCGAGATCGATGAAGACGCCGAACGGCGCGATCGAGCGCACGGTGCCCGTGACCTTCTGGCCGACCTGGAGGCTGCTGAAGAGCTCGTCTCGCTTCTCGCGGCGCTCCTCGTACAGCGCGACCTTCTCCGACAGGATGAGCCGGTTGGCCTTGCGGTTGACCTCGAGGATCTTGAGCCGGAGCTTACGGCCGACGAAGGGCTGGAGCTTCTCGGCGATCTCCTGGGCGGCGTCTCTCGGCTGGTCGTTCTGGGGGCGACGCGGGAAGTCGACGATCTGGCTGATGGGGACGAAGCCGCGGATCCCACAGTCGACGATCAGGCCACCCTTGTTGTGATCGATGACCGGCGCCTCGATGATGACGCCTGCCTCGAACTGCTCCTGCATGGCGCGCCACTTTCGCTCCAGGCCTGCCCGGCGGAGCGAAAGGACGACATGGCCCTCTTGCGATTCGGGCTGGAGGACGTAGACGAGGACCGTGTCGCCGACGTTGAGCTGGGGCGAGGATTCCGCGTGCCGTCCATAGAGCTCGCGATTGGAGACGACGCCTTCACTCTTGGCTCCGATGTCGACGAGGATCTCGTCCTTGTCGATTCGGACCACGTTGCCCTCAACGACGTCGCCATGCTTGAAGCTCTTGATGTCCGTGTCCTGCTCGGCGAGGAGCTCCTCCATCGTCGACGGCTCGGGTCCGGCTTCGGCTCGGCGCGGTTTGGGCTCCGCGGCAGGCGCGTCGACGGTGTCGTCCGCGGTGAGCGCGGGTGCGGATCCGCTGTGGGGCTGCTCGGGGCCGGTCGCCGCAGGGGCGGCGGCCGGTTCAGGCCCGGCAGCCGGTGCAGCCGCGGCGACCGGTGCGGCCACGTTCGCGGGTCCGGGCGCGGCCACGGCAGCTTCGGAAGCTGCGGCGGGCGGTGCGGAAGGTTCGGCGGGCGATGTCGCAGATTCGGCGGGCGATGTCGCAGATTCGGCGGGCGGGGCGGCGAGTTCAGCCGCCGTGCCGGGCGCGCTCGACGTCGGGGCTGTGGCCGGGGTGGTCGGGCCACCCGCGGCCGGGGTGGGCGGCGCGCTCTTGGTGTCTGTCGGGTTCTTCGTATCGGCGGGCTCGTCGGCGACGGCGATCGCCCCGACGGCTTGCTCGGACGCCTGGGTAGCGATGGAGGCCGGTGCCTCCCGCTCAGGCGCGGTCCCGCCCGTCTTCTCTTCGGTCAATGGATAGGTACTCCTGTCAGGTTATTCGGCCCTGGCAAAACGAACGGCTCGGACGCCTGCCGAGCCGTAGAAGACGATCAGCTGGTCCGTGCTGCTGGGCCGCGGTCCGCTCCTTCGTGGATCAAGGCTGGGTGGCGTCTTCATCTGTCCGCCGCTGGGGCCGGGAGAGTCTAGCACGGGCATCCCATGGCTACAATCAGCGGCCGATGCCTGAGCTTCCTGACCTGACGGTCGTCGCGGAGGCCTTCCACGCCGCCCTCGCCGGCCGGACGGTCGAGTCCGCAGAGGCGACCGCGCCACTCGCTGTCCGCGGGACGCCCGCCGAGCTGGCCGCGCTCGCCGGGCAGCGCCTCCTGCGCATCGTCCGGCGCGGCAAGTTCCTGCGACTCGAGCTGGAGCGCGACCTCGTCGTGGTCAATCCGATGCTGACCGGCAGGTTCCAGCTGGCGGCTCCGGCCGTGAAGCGCCCATCCAAGACGGCCTTCGTCCTCGCCTTCGGCCCTCGCGAACGCGGCCCGCGGGATGCCGCATCCTGGACCCGAGGCGCCGATTGGGTCCCGGCCGACGACGGCCAGCCGGAGATCCGCTATCGGGATCCGACCCAGATGGGCAAGGTCTACATCCTTCCGGCGGACGTGATTCGCCCCGTGCCGGGCCTGGCCGACGGGGAGTTCGGGCCCGAGGCCGACGACCCCGGGCTGTCGATCGACGCCTGGCGGACGCGCATCCGGCGGCATCCGGGCGAGCTCAAGAACCTTCTCCGGAACCAGACGTTCGTCGCCGGCGTCGGCAATGCCTACAGCGACGAGATCCTGCACGCCGCCCGTCTCCTGCCCTTTCGCAAGCGATCCAGCCTTGCCGACGAGGAGGTCGACGAGCTGTACCGGGCGACCCGCTCCACCCTCGCGCGCGCGGTCGATATTCTCCGCCGCCGGGTGCCGCCCACCTTCGAGCAGCAGGTCCGCGACTTCCTGGCGGTGCACGACAAGGGCGGTCAGCCGTGCCCGCGCTGCGGGACGCGGATCACGGAGATCCGGCCAGGCGGGATGATCACGTCCTACTGCCGCGGCTGCCAGCGCTGACGGCCGGCCGAGTTGGACGCCGCCTGACCCGGCGGGCTCACGGTGCCAGTCCGGATGTGCCGGGGGATGAGCCGGGGGATGATCCGTCCTGCGGCGTTTCGGACGGCTCATGGCTGGGCTGATCGGTCGCCGTCGGGGTCGTGGCGGCGTTGCTCGGAGCGGCCGACGTGGCCGCCGACGGCGACACCGGGACCGCCGCCGGTGAGCCGGGCGTGCCAAGGCGCGCCAGAGCGATCAGGACGAAGGCGATGACCACGAGCGCGACCAGGACGAGCTGACCCAGGGACCGGCCGGCGGCTGCCGACAGCGCCATGCCCGGTCGTGGCCGCTCGAGCAGGACCGGGGTGGTCCGGGCAACCGGCCGGCCGGTCCATGGGCGGCTCCCGGGTCGCGGGCTGCCACGCCCGCTGGTCACCGACGATCCGCCGGCGCCGACACCCATGGGGGCGCGCTCGGCGAGGGCGGCGCGGTACGTTGCGCAGGTCTCGTGATAGGCAACCAGGCACAGCCGGCGCTGCTTGTCGAGGGCAAGCGGTACCGGCGGCTCGACGGCCGCGCAGAGATGCTCGTGCGACGGGAACGCGGCCCGCCACGCACCCGACGACGTGGCCAGGAACGGGCACAGCCCGAGCGGTAGCCCCGAGGGCTCGGAGGGCCGGTCGGTGCGGGGATCGGCCCGCCGATCGAGCTCGCCAACATCGCTGCCGTCGCCGATCAGCAGGCCCTCCTCGGCCGCTGTGGCCGGTGCAGGCGGGCGCCCCGTGTCGGTGGTCATCACGAGAGTCTATCGACCAAACTCGTCGGCCTCCGCCGTGGCCAGTGCCCCGGAAACGTCAAAATCCTGGCGACGACCTATTTTCCCGAAAGGCTGCCCTCTCAGTATCTTCGGCGCTGGAGAGCTTAACTTCCGTGTTCGGGATGGGAACGGGTGTGGCCTCTCCGCTAGGGTCACCAGGATCCTGAACGTCTGGACGTCTCGGCAGCGACGCTGGCGCGACGGGTGGTCGCAACGAGCGGCGCCATGTTCGAAGAACTTCGATTGGGTGAGTCGTTGTGCGCCGACGTCCATCCCGGACGCGGGCGCGGATCATCTCGAGTCAGCGACTGACCGCCCGGTCAGTTGCTGAAGAGGTCAAGCCCTCGACCATTAGTACGGCTCAGCTTCATCCGTCGCCGGACTTCCACGTGCCGCCTATCAAACAGGTGGTCTCCCTGCGGTCTTACCCGGTTGACCCGGTGGGGAACCTCATCTTGAGGCGAGCTTCGCACTTAGATGCTTTCAGCGCTTATCCCGACCGAACGTAGCTACCCAGCGGTGCCCCTGGCGGGACAACTGGCACACCAGCGGTTCGTCCACTCCGGTCCTCTCGTACTAGGAGCAGCTCCTCTCAAGTTCCCTACGCCCACGATGGATAGAGACCGAACTGTCTCACGACGTTCTGAACCCAGCTCGCGTGCCGCTTTAATTGGCGAACAGCCAAACCCTTGGGACGTACTTCCGCCCCAGGATGCGACGAGCCGACATCGAGGTGCCAAACGGTGCCGTCGATGTGAACTCTTGGGCACCATCAGCCTGTTATCCCCGGGGTAGCTTTTATCCGTTGAGTGATACCCCTTCCACTCGGAGGTACCAGATCACTAAGCCCGACTTTCGTCTCTGCTCGACTTGTAGGTCTCGCAGTCAAGCTCCCTTATGCCTTTGCACTCTTCGGCTGGTTTCCATTCAGCCTGAGGGAACCTTTGGGCGCCTCCGTTACTTTTTAGGAGGCGACCGCCCCAGTCAAACTGCCCGCCTGACACTGTTCTGCGCCCGGATTACGGGTCGCGGTTAGAACCGAGATCCAACAAGGGTGGTATTTCAACGTTGGCTCCACCGAGGCTAGCGCCCCAGCTTCTCAGCCTCCCACCTATCCTACACAAGCTGAATCCCAATCCAATGTCAGGGTGCAGTAAAGCTCCACGGGGTCTTTTTGCCCTATCGCGGGTAACCTGCATCTTCACAGGTACTTCAATTTCGCCGGATCCCTCGTTGAGACAGCGCCCAGATCGTTACGCCATTCGTGCGGGTCGGAACTTACCCGACAAGGAATTTCGCTACCTTAGGACCGTTATAGTTACGGCCGCCGTTTACCGGGGCTTCGATTCAGAGCTTGCACCCCTCCTCTTAACCTTCCGGCACTGGGCAGGCGTCAGCCCCTATACGTCAGCTTTCGCTTTCGCAGAGACCTGTGTTTTTGCTAAACAGTCGCCTGGGCCTTTTCACTGCGGCTTCGATCGACCACTGCAAGCAGCGGCCGCGAAGCGCCCCTTATCCCGAAGTTACGGGGCCATGTTGCCGAGTTCCTTAACGAGGGTTCTCCCGATCGCCTTGGTATTCTCTACCCGCCTACCTGTGTCGGATTGCGGTACGGACACCTCAGATCTCGCTAGACACTTTTCTTGCCAGCTCGGCTCGCTCGAATTGAGGCAGAAGCCCCTTTCATTCGTTTCTCGGGGTTGAATGAGAGGACGGATTTGCCTGTCCTCTCCCCCTACCGACTTAGACGCGTATAGCCAAAAACGCGCTCGAACTACCGTGCCGTGTCATGCCTTTGCTCTCACCTGGGATCAGATCCTGGACTCGACCGGCTTTCGCCGGCCAACCTCCGATCACCTACCCCCAGGCGACACCTTGCGGTGCAAACGATCCCTGGTGGTTCCGGAATATCAACCGGATGTCCATCGCCTACGACGTTTGTCCTCGGCTTAGGCCCGACTAACCCTGAGCGGACAAGCCTTCCTCAGGAAACCTTAGGCTTACGGCGTGTGAGATTCTCACTCACATTGCGCTACTCATGCCGACATTCGCACTTCCGTCCACTCCAGCCGTCCTCACGGTCGACCTTCACTGCTGACGGAACGCTCCCCTACCACTCGCCGATCGGCAAGCCGATCGACCAGTCCGTAGCTTCGGTACCAAGCTTGAGCCCCGCTGAATTTTCGGCGCAGATCCACTTGACCAGTGAGCTGTTACGCACTCTTTCAATGATGGCTGCTTCTGAGCCAACATCCTGGTTGTCTATGCGAATCCACATCCTTTGCCACTTAGCTTGGATTTAGGGACCTTAGCTGACGGTCCGGACTGTTTTCCTTTTGACCACGAAGCTTAGCCCTCGCAGTCTGACTCCCGAGCTCTTGAATCGCGGGATTCGGAGTTTGGTTGGGGTTGGTAAGCGGGAAGCCCCCTAGCCCATCCAGTGCTCTACCCCCGCGATTGAACGCCCGAGGCTAGCCCTAAAGCTATTTCGGGGAGAACCAGCTATCTCCGAGTTCGATTGGCATTTCACCGCTATCCACAGCTCATCCCCTAGCTTTTCAACGCTAGTGAGTTCGGGCCTCCACGGGACATTACTCCCGCTTCACCCTGGCCATGGATAGGTCACTCGGTTTCGGGTCTACTGCACGCGACTGAACGCCCTATTCAGACTCGCTTTCGCTCCGGCTCCGTCCTTCGCGGACTTAACCTCGCCACGTGCACGTAACTCGTCGGCTCATTCTTCAAAAGGCACGCCATCAGGCTACCGGACACCCGAAGGCCTCCGGCAACACCCTCTGACTGCTTGTAGGCACGAGGTTTCAGGTACTATTTCACTCCCCTTCCGGGGTGCTTTTCACCTTTCCCTCACGGTACTTGTTCACTATCGGTCGCCAAGAGTATTTAGCCTTGGACGGTGGTCCGCCCAGCTTCCCACATGAGAGACCTTCCACGTGGTACTCAGGTGGTCGATCGCGGAGGCCATGTCGCTTTCGTCTACGGGGCTGTCACCCTCTCTGGCCGGCCTTTCCTGACCGGTTCGACTAGCGAATGGCTTTGTAACTCCGCCGAGACCCGGCAGGGTCTCGATGATCGGCTCCTACAACCCCCACTCAGAAACGGCTGCCGCCTATCGCGCTGAGTGAGTTTGGGCTCTTCCCGTTTCGCTCGCCACTACTCAGGGAATGTGTGTCTTTTCCTCCAGCTACTGAGATGTTTCAGTTCGCTGGCTTACCTCCACCTGGCCTATTTGGTTCAGCCAGGGGTGGACTGGGCATGACCCCAGCCGGGTTTCCCCATTCGGACATCTTCGGATCAACGTCTGCTCGCGACTCCCCGAAGCTTTTCGCAGCCTGCCACGTCCTTCATCGGCTCTTGGCGCCAAGGCATCCACCCCGTGCCCTTTGTAGCTTGACCCCCTTCAGCAGCTGGCCGGGAATACCGGTCAGTCGCCCGGGGGATCGGGATGATCCTTTAACGACTCGGCGAAATCGAAGTTCTTCGATTGCCGAAACATATCCAGTTGGTAAGGTGCGGCCGAGACATCGGCCCCACGGCGAGCCATCGCTCGCCGTTCCAGCGATCCGCTGGTCTGTGGCCTCCGGTGGAGGGCACGGATCAGGGGACCGAATGAGCGGTCCGGACACAAAATGACGGCTCGAGGACCAGCCTCCGAGCCGTCGCCTGACAGCGCGCCTGGGACCCGAGGGTCATCTCGGGGTTCTACCCGAGCTCTTCAATTCTTGAGTGGTGCCTCGCTCAGTCCGGGATCCTCCGGTGAACGCCTCGTGCGGTAAGAGTGGTGGAGACGAGGAGACTCGAACTCCTGACCCTCTCCTTGCAAAGGAGATGCTCTACCGACTGAGCTACGTCCCCTACTGCTGCTCCTGCGGTTGCCGATGGACGGTGGTGGGCGTTTCTGGACTCGAACCAGAGACCTCTGCCTTATCAGGGCAGTGCTCTAACCAGCTGAGCTAAACGCCCGCCGGGGCGGTGCCGACTCGATGGTCGACGACGTCGACGCCGGCGGTTGCACCTTAACCCTTGAAGAGTGACAGGAAACGCGGTTCGAATGTCCGAACGGTTCGGTGTTCGCCAGGTCGCGATCGGTCTTCCCGTCCGGCCCTTTCGGACCTGACAGCCGCGCCCCACCTGGCGGGGAACGCGATCGACCGTGCGATCAACCCTGGGAGTCTTGGAGCGCCGAGCTCCCACCGAGGAACTCGACTGACAACTCCCTAGAAAGGAGGTGATCCAGCCGCACCTTCCGGTACGGCTACCTTGTTACGACTTCGTCCCAATCACCGATCCCACCTTCGACGGCTGCCTCCTTGCGGTTGGCCCACCGGCTTCGGGTGTTACCAGCTTTCATGACGTGACGGGCGGTGTGTACAAGGCCCGGGAACATATTCACCGCCGTATGCTGACCGGCGGTTACTAGCAACTCCGGCTTCACGTAGGCGAGTTGCAGCCTACGATCCGAACTGAGACCGGCTTTAAGGGATTCGCTCCACCTCGCGGTTTCGCAGCCCGTTGTACCGGCCATTGTAGCGTGGGTGTAGCCCAGGACGTAAGGGCCATGCTGACTTGACGTCATCCCCACCTTCCTCCGAGTTTCTCTCGGCAGTCCCGTGTGAGTGATACAACACACAGTAGGGGTTGCGCTCGTTGCGGGACTTAACCCAACATCTCACGACACGAGCTGACGACAGCCATGCAACACCTGTGGCCAGGCCCCTTGCGGGGAGACGACGTTTCCGCCGCTGTCCTGGTCATGTCAAGTCCTGGTAAGGTTCTTCGCGTCGCATCGAATTAAACCCCACGCTCCGCTGCTTGTGCGGGCCCCCGTCAATTCCTTTGAGTTTTAGCCTTGCGGCCGTACTCCCCAGGCGGGACACTTAATGCGTTAGCTTCGGCACTGGCGGGGTTGATACCACCAACACCTAGTGTCCATCGTTTACGGCTAGGACTACCGGGGTATCTAATCCCGTTTGCTCCCCTAGCTTTCGCGCCTCAGCGTCAAGAACAGGCCAGGAAGTCGCCTTCGCCACTGGTGTTCCTCCCGATATCTACGCATTTCACCACTACACCGGGAATTCCACTTCCCTCTCCTGCCTTCGAGTCGATCAGTATCGCGTGACCCTCCCCAGTTGAGCCGGGGGCTTTCACACGCGACTTGAACGACCGCCTGCGCGCTCTTTACGCCCAGTAAATCCGGACAACGCTCGCCACCTACGTATTACCGCGGCTGCTGGCACGTAGTTAGCCGTGGCTTATTCCTCAGGTACCGTCATCATCGTCCCTGAGAAAAGAGGTTTACAACCCGAAGGCCTTCATCCCTCACGCGGCGTTGCTGCGTCAGGCTTTCGCCCATTGCGCAAAATTCCCGACTGCTGCCTCCCGTAGGAGTCTGGGCCGTGTCTCAGTCCCAGTCTGGGTGATCGTCCTCTCAGACCACCTACCGATCGTCGCCTTGGTGAGCCGTTACCCCACCAACGAGCTAATCGGACGCAGGCCCCTCCCGAAGCGCCTTGCGGCTTTACTGGCGCGATTGAACACGCCACCACATGCGGTATTAGCCACCCTTTCGGGCAGTTATTCCCCACTTCGGGGCAGGTCACCTACGCGTTACTCAGCCGTCCGCCACTAACGATCAGAGCGAACCCCGATCGTCCGTTCGACTTGCATGTCTCATGCACGCCGCCAGCGTTTATCCTGAGCCAGGATCAAACTCTCCAAAAGAAAGCACGACCTTGCGGTCGTGACTTGGTTCGAAGGGTCTATCCGCTCGCACATCCTTACCGGATTTCCTGCCACTCTTCAGTTGTTAAGGTGCGGCCTCCGAGGGCATGACCGCCTCCGGCGCAGATCGCCAATGATGGGGCCTGCCGATCGGAGTGTCAAACCGGCCGGACCGTTCGAGGGTGACCCGACGGACTCGCGACGAGCCCGCCAGCCGAGTCCCTCGAGACCGGGCACGGCGGCGAATGGTATGGGGCCACCGCGGACCTGTCAACCGACCGTTTGGGTGGCGAATCGGCCGCCCCAAACGCGAGCCTGGCCGGCGTCCAGACGCTGCCTTGTCGTGGCACGGCGAACGTTGGGCACGCCTCGGCGGGGGCTGGGAGGGGCGTCTGCCCGTGCCGCATCTTCCAGGGTGCATGGCAGACCCGGCCACCGCTCCGCGAGAGCCCGCCGCCATGCCCGATAGGACATCACCGACCTGCCGAGCGTTCGCATGGCGGCAACACCGTCAGGGAATCTGGACGTGAACGGACACCTATATCGGGCTCGACTCCACGAGGAGGACGAACGTGGCGCCGCTCAGCCAGGCCAGCAGAGCGAGCTCGGCCGAGCCGCCATTTCCGAGCGGACCGGTGAGCAACGCGTAGACGACCAGGCCGACGACGGTCGCGGTGCCCACCTTGGCCAGCCTCAGCAGGATCTCGAACACGAGCGGGCGCATCGGCGGTCAGACCGCCCGCCGGCCCTGGAGGGCTCGAATCAGGGTCACCTCGTCGGCGTATTCGAGATCGCCGCCGACCGGAATGCCGCGGGCGATCCGGGTGATCGACCCGACGCTGTCCGCGAGGCGCTCGGCAAGGTACATGGCCGTGGCCTCACCCTCGAGGGTCGGATTCGTGGCGAGAATGACCTCCTCGAACGGCGTGTCCTGGGCCCGCGCGGCGTCGGCCCGGTCGAGGAGCTCGCGGATTCGGAGACGGTCCGGACCGATCCCGTCGATCGGCGAGATCGCCCCATGCAGGACGTGGTAGAGGCCCTTGAGCTCGCCCGTCCGCTCCAGGGCGAGGACGTCCAGGGGCTCCTCGACGACGCAGAGCCGGCGCTGGTCTCGCCCGGGATCAGTGCAGATCGAGCAGACCGGCGTGTCGCTGATGTTGAAGCAGCGCTCGCAGAACACGACGCGGTCGCGCACGTCCACCATGGCCTGGGCCAGGGCGCGGGCCTCGGTATCCGGTGCCCGCAGGAGGTAGTAGGTCAGGCGCTGGGCCGTCTTGGGACCGATGCCTGGCAGCCTGGCGAACGCCTCGATGAGCCGTGCGACGGGCTCGATGAGCGGAGCCGCCACCCGACCGCCGGCCTACAGCCCGGGGATGCGCAGGCCGGCCGTCACTGCGCCCAGCCGCTGCTCGGCCACCTCGCGGGATGCCCGGAGCGCGTCGTTGACCGCCGCCACGATGAGATCCTGGAGCATCTCGACGTCGGCCGGGTCGACGGCGGACGGGTCGAGGGTGACCGAGACGAGCTCCTGCTTGCCGGTGACCTGCGCCCGGACCACGCCGCCGCCGGCGGAGCCGTCCACGACGGTTTCGGCCAGCTCTTTCTGAATGCGCTCCATGTCCTGCTGCATCTGCTGAGCCATGCGCTGCAGGTTGGCCATTCCCATCGACTCGGTCCTCCTTGGCGTGCGGGCTCAGTCTGCGCGATGCGGCCCGACATCGTCGGCCGGCCGCACCGGCGGCCTGCCGGCGTGGGTCTCGAATCAGCTCACCTCACCGACGTCCACGAGGTCGTCGGCGAAGATCCTCTTGGCCTCGACCAGCAGGCGTGCGCTCTCGGCATCCTCGGGCAGCGGCGGAAGCAGCTCGACGTTCGTGGCGACGAACCGCACGTTTACGGGACGGCCGAGCCGGCTCGCGATCCCCGCCTCGACCGCCGTTCGTCGCCGCTCGAGGGCATCCTTCAGGAAGCTCTGGTGCTCGGGGAATCCCAGGGTGATGGCGTGATCATCGACCGCGATCGGGCGGCACGCCAGGATGAGCGGCTTGACGGCGGGCTGCTGGCTGAGGTCGGCCACGATCGACGTCCAGTGACCGTGCAGTTCGGCAAGCTGCGGGCTGACCTCACTCCCGCCGACAGGGCCGGGTCTGCCAGCCGGAGAAGGCTCGCCGAGCGGCGGGGTTGCGGCAGGCGGCGACGAGGTTGCGGCAGGCGGCATGGCCGAGTCGAGTCCACGGCTGACTGTCGAGGGGGGTGAGTCAGATGGTTCCGGGGAGGCCGCCGTCGGACGACGAGGGGCTGCAACGCGGGGCGCCGCGACGCTGTGCACCGGCCCGACGGCCGACTCGCGACCGGCTGTGCTCGGCCCCGTGGCTGCCAACGCCGACCGAGCTGGCGCGGCGGCAGATTCCACCGGCGCGGCGTCCAGCAGGGCGAGCTCGAGCTGGAAGCGAAGACCTCCGGGGCCCATCCGGGCGGGGTCGATCGCCGCCAGCCTGCGGCCCACAGCAGCCAGCCGGGAGATGTCCACCGGCCCGGCCGCGGAACGGTCAGCGAGCCGGGCGACGATGCCGGCTCTGAGCGCTTCGAGGATCTGGTCGAGGAACGCTCGGAGATCGCGTCCGCGGTCTTCGAGCTCGTCGAGCGTGGTCATGCCCGCCAGAGCATCGCCGCGGGCCAGGGCCGTGATGAACCGGGTGACCGACTCGGCGTCGGCCAGGCCCAGAAGCTCACGGACGCCATCCGCGGTCAGGCGCTCGGCGCCGCCGGACATGAGCTGGTCCAGCATCGACTCGGCGTCCCGCATCCCGCCGGCGGCGAGCCCCGCGATGAGCTCGACCGCGTCGTCATCTGCCTCGCGGCCCGCCTCGGCCAGGATCCGCCGGAGCTTGCCCGCGATCTGGCCCACGGCCAGCCGCCGGAAGTCGAAGCGCTGGACGCGCGACAGGACGGCGGGGCGGATCTGCCCGGCGTCGGTGGTGCAGAAGATGAAGGCCACGTGGTCGGGCGGCTCTTCGAGCGTCTTGAGGAGGACGTCCCAGCCCTCCTTGATGCGCTGGACCTCATCGATGATGAAGACCTTGCGGCGGAGATCCGACGGCGCGGTCGAAATCCGCGGCAGGAGCTCGCGCATGTCGTCGACGCGATTGTTGGAGGCGGCATCCAGCTCGGCCACATCGAGAGCCGTGCCCTCGCGAATGGCGACGCAGGACGGGCACGTGTCGTCGGGCTCACCGTCCCGGAGATTGGGGCAGTTGAGGGCCTTGGCCACGATCCGTGCCATGGACGTCTTGCCTGTCCCCCGTGGGCCGACGAACAGGAGGGCGTGGGCGACGCGCCCCGTTCGGGCGGCATTGCGCAGGGCCGCGACCGTCGCTTCCTGTCCCACGATCTCGGAGAACGTCTGGGCTCGCCAGCGCCGATAGAGGGCCTGATGGGCTGAGGTCTGGCTCACGACACTCCTGGGTCGGACGGGCACCGCGCGGCCGGAAGCCGCCGGCCGCGCCCGGGCTGGATACGCCGTGCACCCTCCGTCGATCCGGTCATCCCGATGCCCATCCGTCCGAGCGACTCAGACCAGGCCGTTCCGCGGCACCCGACGAAGATCGCTTAGTGCTGCTTCCTTCCGGACCTGACACGGTTCACGAGTCGCCGCTGCGCGGGACCCGGTCCTCGACGTCGCGCAGACGGCGGCTGTCGAGATCGGGGACCTCGGGAGGGGATTCAGCCCTGCTGGAGCGGATTGCAGGTACAGGGCACCGCTAGTTCCCCGCCTAGCACGGCCCCCGAAGCATAGCAGGGCCGGCCGCCAAGACCCGGTCGGCATCGGCCAATGGACGCCGCGGGCAGGTGGCGGAGAGGGCGGGATTTGAACCCGCGATGGGTTGCCCCATACCGCATTTCCAGTGCGGCGCCCTAGGCCACTAGGCGACCTCTCCGCGGCCCATAGCTTACGCACGTTGCGTGCGAATGGCGGAGAGGGTGGGATTCGAACCCACGGTGCTTTCGCACACCGCTTTTCGAGAGCGGCACCATCAACCACTCGGACACCTCTCCGTCCGAGAGGATACCAAGGTCGTTTCGGACTCGGTGCCACCCGAACGGACAGGCGGCGTCAGACGATCAGCGAGCCGTCGGGGCGGCCGGGGCGAAGAGCTCCTCGGCCTCGTCGCGGCGGATGCCGCTCACGACCCTCATCCGGCGCGGCAGGGCTGCATGCTGGGCGAGCTGCACGACCGAGCCGCAGGCGCCGTCCACATCATTGGGCCGGGCGTAGACGATCGCCTCCACATCGCTTTCGAGGAGGGCGCCCACGCACATCGCGCACGGCTCGAGCGTGGCGAAGATCGTGGCCTCGCCCAGCTGCGCGGTTCCGAGCTTGCGGGCGGCCTCGCGGAGCGCGACCACCACGGCATGGGCGGTTGGATCGTTGGTCTCCCGGACACGATCGTGAGCCCGGGCGACCATCGCGTCGTTGACGACGGCGACGGCGCCGGTTGGCCGCTCGCCCCGGTCGAGGGCCAGCCGAGCCTCGGCGAGCGCCTCGCCCATGAACAGCTCGTAGTTCATGGGCCCGATCATACAGGTCCGGCTCTGGCCGCAAGGGGTAGGATCGGCGCGACGATTTGCGATGCCGACCGGCGGCGTGCAGGCGGGAGCGGGAGGAGATGGCCCGAAACAGGCGGATCGGCATCCTCACCGGTGGCGGCGACGTCCCCGGCCTCAACTCGGTCATCAAGAGCGTCACCTATCGCTCGACCGAGCTCGGCTACGACGTCCTGGGAATCCGGCGCGGATGGGAAGGCCTGACGCATGTCCGGCTGGTGGCCGGCGACAATCGATTCGACTCCGACTACGTCCGGCCACTGGACCGGATCAACACCCGGACGATCGACAGGACCGGGGGCACCGTCCTTCACACGTCCCGGACGAACCCCAGGAGGATGCCCGGCAACCGCCTTCCCGTCTGGCTGCCGGCAGATCGCCGGGCCGCGATGGAGATCGAGGAGGATCTGTACGATCTGACGCCGATCGTCCTCGAGCACATCGAGGCGCTCGGGCTGGACCATCTGGTAACGATCGGCGGCGACGACACGCTGTCCTATTCGCACGTGCTGACCGAGGCCGGGGTATCCCTCATGGCGATCCCCAAGACGATGGACAACGACGTCCAGGGGACCGAGTACTGCATCGGCTTCTCGTCGGCGATCACCCGCGCCAAGGAGCTGATCGATCGGCAGCGGACCACACTCGGCTCGCACGAGCGGATCGGGGTGTTCCGGATCTTCGGCCGCGACGCCGGCTTCTCGGCCTTGTTCACGGCCTACGCGTCCTCCGGCCGGTGCGTCATCCCCGAGGCGCCGTACGACCTGGACGCGCTGGCCGAGCTGCTGTCCATGGACCATCGCATGAACCCCAGCCACTACGCCTTCGTCATCACGGCCGAGGGCGCCATCTGGCAGGGCGCCCGGATGTCGGACGTCGGTGACGCCGACGCCTTCGGTCATCGCCACAAGGCGAACGTGGGCGAGGCCCTGGCGGCCGAGCTGAAGGCCCGGACGGGCATCGAGACGGTTGCCTCCGAGCTGACGTACGACCTGCGCAGCGGTCAGCCGGACATGCTGGACCAGCTGGTGGCGACGACGTTCGCCAACGTGGCGATGGACCTGCTGGCCGACGGCGTGACCGGCCGGATGGTGGCCATCCGGGACGGCAAGTACGACCATGCGCCGCTGCCCGACCCAGCACTGGGGCCGCGCAGGGTGGATGTCGCCACCCAGTACAACGCCGAGCGGTTCCGGCCGCAGTACGCCGACCGGCTGGGCGATCCGCTGCTGCTGTCGGCCCACCTGGGGGCGCCGGTCGTGGCCGGCTGAGCTCCGTCGTCCAGGGTCAGTCGGGCAGGCCCGAGCGGCCCCGGATCACCCTGGCGACAGCGGACATGTCCTCGCCGGCATGACCGCCGTCGATGAGCTCGCGCTCGATGTCGGCGCACAGCGCGGTGACCGGCAGGTCCGCGCCGAGCTCGCGGGCCATGTTCAGGGCAATGCCGAGATCCTTGAGGTGGAGCGCGACCTTGAAGCCCAGCGGGTACTCGTTGTCGATCATCCGGCCGCT
>WNFU01002196.1_pt1 | contig 27040 bp, 22 predicted proteins | sample 5400121 | NCBI WGS metagenome assembly WNFU01 (sample SAMN13153360, study PRJNA577476) | soil metagenome | isolation source: 100 cm soil or saprolite under grassland replicate 1 | place: USA:California | collected 2016-06-15 | reverse complement strand
TCAATGCGTCGCTGCAGATCTCCGTGCCGGAGTTCGCGCAGCTCGTCTCCCACGAGGTCGTGCCCGGCCACGTCACGACGTCGGCCGTGATTCAGGGACTCTATGTGCGCAAGCGCCTCGGATTCGAGGCGACTGTCCTGACGATGAACTCGCGCGGTGCGGCGCTGGCGGAAGGAATCGCCAACAACGGGATCCTGATCGCCCATGGCGTGACCGAAGTCGAAGAGCTTCCCGACGACGACATGGAGCGCGCCGACAAGCTCTCGGGCGCCTGGGGCCGCCATCCGCTTCTGGGCCGCATGTACCTGCCCTGCTACCGCGCCGGCACCGAAGCCGTCGCCGACCTGCGCCGCCGCTATCCCTCCGAAAAGGTCCTCCCCGCCCTCTACGGCTGCCGAGGCATGGTAGACGTCGTCACCGTCCGCCAGGCCCTGGAAACGTAAGGCCTCACGTCCTTTCCCCGAAGGACCAGAGAATCTCAAAAGGCCAACTGGGAAACTCTCAAAAGACCAGGAATGGAGAGAGTAGGACGCAATGATCCGTGCCCTTGCGGAAGCAATCGAAAATATAAGAAGTGCCATGGGTCGCCGGCGATGCCGGCCGATGCGCGGCAGTCATCGGGCAGCCTCCCGTCAAGTGTTCAAATTCCCCTTGGAGGTCTTTATGGGCAGCGGCAGGAGTACACAGTCATCAATATCCCATTCGGGAATGACCCACGTGGTGGGCCTGGCAAGTACAGAGTCGTGTTCACTCTTGCAAAGCCCGGCATTCCCCTGACCGCCTCAAATAGCATCGACTTCTCGCCTGACTTGATGGGAGACTCATACATTACATTGCCCACCCAGGCTGACCTAGAAGAAAAACGACCGGGGGATGCCGCCAGGGTCGAAGCCGAGGATTCCCTTTCGACCGCCTTACCCGGTTTTGCAAAGATACTGATTCAGGGGTCGACACCGGAAGGATCCTTCGAGTTTCATGGCGATTCGAATAGGTTTGGAAGACTGGGACTGATCGCATGCGAGGTTGTCGCCACGTCCTTCGCGGACGCCAAGCAAAAGACTTTCCGAGCCCTCGCCAGTTCGCTGAGTAGCTGGTCGGCGCAACTCGACGTTCCGATAGATATCGGTCGGATTCACATCACTGAACTTGCGACCACAACCGCTCAAGTCGACTGGACGGCACCATTTCTCGACGTGCCTTTTGCCCTCAGGTCCGAGTCAGCGCTGGAGCAAGAGTTTCGCGGTTACGCGAGCCTTTATCGAGAGGCAATGAATAGCAACTCCCCCGTCCATCGGTTCCTTTGCTTCTTCAAGGTGATCGAGGGCATTCGTGCCCGGCGCAAACGTATCGACCGCGCGGCAAAGACCAAAGGACAAGCCGCTCTCAGCCGCCCCGCAGAGGCTGTCCCAGCTCGGGAAGAGGACTTTGCTCCCTGGCTGAATCGGATTTTTCATATCCGTCGGCAGTGGGATGAAATGGCCCTCGACTCTATTTTTCTCCGCGAAATTCGTGCCCGAGATTTCGAATGGATATATGTTGAAAAGCTGAACCCCCTCCGTGTGGACATCGCCCATGGTCTCTTCGGGAAGGGGGAGCTCACTCTGTCTGCGGACGAACTGCTTCACGTGCATCGGGTCGAAACCTGGCTCCCCATCACAAAGTGCATCGCCAGAAGGATGCTGAAAAACGAGTTCCCCGGCCAGTTCTTGCCCTTTCTCAGTGAGGATGGAGTCATAAACCCATAGACGTCTTCCAAAGCCATCAAGTTCTACCTTTCAGCCGTCGCTACACTTAGACGAAGTTGCTTATTACTCAGTAACTTCCAGCAGGTATAGATGATCACTTGACGTCTCACCTGAAATATGTAATCGTCTCCTGATCGTGGAAGGATCGCGGCTACCTAAACTCCTCGGCGAAGTCCGACAGCGGATCGGGCTGACCCAATCGAAGCTCGCGGCACTCCTCAAGGTTTCCGTTCCGACCGTTTCGCGCTGGGAGTCGGGGAAGACCGCCCCCGACGTGCTCGGGCTCGATGCAATCGAAAAGTTCGTCAAGAGGCTGGGCCCGAAGCACCGGGATCTCTACGATCGTTTCTTCGGCACGGCGAGCGGGGTGTTGTTTGCTGAGCCGGCGATCGAGACGGCCGGACAGAGGCGCGCAGCCGGCAGGCGCTCCAAGGAGGACTCGGAGGCCGCTGTTCCGGGCCGCCCACAATCTGGACCCCTCGAAACGAAGGAAATGGAGGGTCTTCTCTGGCGGGCCGCCTGCTCGATCCGCGGCGAGAAGGACGCGCCGAAGTTCAAGGACTACATCCTCCCGCTCGTTTTCATCAAACGCTTGTCAGACGTCTTCGACGACGAAATCGCGCGTCTCTCCGAGGAGTACGGCGACGAGAAGACCGCGCGAGAGATCGTCGAGGCTGACCACAGCCTCGTTCGCTTCTTCATTCCAGAAGAGGCGCGCTGGCCGGTTGTCAGCGGCCGCGCGAGCTTCGACTGGCCGCCGGACCATAAACCAAAGACTCTCGGCGAACAGCTCACGGCGGCGATGCGCGCGATCGCGCGGATCAACCCGACACTCCAGGGCGTCATAGACATCCGCGATTTCAACGAGACGCGAAACGGCGAACGAGAGATCACCGATGACGCGTTGAAGCGGCTCATCAACATCCTGTCCGATCCCCGCTACCGGCTCGGCTTGAAGGACGTGGAGCCGGATTTTCTGGGGCGTGCTTACGAGTACCTCCTTCGGAAGTTCGCGGAGGGCCAGGGGCAAAGCGCCGGCGAGTTTTTCACGCCCAAGGAAGTCGGCTGGCTGATCGCAAGGCTGATTCACGCAAAGCCGGGCGAAGAGGTCTACGACCCATGCTGTGGCTCGGGCGGGTTACTCATCAAGTGCGAGCTAGAGCTTGCAAGACGGATGGGAAAGGTGGACCGGCCGCTCAAGCTCTACGGCCAGGAGTTGACCGGCGAGTCCTTCGCCATCGCCCGGATGAACATGGTCCTCCACGACATGGAGGGCGAGATCGTCCGCGGTAACTCGATGACGAATCCGAAGTTCCTCGACGGCGGCGCGCTGCGCCGGTTCGACGCCGTCGTGACAAACCCCATGTGGAACCAGAAGACTTTCGACCAGGCGACTTACGAGCAAGACCCGCTCGAGCGCTTCGCGACGAACGGAGGCTTTGCTCCTCCCTCGAGCGCCGACTGGGCCTGGCTCCAGCACGTCGTCGCCTCGCTGAAGGAGGATGGCCGGGCGGCGGTCGTCCTCGACACCGGCGCAGCCAGCCGCGGGAGCGGCAACGAGGGGGAGAACAAGGAGAAGGTCATTCGCCGTTGGTTCGTCGAGCGGGACTTCGTCGAAGCGGTGGTCCTCCTGCCCGACAACCTCTTCTACAACACGACCGCCGCTGGCCTGGTCTTCGTCCTGAACCGCCGCAAACCTAAAGAGCGCGCGTGGCGAATTCTCTTCGTCAACGCAGGCGGCGTCTTCGAGAAAGGCCGCCCCAAGAACTTCATTCCGGACGAAGGAGTCGCAAAGATCGCCGACGCTGTACGTGCCGGAGATGACATCGAAGGATTCCTCAAGACGGTGCCGGTCGGGGACCTCGCCGACTTCAACCTCTCACCGTCTCGCTACGTCACCGCAGCCGCCGCCACGGAGCACCGCGACATTCAGGTCATCCTCGACGATCTGGCCGGTCTCGAAGGGCAGACGAAAGCGTTGGATGGAGAGCTGAAGGGTATCTTCGAGAGCCTGGGATATCGGTGGGGAGCGGCGCGATGACCCCGCCGATCTCCTTCGCCCTTGCTCGCCGAAAGGGCCACTTGCATTTTGGTGGTTCTTTGCTAGTATTTGGTGCATCTGCTCCCCGCCGGATCAGCCGCAAGGCCTCTAGCGGGGTTATTTTTTTGAGGTCGGCCGGTGCCCCGCGATGAGCCGACGAGCCTCCGGTGCGCGGCGTTCGTCGACGGTCAGAATCTCTTCAGAGCCGCGAAGGAAGCGTTCGGATATACCTTCCCGAACTACGACCCCCAGGGTCTCGCGAAGTCGATTGCCGCGTCACGCGGATGGCAACTCGTTGCCGCTCACTTCTATACAGGAATACCGGATCATAGTGATGACCCCTTCTGGCATGGATTCTGGACGGCCAAGCTTGGCGTGCTTGGAACACGCGGCGTCGTGACGTTCTCCCGGGCACTTCGGTACAGGAATGAGACCGTCAAGCTGCCGGACGGGACGAAGACGGTGGCCCTCGTTCGCCGCGAAAAGGGCATCGACGTTCGGATCGCGCTCGACGTTGTCCGGCTCGCAAGAGTCAACGCTTTCGATGTGGCGCTACTCTTCAGTCAGGATCAGGATCTCTCCGAGGTTGCGGTCGAGGTGAGGAGAATCTCGCGGCACGAGGAACGCTGGATCAAGATCGCGTCGGCGTTTCCCTCGAGCGACCGATCCCGGAATCTCCGCGGCATTAACGGAACGGATTGGATTCCGATTGACCGCTCGCTGTACGACGCATGCATCGACACGAATGACTATCGTCCGAAGGCCGAGTCATGAGTGGCAGTTTCCTGCCGACCACTGAATGGCCTTTCCTGATCATCCGAGGCCAGCGCGTATTGGTGCACACGGATCTCGCAAGGATCTTCGGCCAGCCCGTAGACGAAATCGAGAAGCGGGTCAGACGCAACCGAAGTCGCTTTCCCCAGGATTTTCTTTTCAGGCTCACGAGGGCGGAGAAAGACGAGTTGGTGGCGAAATGCCGCCGCCTTCGAAGGCTCAAGCTCTCGCGGAGTCGGCCCCTCGCGTTTACAGAGACAGGCGTTTTGATGCTGGCAGGACTGCTCGAAGGCCCAGGCGCAGAGGTGCTGAGCACCGAGATCATTCGCGCCTTCATCCACCTGCGCAAGGTCGCCGCGACAGACCGCGACCTTACTCAAGAGCTCGCGGCGATCGAGTCGAGGTACGACGCGAAGTTCAAGAAAGTCTTCGACGCAATTCGGGAGCTCATGGAGCCGCCGCCGAATCCGCCGAGGCCGAGAATCGGATTCCAGGCATGAATCCTGCTGCTCTCGCGAACGAGCCACTGCGCTCGACTGACATCGGAATTCTGCCCGAGAGTTGGCGAGTTGTCGGCCTCGGCGAAGCCCTGAGGCAGGCTCAATACGGGCTATCAGTTCGGGGCCAGAAGAGCGGAAGCTATCCGATCCTTCGAATGAACTGTCAGGAGCGAGGTCGTGTAGTTTTCCGCGACCTTCAGTTTGTCGATCTGGACGATCGAACGCTGGAATCTTATCGCCTCAACGAGGGGGACATCCTCTTCAACCGGACTAACAGCCACGAGTTAGTTGGGCGCTCTGCACTTTTCGATGGTTCGCGGACAGCTGTATTCGCTTCGTACCTTCTAAGACTGGCAACGGATCAGTCGAAACTGCTCCCGGCCTTTCTGAACTTCTATTTGGCATCTGAGCCTGCTCAGGAATCGCTCAAGAGCTTTGCTACTCGTGGAGTCAGCCAGTCCAATATCAGCGCCAGCAAGCTTCGGCTGCTTCGGATTCCACAGCCGCCTATCGAGGAGCAAAGCGCCATCGCGGACGTGCTCTCGAAGCTCCAGGCCACAGTGGATCGACAAGACCGGATCGTCGGCACACTAAAGGAGCTGAAGGCGGCCACGATGGCCAAGCTCTTCCGCGAAGGCCTCCGTGGCGAGCCGCTCAAGCAGACCGAGATCGGCGAGATTCCCGAGAGATGGGACGTTGTGCCACTCAGCGCGGTATGTTCGCTAATGAACTACGGAACCTCAGTTCGCTGCGGACGTGATCCGATCGGTCGTCCCGTGCTCAGGATTCCGAATGTCGTGAACGAGGCAGTCGATCCAAATGACCTCAAGTTCGCCGCTCTCGAAGAGCGAGAGGCGCGAGCGTATGAACTTGAAGATGGCGATATCCTGTTCGTCAGGACCAATGGAAACAGAAACTTCATAGGACGCTCCGCTGTCTATTCCGGGAGGCCCGGGCGGGCTCTCTTTGCTTCATACCTAATTCGAGTGCGGCTGAAGGCCGATGTACTCGTTCCGAAATTCGTGCAGGCATTCCTCGCGGCCCAGGGGAGAAGACAGATCACCGACCAAGCGAGCGCGGCATCCGATGGCAAGTTCAACATCGACACTGGAGTGCTCAAGTCACTCCTTATTCCGCGGCCGCCTCGCGACGAGCAGCGCGCAATCGCAGCCGCTGTCAGCTCTCTCGACGACAGACTAATTCGTGCTGAGAACGCTGCGGCTGGCCGCCGGAGACTATTCCATGCCGCTCTAACCGCGCTGATGACGGGCAGTATGCGAATCGGCGATGTGGCGAGGACTCTCACTTGATTCCTGAAATCACTCAGGCGATCCGTGACCGTCGAGTCCTCGTCTTCCGTTACGAGGATCTAGACCGGACGGTAGAACCCCACCTCTACGGCGTGCATAGGGACTCGGGTAACGAGATTCTCGTCGCATGGCAGGTCGGAGGCTTCAGCCACTCCGGAGATCGGCCCGGATGGCGAAACTTCCTAGCGTCCGACGTTCGCCAGCTCCGGCTTCTGGATGAAACTTTCGCCACGCCCCGAGCAGGATATAACCCCAGTGATGAACAGTTTCGCTTCGTCTTCGAGCGGGTCTAGGTGCTGTGGATCTCGTAGCGGAAAGCAGCCTCGAGGACGTAGTCGATTTCCCGGCCCGAGTCGGGACGGCCGGATTGTTCGAGCCCGAACTTGCGGGTCCAATCATCCACAAGTCGGCGGTAACGTACGAAGTGGCGCAGGAGATCGGCTTCGTCGGGCGGAAACGGCCACGCCGTGCTCTCTCGCTTGGGCATACCTCAAGGGTACTTCGTCTTCGACCTTGCTGCAGCTGCCATGTCCCCTAGCCTCGCCTCCGAGCGTGCAGTCGTCCAGGACCCGCTGATCCGCTACGCCAGCGAGATCGGGTGGACGTATCTGACACCAGAAGAGACGCTCACTCATCGCCGGGGCTCGGTAGGCTTGGTCTTTCGGGAGATCCTTCGCGGCAAGTTGATTGAGCTGAACCCCAGTGCCATCACGACGGGTAACGCTGATGGGGTGATCAACCGGATCGAGGGAGTCCGGACGAACATCGAGGGGAATGCCGAAGTGCTGGCCTGGCTGCGCGGAGACCGAACGGTCTTCGTAGAGTCGGAGAAGCGCGATCGCAACGTCAGTGTGATCGACTTCGAGCACCCGGCGAACAATGTCTTTCACGTGACGGACGAGTGGGAGTACACGAACGGCCAGTTCACGAACCGGGCGGACGTCGTCTTCCTCGTGAACGGGATTCCGGTCGCGCTGGTCGAGACCAAGGCGGCGACAAAAACTGACGGGATGGAGACGAGCATCAAGCAAATACGGCGCTATCACGAGGAGACCCCTGAGCTGATGGCTCTGCCTCAGGTCTTCGACGTCACCCACCTGATCCACTTCTTCTACGCGCCGACTTGGAACCTGGACCGCAAGGCGCTTTTCAACTGGAAGGACGAGGAGCCCGGCAACTTCGAGAAGAAGGTAAAGCGTTTCTTCGCGCGAGAGCGGTTCTTGAAGCTTCTCCACCGGTGGATCGTCTTCTTCACGCGGGACGATGAGCTTCGAAAGATCATCCTGCGCCAGCACCAGATGCGGGCGGTCGAGCGTGTCGTCGAGCGGGCGCTCGACCCGGAGAAGCGGCGCGGCCTCGTGTGGCACACACAGGGCTCCGGCAAGACGCTCACGATGATGGCTGCGGCCCAGCAGATTCTGGAGGACCGTGCCTTCAAGAGCCCGACGGTGATCATGCTGGTGGACCGCAATGAGCTCGAAAGCCAGCTCTTCGCCAACCTCAAGGCCTACGGGCTCGAGGCGCGTGTCGCAGACAGCAAAGAGGATTTACGCAATCTTCTCCGCTCCGATTACCGTGGTCTCATCGTCTCGATGATCCACAAGTTCGACCGCGCCGACGCCGATCTCTCCACTCGGAAGAACGTCTTCGTTCTCGTGGACGAGGCTCATCGAACAACCGGCGGCGATCTCGGCAACTACCTGGTCGGAGCGATCCCGAGCGCGACGCTGGTCGGGTTTACGGGGACTCCGATCGACCGGACTGCCTATGGCCAGGGCACCTTCAAGACCTTCGGAACGGACGACCCGAAGGGATATCTGGACAAATACTCCATCCGCGAGTCCATCGAAGACGGGACGACGCTCAAGCTTCACTACACGCTCGCCCCAAACGAGATCCTGGTACCGCGGGAACAGCTAGAGCGGGAATTCCTGAACCTAGCCGAGGCGGAAGGGGTCGCGGACATCGAAGATTTGAACCGGATTCTCGACCGGGCGGTCAACCTCAAGACCTTCTTGAAAGCGAACAGACGGATCGAGGCCGTGGCCGACTTCGTGGTCAAGCACTTCCGGGACAACGTCCAGCCGCTCGGCTACAAGGCGTTTCTCGTCGGCGTGGACCGGGAGGCCTGCGCCCTCTACAAAGAAGCCTTAGACCGTCGGATGCCAGTGGATCTCTCCCGCGTCGTTTATACGTCGGCTCACAACGACGCGGAGCTGATCAAGAAACACCGGATCAGCGAAGAAGACGAGAAAACCGTCCGGAAGGCCTTCCTCAAGCGCGGTGAGAAACCCGAAATCCTGATCGTGACCGAGAAGCTGCTGACCGGCTTCGATGCGGAGATCCTCTACTGCATGTACCTCGACAAGCCGATGCGCGACCACACACTGCTCCAGGCGATCGCGCGGGTGAACCGCCCCTACGAGGTCGAAGGACAGCCCGCGAAGCCGGCGGGGCTCGTCGTGGACTTTGTCGGCATTTTCGAGAAGCTCGAGAAAGCGCTGGCTTTCGACTCGGACGAGGTAAGTGGCGTCATCGAGAACCTGGACGTGCTCAAGGGTCGCTTTGCGGCCCTCATGCATGCGGAGGCGCAGCCGTATCTCGCCCTCTGCGTTGGCCCGGTGGACGACAAGGCGGTCGAGCGGGCGATCGACTTCTTTGTGGATCCCGAAGGCCGCAAGCGTTTTCTCGACCTGTATCACGAGATCGAGATCCTGTACGAGATCCTCTCGCCGGACCCGTTCCTTCGTCCCTATCTGGAGGACTACGGGCGTCTCGGGCAGCTCTTCCAGATCGTTCAGAACGCATTCAAGAAGCACGGGACGCCCATCTACGACGTCGCGAAGAAGACCGAGAGGCTGGTCCGCGAGCTTGCCGACACGAGCGGCGTCGGCTTCGCGCTGCCCGCCGTGCCTCTCGATGAGGCGACTCTCGAGGCCTTGAAGAAGGAGCCACCTGATCCTAGCCGCGTGATCAACCTGGGTCGAGCGATCTCCTGCGGAATCTTCGAGGGGCCGGATCTCCAGCCTCATCTTTTTCCCATCGGCGAGCGGGCCGAAAAGATCCTTGATGCGTTCGAGGATCGCCAGATGACAACGCAGGACGCGCTGGGGGACCTGGAGAAGCTGCTCGCGGAGCTCCTCGAAGCGCGGCGCCAGCAGAACGAATCCGGTCTGAACCGCAATGCTTTTGCCGTCTTCTGGCTTCTGAAGCAGGCGGGTGTCAACGAGGCCAGATCGCTGGCCGTCGAGATCGATCAAGTCTTCGGCCAATTCCCGAACTACGACGCGAATGCCGAGGAGAGGCGCTCGCTCAAGGCGAGGGTCTATAAGCTCCTGCTGCCGGTGGTGGGCAAAGAGACGATGGTGGCCCTCGCCGACAGGATCATCTCCCTCGGCCGAAAATGAGGCGGCCGCACCGCCGAACTATAAAGAGCGAGCGTCTTCTCGAAGAAGTCGGGCGGTGGGCCGGCCGTGTCGGCGTGAAGCCCGAACGGGTTTATGTCCAGCCGATGAAACGAAAGTGGGCCTCCTGCTCGCCGCCTGGCCGCATCTACCTGAGCGCCGATCTGACCGCTGAACCGCCTCGCTTCCGGGACGTCGTAATCGTCCACGAACTTCTCCACCTCCGGATCCAGAACCACGGAAAGCTCTTCAAGAGCTTCCTGAACTCCCTCGTGCCCGGTTGGGAAAGGGAGATCAAAGGCAAAGCGAGCCGCATCTGCCGGTAGGCCTTCCTCGCCATGACGCAGCGAGCAGGTCGAGCGGCCAGATCCGCAGCCGCACGATCTGCTGAGCGTTTCCAGCGCTGGAATCCGAGAGCCCGCTTGGCCTGCAGCAAGGTCCCGATGTTGTGGAGTGCGGGATGGAGTCCACGAAGTCAATCACAGATCCAGCTTTGCGAATCGGATCACCGCGTTCTGAGACTGATTGTCGGCAGTCACGCTGTAAATGATCACGTTCCCGCCTCCTTCGAACACAAACGAAGTATTCGGTCCGAGAGGCGCGCCTCCGATGAAGGCCGAGGCAGGGACCTGCTCGAAGTAGTTCGGAGGATAGGTCCTCCTCTCCGTCCATATCCCGATTCCCGTGGAGTCGAAGACAATAACCCGAAAGGTCGTGCCTTGATCGAGCGTGCGGATGCCGATGTTCATCCGGAAGCGCGAGGGGTCGTCCGGTCCGATCAGGGTACTGCCTGAAGCCCCGAACTCGGCACGGCGGACTGTCGGCTCGACAAAACCCACGGTGCCGCCGCGGGGAGTCTCGGTGTAGATCTCGGCCTGAATCGTGGGACCCAAATCTATGTCGGACGCGACCACATCTACGCTCCCGATCCCCGTCTGCCCCATCGCCGCGACCAGGTCGTCGATCGTCTGGGTCTCCCACGGTCCGAGCGAGTAGGGCAAAACCAGGTCGGTAGGACTTGCCTGCGCGAAGGCCGGGTGGAAGACGAACTGTCCTGTGAGTCTGCCGACGCCTTGCGGGTTGCGCAGTTGCAGCCTCGTCCTGAAATACGATCCGGAAAGGCCCGGCGCGGAAATCGCTACAGGAAGGATGTTGACCACCGTTTGAGAGACAGTACCGGTCGCTCGGAGCTCCGGCGCAACGTAGAACAAAACCTCCGGCTTGTTAATGAAGCTCACGTCGCCTTGAGCGTCGCCGTAGATGTACGCCGTGACGCCTCCAAGCGAGCGGAACGTCGGGGTCCCACAATTGGTGAGATTCGTGATCCCAATCAGGTCGCCTTTCTGAAGCGTGACCGGAGGTGCCAGAGATACCGCCTGGGTCACAAAACCCACGTCGAACGGACCACGCTCCGCGAGAAGAGTGAGCGTGGTCGCAAAGGAGTCGGTGGCGATCTGTCTGAAGAATTTGATCCTTGCCGCCGCTGGGCAGGGCGCGGCGGACCAGATAAAGGTTGCCAAGTTCACGTCTCCATCGGCAGTCGCTGGATGGGAGAGATCAACGTAGGTCATCGTCCGAAGGGACCAGAATGAAGCAACGTCGGGTGGGGCTGGGAGGCTCCCAACGACCGGCTGCGCGAAAAGACCAACCGCCGAACCGGCCGCGAGAACCCCGAAGACGACGCGGCGGAAGGAGTAGAACATGGAACACCCCCTGCCAAAAAGAAAAGGTGATGGGTTCCGAAGCATAACCCGGCAGCATGTCACCGAGGACGATGCGGCCTCAACAAGATTTCTCCCACCTCTAAAGTGCTTCCGAGCGGGCGGTTTTGGCACGGGGGCGAAAAAAAGTTGCGGCGTCCCCATCAGGAGACGCCGCTGCCAAAAGACGTCGTAATTACGGATTGACGACGACGGTTCCGGTCATCATGGCTCCGTGGACGGTGCAGTAGTAGGGGAAGGTGCCGGCTGCCGCAAACTGATGGGAGAAACTCCCGGAGGACTTCACGCCAGAATCCCAGAGGCCGCTCGGGGTGCAGCAGTTTCCCGACGTCGTGGTGTGCGGGATGGAGTCCACGAAGTTCCACTGGACCGTGTCTCCGGCCTTGATCGTGGTCGTGCTGCTGGTGCTCTGAGAATCCATGAAGATGTTACCGGGGCCGACGTTGACGATACGGGTCGCTGCGCTGCCCGGCGGCGGGGTCGGCGTCGGCTGCCCTCCCGGCGTCGGCGTCGCTGTCGGCGGCGTCACGATAACAGGCTGCGTCGGCGCGGATTTGTTGTCGCCGCAGGCAGCGGCGAAGAGCATCAGGGCTGCGGTGACTACGAGAAGCAACGAACGTCTCATGGCTTACCTCCAGAAGGAGATCCGGAAAGTCGGTTCTCCTCCGAGAACGCCATGCAGAAGGCCTGCCTCCGGAGCAGGGGATTTAGGTGCCGCTAAGCGCCGCCTAAGTCAACTCTCAGGCGCCGTTGAGGTCTTTCTTAGACTCGGCGCGCTCGGCGCCTCCATGTGGCAAAGGCGGGCAGCCCGAGAACGAGAAGGCCCAGGCCGAGCAGCGATTCCATCGGCCTTTCCTTGAGTGTGTTCGCCATGAGCGCGAGCGAGGAGAGGATGAAGAGGGCCGGTACCCAGGGATAGCCCCAGGTTCGATAGGGGCGCGGGGTCGCGGGCTGCGCGCGGCGCAGGACATAGAGTGCCGCGCCGGTCGCGGCATAGAAGAGGACCTCGGCGAAGACGACATATGTATAGAGCTGCTCGAAGGTCCCGGAGAGAACCAGAACACTCGCCCATATCGCCTGAGCGAGAAGGCTCGCGGCCGGGACGCGATGCCGCGGGTTGATCCTCGCGAGCGACTGGAAGAAGAGTCCGTCCTGCGCCATCGGTTGATAGATGCGCGAGCAGGTCAGGATGTTGGCGGACAGACAGCCGAAGATCGAGACCAGGATTGCCGCGGAAACCAGCCGCGCGGCCCCGGGTCCAAAGAGCGCCTGCGCCGCCGCTTCGCCAACGCGGGCCGTTTGAGAGAGAACGGGAATCGGAAGTGCCCGCAGATACACGAAATTGATCAGCGCGTAGATCGCGATGAGCGCCGCGGTCCCGGCGATCAGGCCGCGCGGGATGTTGCGGCCGGGATCGCGCACTTCTCCCGCCGAAAGAGCGAAGCAATACCAGCCGTCGTAGGCCCAGAGGACGGAGATCATGGCGATGCCGAAGGGAGCGAGCACGCCCGCCGGAAGAGGCGCCGCCAGATCCGGCCGGACCGGTGCGGCGATGAAGAGACCCACTCCAGCCAGGGCCGCGAGCGATCCGATCTTCAGAATCGTGACGACGTTCTGGAGCCAGGCGCCCTCCTTGACGCCGGCGAAGTTGACAGTGGTCAGGAAGGCGATCGCGAGGACTCCCGCGATTCCTCCTCCCGTGAGCCGCCAGGTCCACGTCCCGATTGGGAGCGACGCGAGGACGTGGCGCGTCGAAAAGAACGGGATGAACCCTCCCAGGTACTCGCCGAAACCCGCGGCGAGCGCCGCGATGCCGCCCGACATGATGACCAGAAAAGAGCCCCAGCCGAAGAGGAATCCCGCCAGCGGACCGTAGGCTTCCTTCAGAAAGTGATACATGCCTCCGGCGCGCGGGAACATCGCGCCCATCTCGGCGTAGGTCAGCGCCCCGGCCAGCGTCAGGAGTCCTCCAAAGACCCACGCGCCCAGGATCAATCCCGGATGCGGCAGCGCTCGGGCGATGTCGGCGGGCGTCAGGAAGATCGCGGTGCCGAGCACCGCGCCGATCGTGATGAGAGCGCCGTCCCACGCCCCGAGCGCGCGTTTGAGCGACGGGCCGGTCGACGGATCGGTATCGAGTGCCAAGTTCTTACAGACTAGCGCACATCCCCTCGTCATCCCGAAGAGGGAAGCCCGAGGGAGATCCCTCGCGGAGCCTGTCCCGAGCGGATACGGCTTATCGAAGCAACTGGAGCAGATCCCTCGCTGCGCTCGGGATGACAGAGGAGGGCGAGGGGCTCGGGATGACAGAAAGCGGTTGCTTCCCAAGATAAAGTGCGCTTGATGAACGTCCAGAAGTCCGTGCATCATCGTTCGGACCTGAAAGAGATCGCCCGCCGCGCGATGGTGGAGCGGGGGCTCGAGCCGGGGTTCTCCGCGCGCGTCGAGAAGGAGCTCGACCGGATCCCGGGGCCGGCGGGCTCGAGCACGGCGGGGCGGCGCAACTTGCGCGATCTTCTCTGGTGCTCGATCGACAACGACGACTCGCGGGACCTCGATCAGCTCTCAGTCTCCGAGAGTCTGCCCGGCGGCGCCGTCAGGGTCCTCGTCGCGGTCGCCGACGTGGATGCGGTTGTCCGGAAGGGTACCGCCATCGACGAGCACGCGCGGCACAACACGACTTCCGTCTATACGGCGGCTGAGATCTTTTCGATGCTCCCCGAGAGGCTCTCCACGGACCTGACCTCGTTGAACCCAGGGGAGGACCGGCTGGCGATCGTCGTCGAGATGACGGTGGCCGGGGACGGAACGATCGGCGGCTCGGACGTGTACCCCGCGGCGGTGCGCAACCGGGCAAAGCTCGCCTACGACGCCGTTGCCGCCTGGCTGGAAGGAAAGGCGCCAGCGCCCCACGCCGTAGAGGGCGTCGCCGGAATGAGCGAACAGCTTCGCGTTCAGGACGCGGTCGCTCGCAAGCTGCGGGAACTGCGATACGAGCACGGCGCGCTTGATCTGGAAACGCTTGCCCCCAAGGCGGTCTTCGAGGGAGAGACGGTCGTGGCCCTGCGGCAGGAAGAGCACAACCGCGCCCGCCAGTTGATCGAGGATTTCATGATCGCGGCCAACAGCGTGACGGCGCGGTATCTGGAAGAGAAGAAGCGACCAGCCTTGCGGCGTGTCGTTCGGTCGCCCGAGCGCTGGCAGAGGATCGTCGAGGTGGCGAAGCAGCAGGGCGAGCATCTGCCGCCCGAGCCCGACTCGAAGGCGCTCTCGGACTTTCTGGCCCGTCGCCGGAAGGCGGATCCCGACCGGTTTCCGGATCTCTCCCTCGTCATCGTGAAGCTCATGGGGGCGGGCGAGTACGTCGTCGAGCGGCCGGGAGGTGCGGCGGCCGGGCACTTCGGCCTGGCAGTGAAGGATTACACGCACTCGACTGCACCCAATCGGCGGTTTCCCGACCTCATCACGCAGAGACTGCTCAAGGCGGCGCTCTCGGGCGGGGCTCCCCCTTACTCCGAAGTGGAGCTCGAAGAGCTCGCCGCTCACTGCACGCAGCAGGAGGATGCCGCGGACAAGGTCGAGCGGCAGGTGCGCAAGTCCGCCGCCGCCCTGCTCCTGGAGAGGCGCATCGGCGAGCGTTTCGACGCGGTCGTTACCGGAACCTCCGAGAAAGGAACGTGGGTGCGTATCTTCGATCCTCCCGTCGAAGGCAAGCTCGTCCACGGCTTCGAGGGCCTGGCCGTCGGCAAGAAGCTGCGTGTCAAACTGATCTCGACCGACGTCGAGCGCGGCTTCATCGACTTCGTCAGGACCTAGCCTGCTTGTCCGCGAACAAAGTAGATCTGTCATCCCTTCGCTCCCTCTCTGTCAATCCTGAGCGAAGCGAAGGATCTGCCCCCGTTGCTTCGAGGGATATGCTCCTGCTCAGGGCAAGCTCTGAGCAAAGCGAAGGACCTGCTCCCGGACTTAGCAGCATTTGCGAAGCAGATCCCTCGTCGCTTCGCTCCTCAGGATGACAATGCAAAGGAAGGTGGGTGGACATGGTTTCCACGGCGGTAGGTAGCGGTTCGCGAAAGCACATTGCCCTGGTGGCGCACGACAACAAGAAGAAGGACCTTCTGGAATGGGCGAAGTTCAACCGGGACCTTCTCGCGGAACACGATCTCTACGCGACGGGCACCACCGGGACTCTGCTCGAGAAGACTCTCGACGTCCCGTTCACGAAGCTGCAGAGTGGCCCTCTGGGCGGCGACCAGCAGATCGGCGCCAAGATCGCCGACGGGCAGATCGATTTCGTCATCTTCTTCTGGGACCCGCTCGAGCCTCAGCCGCACGACCCGGACGTGAAGGCGCTCTTGCGGATCGCCGTGGTCTGGAACATCCCCGTCGCCTGCAACCGCGCCTCCGCGGACTTCATGATCTCCTCTCCCTTGATGTCCTCGCCTTACGAGCGGCAGCTTCCCGACTACCAGGAGTACCGCGACCGGTTGAAGGGCGGCGGCGCTTGAGTTGCAACATCTCTGCGTGGCATCCGTAGAAGCGGCTTGGGAGGAACTATGCTTTCCTTTCTTGTGACGGCTCTTCTGCTCGCGGCGACCGGCGCGGCGCCGGAGAGTCCCGCCGACACCATCGAGGCTCGCCGCAAGGCCTTCCAGGCATTGCTTTCCGACCAGTGGGAGTACGCGCTCTCCCACAGCCCGGAGTTCGCCTCGATCCTCGGGGACAAACGCTGGAACGACAAGGTCTCCGACCTGTCCCAGAAGGCGATTGAGGCGGACCAGGCGATGGACCGCGTCTTCCTCGCCCGGTTCGAGGCGATCGACGCAACCGGGTTTGCCGAGCAGGAGGCCCTTACGCGGGCTCTCCAGATTCGCGACTACAAGGAATCGATCGCCCGCGAGAAGTTCCACAACTGGGAAATGCCGGTGACGCAGATTTCCGGCATCCACTTGAGCGCCCCGCAACTCGTCAGCCTCCTGTCCTTCGCAACCGTCAAGGACTACGACGACTACACCGCCCGGCTGAAGGCGTTTCCGAAACAGGTGGACGCCGTAATGGATCGCATGCGCAAGGGGATGAGCGATGGGCTGATGCCGCTGCGGTTCCTCCTGGAAAAGGTCGTCACCCAGGCCGAAGGAATCGCCGCGAGCAAGGCCGAAGACTCCCCCTTCGGGAATCCGCTCGTGAAGATGCCCGCGGCTTTCTCCGAAGCCGACCGGGCGAGGATCCGCGAAGAGCTGCTCGGAGCGATCAACGGCTCCGTCCTCCCGGCCTACGGAAGGTTCGCGAAATTCGTGAAGGAGACCTACGCGCCGAAGGGCCGGACCGAGCCCGGGATGTGGTCCCTTCCCGATGGGGAGGCCCGCTATGCCGCGGCGGTCAAGAGCTCGACGACGACTGACCTGACCCCGGAGCAGATCCACCAGATCGGCCTGGCGCAGGTCGCTGAGATCGAAAAGCAGATGCTGGAGATCGCGAAGAAGCAGGGGTTCTCCGACCTCGCCTCTTTCAACGCCGCGATCGAGAAGAACCCGAAGCTGCGCCCCTCTTCCCGCGAAGAGATCCTGGCGATCTACCGCGGCTACGTCGACCGGATGAAGCCCGAGCTGCCGCGGCTCTTCGGCCGGCTCCCGAAGGCGGGCTTCGAGGTCGCGCAGGTCGAAGCCTTCCGGGAGAAAGAGGCTTCCGGCGCCCAGTACAACCAACCCGCCAAGGACGGATCGCGGCCCGGACGCATCATGGTGAACACGAGCGAGCCCGCATCGCGAAAGACGATCTCGATGGAGTCCACGGCGTACCACGAGGGGGTCCCGGGCCATCACCTGCAGATCGCCATCGCCCAGGAGCTCGAAGACCTTCCGCCGATTCGCCAGCAGTCCTTCTATACGGCGTTCGTCGAGGGGTGGGCCCTCTACTCCGAGAGGCTCGGCAAGGAGATCGGCTTCTACAAGGACCCCTACAACGACTACGGCCGTCTCCAGGACGAGATGCTTCGGGCGATCCGTCTCGTCGTGGACACCGGGTTTCACTTCAAGCGGTGGAGCCGCACGCAGGTCGTGAAGTTCTTCCACGACCACTCCGCGATCGACGAGGTTGAGGTACAGAGCGAGACCGACCGCTACATCTCGTGGCCGGGCCAGGCGCTCGCCTACAAGGTCGGCCAGTTGAAGATCCTGGAGCTGCGCGAGCGCGCGAAGAAGGAGCTGGGCGCGAAGTTTGACATCCGCCGCTTCCACGATGCCGTCCTCGGGGCCGGCGCCCTGCCCCTGGACGTCCTGGAAGACCGGATCAACGCCTGGATCGCCTCGGAAAAACCGGCGCAGAAGGCGTCCTGACCAACCCGGCTCGAGATTCCATTAGAGTCTGCCTTTGCTGGAGAAGCAGGAGTGAAGCATGAAACCGAAGTTCCTTCCGTTGCTGGCGGCCGGCTTCTCGATATCCGCCGTACTCTGCGCCGCCGTGCCCGCTAAGAAGGCCTCTCCGGCCGCCGGCAAGACACCGACCGCCGCGGAGGCGAAGGCATTCCTGGACGCTGCCGAAGTCAAGCTCCTCGCGCTCGCGACCGACGCCGGCCGCGCGGGCTGGGTCCAGTCCACCTACATCACCGACGACACGGAGATCCTGGCCGCGCAGGCCAACGAGCGGCAGATCGCGGCCACGGTGGCGTACGCCAAGCAATCCACGCGTTTCGACAGGGTAAAGCTCCCCGGGGAGCTCGCGCGCAAGATGAAGCTCCTGAAGCTCTCCCTGACTCTGGCGACTCCTTCGGATCCCAAGGAGAGCGAGGAGCTGACCCGCATCACGGCCGCGATGGAGGGCGCCTACGGCAAGGGGAAATACTGCCCGCCCGGCAAGGACAAGTGTCTGGACCTCGAGGACATCACGAAGATCATGGCGAACAGCCGCGATCCGGCGGAGCTGCTCGACGTCTGGCGCGGATGGCATACCGTCGCTCCTCCCCTTCGCAAGGACTTCACGCGGTACGCCGAACTCGCCAACAAGGGAGCGCGGGAGCTGGGCTTCGCCGACATGGGTGCGATGTGGCGGTCCAAGTACGAGATGCCGCCGGCGGATTTTCCGCGGGAGCTCGACCGGCTCTGGGAACAGGTCAAGCCTCTGTATTTGTCGCTTCACGCTTACGTGCGGTGGAGGCTCCGCGAGAAGTATGGAGACGCCGTCCCCGCGAGCGGCCCCATCCCGGCGCACCTGCTGGGCAACATGTGGGCGCAGACCTGGGACAACATCTATCCGCTCGTCGCTCCGCAGGACGCCGACCCCGGCTTCGACCTGACCGAGATCCTGAAGTCCCGGCAGACCCAACCCCTCCAGATGGTCCGTTACGGCGAGGGGTTCTTCACGTCGCTCGGGTTTGATCCGCTGCCCAAGTCGTTCTGGGAGCGCTCGCTCTTCATCAAGCCGCGCGACCGCGACGTCGTCTGCCACGCGAGCGCCTGGGACGTGGACGCCGTCAACGATCTGCGGATCAAGATGTGCATCGACATCACGGCCGAGGACTTCACGACGATCCACCACGAGCTCGGGCACAACTTCTACCAGCGCGCATACAACACCAGGTCGGTTCTCTACCGCGACAGCGCCAACGACGGCTTCCACGAGGCGGTGGGAGACACGATCGCGCTCTCGATCACGCCGGAATACCTGGTCAAGCTCGGTTTTCTCCAGAAGCCGACCGACCCTTCCAAGGACATCGGGCTTCTGCTGAAGAGGGCGCTGGAGAAAGTCGCGTTCCTGCCGTTCGGCCTCATGATCGACCAGTGGCGATGGAAGGTCTTCTCCGGGGAAGTGACGCCGGATAATTACAACTGGGCCTGGTGGGAGCTGCGCCAGAAGTACCAGGGTGTCGTGGCGCCTGTGCCGCGCAGCGAGCAGGACTTCGATCCCGCGGCGAAATACCACGTCGCGGCCAACGTCCCATACATGCGCTACTTCCTGGCCGACATCCTGCAGTTCCAGTTCCACCGCGCGCTGGCGCAGACCGCGGGCTGCACGGAACCCTTGCACCGCTGCTCGATCTACGGGAACAAAGAAGCGGGAAGGAAGTTGAATGCGATGCTTTCGATGGGCCTTTCCCGCCCGTGGCCCGACGCGCTCCAGGCCCTGACAGGCCAGCGCCGGATGGACGCGACCGCGATCCGCGACTACTTCGCGCCGCTCCAGAAGTGGCTGGACGAGCAGAACAAAGGAAAACCGATCGGTTGGTAACGGCCAGCGTTGCGGGGCAAAGATGATCCCGACTCGGATCCTTGCCATCGCTCTCGCTGTCTGGAGCGGGGCGCTCACCGGCCTCGCCGCCGATCATCGGATCGAGACGGTCAAGAAGTTCCAGGCCGCCCGAGAGCGCGGGGACATGGTGATGGCCCGCGCCCTGCTTGGCCCCGACCCGCGGATCTGGTTCGACATGGACGAGCGCAAGGGACCCGGAGAGTCCTGGAAGCTCGACAGCGGAGACTGGGATCGCTGGGACCGTTTCTTCCACAGGAAGATCACGTACTCCGACTGGAAGAGCCAGGCAGACCGCGTCACCGCGATCGGCCGTGAGAGCAACGACTATTACCGCCTCCTCGATTGGGAACCCAGGCCACTCGCCCTGACCTGGTGGTTCGATTCCTCCGGAAAAATCACCGGCTTCATGTTCCACGCCGTCCGAGACGCACCGACTCACAGCCGGTTGAAGGAGTTCGAGGCCTGGGCGAAGAAAAACCGTCCGCAAGAAATCGCCTACCTCAAGCCGGGGGGAGCCATCGACCCCTCGAAAGACCGTCCCGAACGCTGGCTGGCGATCCTGATCGAGTGGCGCAAAGCCGCGGGCCTCCCCGACGTCGCGCTGCCCCCTCCGGCTCCCGCGAGGTAAGCCCCGTCGATTATCCTGGGGACGAACGCCGGTATGAGGCAGCCGAGACGACGAGCGCCAGGATCAAGTAGGCGGCCGCCAGGTTGAAGGAAACCCTCGTGGCCTGCCATGGGAAGAAGAGCGTGCCCCCGGGCGCCGGCGAGTGGATAACGCCGAAGAGACAGAGCATCGCGGCGGCGAGAAAGTAGAGGCCGCTCCTTCGAAACCGTCGATCGATCAGCTCAGCGGCGGCCGCGCCCCACACGACCGCCGTGATGATGAAGCCGCTCGCGAGGAGCTTGAGTGTACGGATCGTTTCGCCCACCTCGCCGCCGGCGGAGCCGCCCGGCCCGAGCGAATCGATCTCGAGGGACACCAGAAACGCAATCGAGGGGAGCACCGCGAGCGCGACCGCGGCGGCGTGGCGCGCGGGCGTTGCCGTGAAACCCTGGGCCATCACCTCGATGCCGATATAGATCAGGATCGGCGCGACCGCAGCCGCCGGGATCCAGTCGATCAGGAAGGGCAGGTAACCGAGCACGCCTCCCAATCCCACAAAGAGTCCGGTCGCCGCCGCGTAGCCGGCTCCCGCGCCCATCTTCTTGTAGGCCGGGTGTCCGATGTAAGGCGTGCTCTCGACGACACCTCCGCAGACACCGGCGGCGAGCGTCGCGAAGCCCTCGGCCGCGAGGATCGCGCGCGTGTCGTACTCGTCTCCGGCGGCGGCGGCGCTTTCGGTGTTGTCCATTCCGCCCACGATCGTCGCCACAGCGAAGGGCAACGCGATCGGCAGGTATCCCCAGGCGAGCGAGAGACCCCCGAGGAAGGCGAGGCTCGGCCAGGGGAAGGAGATAGTCAGACTCCTTCCCGCCGGGAGAAGAGTCGCGGCGGGCGCGGTTGTGACTCCCGCCGCCATGAGGACGTACGAGAGCGCCACAGCCACGAGGACGGAAGCGAAGGCGCCGGGCAATCCCCACGGCAGGCGCACTCGCCCAAGCAGCGTGACGAGGATGACTCCGAGAGCCACGAATCCCACGATGGGATTGGCGATCACCTTGACCAGCGGCAGCAGGCCGATGAGCGCCAGGCCCGCTCCGCCGATCGAGCCCAACAGAGCCGCGCGCGGAACCGCTGCGCGCACCGCATTGCCGCCGAGCGCCAGCCCCATCTTGAAGAGGCCTACCATCACGGTCACCGCCATCCCCATCTTCCACGCTAGGGTGGCGTCGCCCGTCGCGAGATAGGCCGGTCCCAGAACGGCGAAGGCCATTCCGAAGACGCTCGGAGCGTTCAAGCCGAGCGGCATCGCGGTCACGTCTTCGCGCCCCGTCCGGCGCGCGAGGCGCCACGCCATCCCGGCGTAGATCAAGTCCCCGACGAGCACGCCCACGGCCGTGCCCGGGACCATCCGATAGAGAACGATCTCTCGCGGAAAATGAAAGGCACCGACCAGGATCGCGACCAGGATCACCAGGTTCGCCACGTTGTCGAACATCAGCGCGAAGAAGGCGTTCAAGTCTCCGGCCCGGAAGAGGCGGTAGCGGTTCATGGATTCCGCGTCGAAAGAGCCCGGCCCTCGCGGCGGCGTGCGAGCCCGATTATTCATGGACACCCGGCCGGAACCTGTGCATGTCGTTGAGAAATCAACCTGTGTTGAGCCTAGAACGACGTCATGCCGAGATACACCTTGTTCCCGCGACCCGCGGGACGGCCGGAGTCGCTCATGCGATAACCCGGAGAAAAACGTGAATTCTGTTCAACTTCTTTCTCACTGTTTCTCAGCATTGGAACGCAGTTCGCTATGAATAATGCGGGCTAGGGTCAAGCGCGGAGAGGTCGGAGCGCCGCGACCCGACCTGACGGCGATGAAGAAATCGGCATACAGCGTGACCGGAATCTGAATGTCTTCTGGATCACTGGTTCCACGGTGAGACTCTACAATGTGCCGCGAGTAGATACGTCGTGCTGAGGAGAACGTGACGAGTCCTCGGCCTTTTCGTCTCGCGACTTCACTTCCTGGGTGAGGTTGGACTACCGCGGCTCGAAGCGGGAAAAATAAGGCGCGTCCCTCACGCGGGACGCGCCACCTGGATTCTGACCTGGAGAAGGGAGAGGCGAAACTATTTCTTCGCGGCGCCGGCCTTCTTGCAGGTCTCGTCCACGATGGGACTCCACTGACCCTTCATGTTCAGCTCGAACTTGTGCGTGACCTCGGTATCGCTCTTCTTGACGAACGTGTCACGGGAGGCGGCCTTTTCGCCCATCACCATCTGATCGCCGGTCCAAACCATCGTGTCGCCCTGCCACCCGGGCGACATCTCGGTGGCCCAGCTCCCGAAGTTGTCCACCCACACCATCACGTACTGCTTCCCCGTCGGCTCATAGCCAAGGTGGATCATGCCCTTCACCGGCTGGGTATTCGACGCCGTCTTCATCTCGGTGAGAGGTCCGTCGTACCAGAAGCCGTCCAGGTCCAACTTGAGCATCAGGGAGCTCTCCGTCTTGTGGGCGGGACCAAAGGGACTGGCGGGCGCATCGCCCGAGCACTTCCAGGAGCCTGCGAAGTATTTGAGTTGCGACATTTCCGGGGCGGGCTTGGGAGTCTGCTGGGCCAGGGCCGAGGAAGCAACGACCAGGAGAACGACAGCGGACGCAACGGTGGTTTTCATCTTCTCCCTCCTTGCCGTCGAAGTGACGGCCAAACCGATTATGACACCCAGGAAGGCGGAGCCGACCGCCCGCACCGGGACGCCGGCTCGGCCGGGTAAACCAGGACACGGAAAATATGAACTCTTGATCCAGAGACCGGACCCCGTGTCTGGCCCAGCCCTGGTCGCGGCGCGAGGAGTCTCCGAGGTAATCGAACGAAGCTCTCGCGACGTTTTGGTCGGGGCGGCCGGGGTCGAACCGGCGACCACCTGCTCCCAAAGCGTATGAAGTGATACAGGACCACAACTTGGGGGAGGCCTGGCTCCCGCCGCGATTGCGGCGGCGAACAGGATGCGCTAGAGCGACGCCCTGACAGATACCAGTGCACCACAGGCCTCTCGCCTGCGGTAACGGCTTGGATTGGCTAGAGAGTAGGTCTTACTTCGGTGCCTCGACGTGAGGCGAAGAATGGTGATGGGCGATGCGCCATTCGCCGCTGCGCTTCGTGACCAACATGGTAAAGCGCGAGGGACCCGGTACGGGCTTGCCCTCTTGCATCCTTGTGAACTCGTAAAACCCGGTGACCAGCACGGCGTTCTCGTCAATTGGAATGGTGTGCCGCTCCTGGATCAAGTTCTTGTTGCCGCTCCCTTGCAGCTTCAGGTCGGTAAAGTATTTCTTGATCGCGTCCGCGCCTGTGGATATGACTGGACTCTTCGTGCCCAGTAGGATGGCGTCCGGCCAATAGCTCTTCACCACGAGTTCCACGTCATTCGCGCTATACGCGGCCGACCAGCGGTCGATTGCCGCATTCGCGTCTTCCGTCGGGCCAGCTATAGCGAGAGCCGGCAACATCATCAGCAGTCCTGTCAAAAGCAGCCACCCGAAGCGGGCGCTTCTATGAAAGCTCGAGATATGGATCTTCGGCGGCGTACCTGCGGCTGTGATGGTGTCCGTTCGGATTCCCCAACGCATATCACACCTCCTGACTGCTCCTTTTTCAGCTCTGAATCGCGTGCATTCTAATTCCCGTAAGCGGTTTTGCAAGGCTAGAGCTATATCCGTGATCGAAAACTGGGGCGAGTCCGCGGGGAGATAGGAACTTCAATTTAGGGCGACAAACCGGATGACGCATGGCCGAGGCGTGGAGGGGATGTGCGGAACTGCGGGGAGGTCCCGGCTCGGGCGACCCGACCCCGTGTCTGGCCCAGCCCTGGTCGCGGCGCGAGGAGTCTCCCAGTGGGGAGGAGCCTCGCGCCGCGGGAGGCGCAGCGCAGCGAAGGGACCAGGCGAGCGATCGAGGCCGCGTCCGGCCGAGTCGCTCGCCGATGCGTTAGCAGGTCCCGAGCAAGCGAAGCCGACGTGCTGGTCGGGGCGGCCGGGATCGAACCGGCGACCACCTGCTCCCAAAGCAGGTACGCTACCGCTGCGCTACGCCCCGAGGGAGGGGAATTATCCCATGCGGGCGCGGGAACCCGCGCGCTAGCCCGCATAATTCACGAACGACTCCAGCCGTCCCGCGGATCCTTTCCGCCGGATACTTCGTCAGACCTCCTCTGCGATGCCCCCGGCATCGCCGTCGTCGGTCTTCCTCGTCCCGACGAAAAATCTCTCGCGGGAACAAGGTGTACCTCGGCAACACGCAATATCGGCGCGCCAACCCATTCATCTCTCAATGAGATGCACGTGTTTCGGCTGGGTGTCCGTGAATTATCCGGGCTGGGCCGTTCCGAACCTCTTGGCGCGTTTCCGGCATATGTTCCGGTGAGGTGGCGACCATGAATCAAGGAATCTCGCGGGCAGTCGAACGGGTCGTGAATCCGCGGCCGGTTGTGGAAGGCGCTGGCGTGCATCTTGTGCGGAGCATCGGCACGCGCGAGCTCGACCATTTCGACCCGTTTCTGCTCCTGGACCATTTCGAATCGACCGTTCCTTCCGACTATCAGGCGGGGTTTCCCTACCATCCCCACCGCGGCATCGAGACCGTGACGATCGTGCGGCAGGGACAGGTTCGCCACGGCGATTCTCTCGGCCATGCGGGGACGATCGGCGCGGGCGACATCCAGTGGATGACCTCCGGGAGCGGGATCCTCCACGAGGAGATGCCGCAGGTGCGGCCGGAGGGGATCGGGGGTCTCCAGATCTGGCTGAACCTCCCGGCGCGCGAGAAGATGACGCGGCCCAGGTACCGGGATCTGCGCGCGGATCTTCTTCCCGAGCGCGAGACCGACGAAGGAGCGAGAATCCGTGTGATTGCCGGAGAGGCAATGGGCGGCCTTGCCGCGGGCCCAGTCGAAGGACTCGCGGTTGCCCCCAAGTTCGTGGACGTGACGCTTCCCGAGGGCGCGTCCTTTCGCGAGCCTGTCCCGGCCGGCCACGCCGCCTTCGCGTACGTGGACCACGGAGAAGTGTTCTTCGGTCCGGAGAGGAAGGCGGTCTCGGCCCCGGCGCTGGTTCTCTTTGGCGACGGCGAAATCGTCGAGGCCTCGGCCGGCAGCGGAGGTGGACGCTTCCTGCTCGCCGCCGCGCGGCCCCTCCACGAGCCCATCGCGCGCTATGGTCCGTTCGTGATGAACACCCGCTCCGAGATCGAGCAGACGCTGCGCGACCTGCAGACGGGCCGCTTCATCCGCAACGAACCCCGCGACGAGTAGGAACGCGACCGGCGGCCCCACAGCCAATTTGAAAGAATGCTCCGTCTATGGTGGAAGGGAGAACGACCGGCCGTGGATGGACGCGCGGGGACCTTTACGAAGAACGTCTTGGGCGCAGGCGCTCAGACATGTTGGAGCGCCGAGAGCTCGAGGGCGCTGAAAGAAGGCTGATGAACCGCGAGTACGTCGCCTGGGACTCGCCGAACCTGCGACGGCGGATGGAGTTGCTCTACTTCGGGCACGGCGGGTGGCCGATGATCTGGTTTCCGACGTCGGTCGGGCGCTTCTACCAGAACGAGGACTTTGGATTGATCGGCGCGGTCGCGGACTTGATAGAGGCCGGCCGGCTCCAGGTCGTCTGCGTGGACAGCGTGGACGCGGAGAGCTTCTACGCGACCGACCGGCCGCCCTCGGAGAGAATCCGCCGCCATGACTCGTACGACCGGTACATCGCGCAGGAAGTCGTACCGTGGTTGCTCGGCAGGACCGGCGGCTTCGGGAAGGTCGGGACACTCGGCGCTTCCTTCGGCGCCTATCACGCCGCCAATTTCGGTTTCCGCCATCCCGAGGTAGTGGACAGAGTCGTCGCCTTCTCCGGCAAGTACGACATCCACTCCTTTCTCGACGGCTACTGGGACGAGGTCTGTTATTTCCACTGCCCGACGGCTTACGTCCCTAACATGGACTCGGACTGGATCGCGAGACTCTCGGCCATGGACATCGCGATCGTCACGGGAGCAACCGATAACATCCTGGCGGGCACCACCGACATGATCCGGATCCTGAACGAGAAGGGGATCCGCCACCGCAGCAGCGTCTGGGACGCTCCCTACGGCCACGACTGGCCCTGGTGGAAGGAGCAGATCCGCCACTACGTGCCGTAGCCGCGGCCTGCTAGCGCTTGCCTTCCGGCAACCAGTTGAAGACGAGGCTGATGGGAGGCGCCGAAGTCTCGCGCTCGGGAATGATGAAGAGGAAGCGCTGACCGTCGGCGGTAACGTCGTAGGAGGACGACCGGCCCAGGCGAAAGATCGGCCGGGGGGTGACCGCAGCAAACCGGGGTTGCATTCGCACCTCCACGCTCATGAGCTGGTTCTCGGGAGAGAGGTAGAAGAGCTCCTTTCCGTCTCTTCGCCAGCGAGGAGAGCCGCCGCCTCCCGTCGAAACTTGCCAGCGGTCGACTGGCTGAGGGAAGGACTGCACGTAGACCTCATCGCGGCCTGATTCGTCGGACACGTAGGCAATCAGGCTGCCGTTGGCCGAGAATCGGCCGTCCCTCGCGGTGAAAGGAGTCTGCGTGACGGGGAAAGGCTTGTGCTCTCCCGTCATGGGGAGCGCCCAGACATCGAACTTTCCGTCCGGCTTACGATTCGTGTAGAGGAGGAAGCGCC
>WNFU01002362.1_pt1 | contig 27046 bp, 19 predicted proteins | sample 5400121 | NCBI WGS metagenome assembly WNFU01 (sample SAMN13153360, study PRJNA577476) | soil metagenome | isolation source: 100 cm soil or saprolite under grassland replicate 1 | place: USA:California | collected 2016-06-15 | reverse complement strand
TACTACTCGTCCATCATCTTTCTCTTTGGCGCCGAGATGACGCAACTCTCGGCCAAGGCCCTGGGTTGGCGGCTCGAGCCTATCGAGGGAGCCGAACCGCTGGATAAGGAACTCACCCGTGCGAAGGTCCCCGCCGCTCGCGCTTCCCAGAAGGCCGACCGGTCCCGTGCCGAGCGTGACTGACCGAAACGCATCACCGCCGCGAGAAGGTCGCGGGCACGTCAGGCTGTGTCCTGGTGCCCGATCCGGAGCCGGTGGCCAGCCCACCTGTGATCGTGGCACCTCGGCCCGTCGTCGCGGCTTGACTTCGTACTTCGCCGCGAAGGTGTGCAGACCGAGCGCCACGCTTAACAAGCTGGGCCGTTGCAGGTGACCGAAGATGAGAAATAGTAGCTCCTCGGCCCGCGCGTCCGTGGCCTGATACAGTCTAGCCCTGACCGTCCCGCCGTCGCCGAGCCCGGCGGCGGATTGGAAGCTTCTGCGGGCCACCGAGCGCTCCATGATCGGTGCCGACCCGGAGCGGAGCGCAGCCGGCGGTTGACAGCGGCCACGAGCGGCGTTCCACTATTCGTCTAACCGAGTACTCGTCTAGCTCCAACAGGCATCATCGGCTGACCTGAAGTCTCGCACAGACAGAGGAGTCCAGGGTGAAGCAGTCCGGCACTCTCGTCGCGTCGGTGTCACTTCTCATTGGCATCCTTCTCATGGCGCACCCGAGTCCTGCCGCGAGCGCGTCGCCTCGCGAGCAACTCGACGACTTCTTCCGAAAGGCCACGACGGTTTTCAGCGAGGCCTCCCAGGCCAGTCAGGCGCAACACGAAATCCGTCAACTCGCGCGACTCCTGTTCGATGTCCCGGGCGCGGCGCGCCGCGTGCTCGAGCCCGAATGGAGTGCGCTCAGCGTGGTCGAACGCGAGGAGTTCATCCGGCTCTTCGGTGATCGCCTCCTGTGGGGATACCTCAGCATCGTCCGAGGCAAACTGCCAGGGGATCGGCCTCCGGCCATTCGCCTTGTCGGTGAAGAGATGGGCGCGGGCGGGCGTGTCGCGCTCGTTCGCACCATGATTCGAGCCAAAGACGGTACGGATGTCCGGTTCGACTACGTCATGACGAAGGTGGGCGCGAACTGGCTCGTTCACGACGTGGTCGTCGACGGCGTGAGTCTGATCGAGAATTACCGCGCTCAGGTCGCTCAGGTGCTTCGGGCCTCGTCGTACGCCGGGCTCGTGGCGCAGCTGAGATCGCCCTATCCCGCAGTCCAGCGCCCTGCGCCTCCGAAGGCGGAAACGCCATGACGAGGGCTCGCGAATGGGGTGGCAATACCGCCTCAACGTGCCTGAGCGTGAGCCGTTGAAAGATTTACACTGCCGCTCCGACAACCGCTTGACACATCGGTGGGGTTCGATAGGCTGACAAAAAGGAGGGTGGCGCGGTGTGCACGCTAAACCACGCGCGCCGAATCCCGGACTCAAATCGAGATCCCGAATCAAAAAGGAGGACTCCCCAATGCCTGAGCAGAAACACCTCGTGGAGACCGTGAAGACAGGGATCATCGAGAGCATTCGAGGGACGGGCGAGGTCGTCGACGCTGCCATTGACACCGTGAGCGGGACCCTCGTGAATACTCTCAAGAGCACCGGCGCCGTCGGCGCGGCGCTGACGGGCACCGTGTCTGACGTTCTGCGCGGAGCGATCTTGGGGACGGCCCACGTAGGGGCCGACATTCGCGGGGCCGCCAAGGGAGGCGTCATCGGGGTGATCCGCAGCACGCGGGAGGTTGGCGTCGAAGCCACGGAGAGCATCGGCGCCGGCGCGAGAGCGGTCGTGAAGAGCGCGGCGGAGGTCGGTGGCGATCTCGGATCCGCCGCACGGAGCGCTGTGGAAGGTTCAATCGCGGGGGCCAAGGAGGTGGGGCTCCGGGCGGAGGACGCAGCATCGGCGGCGGCCAGCGGCGCCATCAAGGGCGCTGGCGAAGTCAGCGCGACGGCGGGTGAGGAGGTCCGCCGTGCCGTGACCGGCGTCATCGCTGGCGTCAAGGTCGTGGTGAAAGAGCCCTTCAGGTCCGAGGAACGGAAAGGACGCTGACAGATCCCATCGCATTAGTGGCCTGACGCCTCGGCTCTCAGGGCGTCAGGCCGGCCGCCCAGCAGACCTGACAGGAGTGCATCGGGCCGCCGCGCCTCGTAGAATCACAGCATGGACACCGCGTCGGACGCTCCCTGTCACGCATGACGCTGGACCCGCACGCGATCCGCGCGGTCGTGGACGGCGAGCACGGTGACCCCTTCGCCGTGCTCGGTCCGCACCGCGTGCAGACGCCGGGCGGCGCGGCCGTGGCCGTGCGCGCGATCGTGCCCGGCGCTGCCGCCGTCCGCGTCCTGCCCGCCGACGCGCCACCGACCCCGATGGAGCGGCTGCACCCCGTGGGTTTCTTCGAAACGGTGCTGCCCGACCGGCGTGACCCGTTCGCCTACCGGCTCGAGGTGACGCGTGGCGGCCACATCACCGAGATCGAGGACCCGTACCGTTTCCCGTCGCTGCTGAGCGACTTCGACCGTCACCTCCTGGCCGAGGGCACGCACTACCGCGCCCACGAGAAGCTCGGCGCGCACCCGGCCGTGCTCGACGGTGTGACCGGCGTCGCCTTCGCGGTGTGGGCGCCGAGCGCGCGGCGCGTGAGCGTCGTGGGCGACTTCAACGACTGGGACGGCCGAAGCCATCCGATGCGTCTGCATCCCGCCAACGGCATCTGGGAGATTTTCGTGCCGGGGCTGGGCGAGGGCGAGCGCTACAAGTTCGAGATCCGCGGGCGCTCCGCGGAGCCGCTCGCGCTGAAGTCAGATCCCTATGCGCTCGCCTTCGAGGCGGAGACGCCGCGTACGGCGTCGGTCGTGGCCAGCCTCGACGACTTCCGGTGGGGCGACGAAGCCTGGCTTGCCGCGCGCGCCCGGCGCCACCTGCTTCACGAGCCGCTCTCGATCTACGAAGTGCATCTCGGCTCGTGGCGCCGCGTGCCCGAGGAAGGCGACCGCTTCCTCGACTACCGCGAGCTGGCCGACCAGCTCGCGGACTACGTCTGTGGGATGGGCTTCACCCACGTCGAGCTCCTGCCCGTGATGGAGCATCCCTTCTACGGCTCGTGGGGCTATCAGACCATCGGCTACTTCGCCCCCTCGCGTCGCTACGGCGGCCCGCGGGAGTTCATGGCCTTCGTGGACCATCTCCACCGTCGCGGCGTCGGGGTCATCCTCGACTGGGTGCCGGCGCACTTCCCGCGCGATCCGCACGGGCTCGGCTACTTCGATGGCACCCACCTCTATGAGCACGCCGACCCGCGGCAGCGCGAGCATCCCGACTGGGGCACGCTCATCTTCAACTACGGACGCAACGAGGTCGCGAACTTCCTGCTCGACAGCGCGCTCTTCTGGCTCGACCGCTATCACGCCGATGGTCTCCGGGTCGACGCCGTCGCTTCCGCGCTCTACCTCGACTACTCGCGCAAGCCGGGCGAGTGGGTGCCGAACCAGTTCGGCGGGCGCGAGAACCTCGGCGCCGTCGCCTTCTTCCGGCACATGAACGAGCTCGTCCACGGCATCTATCCAGGCGTGATCGTCGCCGCGGAGGAGTCGACCTCGTGGCCGATGGTCTCGCGTCCGACGTACCTCGGCGGGCTCGGCTTCGGGTTCAAGTGGAACCTGGGGTGGATGCACGACGTCCTCGACTATATGAGTCTCGATCCGGTGCACCGGAAGTATCGCCACAACCAGCTGACCTTCGGCCTCCTGTACGCCTGGACGGAGAACTTCGTGCTGCCGCTCTCGCACGACGAGGTCGTGCACGGCAAGGGTTCGCTCCTCGCCAAGATGCCCGGCGACGACTGGCAACAGTTCGCCAACCTTCGCGCCCTCTACGCATACATGTGGGCGCACCCTGGCAAGAAGCTCCTCTTCATGGGCGGCGAGATCGGGCAGCGGCGTGAGTGGCACCACGACCGGAGCCTCGACTGGCATCTGCTCGGCGAGGGCCCCTACCACCGCGGGCTCCAGCGGCTGGTGCGCGACCTCAACTGGCTCTACCGGCGCGAGCGCGCGCTCCATGAGCTCGACGCCGACCCGGCCGGATTCGCGTGGATCGACTGCGCCGACTGGGAGCAGAGCGTGGTGTCGTTCGTGCGACGCGCCCGGGACGCCGGCGACTTCGTGCTCGTCGTATGCAACTTCACGCCAGTACCACGCCACACCTACCGGGTCGGGGTCCCAGGGCCGGGCTATTACCAAGAGCTGATCAACAGTGACGCGGGCGAGTATGGCGGCAGCAACCTCGGAAACGAGGGCGGCGCGTGGGCCGAGCCGACGCCGTGGCAGGGACAGCCGCACTCGCTCGCGCTCACGTTGCCCCCTCTCGCGGTCCTGGTCCTGAAGCCGTCCTGACCGGCCTGCCTTCAGAGCATCCACCCGGGATCCACCTTGCCAGAGGCGCGCGGCAAGGTGCATCCTGCCGCCCGGCAGGGCTTGCACCCACGACCCGCTGGTTCGCAGGTTACAGTGAACGCAGGAAGTTGAGAACGTCCTGCTGCTGGTTTGCCCGGAGGTGGTTGAAGTTCCTGATCACTGCATTCGCCTCAGAGGCGTCACCGGTAAAGATGCTCCCGCTCTTGTGCGCCCGAATCGCCTCCAGCAAGTCCGACGTTCGTCCATCATGCAGGAAGAAGAGCCGTTGCCCCAGCCCCCACAGCGGGGCGGTCCGGAACTCTGTGGTGCCCGCCTGTCCCTGAGTGACCCCATCGGCGAGCCCCGGGCCCATGTCGTGGACGAGGAGGTCCGAGAAGAGATGCACGGCTTGATTGCGTAGTGCGGCGACCGCAGCGTTGCCTGTGTTGAGCGTGGGCGTATGACAGAGCGCGCACCCGGTACTGCTGAACAGCGTTCGCCCTCTTGCAATGGACTCGGCCCCTCCCGGCGTATCGGGCGAAGGCGTCGGTGCAGCGAGGAAGCGCGCGAAGACGGCGAACTTTTCGATCGCACTGACCGCATCAAGGGGCGTCTTGCCATCAGTCTCGGTCACGTCGTTGGGAACTGTAGCGAACTGGCAAGTCGGGGTTTCATCCCGCTCGGTCTGAAAGAGCTCGTTGGTGATACCCATCTCGACGTTGTACGCCTCGCCGGCGAACAGCAGGAGAGACTTGTTCTGGGCCTTCCAGCCAAAACGGGCGACCGTGCCGTCATTGCCGTTGTTGTTCGCCTGGCCGGAGATCGTATGGCCGGCGAGGACGATATTCGGCCGACCGTGAATCCTGAGCGATCTCTTCATGGGTGCGTCATTGGCCTGGTTTGCAAGGATCACCTTGTCCGGAATCTGTTCGATCAGGCCTGCGCCAAACAGGGGGGTGGGAATCCTGAAGATCACGTTGCGGCGTGCAAGCTCCTGCCCGAAGTCCGGCTGCGCGAGCTTGCAGCCCGGCGCGTCCGCCCGACCGGCAATGGTGAACAGGTCGTGGACGCCGCCGTCGGGCGTTCCGTCAGGATTCCTCACGAACCTCGCCTCGCGTACCGGCCCGTTCAGTGTGATGAATGATGGAACGGTATTGGCCGCGCCGTTCTTCTTGGCAAATGCAATCTGAGGATTCACCGGCGGGCTGGTTCCACCGAGAGCCGGATGCAGATGGCAACCGCCGCAGCTACCAAGGTTCATCGTTGGTCCAAGGCCGTCGGCGATCTCCTCCTCTTCCGCGAAATCGACCTTGCCAGCGCTGAAAAACGCGAGCTCGGTCTTGGTCAGTCCCGCCATGGGCGCGCCTGCGCCCGCGACTCCGCCGCGCATCCCAGGATCCCGGGCTGCGGACGACGGATCGACCGAGGATGGGGTATCAACATTGGAAACGGAGCAACCGACGAAGAACACGATGGCCGCCAGAGTCGACAGCAGTTGAATATCGAGCTTTTTCATGGCCGCTATTCCTCCAACCATGCGCAGTCCACCCGGACTTCGGTGACGTGGGAACGGAGAACGGCCCGAGGCTCGCTTCGTGGCCTCAGGAGGCCTGGCGGAGCGCAGGTTGATCGCCCCGGCCGCCGGGAAGGCACGCGGCGAGCCAGGAGGGATGCGCATCCGGGGACGTCCAAACCTCGAAGTGTAGGTGGGAAAGCGCCAGGGCGTCTGTCAGGAAGAACAGCTTATGCCGGTCGGTGAGCGCCCACGGGCCCGCCGTCACCGCGAGCGCGACGGCACGGTGCCGACGCAACTGCGCGCGGGGGGAGACCCTCACGTGGGTGCTCGACACGGCACAGGCGATTGCGTTCACCTGCGGATTCACCACGGCATCGACGAATCCTGACACGGCGCCGGCTCCGTCCGCGAACGCGCGTATGGCCCGCAGTTCGTTCGGTGGATCCGCTTCCTCAGGAATCAGCAGCAGCCCGGCGCGTCGCATCGCGCGGCCGAGGGACACCCGGCTCGAATAGACGGAGATCGGGATCGAAAGCGTGAGCGCGCAGACCACCGGCAGCAGCAGCCACCAGGCATACGAGGAGTCCAGCCAGTAGACCGCGGCGGCCCAGGCGCCCCCGAGGAGCGTATGCGCTCCGTGGCAACGGACACCCTCGCCCCACGTGGTTTCGGCGTCCTCCCGCGGCGGGCTCTTCCAGTGCACGCCCAGGCCGGTGAGCGCCGTCACGATGAACTGCGTGTGGAACAGCATGCGGATCGGCGCGAGCAAGGCGGAGAACAGCAACTCCAGCAGCATACTCAGCGTGACGCCGAGGACGCCGCCGAATCGATCGGCGCCTTGCGCGACCACCAGCATTCCGCCGAGGATCTTGGGCGTGAACAGCACGACTCCTGTCGCGATGACGAAGCCGATGGTCGCATTGACATCCCATTCGGGCCACACCGGGAACAGCTGGCGCGCCTGGACGAAATACTGGGGGCCAATCACGGTCTGCAACACGATGAACGCGGTCGACAGCGCCAGGGAGAGGAACCAGAGCGGCGAGGACACGTACGCCATGATCCCGGTCATGAACACGGCGCGATGCGCCGGGTGCAGGCCTTGCCACAGGAACAGGTGGGAGTTGATGAGGTTCCCCTGGCACCAGCGCCGGTCGCGCTTCAGCTCGTCGATGACGTTGGGCGGTATCTCCTCGTAGCTGCCGGGCAGGTCGTACGCCATCCACACCTTCCAGCCCGCCCGGCGCATCAGCGCCGCCTCCACGAAGTCGTGGGAGAGGATCTCACCCGAGAGGGGGCCCCGCCCGGGCAGGCGCCCAAGGGCACAGTGACGGATGAAGGGCGCGATCCTGATGATCGCGTTGTGGCCCCAGTAGTACGACTCGCCCAGCTGCCAGAAGTGCAGGCCCGCCGTGAACAGCGGCCCGTAGACGCGGGTGGCGAACTGCTGCATCCGCGCGAACAGCGTGTCTCGCCCGGCGGCGTGGGGCGCCGTCTGGATGATGCCAGTGGTCGGGTTCGCCTCCATCAGGCGCACCAGCGTCGTGATGCAGTCGCCGCTCATGACGCTGTCCGCATCCAGGACGACCATATACCGGTACTGGCTGCCCCAGCGCCGGCAGAAGTCGGCGACGTTCCCGCTCTTGCGCTTGATGCGATGGCGGCGCCAGCGATAGAAGACGCGCCCGAAGCCTTTGACGGCCACGCAGAGATCCACCCAGGCCCGTCGTTCCGCCGTCAACGTGTCCGGCTCGCTGCTGTCGCTGAGAATGAAGAAGTCGAACGGCTGCAGGGCGCCGGTGCGGGCGACCGACTCGTAGACTGCCCGAACGCCCGCAAACACACGCGCCACGTGCTCGTTACGAATGGGCATGATGATCGCCGTGCGGGCCTCTGGCGGAATCGCGGTCCCGGGCGCAACTGATCGACTGATGGCGTGGCGATCGCGGCCGAGGCACAGGAGCACGAACCCGCTCAGCGCTGTCCAGAATCCGAGTGAGATCCACGCGAACAGGATCGTGAACAGGGTGAGGATCGCGAGCTCCAGGGGCTGTTGCGCGTGATACGGCAAGACCCTCGTGGTCATGTAGTACGCGAACGCCGCCGTCTGGGTCAGCGCCAGGACGGCGAAAACCGTCCGGCGTATCGTGGCTGTTCGCGTGACGTTACGACTATCCGAAGAGTCCGGCACGTCCGTGGCCGCAGTCGCCAGCGTGGCATGGCCGCGCATCTGTGCCCTGACCCCACGGAAGATCCGCGTCAAGGGCGTGGCCGGCCACCCAGTCGGAGCCATGGGCGTCCGGCGAACCGGCGGAGCGATTGTCAACGCCCAGGCGCCGTCGTGGGCGTCGGTGCGATCGTCGCGCGTCGTGAGCTCCGGGACGGCGAGCTCGAGCCGGCGACGAACCGAGGCGAAGGCAGCATGATCGCCAACACGGGGCGCGCCGGTCAGGGCATGGTGCAGCTTGGCCATGGCGGGACTCGCCTCGGCCTCCCGCTGCGCCAGCTCGAGCAGCGCCCCCTTCCGCTCCCGTGGAAGGAGCAGCTGGTCCAGGTAACGCCGGCACGTGTGGGCGGCGTCGGCAGCTACTCGGGCGGCAGGATGTAGCTCCACGTCTCCGACAAGACCTCTTTGCTGTTGTTCAGGTGCGCCCGGAGCTCCACCGGTTTGGCGCCGTCGATCCGGCGAAACCTCACGACGAAGCGCCAGCCTCCCGTGACCTCGTTGCGCATTATGCGTCGTTCCAGGACTTCACCGTTGGGGTCGATCCACAGCGTGACGTCCGCGACCGTGCCGGTCGGCATCCGGCTGAGCGTCGGGCCCTCGAAATCGACGTGGAGCTCGATGCTTCCGTCCGCCGTCTTCACATAGCCGCGGCCGCGCCGCGTTTCGCGCACCCATCCGATCGGCGGCCGGATCTCCCGGTCCTTCTGCCACAGCACGCGATACGAGTATGGCAAGACCTCCTTCGGCCCCGGCTGCCAATCGGGGACCCAGTATGCCACGATGTTGTCGTTGGTTTCGTCGGGAACCGGAATCTGCACCAACTCCACCCGGCCGGGACCCCATGGCCCCTTCAGCTCGATCCATGCGGAGGGTCGCAGGTCGTAGCGCGCCTCCAGGTCCTCGAAGTCGCCGAACGCCCGCCCCCGCTGCATCAGGCCGAAGCCCCGCGGGTTTGTGAGCGCAAACGAGGTTACCAGCAGGCGTTTCGGATTGACAAGCGGGCGCCAGATCCAGTCCTTCGCAGTGGCCTGGATAGACAGGCCATCGGAATCGTGGACCCGCGGGCGATAGTCCTCGCGCGAGGATCGCTGGTTTGCGCCGAAAAAGAACATGCTTGTCAGCGGAGCAAGGCCCAGCCTGGCGACGTTCTTCCGGAGAAACAGCCTGGCGTCCACGTCGAGCACCGTCGTGAAACCGGGCCTGAGGACGAACCGGTACGCGCCCGCCGCGCGCGGCGAATCGAGAAGCGCGTAGATGGTGATCTCCTTCGCGGTCGCCTGCGGGCGTTCGATCCAGAACTCTACGAACCGTGGAAACTCCTCGCCGGTGTTTTCCCCGGTGTCGATGGCCAGCGCGCGCGCCGAGAGCCCGAACCGCTGCCCCCGCCCAAGCCCACGGAAGTAGCTGGCGCCGAGGAACACGAGCACTTCGTCCTTGTATGCCGAGGTGTTGACCGGAAAGTGGACGCGAAAGCCGGCGAAACCCAGCCCACGCAGCTCCTCGCGGTCGATCTTGTTCTTGCCGTAATCGAACGCGTCGGGATCGAAGCGGATGTCCCGCTCCCCCTCGGCGTGGACCTCGCGGATCGCGACTGGGTCCTCGTAGAACCAGCCGGGATGGAAGAACATGACCTCGAAGGGTAGCTTCGTGTTCCGCCACAGCGCGCGATCGGGCCGGAATCGAATATCGCGATACTGATCGTAGGTCAGCGCTTTGATGCTCTTGGGCAGGGTCGCGCTCGGTTTCTGATAGGTCGAGGAGGCGAGTTTCGCCGCCCGCGCGGCGACGTCATCGAAGCTGAAGGCACGCGCATCGGTGGTGGTCAGCACGAGCGTCGCCAGCCAGGCGAGCGCGCCGCGCACGACGACCCGCGCGGCGCGTGGCATGGCCTTCGCCACGCCGGGCCGACTACGGGCTCGCACGTCGATCCGCTTCCCCAACAGCCGACTCCGTGTCGCTGATGCCGCTGGAATACAAGGCGAACCGCTCCCTTTCATCTCGTCATCGCCGATCAAATATAATGCCCGAGCGCTGACTGCGCCGTCGCGCCGCCACGACCCACAACGAGGAAGGACAGATGTCAAAGTACCCACCCCGATCGAGGACGTCAAGCAGCGGCGGCCCGGTCGCCTGCGGCGACGGCGGCTCAGAGCGGCGCCGGCGAAGCGGGGTTGTTCAACACGTGTCCCTTCGAGGCGATGACCTCGGCGTAGAACCGAGCGCTGTCCTTGGGCGTGCGCTTCTGCGTATCGAAGTCGACGTGCACGATCCCGAAGCGCTTGGAATAGCCGAGGCGCCACTCGAAATTGTCGAGTAGCGACCACACGAAGTATCCGCGCACATCGACACCGTGTTCGATCGCCGCGTGGACGGCCTTGATGTGCTCGCGCAGATAGTCGACGCGCAGGGGGTCGGCGAGGCGGTTGCCCTCGATCGCCGGCGGATCGAAGAACGCAGCGCCGTTCTCGGTGACATAGATTGGCGGATTGCCGTAACGGCCCTTGACCCAGACGAGGGTATCGGTCAACGCCGGCGCGAACACCTCCCAGCCGGTCTCGGTATAGGTCGCGCGTTTCTGGGGCACCGGCGACGCCTGCAAGAGCCAGGCGTGAGGATCGAAGCGTGTGACGCTGCGCGTGTAGTAGTTGACGCCGAGGAAGTCGATGGGCTGCTGGATGAGCGCGAAGTCGTCGGCCGGCCATTGTGGCCACGCCTCGCCGAACATCTGGCCCAGTTCCTCCGGATAACGGCCGAGGAAGATGGGATCAAGATACTGGCGGTTCATGTAGGCATCGGCGCGCAACGCCGAGGCCCGATCGGCTGGATCATGCGACGCGGGGTATTTCGGCTCGAGGTTCACGACGATGCCGATGCGGTGACGTCCCTCGGCGCGATACGTCTTCACCGCCTCCGCGTGCGCACGCAGCAAGTGATGCGTGGCGATCGGCGCCTCGAAGCGGTTCCGGTGGCCGGGGGCGAGCGCACCGTGCAAATAGCCGCCGTCGGTGACGACCCACGGCTCGTTCAGCGTCGCCCACATCTTCACCCGGCCGTCCAGCTTCCTGAACACGACTGCCGCGTACTCGGCGAACCACTTCGCGATCTCTGGATTGAGCCAGCCGCCCAGGTCGTCCAGGGCGGCCGGAAGATCCCAGTGATACAGCGTCACCATGGGCTCGATGCCGTTGGCGAGCAGCGCATCGACGAGCCGGTCATAAAAGTCGAGGCCCGCCGGGTTCACCGCGTTTCGCCCCAGAGGCATGACCCGGCTCCAGGACGTGCTGAAACGATAGGCGTTCGTTCCGAAACTCCGCATCATTGCGACGTCGTCGAGGAACCGCCGGTAGTGGTCGCAGGCGACATCACCGGTGGCCCCATCGCGCACCAGGTTCGGCGTATGCGTGAAGCGGTGCCAGATACTTGCACCGGCTCCGTCGGCAAGAGGCGAACCTTCGATCTGATAGGCGGACGTCGCGGTGCCCCAGAGGAAGTGCTGGGGAAACTCGATCATCGGGGCCCGACCATGCTCATGGGTTCCCCTTGACGATCACTTTCGCCGGCAGCTCGTGAAACCGCAGTTCCGAGCCGTGCCACGGCGCCGCCTTGCCATTGACGCGGGCGTCGGGCGGCGGCGGATGCTTGCCAGGCCAGACGAACGCCAAACCGCCGGGCGGCACACGCGATCCGCCGGCCACGTGGAGAATGACGCTTCCGCCCTCCTTCTTGAGTGAATACCTCAAGAGCCCATACGGCGTGCGCAAGTCCTTCACCGTGACGCCGGATCCCTCGAGCCATTCCGCCGGCACGCCACCGGCGAGCACGAGCGCGTGGTCGCCCTCTCGTTCGTAAGCGAAGAGATCCAGCACCGCGCGGATGAAATCCGAGGCGACCCAGCCGTGCGGCAGGTCGCCCACGAAGCGCGGCTGCCTTGGTTCGCGGCCGACCACCTCGGGCCACTGGTTCCACGCCGGGGGACGACGTCCAGCCAGGAAGAACGCGAGGAGCTCGTGCGCCCGGTCGCGCCAGCCCAGGCGGACGAAGGTGCCCACCGTCCGGATCTCGTATGGCGTGTAGTCCTCCCACGCGGTGCGGCCGTCCCGCCGGTCGACGAATTCACGCCAGTACCGCTCATACGTCGCGAGGATCAGGTCGGCCGGGAGACGGTGAAGCTCACCGGCTGGCGCGATCGCGATGGTCGACGACGTGGGGTCGAAATCGCCGAGCTCCGCGGAGCCGGGAAGGTACGCGATCGCGTGGGCGGCGGTGGCATGACGAAGCGATGCCCCGAGATCGATGCGAAATTCCTCGCGCTGCATCTCGAGCCGGCTCGCGGCATCGCGGCGGTGCAGCGCAGTCGCGATCGCGATGGCGCCGTTATAGCCCTTCAGCGCCCAAAAGTCGTCCCAGTACGAGTGCATCGGCTTGGCCGAATAGCCTTCGTGACTGATCGACGCCGGAAGCAGCCCGTAGAATGCGCGGGTCGCGGGGGCCAGATTGGCGTCGGTGCGCTCGGATTGCCGCAGAGACTCGAGATATCGGGCGGCGGCCTCGACGTGCGGCCACATCTCCTCGAGCAGCCGATGATCGTTCGTGTAGCGATACACCTCGGCGGCGAGGAAGATCAGCTCACCGGCGCTGTCGTGTTCGGGTACGGGATCGGCCCCGCGCTCGTCGACGCAGCAGGGAACCTTGCCGTTGGCGAACTGGTGCCGCGCGTACCAGCGCAGGTAGTCGGCCGCGACGCCGGCGTGGCCGACTCGGAGCAGCGACTCCGCGATCATCGCGCCGTCACGGATCCACGAGCGTGCGTAGGATCTCGTCCCCGGCCGTAGCACCGAACCGTCACGCGTGATGAGGACGTGCGCCAGCGAGGTGCGGAGCGCGGCGATCAACGGCCGGCCCGGCGCGGGCACATCGATCGAGACGCGATGCAGGCGCTCGCGCCATGCCGCGGCGACGGCGGCTTGCTCGCGGTTCATCCACGTCGTCGGCGCCTCTCCCTTGAGATCCGGACGGACCCGCGGCCCCGACAGCGGCACGACGACGCCCACGGTCGTGCTGGCGTGTGGCGCCAGCGTCACGTGGTAGCCGAGCGCGGCCGAGGCGTAACCGAACTCGTCATGAACCTCGGCCGGGCCAGCCCAGTCGGGTGCGCTGAGCAGGCGCGGAATCGGACCAGCATCGAACGGGAAGGCCCCGACGCGGTCCGGCACGCGCAATGGGAAGACCTTGCGATCGGTGTTGACCGAGAGCGTCGAGCCGTCCCATTCGATGTGGCGGATGGCGCTGGCGCCACCGACCATGTTGAGGAACTGGGCTGGAGGGTTGACCTGGAACGGACGCATGGCCAGTACGAGGTGGACTGGCAGGGGCTGGCCGGTCAGATTCCGGACCTCGTAGCGCGCGACCAGTCGGGAGTCACCGCGTGAGCCCGCCGCGAAGGCCGACACGCGCAATTCCCACCGGGCCTGGCGCCACGTCACCCCGGGAATCGGCAGATATCGATCGACCAGGAATTGACCTACCTTGACGTCGGCCCAGGTGACGACGCGCGAATCGGCCACGACGAACGGCTCGATCGAAAACCCGCCCTTCGAGACCTCGAGCGCACCGTCCTCGGACAGCAGACCACTCTCGTCGCCGCCGTCGATGCCGACGAGGGTCCAGGCCGTCTGCTCGCCGGACACGCCCCGCGGGTACGTGCCCCGCGGGGACTCGCGAGCCACGGCCTGAAAGAAAGCGTTTGGTGAGGCGCCGAATGCGAGGTCCTTGATCTCCAGCTCGGCCAGGCCGTACGCACGCGCTGGGCCGTCGTGGAGGGCGAGGCGCACGAACCGCGTCTCCGCCTCGGGCAGGAGCAGGGCGTCGGGGCCGCCGCGGCCGTCAACCACGCTGCGCACGGTTCGCCAGCGCACGCCGTCTTCGGAGAACTGAACGTCGTACCGTGAGGCATGCGCGCCGGTGAGCCAGCGCACGGCCAGGCCGCCGAACTCGCGCGGCCGATGGAAGTCTATGGTGAATGCCTGAGCGGGGCCTGCGGCGGGGTCGCTCTTCCAGGCGGTCGCGACGGAGCCGTCGATTGCCAGCGACGGGTCGGCGCCAAACGACCACGACGAAGCCTGCACGACGGGCGGCGGAACGACGGCCGGCTCATCGGCCATCTCCCGCAGAGCGAGTTGGCTCACGTACACCGAGCCGCGGCCGCCACCGCGACCGGCTGCCACCACGAACTCGATGGCGGCGGCATGGCGTAGCGTCCGTTCCTTGCTGGGTCCCCACGCGAATTCGATATGGCGCTTTTTGATCCTGACGAGTTGCCACTCGCGCGGAAACTCGAAATCGGGCCGCTGGACCCACCAGACGTTCTCGCCGCTCGCGTCCACCAGCTTGACCTGAAAATTGTTGGCGGGCGCGTCGGCGCGCAGATAGAACGTGATCTCGTAGTGTGGCGGCACGTCGAGCGGCAGCACGCGCCGCGCCAGCGCATACCCTGCGGTACCGCCCAGGTCGAAGTCGAGGCGCAGACCGCGCCCGTGCACACCTTCCGTCGGATGCACCGCGGCCTGCACGCCGTCGGACGCCACGGCTTTCCATGGCGACATCTCCTCGAAGGCATCGAGCACCCGCACCGTGGACGGGTGCGCTGGGCGTGGTGTCCCCCACGCGGCGAGCGCGAGGCCGAGCGCCGCCAGGACGCGGCGCGTGGCGCGGCACAGTCGGCGGGCTGCCGCGGCGTCCCGCGTCATCCCTTCACGCTCCCGAGCGTGAGGCCCTCGATGTAGTACCGCTGGAGCACCAGGAACACGAGCAGCACGGGAAGTGTCGTGAGGACAGAGCCCGCCATCATCAACTCGTTGTCCTGAACGTGCTCGCGCGACAGGCTGGCGAGCGCGACCGGCAACGTGTAGAGCTCGCTATCGTTGAGCACGATGAGCGGCCACATGAAGTCGTTCCAGGTGCCGAGCGCCGTGAACACCGCGAGCGTCACGACGATGGGCTTCAGCACCGGCACGATCACCGAGCGGAAGATACGGAACTCGTTCGCGCCATCGATGCGCGCCGCTTCGAGCAGGTCGTCCGGAATGGACAGCGCGTACTGGCGCACCACGAAGATGCCGAAGATGCCGGCCATGGCCGGGACGATCACGCCGCCATATGTGTTCACGAGTCCGAGATGCTTGAGCAGCAAGAAAAGCGGCACCATGGCGACTTGCGAGGGGATCACGAGCGCCCCGAGGAGTACCTTGAAGATCCGGTCCCGACCAGCGAAGCGGAGCTTGGCGAAAGCGTAGCCGGCCGCGACGTTGAACAGCAACGACACGAGCGTCACCACGATCGTGAGCACGACGCTGTTGACCAGGTAGCGCCCCATGCCGGCATGCGCGAAGAGCTCTCGGTAGTTCGCGAACGTCACCCGGCCCGGCAGCAGCGGAGGCGGGAACGCGCTGGCCTCACCGGGCGACATCAACGACACCGAGATCATCCACGCGAGCGGCAAGAGCGTGACCGTGGCGCCACCGAGCAAGAGCCCGTTCACGAGCAGTCCCGCCAGACCGGGCATCACGCGGCGGACTGCCATCGCGCGAGCCGCAGCTGCACGGCCGTCACGCAGAAGATGAACAGGAACAGCACGAAGGCGACGGCGGAGGCCGAGCCCAGATTCCACCACTTGAAGCCTTCTTCGTACATGAAGTAGAGCACGCTCACCGTGCTCTGCAGCGGCCCCCCCTGTGTCATCACGTAGGGCTCGGCGAAGAGCTGGAAGTAGCCGGCGATGGTGAGGATGTTCACCATCGTGACGATGGGAGCGAGCATCGGCAGTGTGACGTGACGGAACTGCTGCCACATCGACGCACCATCGATGCGCGCCGCCTCGTAGAGTTGCCCAGGGATGCTCTGCAACCCGGCCAGGAGGATGATCATGTTGTAGCCGAAGTTCTTCCACACGGCGAAAACGATGATTGCGGGCATGGCCCAGTGTGGATCGCCCAGCCAGTCGATGGGGGGAATGCCGATAAGACCCAGCGTGTAGTTGAGCAGTCCGTAGTGCGGGTGGAAAAGGTAACGCCAGATGACGGCGACGGCCACCAGCGTCGTGACGACCGGGGCGAAGAGCGCCGTGCGGAAGAAGGCCTGGAATTTGACCAGTCGGGAGTGCAGCAGCAGGGCTGCCCCGAACGAGACGGTGATGGACAAGGGCACGCCGACGACCACGAAGTAGAGCGTGTTCCCGAACGCCTGCCAGAAGAGCGGTGTCTGGAGCAGCTGCGCGTAGTTGTGGAGACCGACCAGACGCAGGTTCCCGCTGTCCGCCAGCGCGTAGATGTCGAAGTCGGTGAGGCTCATCGCCAGCGCCGCGACCACGGGCAAGAAGAAGAACACAGCGATGACCAGCAGGGCGGGCGCGACGAAGCACCACGCAGCGCCCACGTTTCTCAACCGGCGCCTCTCCGCCCGAGGAGCCAGCGACGCTTTTCGAGGATCCGATCGGCGCGCGCATCGAGCTCTCGGGCGGCCTGCTCCACCGACAGCCGGCCGTGCACGGCGCGCTCGGCAACCAGGCGCATTTCGGTGGTGATGCGTTCCCACTCCGGCACTTTGGGGGCCGGCTTGACTCGCTCGAGCTGCTCGCGGAAGGCGCGTGCGTGGACGTCGGCCGCCAGCGCGGGATCCGTCCACGTGAGGCGTCGCGGCGGCAGGTCGCCGGTCAGCGCGTGGAACCGGCGCTGCACAGCCGGCTGCGAGAGGAACTCGATGAGGTCCCACGCCGCGGCCTGGTGGCGAGACGCCCGGAACACCACGAGGCTCGAGCCGCCGGCGATCGAGGCGCCAGGACCGTCGGGCCCGGGCAAGGGCGCCGTCATCCAGCTATCCTGCTGTTCGGCCGGCAACCGGCGATGGAATTCGCCGATGTTCCAGGGGCCCGACACATAGAAGGCGAATCGACCACGCCCGAACTCGTTCCACACATTGGCGATGGCCGCATTACCCAGCGCCGGCGCCCAGCCGCGCTGGAACATCTCCAGATAGAAGTCCAACGCGCGGCGGAAGCCAGCCCCACCGAAGTTGCCCCACCGCCCGTCCTCACGCAGGAGTGGCTCGTCCTGCTGCAAGGCGAGCGCAAGGAGCGGCTCGACCTCGTTGAGCGGCAGCAGGATCGCATAGCGATCAGGACGCGCGTGTTTGTCGACGGCGGCCAGCATCCGTTTCCACTCGTGCCACGACCTCGGCGGTGCGGAGAACCCAGCCTGCCTCAGCAGATCCCGACGGTAAAACACCAGGCGCGTATCCACGTACCACGGTACACCATAGAGCTTGCCGTCGACCCGGTTCGTGTCCCAGATCCCGGCGAAGTAGTCGGCGGCGTCGACGATCGGCGAGGCGGCCACGTACCGGTCGAGCGGTTCGAGCGCGTTCAGCGCGACGAGCTCAGGGATCCACGTATTGCCGAGCTGGCAGAGATCCGGGGTGGCGTCGCCGGCAAAGGCGGTGAGCAATTTCTCGTGGGCCGCGGTCCACGGCAGCTGCTGCACCTTCACGTGGATGCCGGGGTGGCTGCGTTCGAACTCGGAGAGCAGCTCGGCCACGACCTCGCCCTCGCGACCCATGGCCCAGAAGCGGAGAACGGTTTCGCGCGAGGACGAGGAGCCGCAGCCCGCTGCGAGCGTCAGCGCCGCGACAACACCGAGGATAGCGGCCCGGGCCAGACCCGTCCGAGAGTTATTGACCGCGGCCGGTGAGCCAACCACCCGAGAAGCCGGCCTGCTCGAGGCCCCGACGCAGGTACGGGTTCTTGCGCATCACGCGCCAGACCAGCGCGCTACGGTAGTTCTCGATCATGGCGAGGATGGCCCCCTGGTCGATGCCGAGGTAGTCACCAGCGACCCAACCGAAGTCGGGAACGCGACGGCCGTGCCGGAGGGGGACGTCGAAGGTGAAGGTTCGGTTGAACGCGTCGAGAAAGCCGTACTTCGAGTAAATGTGCTGGCCGAAGCGGCGATGCATCTCGAGGGTGGCCGGGATGACCAGCTCCGGCGCGAACGGCATGGAGGCGACGACCGCCGTCGGCGCCAGCGTGCAGTCGTCGTGCTTGCCCGTGCCATCGATGCCGCGTGCCGCGTAGGTGCGAAACCGTCGGCGCCCGCTGACGTCCTCGATCTCGACGTCAGCCGGTCCATCGCTGGCGGTGATCCCCCAGATGGTTGCGCTGTAGTCCAGGCAACGACGCGGGTTGGCGACTGCGTACGCTTGCTGAGCGTAGACCGCGCGTCGGCTGTTCTCGAAGTAGTCGAGGCCGCGCCGCTTCATGTAGGGATCGCGGATGTCGCGGAGATCGGTCCACACGTGCGTGTATTGATGACCGAACAGCGGCGGAAAGCCCAGGAATTCCTGACCGAAGAACGTACCCCATTGCTTGTCGTAGGTGCTCGTCCATTCAGCCCAGGCGTCGAGGCCCACGGGAAAGGTGGGCGAGCCGAGCGCCAGGAGGTACACGAGCATGGCCTCGTTGTAGCCACGCCAGTCGTATTTCAGGAACCCTTCTTCGGGCGACCAGCCGAGGCTGATGGCGGGCGCCTTGGGCTGTGCCCATCGCCAGTCTACACGCCGGTAGATGTCGTCCACGAGAGAGCGAATTTCCACTTCCTCGGGGTCCGAGCCGTCGAAGTAGGACTGACAGAACAGCGCGCCGGCGATCAGGATGGCGGTATCGACAGTCGACAGCTCACTGTCCTCGAAGCGTTCGCCCGTCTTCATGTCCAGGAAGTGATAAAAGAATCCCCGGTGACCGGCCCCACCCCGAGCCTCGGAGCCCTGCGGAGCCGTGGCGAGGAACCGCAGGGTCGTGAGCACACGTTTCTGTGCCTGCTGGCGCGTGATGTAGCCCCGCTCGACGCCGATGGGATACGTGGTGAGGGCGAAGCCCACCGCGGCGATGCTAGAGTACGACGGCGTGGGATACCGGTCTGGGATCAGCCCGTTCTCGGGATTGGCGGTGTCCCAAAAGAACCGGAAGGTACGCTCCTGGAGCTCCAGGAGAAACGGGTCGATGACGGGGCTCGGCGAAGGCTGCTGCAACGGGTTCTGAAGCTTCACCTCCTGCGCTTCCCCGGCCGCAACGGTCATGAGGATCATGACCACCGACGCGATGGTCACGATCAATGGAACACCGACGCTCGAGTGCTGTCTGGACATCGTCACCTGCCAATCAACAATGGCGCCGAAACAGGGGTCGCGCGCCAGTCGCGCACCACGGTCATGAGCGGGTGCAGATCAATCAGCTCCGTGCGTTCAGTACGGACAACGTTCGGCACATCGACCGCCCCCTCCCGGAAGCGGTGTCTTCAACTGGTGGTCGAGGTGGCCGCACGTGGTCAGACTTCACAGTGTCCGGTCAATAACTGCAACGGCCGTGCCAGGCAGCCCGCCCCGCAAACGCCTGATTATCGCACGACGTTGAGCTGAATAAGGTCCTAAACGCCCCGGGAGAGTCTCCCAGGCACAGGGCGTTCTGCCCGGACCCGGGCGAAATCCGGAAATCCGTCTTGCGGCCTGATTGTCGTATCTGTCGAGGAAGCGCTCTGGAGGGACGTGCTAATCGCCTTCTGCGCTTGTTCGCATGTCGGCGTCCATTACTCGTTCAGCATTTGGCGGATCTCGACGAGCTTGCCGTTGTTGAATAGCAACACAGTCGCACCGTACTGCCACTGCTGCCGCGCTCCGACGGCCGTTGTCATCTCCGAGATGCCCGACGGCTCACCGCGGATCTCGCGTACCTGCTCGGCGCTCATGCCAATCTTCAATCTTCCATTTGCGATCCGCTCAAGGCCCCCAATGGCCCTGGTCATAGTCTCATTCACTCGAGCCTCGAGCCTCGGCAATCTCCCCTCGATCGCATTGATAAGTCGAACGAGATCGGCCCCGCACGCAAGTGTGGCGCGGTAGAGTGCTTCACGTTGCTGCGGTAGCGGCTTTTCGGCCTCCGCATCAACGGCCTGTGCTGCCGAGTCGGCTTCGGCGGTGAGCCAATCGATCTTGTCCTGAGTCGAGACAGCCGACGGCGGGAATGCCAGCCTCTCGGCCGGGTTCTTCACGAGCGCCTGTTTCCAAAGCGCCCACGCGCACTCGGCGTGGACCGTCGCAGCCGAGGCGAGCAAGCAGAACGCGAGGAGCAGCGAGGCCCTGCGTCGTGTGCGTGTCATTCGGTTACCCTGCCCGGCGCCCCTGACGGAGTACCCCGCTCCCCCATGGAACCGCCAAACACTCGCCCGACCGCGCAGTCACTAACGTCCGTGAATACCTGTTCTTACTCATGGACCAATGGAGCTGCATCTGCGTCGTATTGTACTTCGGAAGTTCACGACCGCGTCGCCGGGGGCCTCCACCGGCACCGCTCGCCGCCGCATTTCCGATCTCTTCTGGACGCGGTGGCGGAGAGTGCCGCGCGGCTCCGCGATTCGCTGGATAGCTCCATCTTCCGAGTCGATGGGGATATGGTCCGCCTGGTCGCCCACAAGGGACCGATCCCCGAAGCAGGCCACGCAACCCCGCCCGACGCTCCGCTCGTTCGGGGAACGGTGAACGGAGGCGCGATCATCGAACGGCGGACGATCCAGGTCGGCGTAGGGTCGACGTTCACGTTCACGACCCCGGTGCGCCGTATCCTTCGATAAGACGGTCGATCTCGACCGCCAGCGCCACGGCATCATTGCTGAAGTAATGCGTATGCGCGCCGGCGCCCAGGCAGAATTCCGTGCGATCGCCCCCGCGATCCGCCTCGACCTTGCCATCCGGTCCGACCAGCGCGATGCGATACGCATGTCCCGGTGGCGTCCACAGGAAACGCCCGACATAATCTCCCGAGCGGCAGGCGTTGACCCATTCGACCGCGCCGATATCCGACGCACTCGGTCCTGCGGTCGCGAACCCCGCGGCGTTCGAGCCCATCCATCGATACAGCAGCGGAAAGTGCTCGGCATACACGTCGCGCAATGGCGAGCCGACGGTCACGAGAGCGATCGGAACCCTGCCGACGATTTCGGGTAAGCGCCGTTGCACGTGCAGATAGCGCAGCAGGTCGGCGCTGATCACGGTGCCCTGGCTGTGCGACACGATGACGATGCGTGCATAGCCGCGATTACGAAGATAGGCGAGCAACGAGGCATAGCGCGAATAAATGCGGGCACGCGGCGGCTGGCGGTTGGGCGGATCCCTGAAGTAGTTGTCGACGTCCAGCACCGCGTCGATCGTGACACGTAATCTGCCGAGCGTCTGCGTGAAACGCGAGCCGAGCGCCGCGATGGTCAATGCGCCACCGGCGAGCCATTTGCCCGCGGCGACCAGCGTCTCCCCCTGCAAATTGTCCAGCCAGCCGGCAACCCACTTTGCCCACTCTCCCGCCGCACCGGCCGAGAAGGCGAATTGCTGGTACACGAAACCCAGGTACAGCGCCCCGCCGACCATTGCGCCGGGCGGCACCACCATCACGAACGTCTTCTTCGGCGACCGCAGGCCGCCACCGAGCCATTTACCGAGCCGTTCTGACCATACGACCGCCTCGCGCCGCCGCCCACGTGAATCGACGTTCGTTGTCGGGGAGATTTCCTCCAGCAGCGAGGGCGTCAGCACCAGCAGTGTGGCCGAGGCAAGCACCATGAAGGCCAGCACGAGCGGCGTAAAGAATCCACCGAGGGTCTGGATGCGGGCATCGAGAAAGATTTCGCCGGAGCGATAACCGCTGCTGAATATCACCGGCAGATAGTAGAAATCCTTCACCTGGGGCCCGACGACATAGCTGATCACCGACCACAGCACCAGGCTCAGCACGGCGAAGAGCGCGGTGGAGCCGACAACGGCCAGGCGCGACGTATCCAACGACTGCCTGGCCGCATGGTCGACGCCGCGGCCCAGCCACAATCCGAGGACCAGCGCCGCAATCTGCACGGCGACGTAGACAGCCCATACCAGCAGTATCGCGGCGAGCAGCCATTCGCCCACATTGAATGCGGCGGTCAGCATCCATTCGGCCTGCGTGCTGACGTGCGGCAACAAGGCGCGGCCGTCGAGGCACAGCCCGATCACCGTCGCGGCAACCAGAAGATGGCCAAGCACACGGACGCCGTGGGTGACGCGCGAGTAACGCTCGATCAGCCAGGCGCCCAGCACGGCGATGGCCAGCGCACTGGCGCCAAAGTGCATCTTCGGCAGTTCGGTTTCGGCGCGCAAGGCCACGACGACGGCCACGGAGCACGCGAGGGCGGCCGCCAGCAGCACCAAGAGCTTCGCCCATCGCGCCACCGGTGATGTTCCGCGTAGCCAGGCCAGCGCAGCCAGCGCGGTCAATCCGATCGCGCCGACCGCGAACAACGCGGCCAGCAACTGTCCCTGCTGGTCGGGCGACACCAGCGCCGTCGCGCCGAACAGAACCAGCAGGAGCATCGACAGCTGCCCGAGCGCGGCCGGGCCCTTCATCAACCACGCGAGCCAGGCGTGCATGCGCTGCAGAAGCCTCCAGGCTGGGCCGCCGCCGACGCTGAGCGAGACCTGGTCGACGACATCGGCCGCGAGCGTACCCAGGTGAAAGAAGAGCTGATACAGCGCGGACAGCGCTCGCAATCCGCCCTCGCCGAGCCGCGAGAGATCGGCCCAGTAGAGCTCGAAGATATCGACGGGACGATCGTCCGCACGCCGGCGCAGCGAAACGCTCGTGGACTCGTACAGGGCTTCGCGTTCCGAGAGCTCGAGACGCCCGAGCAGGTAGTCGTTCAGCGCGAGGCCGAGATCAGGCGCGCCTGGATCCGCGGCGGCAACGACGGGAGCGGATTTCTGCACCTGGTAAAAGCCGCTCGGCGTTCCCGGCCGCCGCCTCGACGTTTCGGCCTTTCGCCCGTCGCCAGTCGAAGATTGCCTCGCGGCGGGTGAAGTGGCGCCGCCGGGCTCGAGCTTTGCGACCGGCACCAGCACTTCGTGCATCTCGCCCTGCACGTAGCGTGGCTCGCCTTCCCCGCCGTGGCACAACAGCCGCGCGATCTCGCGCACCGTCTCTCCCGCGCGCTGATCGGCGATGCCGTGGACGACGACGACGGCGACGCGATCGGTCGCGCTCACCGGAGCATCCGCATCGCCCGGCCATTCGAAATGGCATCTGCGTACGCTCGCATTATCGGCGCACTGTAGCGTCGCGATCCGAAAGGGTCAACGACGAAGACCGGGAAGGTCCGTGGCAGGTAGCGTGGCTACCGCGCCTGAGCCGATAGCCGCTCGTCGCCTCAAGGTTCCGGTTTGACTTGTCCCGCGCGCTCTGACAGGATCGGCGCGACCTTGACGCGCCGATTCGAGCAGGCCCTCATCTACGGTTGCCCCCTGCACGGGTGCTAGACACGCAAGAAGGCCACGAGTTCTTTGGGAGGCTCATCATGATGCAACGTCGCTTTGCCGCCATTGCCGTAGCCACGCTTCTCTGCGCGGCTCCCGCGCTCGCCCAGGACAAGCTTCCACCGCTCAGGACCGGCGTCGACGGCACCTTCGCCCCGCACGCCATGCCCAAGCTGGGCGGCGGCGTCGAGGGCTTCCAGATCGACCTCTTCACCGAGGTGGCGCGCCGCATGAAGCGCGAGATCACGATCGACGCGGTGAGCTTCTCGACCCTGATCCCGGGCATGCAGTCCGGCCGTTACGACTTCATCGCCGCGCCGACGACGGTGACCAAGGAGCGGGCGGAGAACATGCTGTTCACCGCCGGGTACCTGTGGACCGCGTACCAGTTCGGCATCAAGAAGGGCTCGGAGCCGATCAAGGACTGGGTCGACCTCAAGGGCAAGTCGGTGTCCGTCAACAAGGGCACGCCCTACGAGACGCTGTCCAAGGCCAAGGGCGCCGAGCACGGCTTCACGGTGCAGGTCTACGACACCCAGCCGGACGCCACGCAGGCGGTCCTCTCGGGCCGCGCCTACGCGACCCTCGGCGGCAACACCACCATTGTGTACGCCGCGTCGAAAAATCCACAATTCGTGGCCGACCTCGAGCTCAAGGACACGCGCGCCCACTGGGCGGCGCCGGTGCCCAAGAACAACCCGAAGCTCCGCGCCGAGCTCCAGGATGCGCTCGATTGCATGAAGAAGGACGGCACGATCGCCAGGCTTTCCGAGAAGTGGTTCGGCCGCAAGCCTCCGGCTGACGGCCTCGAGGTGGTGATCACGCCGGGCTACGGCCCGCCCGGCATGCCGGGCTACGACCCGACGCCGCACGAGCTCAGGTGCAACTGACCTGAGCGAGTGAACAGACCGATCGTCGACGCCCGCGGTCTCCACAAGCATTTCGGCGCTCTTCACGTTCTGAAGGGCGTCGATCTCAGGGTGGCCGAACGCGAGCTGGTGTTCGTCATCGGGCCGTCGGGCTCGGGCAAGTCGACCCTGCTGCGCTGCCTCAACCGGCTGGAGGAGCCGTCCTCCGGCAGTGTGGTGGTGGACGGCATCGACATGCTCGACCCGCGGACCGACATCAACCATGCCCGCCAACGCATCGGCATGGTGTTCCAGTCCTTCAACCTCTATCCGCACATGACGGCGCTCGGCAACGTGACGCTCGCGCTCCGCAAGGTCGCGGGCAAGTCGCGCGCCAGCGCCGATGCGCTGGGCAAGGCCGCACTGGAGCGGGTCGGCCTCGCCGACCGCGCCGGCCACACGCCGGGCCAGCTCTCGGGCGGCCAGCAGCAGCGGGTGGCCATCGCGCGCGCGATCGCGCTCGAGCCCCGGGTCATGCTGTTCGACGAGCCGACCAGCGCGCTCGATCCGGAGCTGGTGGGCTCGGTGCTCGAGGTCATGCGCTCCTTACGCGAAAGCGGCATGACCATGATCGTGGTCAGCCACGAGATGGGCTTTGCCCGCAACGCCGCCGACCGGGTGGTGTTCATGGACGAGGGCGCCATCGTGGAGCAGGGGCCGCCCGCCATGATCTTCGAGCACCCGGCCCAGGAGCGCACGCGTACGTTCATCGGCCAGATCCAGCGGCATTGAGAGGCAATCTCGACCGCTTCGTCGATACGTTTCTCAACACGAAGGTCATGCTCAAGTACCTGCCGGACATCCTGTCCGGCGTGATGGTCACGATCGAGCTTGCCCTCCTCATCGTCGTCACGGGCATCGCCGCCGGCCTGGCCCTGGCGCTGCTCAGAAGCCTCGGCATCCGGCCGCTCAACTGGCTGATCATCGGCATCGTCGACCTGTTCCGCTCCCTGCCGCCGCTGGTCGTCATCGTGCTGATCTACTTCGGCCTGCCCAGCGTCGACCTCTCGCCTTCCGGCTTCGTCTCGACCTGGCTGTCGCTCGCCTTGGTGCTGATGGCCTTCGCCGAGGAGATCTTCTGGGCCGGGATCACCTCGGTGGCCAAGGGGCAGTGGGAGGCCGCGCGCTCGACCGGCCTGTCGTTCGGCCAGACCCTGATGAATGTCGTGCTGCCGCAGGCCTTCCGGCTGACCATCCCGCCGCTCACCAACCGCACCATCGCCATCACCAAGGGCACCGCGCTCGGCACGGTTGTCGCCGTCACCGAGATCCTGGGGCAGGCGAGCTCAGCGATGTCCAACTCCTACAATCCCTCGCCGCTGATGATGGGCGCCGCGGCTTACATCGTGCTGTTCTTCCCCGTCGTGGTGGCCGCCCGCTGGGTCGAGACCAAGTTCGCGTGGAAGCGATGATCCAGACCTTCTTCAACCTGGAGATCATCGCCGCGTCCTGGCCGATCGTGCTGGCGGGCCTGCGGAACACCGTGCTGCTGTCGCTGCTCGTGGTGCCGCTCGGCCTGGTCGGCGGGCTGATCCTGGCGCTGCTGGCGAGCGTGAAGTATCCGGTCGTCCGCTGGCCGCTGATGGCCTGGGTCGATTTCTTCCGCGCCTTTCCACCCCTGGTGCTGCTGATCCTACTATTCGCCGGACTCCCGTTCGCCGGGCTGGAGCTGGGCGGCTTCGTCTGTGTAGCAGTCGCGTTCTTCCTCAACACCGGCGCCTACTACGGCGAGATCTTGCGAGCCGGAATCGATTCCGTGCCGGCCGGCCAGGTCGAGGCCGCGCGCTCCACCGGCCTCTCCCGCCTGCAGGCCATGGCCTACGTCGTGCTGCCCCAGGCGGTGCGCAACGTGCTGCCCGACCTGCTCTCCAACACGCTCGAGGTGGTGAAGCTCACCTCGCTGGGCAGCGTGGTCGCGGTGCCCGAACTCCTCTACCAGGCGCGTCAGGCGCAGAGCATCACCTACAACCCGACGCCCATCGTGGTGGCGGCGATCGTCTACTTCCTGATGCTGTGGCCCGTGGTGCGACTCTTGAGCCGACTGGAGAACCGAGCACTCGCCGGGCGGTATTGACCGGGGAACTGCTCGGGCTGTGATCGGGGAAACGGGGCCGCCCCTTGCGGAGCGGCCCCTTCCCGTGAGGCCTCAGCGGATCAGCTGTGCCAGCGGAACTGTTGCGGCTTGCGGGCGGACTCTTGGGAAATCCGGACGTTGACGAGGGCCGGGCCGCGGAAGTCCATCGCCTCTTGCAAGGCGCCCTTCAGGTCCTTCGGCTCCTCGATGAAGAAGCCTTTGCCGCCGAAAGCCTCCATCATCTTGTCGTAGCGGGCGCCATAGATCAGCGCGTTCGGCTTCAGGTTCTGGAGCGGGTTGTCCGGCATTTTCGCGTGCCCAGGGCCGATGCCGCCATTGTTGAAGACGACGATCTTGACCGGCAGCTGATAGCGGCAGACCGTCTCCATCTCCATGCCGGAGAAGCCGATCGCCGAGTCGCCCGAAACCGAGATGATCGGCTTGTCTGGATGCACCACCGCGGCGGCGATGACGAAGCCCATGCCGATGCCCATCGTGCCGTAGCTGCCGGCATCGAGC
>WNFU01002165.1_pt1 | contig 27075 bp, 34 predicted proteins | sample 5400121 | NCBI WGS metagenome assembly WNFU01 (sample SAMN13153360, study PRJNA577476) | soil metagenome | isolation source: 100 cm soil or saprolite under grassland replicate 1 | place: USA:California | collected 2016-06-15 | reverse complement strand
CGGGCCGATGACGAACACCGACCGGACGGTCACGGTGTCGCTCGCGTTGGGGTGGATCATGTCGTAGAGGTCGGCGACCTTGCGGTCCGGGTCGGCGATCATCGGGAAGTTCGGCGCGGCGCCCTGGGTCTCCTCGATGTCCTTCGACCATCCCTTGTGCGAGTCGAGCGGGTCGACGCTGATGCCCATCAGCTTCACATCGCGCTTGTCGAACTCCGACTTGCGCTTCGCAATCGCCCCGAGCTCGGTGGTGCACACCGGTGTGAAGTCCTTGGGGTGCGAGAAGAGCAGGCCCCAGCTGTCGCCGAGGTAGTCGTAGAAGCTCAGGTTCCCTTCGGTCGTCTCCGCGGTGAAGTCGGGAGCGGTGTCTCCCAGGCGAAGTGACATAGCTGCCTCTCTTCTGTGTCTTCTTTGGCGTCTCTGACGGTTGTGCTCACGGTATCGCCCGCGTGCTCGAAAAGTCGAGTGATCTGGTCGGGAAATGGTGTGACGTCGGTCGGCCGGCGGGCGCCAGCCCCGCGTCTACCGGCTCGCCGACTGCTCCGCGCTCGGCTCGACCCGGCGGGGCCGGAAGGGGGCGTAGACCTCGTACTCGCCGTCCCGGAAGCGGACGTCGGCATCGGGGGAGAGGCGTCGCAGGAACGGCAACGCCCGGCGGTTCTCGCCGAGCACGGTGGCGCGGAACGCGACGAGTCCGCGGCGGGCGCCGGCGCGCGCCAGGTGGTGCAGCAGGTTCGTCCCGAGGCCGCGGTCCTGCCACGCGTCCTCCACGATGACCGCCACCTCGGCGTCGTCCTCCTCGGGCCGGCCGTCGTACCGGGCGACACCGACGATCTCGTGGTCGATCTGGGCCACCACGGCTTCGTGGAGCTCGTGGTCGAGCCCCGCGAGATGCAGGAGCGCGGCGCGCCGCGGTCGCGGCATGGGGGAGAAGAAGCGGTGGTAGAGCGACTCGGGGGAGAGGCGGTCGAACATCCGGAGGAGCGGGTACGCGTCCGCCGGCTCCATGGGCCGGATCGTGAGGCGCGCGCCGTCGGCGAGCTCCACGACGTCCTCCGTCGCCTGCGGCTCGACGCACGGTTGCTCGACGGCGGCCATCACGTCGCCCCTGTGGCACTCGACGGCGTGGACGATGGCGACGAGATGAGACACGTGCTCGTGGCATGGGCGTACAGCTCGCCGTCGCGGTCGACGAGATGGGCCTCGGCCGTCGCGATACGCCCGCCGAGGTGGACGACCTTGCCCTCTCCCCGAATCCGTCCGGTGGTGACCCGCACGGGTCGGAGGAAGCTCACCTTCACCTCGAGCGTCGTGTAGCTGAGCCCGGCGCGCAGCCGGCTGTGGACCGCGCACCCCATCGCGCTGTCGAGCACCGTCGTGAGGATGCCGCCGTGCACGGTGCCGAGCGGGTTGTAGTGGAACTCTGCCGGCTCGAACGCGAAGGTCACCAGGCCCTCACTGACTTGATCGACCTCGAGGCCGATCAGCTGCGCCACCGGAGGCGGGGGCAGGTCGCCGCCCTCGATTGCGCGGAGGACGTCGATACCGCCCAGGCCGCGGGCTGCCTCGAGGCTCGCGATGGGGTCGTCCCAGGTCACGACGCGACTGCGTCCATCGAGTGTCGTCATCGGGTGGTCCTCTCTTTCTTCTGGCGCTTCTTCTGGCGCGGCGTCTTGCGCAGGCTCTCGACGTGCTCGGTGAGCGACGCGACTGCGCGGTGCTTGTAGACGGGGTCATCGAACAACTTGGTTTGCATCAGCGAACCCTCGAGCGTGGAGGTGACGAGGGTGGCGAGCTCGTAGGGATCGACGTGGTCGTCGATCTCTTGTGCAGCCTTGGCCTCCTTCACGATCGAGCCGATGAGACGGTGCCACGAGTCCATGGCGCCGCGCGCCCGAGCTGCGAGCGCGGCGTTCGTGTCGTCTGCCTCGATGGCGGTGTTCATGATCGGGCACCCGCCGGCGACGAGCGGGTGGCCGGACCAGTCGCCGAAGATCTGGATCATTGCCACGAGCCGGTCGAGCCCGACCTTGCCCTCCTGGACGGCGGCGTACCCGTCGACGATGAGCGAGATCGCGTAGTCGAAGGCTTCGACCGCGAGCTCTTCCTTGCTGCCGAAGTGGTTGTAGATGCCGCCCTTCTCGATTCCCGTCGCCTCGACCAGCTCGCTCATCGAAGCGCCGGCGTAGCCGCGCTGGTTGAAGACGGGGGCGGCCCGCTCGAGGATGAGGCGGCGGGTGGCTTCCCCCTTGCGGAGCCGGGTCGCAGTGGTCATCGGGTCCTCTCCAAAAACCGACCGTTCGGTCTCATTATGAGCCGGGCGCGCCCCCGAGGCAACGTGACGTGCGACACCGCCAGGACCGGGTCCCGCCTTCGGTACGGTCAGCCGGATGTGTGGTCGGTTCGTGCAGGTGGCGTCGCCCGAGCTGCTGGTCGAGCGCTTCGGCGTCGACGAGGTTGCCGCGCCGCGGCAGGCGCCGAGCTACAACGTCGCTCCGCGGGCAACCGTGTACGCCGTGCGCGAACGAGTCGAGGGCGACGAGCGCCGGCGGGTGCTCTCAGCGTTGCGCTGGGGGCTGGTCCCGTCGTGGTCGAAGGACGTGCGGTCCGGCGATCGCATGATCAACGCCCGGGCCGAGACGCTGACCGACAAGCCCGCGTACGAGCGCGCGTTCCGCATGCACCGCTGCCTGATTCCGGCTGAGGGCTTCTATGAATGGCAGCGCCGTGGCAATCAGAAGCAGCCGATGTTCATCCACCGGAGGGACGGCGAGCCCATGGCGTTCGCGGGACTCTGGGCGGCCTGGCGTGACGAGCGCGATGCCGACGGGGACTGGCTGCGCACGTGCGCGATCGTGACGACGAACGCCAACGATGCGCTCGCTCCGCTCCACGACCGCATGCCCGTCGTGCTCGAGGAGCCGGACTGGCCGCGCTGGCTCGACCGGTCGGCCGACGACACCAATGAGCTTGCGCAGCTCCTCGTACCCGCATCCGAAGAAGCCCTCGTCGCGTACCCGGTCGGCAACCGAGTCAACAGCGCCGACAACGACGGCCCGGATCTCGTCGAACAGGTCGAGGTCGACGCGACGTTGGGGCTGTAGCGTCCGCGTCGTGATCTACGACGATTACATCTCGGCGTTGCGGTGGAACGGGGACGCGGCGGCGCAAGCTGCACGTGAGATCCCGATGGACGCCATGGTCCCGTCGTGTCCGGAATGGACGATGCGCGACCTCGTCCACCATCTCGGCTCGCACCACCGATGGGTCGCGGGGAACCTCGATCAGCCACCCGACGGCAAAGCGTTCAAGCAGCGCGAAGAACCTCCTGCCGACGAGGCGATCCCGGACTGGCTGGAGAGTGGCGCCGAGATGCTCGCGACCAAACTCGCCTCGACGGACCCGGCGAAACCGTGCTGGACGTGGGTTCCCTTCGACGACAGTGTTGGGTTCTGGGCCCGGCGCACGACGCAGGAGACCGCCATGCACCGCTGGGATGCCCAGAACGCCGGCGTGGCGGCGGATGCCATCGATGCCGAGCTCGCGGCCGACGGCGTCGACGAGTACCTCGGGATCCTCGGCGCGTTCCGCGGTCGACGCTTTCCCGAGGGGTCGATCCATCTCCACAGCACCGACACGCCGGGGGAGTGGCTGGTACGACTCGACGCCGAGGGGATCCAGCTCACCCGCGAGCACGCCAAGGGCGACGTCGCCGTGCGCGGTCCCGCGTCCGACGTGCTACTCGTCCTCATGGGGCGCAAGACCATGGACGCCGTCGACCTGTTCGGCGAGGTCCCGCTCTTCGAGCGGTTCCGTAAGCACGCGAGCTTCGGTTAGGGCTCCAGCGCGTTGCGCAGCACGTCGATGACGTGCTCACGTCGTGTTGCGAGCATCGCGGGACCCAACGGATCGGCGCCGAGCAGCGACGTGATCAACGGCGCGTCCGAGAGATACGAGAGCACGGCGCCGTAGCCTGTGAGGAGCAGTTGCCGCGCGTCGTAACGTCGTAGCCGGCCGGCGTCCATCTCGCGCTCGAGAAACTCGGTTCCGCGCTCGAACAGAGGCTTCAACATCGTTCCCAGCTCCGCCGACAGCATCGGGCCGCCTTCGAGAGCCTCCCACCGGGCTAGGCGGACGAACTCGGGGCGTTCCTCGAAGAAGAGGAACGCAGCCCGCAGCACCCGTTCGACCTGCGGCCACCCCTGCTTCTGGGGGCCGGCGATCGCCTCGTCGACGAGCGCGAACCAGTCGGCGAAGGCGTCGACGAGCACGGCCCGGTACAGGGCCTCCTTGGAAGGGAAGTGGTGCAGGAGGCTCGGGCGGCGGATGCCAACCTTGTCGGCGATGTCGTTCAGGCTCGTGCCGCTGTATCCGTGCTCGGCGAACCGGTCGAGGGCGACCTCGAGGATGAGGGCCTTCGTGCCCTGGCTGCTCTCCATCGCGACGGTCTCCATGCCGGGCGCAAGGGTACGCCGTGGCCGCCGGGATGGCGGGGACAGCTGCGTGCCGGACGTCCGGTGAAGCCGGCACGGGTTCTCTACCTACCAGTAGGTAGGCTAGCGTGCCGGGTGAGGGCGGATCTTCAGACCGCGAGGAGCCATTTGTGAACGTGCCCATTGCCGTGCTGGCCGGCCTCGTCGTGACCCAAGTCTCGATCGTCGCGACGACCGTGTACCTGCACCGCACGCTTGCCCATCGCGCGCTCACCCTACGCGGACCATCGGTGCTCTTCTGCCGCGTGCTCCTGTGGGTCACGACAGGCATGCGGCCGCGCGAATGGGTTGCGGTTCATCGCCGGCATCACGCGACATCGGACACGCCGGACGATCCCCACAGCCCGCGCGTCCTCGGGTTCTGGCGCGTGCAGCTCGCCAACGTTGGGTTGTACCGGCGAGTGGCGCGTGACGAGGTCACGGTCCGGCGCTACGCGCGGGACGTGCCGCAGGATCGGCTCGACCGCTGGTTCTTCGATCACGGCATCCTCGGGCTCGCGATCGGGATCGGGATCCTGTGCGTGACATTCGGATGGGCGACTGGATTGCTCGCGGCCGGGGTGCACGCCATGAGCTACGTGATGCTCAGCGGTGCCATCAACGCCGTCGGGCATACGCGCGGCCGTCGCCCGTATGCCAACCCGGCCGGAAACTCGCAATGGCTCGCGCTCTTCACCGCGGGCGAGGGCCTGCACAACAACCACCACGCGGCGCCGACGTCGGCCCGCTTCGCCCTTGCTCCAGGAGAGATCGACCCCGGCTGGTGGGTGACGAGCGCGCTCGTGCGTTGCCGGCAGGCGACCGTTCGCCACGACGAGGTGAAGGTCAAGCAGGTTGCCTGACGTCCGCTGGCCGGTGAGCTAGCCGGCGCTGGGCGCTGCCTCGCGCAATGCGCGGCGGGCGTCGTCGGGACCGGCGAGGAACGCCGGCGCCGGGGTCGTGACGCCGTTGGCGGCGTAGCGCTCCAGGTGCTCGCGGATTTGCACCGGCGTGCCGTGGACCACGAGCGCGTCGACGAGCTCGTCGGGGATGGCGGCCGTTGCCGCCTCTCGGTCGCCGGCCTTCCACGCGTCCCACATGGGCTGGAGCGTCTCGCCGCGGCCCAGCCAGGCATGGAACGCGGCGTAGACCGGGACGTTGAGGTAGGCGGCGATGGCGCGCTTGCCGATGAAGCGGACGGCCTCCTCGTTGTCGGTCGGGAGCACGAAGATGCGGGCGACGATCTCCTTGTCCTCGCCGACGTGTGGGACGACGGTCTTGACGTCGTCGGCGGAGAGCCAGTTGATGATGGCGCCGTCGCCTTCACGCCCGGCGAGGCGGAGCATGCCGGGCCGCAATGCGGCGACGAGGATGGGCGGGATCTCGTCGACTCGGATGCCGAGCCGGAAACCCTTCACCGCGAACGTGTCGTACTCGTGCGTGACCTTCTCGCCCGCGAGCGCAGTGCGCAGGAAACGGATCGTGTCGCGCACGCGCCGGTACGGCTCCTCGAACGGGATGTCGTTCCAGTTCTCCACGATGACGTTCGACGACGTGCCGATACCGAGCGCGAACCGTCCCGGCGCGGCTTGGACCATGCTGGCGACGGTCTCGGCGAGGGTGGCCGCGCCGCGCGTGAACGCGGGGACGATGGCGGTCCCGAGCCGGAGCGACGGCGTCCACGCCGCCGCGAGGGCGAGAGGTGTGAACGCGTCGGCGCCGCCCGACTCCGCCGACCAGAGGTCGGTGTAGCCGAGCGCGGCGATCTCCTCGAACCACTCCCGGTGCGCGTGGAGCGGGACGCCGTCGAACGGCACGGTGATGCCGTAGCGCTGCGGGACGCTCATCTGCTCTCCCCCTCGTCCGGTGCGGCCGCCCAGGCCTCTCGCGCCGCGGCGGCATCATCTTCGCCCCAGTCGCGGTGCTCGCGCACGATGGCCGACTGGCTCGCGGTCGCGAGCAATGTGCCGTCCTCGGCCCACAGGTGCACGAGGCCGTGCCCGAAGCCGTGCTCGACGGCATGGACGCGCACGTCGGCCAAGATCCACTCAGTCGGGTGCCGGGTCACGACCCGCAGCGTGTTGTCGAGGCTGTTCCCACCGGCGCGCGCGCCGAGTGCCTGCCCGACGCCGAACGGCACGAAGTCGCCCACGATTGCGAGCGCAGCCGCTGACATGTCGAGCGAGGGGAGGTGCACCCAGAGCGACGCCCGCCCGTCGCCCGGCGGGCCGGGGAGGTCGTAGATGGAGCGACCGGCGGCGAGCTTGGTCTCGAGCCGGTCCATGATTGTTCCCTCGTGTCGCGGCAGCCGGTCGCGCGGTGGGCTGTCACCCGGCGGCGGGACATCGGGCGGGATGGCCCACGACCCGGAGAGCGGGAAGTCGCGGGCGCCGAGCGCTCCGCTGACGGTGAAGATCTCCTCCCCGTCGACGCGCGCGACCGCACGCGCCTGGGACGAGCGGTGGCCGCGCACGATCTCTGTGATGGCGATCTCCACGACGGACGGTGGCCGCGCGTAGGAGAGGTACTGCGCGCTCGCCCACACCAGCGGTCGACCCGTCGTGCGCTCGAGGGCCTCGATGGCGGCGCCGAGGCCGCACCCGCCGAAGAGCGTGCCCCGGCCCGAGCACAGCGCCGGGATCACGGGAAGCTGCCAGACATCGGGGTCGTCGGTGCGCGCGAGCCCGAAGAACCGGAGGGCGTCCACGGCCCCAATCTAGGGGGCGGTGCGCGACCGACCCTTGGCAGCGAACCGGTTACGCCTGGTCGATGGCGGCGACCGCCCACGCGCGCTCGGCGCTCGGATCTTCGACTGCAAGGCGCAGCGCCCACCCGGTCGCGGGCCCGCCGCTGTCCCAGGCGTACCAGCGGAGCCGCGAGAGCGCGTCACCGAGCTCCGACGCGTCCACGGGCCACGCGTCGAGCAGGCCGGTGAGCGCGGCCCCCGCCCACCACAACGCGAACCGGCCTGCGGCCGCGCCCGGACGACGGCCGTGCGCGCCCCCGCTGGCGCCGGCCCATGCCACAGCGCGCATCCCGTCGGAGGGAACGAGCTCCGCCATCCGGATCCGGTCGCGCCCGAGCGCCGCGATCGCGGCGCGCGCGTCGCCGTTCACCGCGATCGCCTCGGCGCGCCCTTCGGACCCCTCGGTCCACGCCCGCGCCGCGTCCACGAGCGCAGCAGTCACGTCGTCGCGGACGCCGGCGGGCGGGGGCAACAGCTCGTCGACCGGACCGAGCGCGGGCGGCGGCGGGCCCGGGAAGTCGGCACCGTCAGACCGGTAGTGCGCGAGGCAGTAGTCGGGTTCCCAGGCCGCGAGGCGGAGCGGGAGCTCGAGCACGGGCGGACCTGGGAGCTCCTCGCCGGACAGGTCCTCGCCGCGGACCACGCGTTCGTGCGCGGCGAGCACCGCCGGCGGCCCGGGCGGCGCGTGGGGCGCCAGGTCGGCCCACTCGTGCGTCGACGCCGCCACCTCCGGCAGCGGGCCGGGCGCGAAACGGCCCGCGCCGTCGACGAGCATCGCGGCGGCCCAGCGTCCGGGGGCTTCGAGCGCGAGGCGGTACTCCGCGTGCGCGGCGACCGGCCAGAGCTGGCGGCCCCGGGCGATCGCCTGGTGGCACCGGTCGCGCAGCTCGACGAGCCGATCCCACTCCCGCCCCGCGCACAACGAGTCCACGAGCCGGACGAGCTCGTCGAGGTCGCCGCGGTCAACGGCGGTGGCCAGGGCGTCTGCCATCACTCCAGTACACCAAGCGCCGGCTGCGCCCGAGGTCCTTTCCGATTTGGCAGACTGTCGGCGTCAGCGGCAGGGGAGGGTCCCGGTGTTCAGAAGGTGGTTGGCGCTCCTCGTCACCGCGGCGCTCGTGGCCGCGGTCGGCGCCGTCGGGGTGAGCTCGGCGGGAGCGGAGGCCCAGCGGCGGGCGGCGAAGCCCTACGACAGCATCCTCAAGACGTCGATCGAAGACATCCAAGACTTCTGGTCCGCGCAGATGCCCGCGGTCTACGGCGTCCGATATCAGGTGCTGCCGCAGAGCCAAATCCACGCGTACACGTCGAAGACCGACATGCCGTCGATCACCGAGTGCGCCGAAGGCGGCGCTACGTACAAGGACTACAAGCACAACGCGTTCCACTGCCCGCTCGACATGACCGTCAACTACGACAACGAGGACCTGTTCCCGGGCCTGTACAAGGAGTTCGGCGCGTTCACGCTCGCGCAGGTGCTGTCGCACGAATGGGGTCACGTGATCCAGACCCAGACGGGAACCGAGTTTCCCGCTCCCGTGCTCGCCGAGCAGCAGGCCGACTGCTTCGCCGGCGCATGGGTCGAGCACGTCGACAGCGGCGACAGCAAGCTGCTCGAGCTCGATCCCGGTGACCTCGACAAAGGCCTCGCCGGCATGCTCGAGTTCGCCGACCCGCCCGGCGGCGACCCGACGAACGAGAGCTCGCACGGGTCGGGCTTCGACCGGGTCAGCGCGTTCCAGGAGGGCTTCGAGGGCGGTGCCCAACGCTGCGCCCAATACACGGAGAACCCGCCCCTGATCCAGGAACTGCCGTTCCAGAGCGCGACGGGCGCGCTCCAAGGCGGCGACCTCCCGTTCAAGGACGTCCTGCCGACGACCAAGCAGGACCTCGACTCTTACTGGGGCCAGTTCACGTTCGGCGGCCAGCCGTACCAGACCGTGAGCGACGTGGTCTCCTACAACCCGAAGGACAAGGGCTCGCTCCCCAAGTGCCCCGGGTTCAAGACGAGTGAGTACAAGGACACGATCCTCTACTGCCAAGACGGGGACTTCGTCGCCTACGACCGCAACCTCGTCCGCAGCGTCTACGGCGAGTTCGGTGACTTCGCCGTCGCCGTGCTCGTCGGGAACGCGTGGGCGTCGGCGATGCAGACGCGCCTCGACATCACGGGCGACGACAAGACGATCGCGTTGCAAGCCGACTGCCTCACGGGGGCGTGGGTGGGCAGCGTGCCGATCGACGAGGAGGGCACCGAGGCAGCCCGCGGCGGGCCCGAGACGCGCGAGGCGGCGTTCTCGCTCTCGCCAGGTGATCTCGACGAGGTGGTGCAGTCGTTCCTTGCCTTCGGGAACCCCGCCGAGGACAAGGCGCTGGGCACGCCGTTCGAGCGGATGGAGGCGTTCCGGCTCGGGTTCCTCCAGGACGAGCAGTCCTGCCTGGACCTGACCGGCAGCTGACCGGCTATCTCACGCGCCGAGCCCCTCCAGCCGGCGGAGGAACGCGCCCGCGCCCTCGGTGGTGGCGCCGAGCGTGGTGACGCGGCCGACGAGGTCGCGGTCGGATGTCGCCACGAGCACCTCGGCCGGCTCCGCGTCGCCGCGCACGAGCTCGACGATCCGGTCGTCCGCCGCGTCCCGGCCACGCCGCCGCGCGTAGCGGACGTCGACGCGCTCGTGCTCACCCTCCGCCACGTCCGCGATCGGCCGTCCGTCGAGCACGAGCGTGAACGCGTCGCCGGACCGAGCGGAAGCGTGTTGCAACCGACGCAGCAGGCGCCGGGCGGCGCCGTCGCGGTCGCGCCACCAGCCGTCGGGCCGCGTTCCGATCACGTTCATGCCGTCGACGATGATGCGAGTCATCAGTTGACGGAAGGATGCGGCGGGGCGGTGGCGAACATCGCGAGGCGGCCGCCCTGCCGGCGCAGGACCGAGGCCCAGAGACCGCCCGGCTCCGACGTGAAGACGTCGTCGGGCGCGGCGTCGACGACGAACCAGCCGCCTGCGTCGAGCTCGCTGTCGAGCTGACCGCCGGACCACCCCGCGTACCCGGCGAAGACGCGCAGGGTCTGTACCTCGACGTCCAGGTCGACGGGATCGCGCCCGAGGTCGATCGTCCCCAGGGGGCCGAACAGCGGCGCCCAGCCTTCGGTGTCGTCGGACGTGCCGGCACGCGCCAGGCCGATGGCGGCCTCCGGCGACACCGGCCCGCCGACGAACACGACATTGGGGTCCGATGCGAGCGGGCTCCAGTCGGGCAGGGTCTCGCCGACGACGGTCTCGCTGGGCCGGTTCAACACGACGCCGAGCGCCCCGTCGTCGCTGTGCTCGAGGACGAGCAGCACGGTGCGGAAGAAGTTGGGGTCGTACAGAGTCGGCGTGGCGACGAGCAGCTGCCCGCGGACTGATTCGCTCACCCGTCGATGATGGCCCGCGGCGGCCGCGGGGGTTACGCAGGCCCTGATTAGCCTTTGCTGCCGTGGCGTTCCGAGGGTGGCCGGCCGAGGCGATCGAGTTTTACGAAGGCCTCGAGGCCGACAACTCCAAGACGTATTGGAACGAGCACAAGACGATCTACGAGGAGCTCGTGCGCGGCCCGATGGAGCAGCTCCTCGCCGAGCTCGCACCGTCGTTCGGGGAGGGCAGGATCTTCCGCCCCTACCGCGACGTCCGCTTCAGCAAGGACAAGTCGCCGTACAAGACCGCCATCGCCGGCACGCTCGCCAAGGGCGGCTACATCCAATTCTCGGCGGACGGGCTCGGCGTCGGTTGCGGGCTCTACATGCCCGCTCCCGATCAGCTCGATCGGTTTCGCAAGGCGGTGGCCGACGACCGCAGCGGCCGGGCGTTGGTCGCCATCGTTTCGAAGGCGCGCGGCGCGGGCATCGAGGTCAGCGCGCACGACGTGCTGAAGACCGCGCCGCGCGGTTACCCGAAGGACCATCCCCGCATCGAGTTGCTTCGCTACAAGGGCATCATCAACTGGAAGCAGTGGCCGGTCGGCGCGTGGCTGGGCACGCGCAAGGCGAAGGACCGGGTGGTGGAGTTCCTGCGGGCGTCGAAGCCGCTGAACAACTGGCTCGACAAGCGCGTCGGTCCGTCGGAGCTCGCCGACGAGCGATAACTCGTGGCCGCCGCCGACCTGGCGCTCGGTGCGAGCAGTTGACACTTCGACCCCCGATATTCGGGACAACTGTCAACTGCTCGGGGTCTGGTGGAGGTGGCGGGAGTCGAACCCGCGTCTTCCGAGTCCGCAACGGGGCTTCTCCGAGCGCAGCCGGTGAGAAGATCTCGGGCCACTGCCGCTCACCGGCGGCCTGCGGTGACCCCAGCCTCACTGCGATGTCCCGCCGGGCCGCGAGGCCCGTCCCGGCGGTGAGCCGCTCTTGATGACGTCCGCTCTCCGGCCGAGCGGCGGGGCCGGAACGGACGCACTACCTATTCCTAGGCAGCGAGTGCGAGGTTTGAATCCTCGGCATTTGTTTGGTTTCCCGGCTCTTTTACGACGCTCCGGGGACGTCGGCTCGCTTCACCCGCTTTGGTCCTCAGAATCGAAGCCAGTCACCCCCTTGGTGTGAGGCTCCAGTGTACCGGCGGGGTCTTCGTGTCCTTGGCGGAACACGACGAGGGCGGGCATCGTTCCTGTACGTGATGGGACGCAGCAGCATTCGTCTGGGTCGGATCTTCGGGATCCCGGTGGGGCTCGACTGGAGCCTGCTCGTCATCGCGGGGCTGCTCACGTTCAGCCTGGCCGCGGACCAATTCCCGGCCGAGTTCCCCGGCGAGGCGGTCGGCGCGTACTGGGTCGTGGGCCTGGCCACCGCCGCGCTGTTCTTCGCCTCCGTGCTCGCCCACGAGCTCGCCCACTCGGTCGTCGCCCGGCGCCACGGCGTCGAGGTCGACGGCATCACGCTCTGGATGCTCGGCGGCGTCGCCAAGCTGGGTGGCGAGTCACCGTCGGCACGAGCTGAGCTCCTCATCGCCGCCGCCGGTCCCGCGACGAGCGTCGGGCTCGCCGTTGGGTTCGGCGCGGCCGCCGTCGCGGTGACCACGCTCGGCGCTCCGGGTCTCGTCGGCTCCGGGTTGGCGTGGCTCGCGCTCATCAACGCAGTCCTGGTCGTCTTCAACCTCATCCCCGCCGCCCCGCTCGACGGCGGCCGAATCCTCGCGGCGCTGCTCTGGTTCCATCACGGCAACCGCTACCGCGCGGCCGCCACCGCAGCTCAGGTCGGAGTGGTGTTCGGTTGGCTGCTCGTCGGCGTTGGTGCGCTCGGGTTCTTTGCCGGCATCGGCTTCGGCAGTCTGTGGACTGCGCTCATCGGCTGGTTCCTGATCAACGCGGCGCGCGCCGAAGGCGAGATGGCGCGCTCGAAGCTCGCCTTCGGCGACGTGCACGTCGCCGACGTGATGACGGCAGATCCCCCTCGCGCCCGTGGATGGCTCACGGTCGAGGGCTTCCTGACCGACGATGCCCCTCGCCTGCACGAACCCGTCGTCCCTGTCGAGAGCTTCGACGGCACCATTGCCGGACTGGTCAACGTCGACACGCTGCGAGCCGTGCCTCCGCACGAGCGGGCGATGCGGCGCGTCGCGGACTACACCGTGCCGCTGTCGAGGATGCGCACCGCGCGACCGGACGACAAGCTCGCCGACGTCATGACGCGCCCGGGACGCGCTCGGGTGGACCACGTGGTCGTCTTCGACGGCGATCGCCTCGTCGGCATCGTCGCGCCCTCGGCGGTCGCGTCGTTGCAGGCCGTCAGTCGCGCAACCCCTTGAGCGCCCGCTCGGCTTCGCGTTTCGCGTCCCGCTCCGCGATCGTCCGCCGCTTGTCGTAGGCGCGCTTACCCTTCGCGACGGCGAGCTCGACCTTGGCCCGACCGTCCTTGAAGTAGACGCGTAGTGGCACGAGGGTCACGCCCTTCTCGCCGGTGGCGCGGGCGAGCGTGTCGATCTGCTTGCGGTGCAGGAGGAGCTTCCGGCGTCGCGTCGGCTCGAGCTCGGCCCGAGAGAACTCGTACGGCGAGATGTGCATGCTGTGGAGCCACACCTCGCCGTCCTCGACCCGGGCGTAGGCGTCCTGCAGGTTGGCGCGCCCGGCGCGGATCGACTTGACCTCCGACCCCGCGAGCATGATCCCGCACTCGAACGAGTCGAGCACGAGGTAGTCGTACCGGGCGCGCCGGTTCCTGATGACGATCGAGTCGACAGGGCGCCCCATGAGGCGACTGTATAGATTTCCGCCATGGCGGCCTCTGGCTCGATCCTCGGCAACCCCGTCCGGCGCACCGAGGATCCGCGGATCCTGCGCGGTGACGCCGGCTACTTCGACGACCTCGAGGTCGAGGGTCTCCTCCACGTCACGTTCGTCCGCTCGACGATGGCCCACGCGCGCGTCGAGTCGGTCGACACCGCCGAGGCGACGTCGATGCCCGGAGTCGTCGCGGTCTACGCGGCCGACGACCTCGAACTCGAGCCGCTGCAGGGATTCGCGATGGTCCCGGCGGCGCTCTCTCGGCCGCCGCTCGCGCACGGCGTGGTGCGCTTCGTCGGCGACATCGTCGCCGTCGTCGTGGCCGAGACTTCCGGCCAGGCGGTCGACGCCGCCGAGATGGTGATCGTCGACTACGACCCCTTGGAGACGGTGATCGATCCCGAGGCCGCGCTGGCCGACGACGCGCCCGTCGTGTTCCCGGAGCACGGCTCGAACCTCGCCATCGAGTTCAACTTCGGCGAGGACCCCTCGATCCTCGACGACGCCGAGGTCGTGGTGACGGGCCGGTTCCTGAACCAGCGGCTGGCGCCGGTGCCGATGGAGCCGAACGGAATCCTCGTCCAGCCCGACGGCGACGAGGCGATGACCGCATACGTCCCGACCCAGAATCCGCACGGCGTGCGTGACCCGCTGGCGGGCATGGTCGGCCTCGAGGAGGACCAGATACGCGTGGTCGCGCCCGCGGTGGGCGGGGGCTTCGGCGCCAAGGCCGGGATGTATGCCGAGTTCGCGATCACCGCCGTCGCGGCCAAGAGGCTCGGGCGCCCGCTGAAGTGGACCGAGACCCGCTCCGAGAGCATGGTCGCCATGACGCACGGCCGCGGGCAGGTTCAGAACATCGAGCTCGGCCTCAAGCGCGACGGCACGTTCACCGCGCTGCGCGGCCGGATCGTGTGCGACGCCGGCGCCTATCCGGTGATCGGCGCGTTCCTGCCGTATCTCACCCGAACGATGGGGCAGGGCGTGTACCGCATCCCGAAAGTCGAGCTCAACGCCAAGAGCGCGATCACCAACACCACGCCGACGAGCGCGTACCGGGGCGCCGGTCGGCCCGAGGCCGCTGCGCTCCTCGAGCGCATCGTCGACATGGCGGCCGCCGAGCTGGGGCGAGATCCCGTCGAGCTGCGCAAGCAGAACTTCCTCCGACCCGACGAGTTCCCGCTGACCACCGTCACCGGCGCCAACTACGACGTCGGGGAGTACGCCAAGGCGCTCGACGAGGCGTGCCGCGTCGCCGGCTACGAGGAGCTCCGCCGCGACCAGGCGGCGCGCCGGGAGCGCGGCGACGCCACGCAGCTCGGTATCGGGATCTCGGTGTACGTCGAGGTGACCGCGGGCGGGTTGTTCCAGGAGTACGCGTCGGTCGAGGTGAACACGGACGGGTCCGTCACCGCCACCGTCGGCACCTCGGCGCACGGCCAGGGCCACGAGACGGCGTTCAAGATGATCGTGTCGGAGCTGCTCGGCGTGCCGATGGACGCGGTCACCGTCGTGCAGTCCGACACCGCGCTCGTTCCCCGTGGCAGCGGCACCATGGGCTCGCGCTCGCTCCAGATCGCCGGGAGCGCGCTGCACAAATCCAGCGAGATCGTCGTCGACAAGGCGAAGGAGCTCGCCGCGCACCTCCTCGAAGCCGATGTCGCCGACATCGTCGTGCACGAGGAGGGCGGCGTGGGCGTGGCGGGCGCGCCCGCGCGAGCGCTCACCTGGGCGCAGCTCGCGCTGGCCGCGGGCGACGACGCCAAACGCCCTGCCGACATGGAACCCGACCTCCGGGCCGAGCTCGACTTCAACCAGGGGGAAGCGACGTACCCGTTCGGCGCCCACATCGCGGTCGTCGAGGTCGACACCGAGACCGGGCACGTCGAGCTGGTGCGTCACGTCGCCGTCGACGACTGCGGACGCGTCTTGAACCCGCTGCTCGTCGCCGGCCAGCAGCACGGCGGCATCGCACAGGGCGTCGCCCAGGCGCTGTACGAAGGCGTCGTGTACGACGCTGACGGGAACCCGCAGACCGCCAACCTCATGGACTACGCGATGCCGAGCGCGGCCGAGTTCCCCAGCTTCGAGGCGTCGAACACGGAGACGCCGACCCCGCTGAACCCGCTGGGCGCCAAGGGCATCGGCGAGGCGGGGACGATCGGCTCGACGCCCGCGGTGCAGAACGCGGTCGTTGACGCGCTCTCCGTTTACGGGATCCGCCACCTCGACATGCCGCTCACGTCCGAGCGGGTGTGGCAGGCGATCCGCGCCGCCGCCGGCTGAGGCGCATGGGCTTCGCGGCGCCGACGCTCCGGCTCACGGAGGCCCAGTACCGCACGATCGTCGGTCACTGCTACGACGGCCTGCCCGACGAGGCGTGTGGCTTGCTCGCCGGGCCCGTGGACGGAGCCGGCGAGCCCATCGGAACGGTGACCGCGGTGTACCCGAGCCGCAACGCCGACGCCTCCGCGCGCACGTACACGGTCGACTCTCGCGACCTGCTGCGAGCGATGCGCGACGCCGAGAGCCGTGGAGAAGAGATCGTCGGCGTGTGGCACTCGCACACGCACACCGACGCGTATCCCTCCGAGACCGACGTGAAGCAGGCGCCCGACCCCGTGTGGGTCTACGTGATCGTGAGCCTGCGGGACGGCGAGCCGGTGCTGCGCGCCTACCGGATCCGCGACGGCGAGATCGCCGAGTGCCAGGCGGTTCGCGACGCCTGACCGCGAATCCCGACCCATCAGGTCGGACTTGTACACTTGCGCCGTGCCCGTCGAGGTCCGCCTCCCGACGCTCCTGCGCCCGCACGCCGACGGCGCCTCGTCGGTGACCGCCACCGGTGCGACCGTCGGCGACGTGCTCGCCGACCTCGCCGCCCGCTACCCGGGCCTGTCGGACCAACTCGTCGACGACGCCGGCAGCATTCACAAGTTCGTCAACGTGTACCGCAACGACGACGACGTCCGGTACCTCGATCAGCTCGACACGAAGCTGACCGACGGCGACGTGGTCTCCATCCTCCCCGCGGTCGCGGGCGGATAGGGCGGGGGCCTGATGGCCCGATACGAGTCGATCCTCCAGGTCATCGGCGACACACCGCTCGTCGGCGTCCATGCGCTGTCGCCGAACCCCGACGTGCGCATCTACGCCAAGCTCGAAGGGCAGAACCCCGGCGGCTCGATGAAGGACCGCATCGCGCTGCGCATGGTCGAGGTTGCCGAGCGCGACGGGGTGCTGACGCCGGGCGACACGATCCTCGAGCCGTCGTCGGGCAATACGGGCATCGGGCTCGCGCTCGTGGCGCGCATGAAGGGCTACCGGTTGCGGATCGTCCTGCCCGAGAACGTGTCGGAGGAGCGGCGGCAGATGCTCGAGATCTTCGGCGCCGAGGTGGTCCCGTCGCCGGGGGAGGAGGGCAGCAACGGCGCGATCCGAATGGCGGAGAAGCTCTCGGCTGAGGACCCGTCGCTCGTGATGCTGTTCCAGTACGGCAACCCCGCGAACCCCGACGCGCACTACAGGACGACCGGCCCGGAGATCCTGCGCGACTGCCCAGAGGTCGACGTGTTCGTCGCCGGGCTCGGGACCAGCGGCACGCTCATGGGTGTCGGCCGATACCTCAAGGAACAGAATCCCGACGTGCGCGTCGTCGCCGTCGAGCCACCCGCTGGGGAGCTCGTTCAGGGGCTGCGTTCGCTCGAGGATGGTTTCGTGCCGCCGATCTTCGATCCCGCGGTGCTCGACCGGAAGTTCATCGTGCGGGCGCGCGAGTCGATCGAATGGACACGGCGCCTGCTCGACGAGTGCGGAATCTTCGCCGGCATCTCGTCGGGGGCGGTCGTCGCCGGCGCGGCCAAGATGGCGGCGACGATGGACGCGGGGACGATCGTCACCCTGATCCCCGACGGGGGATGGAAGTACCTCTCGTCGGGCGCCTGGACCGACGACATCGACGTCGTCACCGAGCGGGCCAACCGGATCAACTACTGGTAGCGGAGTCGCATCGGCGACCCGCCACGTGCCGGATGTCACCCCTCACCCGCCTGGCAGTACGGGTGAGGAAAGATGGTGAGTCGTGGCGACTGACGCCGACATCGCACGCGCCGTCGACGCCCTCAGGCGCGGCGGCCTGGTGGCGTTCCCCACCGAGACCGTGTACGGGCTCGGTGCCGACGCCGCCGACCCGGACGCGCTCGCTCGGCTTTTCGCGGTCAAGGGCCGCCCGGCCGAGCACCCGGTGATCGTGCACGTGGCCGAGCCTGAACAGCTCGCCGATTGGGCGGCCGACGTGCCCCCCGCGGCGCGGCTGCTCGCCGACGCGCTCTGGCCCGGGCCGCTCACCTTGGTCGTCCCGCGTGCTGCGCGCGTTCCCGATGGTGTCACGGGCGGCGGCAACACCGTGGGTGTGCGAGTGCCCGACCAGCCCGCGGCGCTCAGGCTGTTGCGCGCGTTCGGAGGCGGGATCGCCGCTCCGTCGGCGAACCGGTTCGGCCGCGTGAGCCCGACCACCGCCGCCGACGTGCGCGCCGACCTCGGCGACGACGTCGACGTCGTGCTCGACGACGGCCCGTGCCGCGTCGGCCTCGAGTCGACCATCGTCGACTGCACCGGCGACGAGCTCGTGATCTTGCGTCCGGGTGCCGTGACGCGCGAGCGAATCGAAGCGGTGTCGGGGCAGCCGGTGGCGATCGCTCGCGACGGTCTCGTACGCGCGCCCGGGACGCTCAAGTCCCACTACGCACCGGAGGCGACCGTGCTGCTGGTCGACCGGGACGCGGTTCCGGACCGCGCCGCCGCTTTCGCCGCCGCCGGGCAGCAGGTGGCGGTGTTGGCCGAAGAGCCGCGCCCGAGGCTGCCTGCGGGGGTGATCGTGCTGGCCCCGCCCGAAGACGTCGACGACTACGCGCGGGTGCTGTACGCCCGCCTGCGCGAAGTGGACCGGAGGGGCGTCGACGTCTTGCTCGCGGTGCCGCCATCGGACGCCGGCGTCGGCACGGCGGTCGCGGACCGTCTCCGGCGCGCAGCGGGACGGGACATGTCGTGAGCGACCGGCCGATCGGCGTGATCGACTCCGGGCTCGGCGGACTCACCGTGCTACGCGCGCTCATCGACCTGTTGCCCGACGAGCCTGTCGTCTACTTCGGCGACACCGGGCGCTTCCCGTACGGCCCGAAGCCGGATCGCGACGTCGTGAAGTACGTCTTCGAGATGGCCGACCTGCTCGCGGAACAGGACACCAAGATGCTCGTCGTCGCGTGCAACCGCGCGTCGTCGGTCGCTCTCGACGCCCTGCGCGACGCGTACGACATCCCGGTCATCGGCGTCATCGAGCCCGGCCTGCGCGCCGCCATCTGCGCCACCGAGTCGGGTCGCATCGGGGTGATCGGAACCGTTGGGACGATCGCGTCGGGTGCGTACCAGCGCGCCGCAGAGGCGACCGGCGCCGGGATCGAGCTGACGTGCGCGGCGTGCCCGGGGTTCGCGGAGTTCGTCGAAGTCGGCGACGTCGACTCCGAGGAGGTGCACGTGCTGGCGGAGCGGCTGCTCGCGCCGGTGCGGGACGCCGGGGTCGACACCCTGGTCCTCGGGTGCACGCACTACCCGCTGCTGGCCCGCACGATCGGCGACGTGATGGGGCGAGAGGTCGTCCTTGTCTCGAGCGCCGACGAGACCGCATTCGAGACGCGCACCCTGCTCGGCGGCGCCGGCCACACCCGCGGACGGGGAGCAGAGCCGCCTCGTCGCGTCTTCGTCACGAGCGGTGATCTGGCGACCTTCCGCACCCTGGGCGCACGGTTCCTCGGTCCGGAGGTCGAGAACGTGGAGGCGTGGGAGTGGAGCTGACGGTGCTCGGGTGCTCGGGCTCGTACGGCGCGCCGCCGGTCGGCGCGTGTAGCGGCTACCTCGTGCGCGGCGGCGGTGCCGCGGTGTGGGTCGACTGCGGCAACGGGACCCTCCCGCACCTCATGCAACACGCGTCGATCGACGACCTCACCGCCGTCGTCCTCACCCACCAGCATCCCGACCACTGCGCCGACATCTACGGTCTCCACGTGCTTATGCGGTACGGGCTCGAGCGCGCCGGGCTCCCGGTGTTCGCGCCCGAAGGCCTGGAGGAGCGCCTCGGCGGCCTCATTGACGACTGGGGTGACACGTTCGACTGGAAGGTGGTCGGCGACGGCGATGGGATCGAGCTGTCCGACATGTCGCTCCGGTTCTCGCGCACCGATCACCCGCCGCCGACATACGCCGTCGAGCTCGCCGCCGACGGGAAGCGGCTCGCCTACACAGCCGACACCGGGCCCGGCTGGACCGTCGACGCGTTCGGAGCCGGAGCCGATCTCGTCCTGTCCGAGGCGACGTACCAGGAGGGGCACAAGGGCGTGCCCTGGCACCTGAGCGCGCACGAAGCCGGGCGCGCCGCTCGGGACGCCAAGGCGTCCCGCTTGATCCTGACGCACCTGTGGCCGATGCTCGACCGCGTCGCGTCGGTCAAGGAGGCGACCGAAGCGTTCGGTGAGCCCGTCATGCTGGCGACGCCACATCTCGTGACGCGCGTGTAGCGCGCGTGTAGAGGGGAGCATCTGGGGATGGGTATTCGAAAGGACGGGCGCGAGCCCGACGAGCTCCGGCCCGTGCTGTTCGTACGTGACTTCACGGAGTTCGCGACCGGGTCGGCGCTGGTCGACTTCGGTCGCACACGTGTGCTGTGCACGGCGTCGCTCGAAGAGCGGGTGCCGCCGTGGCTCCGCGGCACGGGGAAGGGCTGGGTCACCGCCGAGTACTCGATGCTCCCGGGCTCGACGGTGGAGCGGTCGAATCGCGAAGCTGCCCGGGGCCGTCAGTCGGGTCGAACCCAGGAGATCCAGCGGCTCATCGGCCGGTCGCTGCGAGCCGTCACCGATCTCGAGGCTTGTGGCGAGCTGCAGATCACGGTCGACTGCGACGTGCTCCAAGCCGACGGCGGCACGCGCACCGCCGCGATCTGCGGCGGATACGTCGCGCTGCACGACGCGTTCTCGCGCATGGTGGCAGCGGGCACGGTGCCGGCACATCCCATCGGCGACACGTGCGCCGCGATCTCGGTCGGGGTCGTCGACGCCCTCCCGCACCTCGACCTCGACTACTCGGAGGACGTGCGCGCGGAAGTCGACATGAACGTCGTCATGACCGGCGCGGGGCGGTTCATCGAGGTGCAGGGCACCGCCGAGGGGACACCCTTCTCTCGCTCCGAGCTCGACGACATGCTCGGGCTCGCCGAGAAGGGCATCACGGAGATCTTCGAGCTCCAGAAGGCGACGCTCGCCGAACCACCGGCGCCGCGCCCGTCGTGACGACGTTCGTCCTCGCGACCGCCAACCCCGACAAGGCCCGCGAAATCGTCGAGGTGCTCACCGTGGTCGCCCCCTCGGTCGAGCTCCTGCCGCGACCGCCCGAGGTCCCCGACGTCGACGAGGTCGGCGAGACGCTCGAGGACAACGCCCGCATGAAAGCCGTGGCGCTGGCCGCGGCCACGGAGCTGCCGGCGGTCGCCGACGACACCGGACTGCACGTCGACGCGCTCGACGGCGCGCCCGGGGTGCAGACCGCCCGCTACGCGGGGGAAGACGCGACCTACACCGACAACGTCGCCAAGCTGCTCGCCGCGCTCGACGGGTTGCCGCTCGAGCAACGCGGCGCGAGGTTCGTCACCGTGGCCGTCGCCCGGTGGCCCGACGGTCTCGAGGTCGCGGCCCTGGGAGAGGTGGAAGGCATCATCACGACTTCCGCGCGCGGGGAGGAAGGATTCGGCTACGACCCGGTGTTCGTGCCGCTCGAGGGAGACGGGCGTACGTTCGGGGAGATGACCGGCGAGGAGAAGCACGTCCTGTCCCACCGGGCACGCGCGTTCCAGACGCTGGCGCAGGGGGTACGCGTGGTCCAGGAGACCGAAGGGCGGTAGCCGATGGCCGTCATCGACGTCGCCGGGTTCGTCGCCGACCTCAAGGACCACGCCGTCGAGCACGGCTTCCACGTGCACGACGAGCGCCACTTCGTCGAGAGCTACTCGCTGCGTCAGACGTGGGAAGTCGATATGCACCCCGAGGAGGGCTGCGAGGGTCCCGTCGACCTGTATCTGTCGCTCGAGGTCGATCCCCGCGTCCTGCTCGGCTTCGAGGACGCGGTGATCGGGCGTCCCGACAGCGACGACCCGCCCGACGACTTCCACTTCCCGGTGAACTTCACGTGGGCGCTGCCGCCGCTGCCGCACGGGCCCGACCTGCTCCTCCTCGCGACCGAGCTCGCCGGGCTGGGAGGGCCGGACCTGCCACTCGAGGTGTCGGCGATCGACTCGATCCCCGCGGCTACCGACGCGCCCGAGCGTTCCCTCCGCATCGTGGCCCACCAGCGCGTGTCGTTGCTGCACATCCGCGACGGCGACGCCGTGTCGTGCGACATGCTCGAGCGCTGCCTCGCGGTGAGCCGCTACCTGCTCGCGGGCGCGCCGGACTGGCTGTCCTGAACGCCGCGAGAGCCGCGCTCGGGCGCTTCGGTACCCTGATGACATGCCGATGCGCGTTGACTGCCGCCACTACGAGAGCCGGACGTACCCGGGCGGCGAGACCGTCCGAAAGTGCCGCCTCGACCTCGCGCCCGAGGCGCCGTGGCGCTGCCCCGACGACTGCCCCGCATTCGAGATGCGCCGCATGGACGCCGGCTGGCAGTACGGGAGCCTGAGCGACGCGGCGAGGGCCCCCGAGTCCGAGCCCGAGGGCAGCGACGTGGCGGCGCTGCTCGACGCGGCCGAGGACATCGTGAACACGGCGGCGCCGGAAGTCCTGTCCGAGTTCGAGAAGAAGAGCCGCAAGAAGCGCCGCTTCCGCCGCAAGAAGAAGTAGACGCGCCCTGCACCTCCACAGCATCACGTTCGACGCCGCCGATCCGAAGGCGCTCGCCGACTTCTGGGCCGATGTCACGGGCTACTCGGTCGAGACCGTCAGCGACTTCGTCGCCATCCTCGCCGGTGACGGGTCGGTCGGGCCGGGCCTGATGTTCATCAAGGTCCCCGAGGGCAAGACGGCCAAGAACCGCATGCACGTCGACCTCGGCGCGCCCGACCTCGACGCGGAGACGGAACGCGTGCTCGGACTCGGGGCTGAGCTCGTCGGCCGCTACGACGAGTACGGCGTCACGTGGGCGAGCTTCCGGGATCCCGAGGGCAACGAGTTCTGCATCGGGCTGCACGAGCCGCCGTCGCACTGACCGCTCGGACGACGCGGTGCGAGCGGAGGGACTCGAACCCCCAAGCCCCGAAGGGCACCGGCTCCTAAGGCCGGCGCGTATGCCAGTTCCGCCACGCTCGCTCGCCCTGATTCTCCCACTCCGCGGCCGCGATAGCGTGCGAAAAGACACGAAGGAGGGCGCATGGGCAAGCAGGTCCCGATTGTCGACTACCTCGTGCTCGATGACGGCGCGCCCTACCTGGTCGCCAACAAGTGCGACGCGTGCGGCGCGCTCTACTTTGACCGTCGCAATGCGTGCGCGAAGTGCAGCGGCCGGACGTTCTCGAAGCAGCGGCTCGCGGACGCTGGGAAGGTGCGCAGCTTCACGATCGTGCACCGCGCCGCGCCGGGCGTCCCGACGCCGTACGTGTCGGCGATCGTCGACCTCACCGATGGCGGGGTCGTGAAGGCCAACCTGCTGAACGTCGAACCGAGCCCGGACCAGCTGCGCTTCGGGATGGACGTCCGCCTGGCGACGACGGTCGCCGGAGTCGACGACGAGGGAACCGAGGCGGTCCAGTTCGGCTACGAGCCGGTCTGAGGAACGAAGGAGCACGCGATGGCTGAAAGCGACGTCTGGATCCTGGGCGCGTCGATGACCAAGTTCGGGCGGTATCCCGACAAGGACCTCATCGACCTGGGTGCGGAGTCGGCGCTCGCCGCCCTCGACGACGCCGGCGTCACGATGGCCGACATGGACGTCATGGGCGCCGGGAACCTCATGGAGGCGGCGAGCGGCGTCGGCCAGCGCATCCAGAAGCAGGTGGGCCAGAACGGCGTCCCCGTCTACAACGTCGCCAACGCGTGCGCGACCGGCGCCACCGCCATCCGCTGCGTGTACATGGCGATCAAGTCGGGCGAGGCCGACATGGGCATCGCCGTGGGCCTGGAGAAGATGGGCAAGGCCGGGTTGCTCGGCAGCGCCCCCCGCTCCGACAAGAACGTGTACGAGCCGTCGGGTCGGTACGGGTCGGTGATGAGCGTCGAGGGCCGGGTCGGCACCACGCTCATGCCCGGCGTGTTCGCGCAGGCGGGCATGGAGTACGCGAACGATCACGGTGGCGTCGGCTTCGAGCAGTTCGCCAAGGTCGCCGAGAAGAACCACGCCCACTCCACCCTCAACCCGCTCGCGCAGTATCAGAAGCAGTTCTCGCTCGACGAGGTGATGAGCGCCGAGATGATGGCGTACCCGAACACGCTGCTGATGTGCTGTCCCACGGGCGACGGCAGCGCGTCGCTCGTGCTCGTGTCCGAGGAGAAGCTCCAGAGCCTGTCCGACGACCAGCGGAAGCGCGCGGTGAAGATCTCGGCGTCCGTGATGACCTCCGACCCGTGGACCGAGACCGACCAGGTGCAGCCGGATGTCAACACGCTCACGCGCGACGCCGCCAATCAGGCGTACGAGACCGCGGGTGTCGACCCGGCCGACCTCGACCTCGTCGAGCTGCACGACTGCTTCGCCACCGCCGAGCTCATTCACTACGACAACCTCGGGCTGTGCAAACCGGGGGAGGCGGGCAAGTTCATCGACGAGCGCGGCCCGTGGCGCGACGGCGATACGCCCGTGAACGCGTCGGGTGGTCTCATCTCGAAGGGCCATCCGCTCGGCGCGACCGGCGTCGCCAACCTGTACGAGGTCGCGACGCATCTGCGAGGCGAGGCCGGCGACCGCCAGATCGACGGCGCCAAGGTCGGACTGACGCACGTGATCGGGCTCGGCTCCGCGTGCGCCGTGCACGTCCTCGAGAAGGCCACCGTTTGACGCCGTTGGGTCACAAACCGGTGCTATAGACACGGTTTCTGACCCAACGCACGCAGGAAGGTTCACGATGCTGCAGCCCGGTATCGAAGCTCCGGACTTCACCGTCGCGGACCAGGACGGCAATCAGGTCACGCTCTCGGACGAGCGCGGCCGTTGGGTGCTGCTCTGGTGGTACCCGATGGCCGACACCCCCGGTTGAACGATCGAGGGGAAAGGCCTGCGTGACCAGGCCGCTGACTACGAGGCAATGGACTGCGAGATCCTCGGGATCAGCTTCGATGCACCCGAGGCGAACAAGGCGTTCCGCGAGAAGTTCGACTTCCCGTTCCGGCTGCTGTCCGACTACGACGAGCAGGTCGGCGTGAAATACGAGACGCGCGATGCGGGCACCGACAAGGTCAGCTTCGCGAAGCGGCTCAGCTATCTCATCGACCCCGAGGGGGTCATCCGCAAGTCGTACGAGGTTGCCGACATCCCGGCGCACCCGGCCGAGGTGCTGGTCGACCTGCACGAGCTCCGGGGCGGCTGAGCGGGCACGCGGCCATCACAACGCAGGGGCCTCTCCCTCTAAATCGCCGTCCACCCGCCGTCGACGCACAGGACCTGCCCGGTGACGAAGCTGCTCGCATCGCCGGCAAGGAACAGCAACGCTCCGTCGAGCTCGTGCGGCTCGCCCCCGCGGCCCATCGGGGTCCGGGTGCGGATCCAGCGCTCGGCGCGCTCGTCGCCGAACATGCGACCTTCGGTCATCTCAGTGGCGAACCAGCCCGGTGCGAGTGCGTTCACGCGCACGCCTTGGCGTGCCCACTGCGCTGCCAGCTCCCGGGTGAGATTGACGAGCCCGCCCTTCGACGCGGCGTAGCTCGCCATGGGGATCTGGCCGACCCCGACCAGGCCCCACAGCGATGCGATGTTGACGATCGCACCGCCGGTGCCGGCGTCGACCATCGAGCGCGCCGAGAGCTGCGCGAGCGCGAACGGCGCCACCAGGTTCACCTCGAGGACGTCGCGGAACGTGTCGACCGGCTCTTCCATCGCTGGGAACAAGGCGTCCATGCCCGCGTTGTTCACGAGCAGGTCGACCCGGCCGAATCGGTCCAGCGTCGCGTCGACGAGGGCGCGCGGTGCGCCGGACTCTGAGAGATCGCACGCGACCGGTTCGGCCTCGTCGAGGTCGGCGGCCAGCGTCTCGAGACGGTCGAGCCGGCGCGCCGCGAGGACGACGCGAGCGCCGGCCGCGTCGAGCACGCGTGCGAAGCGGGCGCCGAGCCCCGAGCTGGCACCGGTGACGATGGCGACGCGTCCGTCGAGCCGGAACCCGCCGAGCGGGTCAAGGTGCGGCACGCCGGGAGTGTAGGAGGCCGGTGTCACGAGAGAGTTGACGACGCCCGCTCGCCGACGTTTGACTCCCGGACGCAATGAAGCAAGCACTGCTGCCGCCCGGGCTCGACGAGACGGACGACGCGGCGATCGCCGAGTTCCGCGCCAGGTACAGGCAACTCGAGCTCACGCCGGTCGTCGTCGTCATCGCCGCGTACGAGGAGGAAGCCGCGATCGGAGACGTGCTCGACGAGCTGCCCGCGGAGGCGTGCGGTCTCCCGCTGAGCTGCATCGTCGTGGTCGACGGCGACACCGACCGCACCGCGTCCGTCGCACGGGACCACGGTGCGTACGTCTGCACGTTCCCCACGAATCGCGGCCAGGGGGCCGCGTTCCGGGTCGGGTACGTACTCGCCAGGAGCGTGGGCGCGCGCTTCATCGTCACGACTGATGCGGACGGCCAGTACGTCGGGAGCGAGGTCGACCAGCTCCTGCAACCGGTGGTCGCGGGCGACGCCGACTTCGTCGTCGGCTCGCGGTGGTTGGGTCGTCAGGAGACGACCGACCGCATCCGCCGATCGGGCTCTCGCTTCTTCGGGTGGCTGGCGAGCGTGCTGACGGGCCAGCGCATCACCGACACGTCGTCGGGCTTCCGTGCCATGACCATCGAGGTGACCGAGGCCGTCACGCTGCGCCAACCGCAGTACCAGGCGTCGGAGTTGCTGATGGAAGCCCTCGCGAAGGGGTTTCGTTTGGTTGAAGTTCCGATGACCATGCGGAAACGCGCTCATGGCCAGACGAAGAAGGGCTGGTGGCCCGTGTACGGCGTTCGCTACGCGCGCGTGCTGACCACGACCTGGCTCCGTGAGCGACACCGACGAACGCGCCACGCTGCCAATTCCTGACACGCACGGTCAACAATGGTGCCGGGTTGCCATCTCCTCATGCGGTCGAATCATTGCTCTCAAGTTCGCATGCTAAGAAGACGGTGGCTCCCAGGGGAGTCGGCGGACCGTCCCGAGCAAGACGCACCACACCGCGGGTGGAGGAGAACCTGAGTGCGGATCTTGATCCTGGGCGGGGACGGATATCTGGGCTGGCCGACCGCGTTGCATCTTTCGGACCGCGGTCACGATGTGGGCGTCGGCTACAACTTCGTGCGTCGGCAGTACGACCACGAGATGGGCGTCGCGAGCCTTGTGCCGCTCGAGCCGCTGCACACGCGCGTCCGCGCCTGGCACGAGGTGACCAGCC
>WNFU01005337.1_pt1 | contig 27079 bp, 28 predicted proteins | sample 5400121 | NCBI WGS metagenome assembly WNFU01 (sample SAMN13153360, study PRJNA577476) | soil metagenome | isolation source: 100 cm soil or saprolite under grassland replicate 1 | place: USA:California | collected 2016-06-15 | reverse complement strand
TGAAGGCGCGGAGCGCGGTACGCCACTGCATGGCGAAGGCGAGCAGGCTGGAGGTCACCATGCAGGCCACGCCGCCCCAGAGCGTCCACTGCACGACCGTGCCATAGCCCGAGCCCTGGATGATGCCGCGGTGCTGAAGAAGAGGGGCGAAGATCATCCACGCCGTGACGCTGCCCAGGAACATGCTCCAGCACACGCGGATGCCCGTGATGGCGCCGGCGGCGATGAACATGGGCTCCCAGGAGAGCATCACCGTGCGGCCCATCCAGGCGGGGCCGAAGACGCGCTGGTTCAGCGCGGCGATCCACGTCCCGATCATGAACGGGGCGAGCGCCGCGCTCGCGAGCGCCAGGCCTTCGGCCCAGAACTTGGCGACGAGCGCGATCAGGCCGGCCCAGCCGAGGGCACGGGCCGAGCGCATGCCCTTGTCGCCCACCGAGTGGAGCGCGCGCAGCGTCTCTGCCGCCGCAATGCCGCTCGGGAAACGGAGCTGCTCGACATTGATCATCTGCCGCTTCATGGGGATGGCCATCGTCACGCCGAGCACCGAGAGGAAGAACACCCACGCGAGCATGGTGGGCAGTGGCAGGGTGTGGTTGTTGATCAGCATGTAGGCCGCGAAGGCCGAAATGAGCGTGCCGCCAGTGGAGTACCCGGCCGAGCTGGCCGTGGACTGCATGCAGTTGTTCTCGAGGATGGTCATCGGCGTGTCCACGAGCCCCGCCCGGTGCAGTGTGGTCCAGACCGCATAGGAGAGGATGCAGGCGGTGATCGCCACCCCGAAGCCCCAGCCCGCCTTGAGCCCGATATAGAGATTGGTGAGCGAGAGCAGGCCGCCCAGCGCCGAGCCCATGAGCACCGCCCGCCAGGTGAGCTGGAGCATGCTGTCTCCGCGGCCGCGGTAGACCTGCTCGTACCACTGGCGCTCGATCTCGTCTGGGGTGCCCTGGAAGCCATGGATCGGCAGCGCGTCGTGGGCGTGGGCCGCCGCCGCGACGGGGGACGCGGATTCGGAGAGACTCAGCCCCACACCGCCAGGATGGAGCCCATGACAAACAGGGAGAGCAAGAGAAAGCCGTTGTTCAAGAGAAACAGCTTGCCCCCAGCCGGTGCGCAATCGCGCGGCCCGGCTAGATGCGCGCGGCGCGGCCCGCCCAGTAAGGGTCGCGAAGCTGGCGCTTGATGAGCTTGCCCGCAGTGTCGCGCGGCAGCGCGTCGTGGAAAGACACCTCGCGGGGGACCTTGTAGCCGGCCATGTGCTGGCGGCAGAAGGCGATCACCTCCTCGGCGCTGAGTGCCGCGTCCGGCTGGAGCTGAAGCGCGGCGTGGACGCGCTCGCCCCAGTCCTCGTCGGGGACGCCGAAGACGGCGGCGTCGAAGATCTTCGGATGCCGGTAGAGCGTATCCTCGATCTCGGCCGGGTAGATATTGACGCCCGCCGAGATGATCATGTCGCGCTTGCGGTCGCAGATGTAATAAAAGCCCTCGGCGTCCATCCAGGCCACGTCGCCCACCGAGTACCAGTCGTCCCGGCGGATCTGCCGCGTCGCCTCAGGGTCCTTGTAGTACTCGTCGAGCACGCCGGAGAAGCCCTTGACGTAGAGCTCGCCGGGCTCGCCCACAGGGACGGGGCGGCCGTCGTCGTCGAGCAGGGCGAGCTCCCGCCCCGGAGCGGCGCGCCCGCAGGAGCCGGGCTTCCCCAACACGTCCTCGGGCCGCAGGATCGTGTTCACCCCGAGCTCGCTCGAGCCGTAGAACTCGTAGAGCACGGGGCCGAAGCAAGCCATCACTGCCTCCTTGACGGATATGGGACAGGGCGCGGCGGCCACGATGATGACGCGCATCGACGCGGTGTCGTAGCGGCGTCGCACGGCTTCCGGCAGGTCCACGATGCGCTTGAGCAAGGTGGGCGCCATGAAGGTGCTGGTACAGCGATAGCGGGCGATATGGGCCAGCGCCGACTCGGGGTCGAAGCGCGGCATGATGACGACGGTGCTACCGACCATCTGCGAGTACAGCGCGAAACCGCCGGGCGCCGAGTGATACATCGGTCCAGCCACCAGATGGACGTGATCCGGATCGAGGAGATCCAGGGCGCGAAGCAATTCCGTCACGACCTGAGGATCAATTCCCCGCCGGACGGCGCCCTTGGGCCGCCCCGTAGTCCCGCCCGTATAGATGATGGAGGCGCCGAAGCCCTGCGCCGCGCCAAGCTCCACCGGCTCGGGCCGACCTTCGGCGATGAGGTCGTCCAGATGCTCCGCCCACGGCCGGCGCTCGGTGCCCATCAGCATCCAATGGCGGACCTTCGAGGCCTGGTGGCGCACAGGCTCGACCACCGGCAGAAAAGCATCGCTCAGGAGCACGGCTCGGGCGTCCGAGTGATCGAGGATATACGCCACCTCTTCGGCGACCAGCCGGTGATTCATGGCCAGCGGGATGGCGCCGGCCGCGCGAGCGGCCGCGCTGGCGAGCATATGCTCGATGGAGTTCTGGGCGTAGACAGTCACGTGAGCCCCCGAGCCGAGGCCGCGCTTGACGAGAGCGTGGGCCAGGCGATTTCTGCGGGCGATGTATTCCCCCCAGGTCAGCGTCCGGTCGCCTTCGAGCACGGCCGGACGTTCGGGATGACGCGCGGCGTGGGCCGCCAGGATGTCCATGGCCTTCGCTATGTAACACACTCCCGCCGGGCGTGTAAAGTTGACAGAGTCATGTAATTACATGACCATATCAGCTACCATCCGATCTCCGCCCGGGAGGTGGTGCCGGTGGCCGAGAGCATCTTCGATCAGCATGTCGCCGCCGTGCGGCGGTTCAACCGGTTCTACACAAAGCAGATCGGCCTGCTGCACGAGGGGTACCTCCAGAGCCCGTTCTCGCTGACCGAGGTGCGCGTCCTCTACGAGCTCGCCCACCGCGACACCGGCACGGCGACCGAGCTACGCCGGGAGCTGGGCGTGGACGCCGGGTATCTGAGCCGCATCCTGCGAGGCTTCCAGGCGCGCGGGCTCATCCACCGGTCGCCCTCGAAGTCCGACGGCCGGCAGGCCCACGTGTCGCTGACGGAGAAGGGGCACCGCGCGATCGGGCCGCTTCAGGCGCGCTCGCATCGGGAAATTGGCGCCATGCTGTCGAAGCTGCCGGCGGTCGAGCAGCGCCGGATCGTTGAGGCGATGCACATGATCGAGCGGCTGCTCGGCACCCGGCCCGAGCCAAGAGCGCCGTATCTCCTCCGACCGCATCAGCCGGGCGACATGGGCTGGGTGGTCCATCGCCACGGCGCCCTGTACGCGCAGGAATACGGCTGGAACGAGGAGTTCGAGGCCCTCGTCGCGAGCATCGTGGCGAAGTTCATCCGGCGCTACGACCCCAAGGCGGAGCGGTGCTGGATTGCGGAGAAGGACGGCGAGATCGTCGGTTCCGTCTTCCTCGTCAAGCGGTCGAAAGCGGTGGCCCAGCTGCGCCTCATGCTGGTCGAGCCGAAGGCGCGCGGCCTCGGGATCGGGGCGCGGCTCGTGGACGAATGCGTGCGCTTCGCCCGACAGGCGGGCTACCGGAAAGTGACGCTGTGGACCAACAGCGTGCTCACGGCGGCGCGGCGCATCTACCAGCGCGCCGGCTTCCGGCTCGTCCGCAAGGAGCGGCACCACAGCTTCGGCCACGATCTCGTCGGGGAGACGTGGGATCTGACGCTGTGATGTCGGGCCTCCTGGCCGCGGCCGCCGCGGCCGCCGCCGGCATGCAGGTCGGCGCCGCCATGGTGGCGACACGCGTCGTCGTCGATCAGACCGGCCCGGCCTCGCTCGCGCTCCTGCGCTATCTCATCGGCTTCTGCTGCCTGCTGCCGGCCGTCCTCCTGACCGCGCCGCGCACGCGGTTCGAGCGGCCCGATCTGCTGCCCATCGGCCTGCTCGGGATCACCCAGTTCGGCATTCTGATCGTCCTGCTGAACTACGGGCTGCGCTACATTCCGTCGGGCCGCGCGGCGCTGATCTTCGCGACGCTCCCGCTGGTGACGATGATGCTGGCGGCGGCACTGGGCCACGAGCGGCTCACCGCGCCGAAGATCGTCGGGGTCCTGTTGACGGTCGCGGGGGTGGGGCTGGCGCTCGGGGAGAAGGCGGCGCAGTCGGCCGTCGCCGCCCACGAGTGGGCTGGGGAGCTGGCCGTGTTCGCCAGCGCCCTGAGCGGGGCCGTCTGCAGCGTGCTCTACCGGCCGTATCTCAGAAAGTATCCGGCGCTGCCGGTCAGCGCCTTCGCGATGCTGGCCTCGGTCGCCTTTCTCGCCGTCCTCGCGGGTGGAGAGGGGTTCTTCCGCTCCCTCCCCCGCTTCACGGCGGGCGGATGGCTGGCGGTGGCCTTCATCGGAGTCGGCAGCGGCGTCGGCTATTTCCTCTGGCTCTGGGCCCTGAACCACACGACACCGACCAGGGTGACCGTTTTCCTGGCGCTCAGTCCCCTCACGGCCGCCTGGCTGGGCTCGCTCATTCTTGGCGAGCCGGTCTCGCCGATGTTCGCGCTGGGGCTCGGCAGTGTGGCCCTCGGCCTGTGGCTCGCCCATTGGCCGGCCCCCGAGATCGCTTCACCAGTCTGACACCGCGATCGCCGAGGCGCGCTTCGGCCTGAAAACGGTCGGCGCGCTTGACGCGGCCTCCCCCCGGCTCTAATCTGGCGCCCTCAGAAGGGGAAAGGAGCCAATCATGGGATCGGCCAGCGATGCGTTCGACGCGCTCCAGGTCGGCCGCAAGGTGAGCTTCAGCAAGACGGTGGGCGAGTCCGACGTCTATCTCTTCGCGGGCATCACGGGCGACCTCTCGCCCAACCACGTGGACGAGGAGTACATGCGCAAGACGCGCTACGGCCAGCGCATCGCCCACGGCGCGCTCCTGCTTGGATACATGTCCAATGCCTCGACCCGGATCATCGACGGGCTGCCGGCCACCTTCGTCTCCTACGGCTACGACCGCGTCCGGTTCCCCGCTCCGTGCTTCATCGGCGACACCGTGACGGTGACCTACGAGATCGCCGAGCGCGACCCGGCCGCGATGAAGACCTTCGCGCGCGTCACCTGCACCACCCAGCGCGGCGACGTGGTCGCGGCGGCCACCCATATCCTCAAGGCCGTCGAGTGACCGATCGCCCGCCGCTCGCCGTTCTCTCGGGTGTCCGCGTACTGTCCTTCACCCAATTCCTCCTCGGGCCCTCGGGCGTCCAGTTCCTCGCAGACCTCGGCGCCGACGTGGTGAAGATCGAGCCGCCGGGCGGTCGCCTGTGGGAACGCAACTGGTCCGGCTCGAATCTCTTTCTCAACGGCGTCAGCGCGTTCTTTCTCTTGGCGCACCGCAACCAGCGGAGCCTGACGCTCGACCTCAAGAAGCCCGAGGCGCTCGAGGTGGCCCGCCGGCTCGTCGAGCGCGCCGACGTGCTCGTCCAGAACTTCCGCCCCGGCGTGATGGAGCGGCTCGGTCTGGGCTCGGAGCAGGCGCGGGCGTGGAACCCGCAGCTCGTCTACGTCTCGGCATCGGGGTACGGTGGGCAGAGCGCCTACCGTGACCGCCCCGGGCAGGATCTGCTCATGCAGGCCGTCTCGGGCCTTGCCTCCATCTCCGGGCGCGCCGGCCAGCCGCCCACACCCGTCGGCACCGCGGTGATCGATCAGCACGGCGCGGCGCTCCTGGCCATGGGCGTGCTGGCGGCCCTCATCGAGCGCGCCCGCACCGGCCGGGGGCTCGACGTCGACGTGAGCATGGTGCGCGCGGCGCTGGATCTGCAGATCGAGGTCGCAACGTACTTCCTCAACGGGGCTCGGCTCGAGAAAAGCCCGACGCCGCTGGCGAGCACGTTTCACCCGCCACCCTACGGCGTCTACGAGACTCGCGACTCGTGGCTGGTGCTCTCGATGTCCCCGCTCGCGGAGCTGGCCCGAGCGCTGCCGCTGCCGGCGCTCGAGCCCTATGCGCGCGTGACCTGGAACTTCGAGGCGCGGGAGGAGATCGCGTGGCTGCTCGAGCCGGTGATCAAGCAGCGCAACACCGCGGAGTGGATCGAGCGGCTGATCCCGCAGGGCATCTGGGCCGCGCCCGTCAACTCCCATGCCGAGACCTTCGCCGATCCGGCCGTGCGCGCCGCCGACGCCGTCGAGGAGATCCGGCATCCGGTCGCGGGGCCTGTCAAGCTGCTCCGCTTCCCCGTCGATCTGTCCACCGGCCGCGCCGGCGTGCGGCGGCAGCCTCCGATGGCCGGTGAGCATAGCGACGAGATCCTGAGCGAGCACGGCTACGGCGAGGCGGAGATCAAACGCCTGCGGGAAGCGGGAACAGTCTGAGCCGCAAGACCGGCTCCTTGACGCCCCGCCTATGCCGATGAGCGAGCCGAGTCAGGGACACCGGGCCTCGTCAGGTCTGCAGGTCACCCACCGCCGCCGAGAGAGCCTCCAGCTCGGCGCGCCAAGACGCAGGCGCGGTCACCGGGCGCAGGACGAACTTGGAGAAGCCAACGGCGATGAAGCGCTCGAGGAGCTCGCGCAAAGCAGGCAACCCCACCGGCGTCAGCGCGAGCGAACGGGGACGCCGGGCGGTCATCATGCGCGCAGTGCCCGGATCGATGGGCGCGACCGCGTAGCCGATGCTCGCGCCAAAGTGCTCGCTGCTGACCGAACGCCCGGCCCGTGCCGCCGCTTCTTCGATCACGACACGTCCCGCGGCCGCCTCTTCGGGCGTGCACAGCGAGGGCAGCCACCCGTCCGCCAACCGGCCACAGCGTTCGAGGGCGGCGGGCACCGTGCCGCCCAGCCATACTTCGAGCGGCTGCTGCTCCGGCAGGGGCCAGAGTTTGACGTCACGAAAGCTGCCGGCGGTGCCGTCGTGGCTCACCGTCTCGCCGGCCCACAGGCGCCGCAACAGGGGAAGCGCCTCGTCGATGAAGGCGCCGCGGCGCTTGGGGTCGATGCCGATCGCATCGCGCTCCGGCGCGTGGGTGAGCCCGGGAACCAACGTCACCAGCAGCCGCCCTTTGCACAGCACGTCCAGGCTCGCGAGCTGCTTGGCGAGCCGCAGCACATGGCGTCCCGGCAACAGCATGGTGGTCCCGAGCTTCACCCGTGGATTGATCGAGGCTGCCCAGGAGAGGCCCACCACGGGATCGAGCACCGGGGCGGTCAGCACCTCCGAGAGCCACAGGGAGTCGAACCCCAGCTGATCGAGGCCTGTGACGAGCTCGGCGAGCGCCTCAGGCGTAGAGGAAGCGCCTCCGGTCCCCACTCCGATGCGGATCTTCATTTCCACCCTCGCACTCTCGAGTTCGCGGCGGCGAGGTACAGCTCCGAACCACGGCGAGATCCTGGCGATCACGTGCCACCGCAAGAATCCGGGCCGCCGGGTGTAATCTCGGCAGCGCCCCTATCGCCGGGACTCAGGCCGGCCGCGGCCTGGTCAGAAGGCGGTCGAGGTGATTCGCGAACAGGTGCCGGTCGCTCTGGCCGAATGGCGCCGGGCCGCCGATGAGCTCCCCGCTCGTGCGTAGCTGCTGCATCAGGTTGCGAATGGCGAGGCGCTCGCGGACGTTGTCCTCCGAGTACAGCTCGCCTCGAGGGTCGAGCGCGTGCCCTCCGCGTTCGATGACCTCGGCGGCCAGGGGGATGTCGGCAGTGACCACGAGGTCGCCCGGCTGCATCTCCCGCACGATGCGGTGGTCCGCCACGTCGAAACCCTGCGCCACCCGGATGGCCCGGATGAAGGGCGACGGCGGCGTCCGAAGCAGCGTGTTGGTGACCAGTGTTGTCAGGACCTGCGCGCGCTCGGCGGCCCGGAACAGGATCTCCTTGATGGCCTGTGGGCAGGCGTCGGCATCGACCCAGGTCTGCATTGACACTCCCGGAAGTCTTCTGCGTCCCTCGATCGCGCCCCGGGAGTGCGGAGAACCACCGGAGTCGGGTCTGTCGGGGGGAAGGCTCGCAATCGAACCGCGCACCACACCAGACCCCCAGGAGTATACACCAGGCGGTCGGCGAGTGCGGGGCACCGCGGGCCCGCGACGGCGCGAAGCCCGCCGGCCGGCACGTTCAGACACATGGACGCGCCGTGAGGGACGATCTCGGTCGCTGGGCTCTCATGGCGCATCTCCCGCCTCGCAGGGTAAGCGGGCGTGCACGATGTGTCCATCGCCGCCGCGTGTTTCAAAGTGGAGCGACGCGAGCACCGACCGCGATGCTCGCCACCTGGCCGAAGCCGGCTTCTGCCTGCTAGACTGTGGCGGAGGGAAGCTGATCCGTCACATCACGGCGACACCGAACGTATGGTTCGCGACGCACGAAGAGGTGGCGCGTTACGGCAAGGAGCACGCATGAATCCCGATCTCGCTACGCTGATCGACCTCAACCGCGACTACATCCAATCCGTGCAGGAGGGAGACGTCCGCCGCTTCGACGAGATCCTCGCGGACGACTTCCTGTGCAGCAACCCCGACGGCTCACTCGTCGACCGCGCGGCGTTCCTGAAGCAGACGGCGCAGCCCGTGAAGATCGCCAACCTCGAGGCCCACGACGTGAACGTGCGCCTCATGGGCGACGTCGCCATCGTCCACGCCCGCACGTCCTACACGCTGCCCGACGGGCAGGCGCGCTCGGGCCGCTACACCGACGTGTGGGCGCGCCGAGACGGCCGCTGGCTGGCGGTGTCGGCGCACGTCACGCGCTAGGCACGACCGACCAGCTGTCGGATCCACCCGTGGTGCTGGTCGTAATGGTCCGCGTACCCGGGCGCGTCGTTCAGGAATCCCTCGGCGCCCGTCGCGGCACCGCCGCCCGCCAGCGCCGTGAGGTGCTGGCGGGTCGTCGCCTGCGTGGCGCGGACGGCGTCCAGCGCTTCGGTGAGCGAGCGGTCGCGCGTGGCGGCGAAGATGGCCGCGTTCATCGCGTCCCAGTCCTCCGAGCCGTCCGTGGACGCGTCGAGACCGAGCGCCTGGTGACGCGGGCGCCCGTCGAGCCCCGCGAGCAGCGCGCGATCCCATGTCGCCAGGTGCACGAGATGGTCGTTTTGGAACACCCAACGGCGATGAGGCGCTCGTGAGCTCTCGCAGAGCAGGCAACCCCACCGGCGTGAGCTCGCTCGGGAACGCCGGGCACTCGCCGTCGAATGATCGAGGTCGCCCGGCGCTCCTCCTGATCGAACGGCTCGAAGGGGCGCCTTCCGGCCGCCCGGAGTCGTCCCAACGGTAGCCCTGCCGCATTCGTTAGCACCCCGTCGCGGTTGCCTAAGAATCGGGCAGCGGCCGCCATTTTATCTGGGAATCGCGTGAGGATCAACCGCTGGAATTCTTGGGGAAATCCGATCATCCACCTTCCCGTTCAGCGGCACGCGGCTTGCTAGCTGGTCTCTTCGAACCGCTCCGCCGACAATGGCGTCGGCGGGGGCAAGCTCCCGACCAGGTAATCCGTGGACCGATCGCGCAAAGACGCGTGGGGGGCGACGAGGCCAAACGTCCCCAATAGCCCGAAACGTTCTTTTTGTGGAAAGGAGCAGCGCATGACACAGGGTCACAGCCGCAGGGAATTCCTCAAGGCGTCGGCTCTCGGCATCGCCGGCGCCGGGATTGCGGGAGGGCTGACCTTCCCCGCGATCCTTCGGGCCCAGGAGAAGGGACCCATCAAGGTCGGCGTCCTGCATTCGCTCAGCGGCACCATGGCAATCAGCGAGGCGCCGATCAAAGAAGTAGTCCTGATGGCGATCGAGGAAATCAACAAAGCCGGCGGCGTCCTGGGCCGCAAGGTCGAGCCCGTCGTGGAAGATCCGGCCTCTAACTGGGATCTCTTCGCCGAGAAGTCGAAGAAGCTCTTGCTCCAGGACAAGGTGGCCACGGTCTTCGGCTGCTGGACGTCGGTCAGTCGCAAGTCGGTGCTGCCCGTCTTCGAGAAGAACAATGGCCTGCTCTTCTATCCCGTGCAGTACGAGGGCGAGGAGTGCTCGAAGAACGTGATCTACACGGGGGCGACGATCAACCAGCAGGCGACGCCGGGGATCGACTACCTCATGAGCCCGGAGGGTGGGGGCAAGAAGAGGTTCTACCTGCTCGGCTCCGACTACGTCTATCCGCGGACGACCAACAAGATTCTGCGGCTCTATCTCACAAAGGTAAAGAAGGTGCCCGAGTCGGCCATCGCCGAGGAGTACACACCGTTCCATCACCAGGACTACCAGACCATCGTCGGCAAGATCAAGAGCTTCAGCGCCGCCGGCGACGCGGCCGTGATCAACACGATCAACGGCGACAGCAATGTTCCCTTCTTCAAGGAGCTCGCCAACCAGGGGGTGACGGCGGACCGGACGCCCACGATGTCGTACAGCTTCGCCGAGGTGGAGCTCCAGACGCTCGACGTCAAGCCGCTGGTGGGCCACCTCGCGTCCTGGAACTACTTCATGTCGCTCAAAACGCCCGAGAACCTCAAGTGGGTGAAGGCCTACAAGGAGTGGGCCAAGCAGCACGGGATTGCCGACAAGCAGGCCGTCACCGATGACCCGATGATGCACGCGTACATCCACGTGCACCTGTGGGCGAAGGCGGTGGCGAAGGCGGAGTCCACCGAGGTCGACCGCGTCCTCAAGGCGATCGAGGGGCTCGAGATTCCGAGCCCAGTTGGCAAGTACAAGGTGGATCAGAAGAACCACCATACGTGGAAACCGGTCTACATCGGCAAGGTCCGCGCGGATGGCCAGTTCGACATCGTCTGGAAGACAAAGTCGTGGGTCCGGCCCTCGCCGTGGAGCGACGTCACGTACCCCGGTCGCGATTGCGACTGGAGCGGCGGGGGCAAGGGCTCGTACGATATGGTCGGCAGCAAGCGGGTGTGGCTGTCGGACAAGTCGTAGTGCGCGTGCTCGTCACCGCCCTCGCGGCGGCGTGGCTCATCGCCGGGCTCGGCGGCTTCGCGGCTGCCGGGCCCGGCGCCCTCGATCTCGAGGCGGTCGCGCGCCAGCTCGCCGTGCCGGCGACCCAGGAGGCGGCAATACTGGCCCTGCGGGAGGTCAGCGACCCGTCCGTGGGGACCCTCCTGCGGGCGCTCAAGGACGGAGCCCTGTATCGGTGGAAGGGTCTGGCGGGGCAGCCGATCGTGGATGACCGCGGGCAGCCGGTCTCGCCCGCGGAGGGGCAGGAGGCCATCGGCCTCGAAGAGCGGCTCTTCGGCCTCGTCCAGGACCTCCTCGAGCGTCTCGAGGTCTTCAGCACGGATCGCGAGGCGCGCCGGTCGGCCGCCTTCAAGCTCGGGAACTCGCGGAACGTCTCCGCCATCCCGGTGCTCGCGAAGGCCCTGGATCGCGAGGCGGACCGGCAGGTCAAGGGCGTCGTCCAGGAAGCACTGAACCGGTTGAGCCTCTCGTCTCCGGACGCCACCGTGCGCGCGCGTGCGGCGCAGTTCCTGGGCCAGGTGTGGTCCGAGTCGAGCCTGGCTCAGCTCGGGGTCATGACGGAGCAGGACCCGGACGCGGAGGTGAAGCGGGCCGCCCAGGCGGCCGTCAGGCGCATCGACGTGTTCCTCACGTGGCGCAACCTGACCGGCTATCTCTTCAACGGCGTCAGTCTCGGGGCGGTCCTTCTGATCATGAGCCTCGGGCTCGCCGTGACCTTCGGCCTGATGGGCATCATCAACATGGCGCACGGCGAGATGCTCATGCTCGGATCCTACACGGCGTACGTGGTGCAGGAGATCTTCGCCTCGCGCTTCGCCGCCCACCAGGACTATTTCTTCTTCGTGGCGCTGCCGCTCTCGTTCCTCGTGGCCGGGTTGGTGGGGCTCGCGCTTGAGAGCGGGATCATCCGCTTCCTCTACGGCCGGCCGCTGGAGACGCTCATCGTCACGTGGGGGATCGGGATGATCTTCCAGCAGTCCGCTCGCCTCTACTTCGGCGATCAGACAAGCGTGAACTCCCCGAGCTGGTTTCGGGGCGGCGTGGAGGTGATGCGGGGGCTGATCTTCCCCTGGAGCCGGATCTTCATCGTGGGGCTCTCCCTGGTGGCGCTGGTGGCGCTCTATCTCCTGCTTCACCGATCGTACGCGGGGCTTCGCGTGCGAGCCGTGATGCAGAACCGGGGGATGGCCTCGTGCCTGGGCGTGTCCACGCGGAGGATCGACGCCCTGACGTTTGCCCTGGGGACGGCGCTGGCAGGAGTGGCCGGATGCGCGCTGGCCCTGATCGGCACCGTGGATCCCGAGGTCGGGAAGACATACATCGTGGACGCCTTCATGGTTGTCGTGCTGGGCGGCGTCGGCAAGCTCCTCGGCGCCGTCGTCGCCTCGTTCGGCATCGGCGTGTCGAACAAGATCCTGGAGCCATCCATCGGGGGGACCGCCGCCGCCATCTACGCCAAGGTGGCCATTCTCGCGCTCGTGATCTGGTTCCTCCAGTGGCGGCCCACCGGCTTCTTCCCGGCCAAGGGGCGCGCGGCCGCCGAGGGCGCCTGAGGCTTCCCATGGTCCCCCCCCTGGGGAGGCGGAGGTGGGACGCTCACCTCCTGTGGCTTGGGCTGTTCGGGATCGTGTTTGTGGTCGTCCTCCCTGTGGCCAACGCGGCTGGTTTCCTCTCGGACTACTACCTGAACCTCTTCGGGAAGTACCTGTCGCTTGCCATCCTGGCCCTCGGCATGGATCTCATCTGGGGCTACACGGGAATACTCTCCCTGGGCCAGGCCATCTTCTTCGGAATCGGGGCGTACTCCATCGGGATGCACATGATGCTGGAAGGGAGCGGCAGGGGCGTGTACGGGGAGCCGGTCCCCGACTTCATGATCTGGAACCAGGTCTACCAGCTTCCGCTCTTCTGGAAGCCCTACAAGTATTCCGTCTTCGCCCTGGGCTCCGCGGTCTTGCTGCCGGCCGCCCTGGCCGCGCTCGTCGGGTTCCTGACCTTTCGGCGGAGGCTCCGCGGGACCTACTTCGCCATCCTCACCCAGGCCATCGCGTTCGCCGTCTGGCTGATGCTCAATCGGAATGAAATGAAGCTCGGAGGCACCAACGGTCTGACCGACTTCAAGTCCATCCTGGGGTTCTCCCTCGGGAAGCCGGCCACGCTGAGGGCGCTCTATATCTTCACGGCGGCGGCGCTGGTCGGGGCGTTCCTGGTCAGCCGGTGGCTCGTCCGCTCGAAGACCGGGCTGGTCCTCCAGGCCATCCGGGACAACGAGCGGCGGCTGGAATTTCTGGGCTACAATGTTGCGAGTTACAAGATCTTCGTTTTCTCAGTCTCTGCAGCGCTGGCCGGTCTCTCCGGCTTACTCTACGCCCCGCAGGTCGGCATCATCACGCCGAGCCAGGTCGGCGTGCTACCCTCCCTGGAGATCGTCATCTGGGTCGCCTTCGGCGGCCGGGGAACGATCTGGGGAGCCCTGCTCGGGGCGATCTCGATCAACTGGCTCCGGAGCGTGCTGACCGCCACGTATCCGAGCCTCTGGCCGATCATCCTGGGCGGATTGTTCGTGACGGTGATTCTGTTCTTCCCGCAGGGGCTATTCGGGCTCGGCGCCCGGCTCAAAGCCCTCGGCGTGAGGAAATGGGTCTCCGTTCGAGCGCCTACCCAGGCCTCCGGCCCGGGTACCCGGCCGGCGCAATCGAATCTGCGGGGAGGCTTCGGGAGGGGGGCGTAGCCCCCCTCCGAGTGGGACTATGGACACGCTACTCTACGTGGAAGGCCTCAGCGTGTCCTTTGACGGGTTTCTAGCGTTGAGAGACCTCAATCTCATCCTGGAGCGCCAGGAGCGGATCCGCCTGCTGATCGGCCCCAACGGGGCGGGGAAGACCACGCTCTTCGACGCGCTCACGGGCCAGGTCAACCCGGTTCGCGGCCGCGCTCTCTTCAAGGACCACGTCGACCTGCTCGGGTTGAGCGAGCATGTCATCGCCAACCACGGCGTCATCCGGAAGTTCCAGACCCCGTCCGTGTTCCCGGACCACACCGTCTTCGAAAACATGGTGCTCTCCTCCGGGCGAAAGCGGTTCCTGGCCACCCTCGCCGCCCGCGCCGCATCGCCGGCGCTGGATGGCATCGGCGAGGTGCTGGAACAGGTCGGGCTGCTCCAGCACGCGCACGAGCGGGCCGGGACCCTGTCGCACGGCCAGAAACAGTGGCTGGAGATCGCCATGCTGCTCCTCCAGCAGCCCACGCTTCTCCTCCTCGACGAGCCCGTCGCCGGGATGACGAGGGCGGAGAAGGAAAAGACCGTGGCCCTCATGGAGTCGATCGTCCAGCGCCCGACGTGCACCATCATGCTCATCGAGCACGACATGCAGTTCGTCCGCCAGATTGCCCGCCGCGGCCACCGCGTGACCGTGCTGCACGAGGGAAGCGTGCTCTCGGAGGGCTCGATCGATCGGGTGCAGTCCGACGAGCGCGTGATCGAGGCGTATCTGGGCCGGGGCACGGTGAGCGCGGAGGCGCCATGCTAGCCGTCAACGGGATCGACGTCTTCTATGGCGAAAGCCCGATTCTGACGGCCCTGAGCCTCGCCGTGGGGGAGGGGCAGGTGGTGTGCGTCATGGGGCGCAACGGCGTCGGAAAGACCACCCTGCTCAAGACCATCATGGGACTCCTGGTACCGCGCCGGGGCGCGATCGTCTTCGACGGCCACGAGATCGGTCACCTGACTCCCTACGAGCGGGCGCGCCGGGGGATCGGATACGTTCCCCAGGGGCGGGAGATCTTCCCGTCGCTGAGCGTCCGCGAGAACCTGGTCCTGGGAGCCCGCCGGAAGCGGCCGACGCCGGAATCCCTGGACTACGTCCTGTCCCTCTTCCCCGCACTGTCCCAGATGCTCGACAAGCGCGGGGGCGACCTGAGCGGAGGGCAGCAGCAGCAGCTGGCCATCGCCCGCGCTCTGATCTCGGATCCAAAGCTGCTCCTCCTGGACGAGCCCACGGAGGGGATCCAGCCGTCCATCGTCCAGGAGATCGCCGCGGTGCTCCAGCAGATCAAGGGAGAACGAAGACGGTCCATTCTTCTCGTGGAGCAGTATCTTGAATTCGCCCGCTCGATCTGCGACCACTTCTACGTGATGGAAAAAGGGGTGGTAGCCTTGGAGGGCGATCGCCAGGCGTTCCGCATGGGCGAGGTGAGCGCCTTCCTCAGCGTGTGATGTCGCCCGTTCGCTCGGCAGAATTCGTCTTGCTTTAGTGGACGGGTCAGATACAAACGGGGTATTTCCGGCCGTGACGGAAGGACCAAGGGGGAGCTGCCCATGCATCTGACGCCAAGGGAGCAAGAAAAGCTGATGATCTTCACCGCTGCGGAGGTCGCACAGCGCCGACGTGCGAGAGGCCTGAAGCTCAACTATCCGGAGGCGGTGGCGATCATTGCGGCCGAGATCATGGAGCGGGCCCGCGACGGGAAGTCCGTCTCCGAGCTCATGCAGGCTGGGACCAAGATCCTCACGAGAGACGACGTCATGGATGGTGTGGCTGAGATGGTCAGCGAGGTTCAGGTGGAGGCCACGTTCCCCGACGGCACCAAGCTGGTCACGGTCCATACCCCCATCCAGTAAGGAGAGAGCCATGAAACCTGGGGAGATGCTCACGGCGAGTTCCGACATCGTGGCGAACCGGGGACGTCGGACGTGTGAGATCGTCGTCGCCAACACCGGCGACCGCCCGGTCCAGGTCGGCGCCCATTATCACTTTTTCGAGGTCAACAAGGCCCTCAAGTTCGACCGGGGGAGGGCCTTCGGGATGCGACTGAACATCCCGTCGGGCACCTCGATGCGCTTTGAACCCGGTGACGAGCGGAAAGTGAATCTGGTGGAGATGACCGGAAAGAAGATCGTCCGCGGGTTGAACAACCTCACCAATGGTGATCTGACGTCGCCCGAGGTGCGGAGAAAGGCGATGGATCAAGCCAGGGCTCAACAGTTCAAAGGAGCGACGGAATGAGCCTCATCATTGACCGCAAGAGCTACGTCACGATGTTCGGACCCACGGCGGGTGATCGGGTCCGGCTCGCCGATACCGACCTGATCGTCGAGGTGGAAAAGGACCATGCCGTCTACGGCGACGAGACCCGGTACGGACCGGGCAAAGTGCTGCGGGACGGGCTGGGCCAGTCCCCCGACGCGACGCGAGAGGGCGGCACCCTGGATCTGGTTATCACGAATGCCCTCATCGTCGATCACTGGGGGATTGTGAAGGCGGATATCGGGATCCGCGATGGAAAGATCGCCGGAATTGGCAAGGCCGGCAACCCGAACATCATGGATGGGGTTTCCCCCACCATGGTGGTCGGTGCGTCCACGGAGGCCCTCGCGGGCGAGGGGCTCATCGCCACCGCGGGAGGGATCGATTCCCACGTCCACTACATCTGCCCCCAGCAGGTCAATGAAGCCTTCGGCTCCGGCATCACCACCATGATCGGGGGCGGGACCGGCCCGGCCACCGGCACCAACGCCACCACGTGCACCCCGGGGGCGTGGAATATCCATCGGATGCTGGAAGCGGCGGAGGAGTACCCGATGAACTTTGGATTCCAGGGCAAGGGGAACTCCTCCCTTCCGCAAGCGCTGCGGGAGCAGGCCGAGGCCGGCGCCATGGGGTTCAAGCTGCATGAGGACTGGGGCACCACCCCCGCCGCCATCGATTGCTGTCTGAAGGTCGCGGATGAGTACGACGTCCAGGTGACGATTCACACAGACACGCTGAACGAGACCGGCTTCGTCGAAGACACGATCGCCGCCATCGGAGGGCGGACGATCCACGCCTACCACGTTGAGGGAGCGGGCGGCGGCCACGCCCCCGACATCATCAAGATCGTTTCTTATCCGCACGTTCTCACCTCCTCCACGAACCCGACCATGCCCTACACGGTCAATACCGTGGAAGAACACCTGGATATGCTGATGGTGTGTCACCACCTGGATCCCCGAATCCCGGAGGATATCGCCCAGGCCGAGGCCCGGATCCGCGCCGAGACCATCGCCGCCGAGGACATCCTCCACGATCTAGGTGCCGTGAGCATGATCGGGTCGGACTCCCAGGCGATGGGCCGGGTCAGCGAAACCATCATCCGGACCTGGCAGACGGCCGATAAGATGAAGCGACAGCGGGGCCGCCTCCCCGAGGAACGGGGTGACAACGATAACGTCCGGGTGAAGCGGTACGTCGCCAAGTACACGATCAACGTCGCCATCGCCCACGGGATCTCGGAGCACATCGGCTCCCTTGAAGTCGGCAAGCTGGCCGATATTGTGCTCTGGAAACCGAAATTCTTTGGGGTGAAGCCCGAGATGGTCGTCAAGGGAGGGTTCATCGCCTATACGGCCATGGGCGATCCCGGCTCCACGATCCCGACGCCGCAACCGATCATCGGCCGGTACATGTGGGGTGGAATGGGTCGCGCCAAGCAGTCGACCTCCATCTCCTTCGTTTCCCAGGCGGCCTACCAGGCCGGCATCCACAGAAGGCTTGGTCTCGGAAAGCAGGTGATTCCCGTGCGGAACTGCCGGACGCTCGGCAAGAAAGACATGATCCACAACACGGCCCTCCCCAAGGTGGAGGTGGACCCTGAGACCTACGAGGTCCGCGCAGATGGTCAGCTCCTCACCTGCGAGCCGGCCCGTGTGTTGCCCATGGCGCAACGGTATTTCCTCTTCTAGGCCATGATCGTCGTCGAAGCGATCCTGGGCAACGTCGGCGAGGACGCGCGTCTCGGTGATCTGCATCGGCGGTGGCAGGCGACGGGGAGCGCGGAGACGGTCCAGCTCACGCCGGCGGAAGCCCAGAAGGGTCGGCTCCGGACCGTCACAGACAAGGGCACTCCCCTTGGGATGAGCCTCGGGCGGGGCACCGTCGTGCGGAACGGCGATGTGCTGTACCTGAACGAGTCCGAGGGGAGGATGATCGTGGCCCGGCTCAAACCCGAGGAGATTCTGATAGTCACGGTGAAGCCCGCCGGATCCGCGGCTGACCTCCTCCGGGTTGCCATCCAGCTCGGCCATGTCCTGGGCAACCAGCACTGGCCGGTCAAGATCGAAGGGATGTCCGTGTTTGTCCCGGTCTCCGTGGACACAAAGGTGATGGAGACGGTCCTGAAGACATACAACCTGCAGGGGATCGAGTATCGATTCGAACGGGGGAGCGTCGGGGCCATCTCGAGGGTGGTCCCGCACGAACATCCTCATCCCCATGAGCAGCACCCCTGAATCGGCCCCTGCTCTCGATATCGCGTTCCTCAGCGCCCTTCAGCTGTCGGATACCTTCTTTCCCACGGGCCTGTACACCCTGTCCCACGGGTTAGAGGCTTTTGCCCAGGCGGGGTTGGTCTCGAAAGCGGAAGTCGAGACGCTTGTCCGGGACTACCTGGAGAATGTGCTGGGCCCCGCCGACGGGGTGGCTCTCTCCCACGCGCATCGTGCCAGCGAGGGACGGGACCTCGGGCGCCTCATGGAGATCGACCGCCGGCTCTTCGCTATGAAGCTCGTGCGGGAGGGCCGCGAAGCCTCGCGCAGAGTCGGCAAGCGTATCCTCACCACAGCTGTGAGGCTCAGCCCTGATAGCCTGCTGCAAGACTACTGGGCCGCTGTCGATGCCGGCGCCTGCCCGGGGAATGCGGCGGTGGCTCTCGGGGCGGTGGCGGCTACCCTCGGTATCGCGCGGAAGGAGGCGATGCTGATCGAGCTCTACACGTTTACCGCGAGCGTCCTGGGGGCCGCCATGCGCCTGATGCGACTTGACCACGAAGAGGCCCAACTGATCCTGGGCGGGCTCAGGCACTTTATGGCCCGCGTGGTTCAGGAGAATATTGACAAAGGTCTCCAGGAGATGCGCGCCTTCGCCCCCCTCATCGATATCATGGGGGCGGTGCACGAGCGAGCCCGCGTGCGGTTGTTCATCAGTTGAGGAGGACGAGGATGGCGAAGCGGATTCCCCGCATCGGTGTCGGCGGTCCGGTCGGATCGGGGAAGACGGCCCTCATCGAGAGCGTCGTGCCGCCGTTGATCGCCGACGGATACAAGCTCATCGTCGTGACCAACGACATTGTGACCGTGGAGGATGCGCTGCACGTGAAGCGAACCCTCGCCGGGGTGCTGGAACCCGAGCGGGTACTGGGGGTGGAGACGGGGGCTTGCCCCCACACCGCCGTCCGAGAGGACCCGACGATGAACCTCGCATTCCTCGAAGAGATGGAGACCCGTTTCCCGGACTCGGACCTGCTCTTTCTGGAAAGCGGCGGGGATAATCTGACTCTCACCTTCAGTCCGGCCCTCGTGGACTACTTCATCTACGTCATCGACGTGGCGGCCGGGGAGAAGATCCCCCGGAAGAACGGCCCGGGCATCACCCAATCCGATCTCCTGGTGATCAACAAGGTGGACCTCGCACCCCATGTGGGAGCCAGCCTGGAGGTCATGGCGACGGATTCACGCACGATGCGGGGCACCAAGCCGTTCCTGTTCACCAACTGCATGACGCACGCCGGCATCGACGATGTCGTGGCCCTCATCAAGCGGGAGGTCCTTTTCGAAGAGCTGGCGCCGAAGGGTCGGAAGTAAGCGCCTGGGGATCATGGAGGGTCGCCTCAAGCTGGAGTTCGCGTCCCGGGACGGCGTGACGGAGATCGTGGACCGGTTTCAGCAGGCCCCTCTGCAGGTCCAAAAGGTCCTCCACCCCGACTCGGCTCTCCCGGGCATGGCCTGGGTTTACGTCGTCTCCGTTGCCGGTGGGATCGTTCAGGGGGACAGGCTCCAGACCGAGATTGTCGCGAGGGACGGTGCACAAGTTCATCTGACCACGCCAGCCGCGACGAAGATCTACCGGTCGCCGGTATCTCCCGCCTCCCATCTCCTGAGGATTCAGGCCGGGTCGGGGACCTACGTCGAATACCTCCCCGGACCGGTCATTCCCTTTCGCGGCGCCCGCTTTGTCGAGGAGGTGACCCTGGTGGCCCATCCGATGGCGACGCTGGTGTTTGGCGGCATTCTGGCCCCCGGCCGGGTCGCGATGGGCGAGTCCCACGCCTACGACCTCTACTCCTCGCGCGTCACGGCAGAGGGAGAGGACGGCGTCCTGCAGTTCCTCGACTTCATGCATCTGACTCCGGCCACCATCGCGCCCAAGCGGCCGGGGCTTCTCGGCAGGTTTGATGTCGTGGGCGTCCTCCACCTTCTGACGGGGAAGGTTCCCGCGCGGGAGTTCAGCGACCACCTCCACAGTCTCCTGCAGGAGCAGGGAGAGATCCTGGCCGGTTCGAGCGAACTGCCTTTCGGACGGGGCGTCACCGTAAGGATCTTGGGCGGGCGTGTGGAGCCGGTTGCCGCGGCCCTTCAGGCGGCCATTGCGGCGGCTCGCGCGACGATCCTCGCCTAGCAATTGGCCCCGCCACCGTGACGTAAGCTGCCATACTCGGACGCCGGCCGCCCCAAGAGCCGTAGGCACAGCTCCGGGCCGTCGCAGTAACGCGCGCTAAGCCTTCACCGAGCCGGAGGTGAGACCGGCGACGTAGTACTCGACGAAGAACGAGTAGATGAGCGCGACCGGGATCGAGCCCAGCAGCGCGGCGGCCATGAGCTGGCCCCAGTAGAAGACGTCACCGCGAATCAGCTCCGTGATGGCGCCGACCGGAACGGTTCGCACATCGCTCTTCGTCAGAAAGGTGAGGGCGTAGAGGAACTCGTTCTGAGCGAGGGTGAAAGCGAAGATGCCGGCCGAGAGGAGCCCGGGCGTGCACAGAGGCAGCACAATCCGCGTCATCGCCTGGAATCGGCTGGCACCGTCGATGCGTGCGGCCTCTTCCAGCTCTCTCGGCACGCTCTTGAAATAGCCCATCAGGAGCCACGCGCAGAACGGGATCAGGAGCGTGGGATACGTGAGCATCACGGCCTCGAGAGTATTCCCCAGACCGAGCTTGTTGATGATGTCGGACATCGGGATGAACAAGAGCGGCTGAGGGACCAGATACGTGGCCGCCACCCCGATGGCCACGATGGCGGCCCCGGGGAAATTCATGCGCGCGAGCGGGTAGGCCATCATCGTTCCCAGGATCAGCGACACCACGGTGGAGACGACGGCCACCAGCATCGTGTTGTACGTCCACGTCAGGAAGTTGGTCTGGGAGATCAGGTCCACGTAGTGCTTGAGCGTCGGCTGATAGACGATCAGCGGCATGATCTTCGCGTTGTACAGCTCGCGGTTCGGCTTGATCGACGTGATCAGCATCCAGTAGAACGGAAACAGCATCGCCACGAGGAAGAACGCGAGCGGTAGATACAGCCGCAGCGTCCGCGCGCCGAGCCCCCGCCCGCCGACCATCAGAGGTGGGCCATCATTCGCGCCGCAGATAGAGCGTCAGCACGACGATCATCAGGACCAGCGCGGGCAACATGGATAGCGCGACGGCGGCGCCGAGCCCGAGCTGACCGCCGCTCATGCCGAGGTCGAACGCCGAGGTGGCGAAGAGCTGCGTCGCGTTGGCAGGGCCGCCATGTGTGAGGGCATAGACGAGCTGGAAATCGGAGAACGTGAAGATCACCGAGAACATCGTCACGATGATCAGGACGGGCTTGATAATCGGCAGCGTGACGTACCAGAAGCGCTGGCGGGTGGTGGCGCCGTCGATGGCGGCCGCCTCGTACAGCTCGGGCGAGATCGTCTGCAGGCCGGCAAGCAGCGTGATGCCGTAGAACGGCAGGCCCCGCCAGGTGTTGACGACGATGATCGAAACCATCGCCAGCGTGGCATTGCCGAGCCACGAGAACCCGGTGGTGATCACGCCCCAGTGGACCAGGAGCCAGTTCACCACGCTGAACGTCGGGTCGAGGATCCACATCCACGCGATCGTCGAGAGCACGGTCGGCACGATGAAGGGGAGCAACACGAAAGCGCGGGCCAGGTTCTTGCCGCGGAAGTGCTGGTTCATCACGAGGGCCATGGCCAAGCCACCGACGAGCTTCAGGACCGTCGTGACGATCGTGTAGACGAACGTGTTTCGAGTCACCTGCCAGAACACCGCGTCGTGGGCGAGGCTCACAAAATTCGCGAGCCCCACGAAGACGCCCGGCCGGGCGACGGGGCGATCTTGGAGGCTCAGGAAGATGCCGTAAGAGAACGGGTACGCGACGAACGCGATCAGGAAGAGGACGCCGGGCCCGAGCATGAGCCAGCTGAAGACCCCTTCCCGCTCGAGAACACCGCGCAGCGTGAACGGCCGGCCCGCGAGCGGAGCGGGCCGCGCGAGAGGGGCCGGCCTGACCGCCATCGCTTACTTCGCTTTGTAGATCTGCCTGAGCTGCGCCACCGCGGTGGCGATCACGTCCTTGGTCGGTGTGCCCTGGCACGCCTTGGCGAACATGTCCACGACCACGTACTTCGCCACGCTCTCGGATGCCTGATGGCCGGGCGGCCCGGGCCACGCGTGCAGCCGCGATGTCTTGAGCGACTCCTTGTATGGCAGATAGCGCGGCTCCGGGTTCCACATCGGGTGGTTGTCGTAGCCGTGGAGGAACGGAGCGTAATACGCGTCACCTGCGATGAGCCACGCCGAGAGCTGCTTGTCATCGTACAACCAGCGCAGGAACGCCTTGGCGGCCGCCTGATCCGGCGCGTGGGTCAGGATCGCGTGCGACTGCGCGTTGAAGACGTGATAGCGGCCCTTGGGGCCTTGCGGGTTGAGGGCGTGGTCGGTGACCTTGCCGATCTCCGGGAAGTCGCGCTTGGCGACGACGAGGATCGACGAGGCGTTGTTGGTGCAGGAGATCTGCTCGCCGAGGAACGCCTTGTTATTGTTGACGTCGGTCCAGCCCAGCACGTCCTCGAACATCGTCTCCTTGTAGAAGCGGCGGCAGAAGTCGATGGCCTTGGTCGTCTCGTCGGAATCGATGAGTACGGTCTTGCCGTCCTTGTCCACCTCGCGGCCGCCGTAGGACCACAGCAAAGGGTATAGCCACCCATGGTTGTCACCAAAGCCGTGCCCGAGCTCGAACCCGAACGGATGGCCCTTCTTCTTGAGCAGCCGGCCGGCGGCGAGGAGGTCCTCCCAGTTGTCCGGGAACTTGGTGACGCCGACCTCCTTGAACCAGTCGGTGCGGTAGACCTCGAGCTGCCCGATGTTGCCCCATGGCAGCGCCTTCCACTTCTTGTTGACCATCACCGCATCGAGGATGTTGTCGTGCCAGGGTCCGAGCTTCTTCCCGATCTCGTTGGCGAGGTCGGTGACATCGACGAGGCTCGGGTCGAACAGGTGCGGCCAGTTGATGCCGGTCGCGCTGATCTCGGGGCCCGACTTGGTCTCCGCGATCGTCGTCAGCCGGGTCAGCATGCTGCCGACGCTCACCGGCTCGTAGTTGATCTTGATCCCCGTCTGCTTCTCGTATTCAGGGGCGAGCTTCTGGACGAAGAAGTCGTCGAAGGCCTTGATGAACGAGCTCTCGTGGACGACGGACATCGACTTGGGCGCGGCGCTGCCGCGGCCAGGAGCGAGAGTGGCGGCGGCGGCGCCGACCAGCGTGACGGTGAGGAAGTCTCGGCGAGTATTCATGGGATCCTCCTGCCTCGTTCAGGATGACGTGCCGTGCGTCGCGCACGGGTGATCGTAGGCGTGTGATCGAGGTCTGTCAAGCCGAACTCGATGCTGGTCGGGCTCGGCCGCTCTCTTTCTGATCGCGTGGACGCACGATGGGATGAGGCGGCTGGCCTCTCCTCTCTGCGGCCTGACCGCGTGTCAGTTCTTGTGGGGCAGTGTATGCGACCACGTCGAGCGAGAGGCCAACATCCGCCGCACCGCTCGTTCGCGCCGTCTTGGCGATGTCGCACCGCAGGTGGGCGGTCAAGTGGACATCGATCATGGTCGTCTTCGGGATGTGGAATGTGGTGCTGCCCAAGAACCTCCTCCCAGGCTTGGAGACCGTCCATTGCGCATCATGAACCAGGACGCGAAGTGGTGGCGGCAGCCGTGGGATGGAAGTCGACCAGCGCTGCCGCGGCCATGGCCGGCTCGAAGGCCGTGATGGTGGGCGGAGCAGGGCTCGAACCTGCGACCCCGGCCTTGTAAGGGCCGTGCTCTCCCAGCTGAGCTATCCGCCCCGTGTCTGACAAATTAGGGACTTACAGCGCGCCTGTCAACTCAGTTCGCCGGACACTATGCCCGATACTGTGCGAGGCACTCGGCCGCTTTCTTTGACATCCATCACTACGTTCCGTCCCGGCCGACCAGATTGATTACCCGCGAAGAGCCCGGAGATGCGAGACATGGGAATGAACACGCCATGCCACATGCCTGGGACCTCTCGCTCCGAGACCGCCTTCTCCACGGGCACTTTGCCTGCCGCGTCTACGAGACCCACGACGCCGCTGATGTGCGCCGTCGTGGTCCACCGGGACTCGACCGAGAAGTTGCGGATCTCGGCCGGTGAGGGCCAGCCCATCACTTCTTCTCCGCTGCCAGGCGGTTCTCGGCCTCGACAGCAGAAGCGCGGATCTGGGGGTTTTCATCCCCGAGCCGGATGGCGCCGGATAGCGCGAGTGGTGGAAGGGTCTCCGGATGGTTGACGAGGAGTTCGGAGGTCGAGACCAAGAACGTTGCCTCATCCAGGATCCCCATTGTGGCTGCCCTCCTTCTCGCCTTGTCCATGTGCTGAAGTACCACGAGGTTGCCGCGACCATCCGGCAAAGGCAAGACAATTGTCCGGCCGAGGGTTCCGTCCTTACCGACGTCCACCGACGTCCCGCTTGACGGCTGATTCGTCGTGGTGTACCAATTAGGGACCGGAGCAGCGGCGGCCGGGCCAGGCAGGGAGTTGCCGGCGGTGTCTCTGGGTGAAGAAGAGGAGTCGACCGGCCTTCGAGAAGGGGCTCTCTCGGTCAGGCCTCCCCGTATCGGAGGTTGGACGCAGCAGTGCGAGACCGGTATCGTCAATGACCAGCGCCGTGTCGGAGCGAACACCATGGTGTCTACGGTGAGTGTGTGTCCTCGAGTCGACCCACCCGTAACGGTCGCCGTCGCGACCGCGACGGTCGCCTCCTGGGTGTCGCGGTGATCCGGCGCTCGCCGTGGGACCCTGGCGCGAACTTCCCGGCGCCGGTTACGGTCGGCTTCCCACGGACTCTTCGCCGCACGGCCATCGTCGTCGTCGCGGTCCTGCTGGGGGGAGTTCTCACCGTCACGGCCAGTTCTTCTCTCCGTCTCTGGCTCGTCCCTTCCTCGCCCGCCGAGTCTGGTCGCGAACTGCAAGCGTTGAGGGATCGCGTCGCCGGGCTTCGCAGCGACCTCAAGCGGCGGGTCGACGAGATGGTGGTCGAGCTCGAACAGCTCTGGAAGTCCCTCGCGCGGAGACGGGATCTCGGGTCAACCGGCGCGCCCAGCGTGCCGGCCTCGGCCTCGCCCGCCCAACGTCCGGGGGCGTCGGTCACTCCGGACGCCGTCACGACGCCGGAGCCGGCTGCATCCGCGGCACCGGCCGTCCGTGGCGTGATGCCTCGAACCGAGACCGGGACGCCCCCGGTCGGCGAGCGCGCTCCGCGGGCCGCTCAGGCAAACCGGGAACGAGCTGCCACCCCGCCCGACGCTTCGCTCGGAGATGTTGGCAGCCCCGCGAAGACGCCATCCGCGCTCCTCCGGCCTCCGCCTCCCGATCTCCCGCGGGTCGACCATTCGCCGGCGAGACTCGTCATCGATGCCATCGGCCCCCCGCTCGACGCGCCGCCGCCGCCACAGCCTGTCACCAGGCAGCCGGCTGCCAATCCGCCTCCCGGCCCGGCCCCTGACCCGGCGCGCGTCACCCCCTCGGCACCCCTCGTGGGGGCCGGCTCCCCTCGCCCGTCGGACGACGCCCCGAATGCCCAACCGCGTGACGAAGTTCCGCCGAAGCCGGACACCGCAGGGCGGCGGCCCGCAGCAATAGAGCGCCCCGATGATCGAGAGCCTCCTGGTGATCGCGGGCAAGACGAGGGGCCCGGGGCACGCGAGCCGCGTGCGGAGTCCGGGCGCACCGAGGCGGTCCAGCCCCCAGCTCGACCCGAGCCGGTGGACCGCCCCCAGACGAGCGAGCGGGGCGAGCGGCCGGGGCGGGTCGAACGAGCCGACAAGGGCGAGCGCATCGAACGAGCGGAGAAGGCCGACCGCCTCGAGCGTCCGGAGCGGGCTGAACGACCGGAGACGGTCGAGCGGATCGACCGGCCCGAGCGGGTGGAGCGGCCAGACAAGGTCGAACGGGGCGACCGGCCCGAGCGCGTGGAGCGACTCGAGAAGGTCGAGCGTATCGACCGGCCCGAGCGGGTGGAGCGACCCGAGAAGGGCGAGCGGATCGGCCGGCCCGAGCGGGTGGAGCGACCCGAGAAGGTCGAGCGGGTCGAGCGACCCGAGCGGGTGGAGCGACCCGCGCGGGTCGAGCGCGTGGAGCGTCCCATCCGGGTCGAGAGGCCCGCGCGACCCGACAGGATCGAGCGCCCTGTGCGGCGGAATTGAAATGAATCCGACCCTGTGGATGCCCCGACTGCGCTCGATCTTTCCCGCGCGCGGCTGTGACGTGGATACGCGCGCGGCGCCGTTGACCTGCCTGGAGTGCCTGTCCGATCTGCCGCCGACCGGGCGCTTCTGCCCCGAATGCGGCGCCGTCGCCCCCGCACGGCTGTTCTTGCCTCCCCGCGCACCGTGCGATGACCAGGGTCTCGACGCAGCCGCTGACACGCCCGACGCCGCCGATGCCGCCTGGCTCACCGGCGCGCCGGCGTTACCCGGACTCGAGGCCAGCCGGTTCCCCAGCCGCCGTCGGCCGTTGCGCGCCACCGCGTACGGGCTGGCCGCCGCGACGGTCGTCCTGATCGGGGTCTTCTCTGCGGTCGCGTCGCTGGCGCCGAGCCTGCGCGCGTCCCCCTCGGCCCGTGCGCCCGCCATGGATGACGAGGTCGAGCGCATGCGCGCAGAGCTCCGGACGCTCGAGCGCCAGGTCGACGAGCAGCTCCGGATGCTCAATGACCAGCTCCGCGCCACCCGCTCGAGCCTCGAGCGGGAGCCGAGCCCGAGGCGGGGACCCTGAGGAGGAGTCAGGCCCGAGACGTCCGGTGACCCGGTCCCCGACCCGCTACCAGCGTCCGAACTTGTAGGAGAGCTCGATCCCGATG